>Ga0310121_10000889_pt1 | contig 31704 bp, 24 predicted proteins | sample CB27_Tmax_986_MG_FD_203504 | JGI IMG/M metagenome (GOLD analysis project Ga0310121, IMG submission 203504) | Marine microbial communities from Western Arctic Ocean, Canada - CB27_Tmax_986 | ecosystem: Environmental > Aquatic > Marine > Oceanic | place: Canada: Western Arctic Ocean | collected... | reverse complement strand
TGAATGAGGGGCGACTCGACCGTCTCGTAATCATAGCCGGTGCTGCCTATCCGCAACGCCTTCCGCCCTTCGTCAAGCTGGCTCGCATGGGACGTCTGACCCAGTGGCTGTTCGCGATCATCCCGAAAGGACCCCTGATCAGGCGAGTGATTCGACCCATCGTCTACGACCCGGCGAAGGTGGGCGCGGCACAAGTGGAAGCGTATGCCGAGCCACTCAGAAGTGTGGCCCACCGCCTGGCGATCATCCGCACGGCCTTGCAGATCGTCCCACCGCACCTTGCCGAAATCACCGATCGCTATGGGGAGATCGACGTGCCCACCCTACTCCTGTGGGGACGGCACGACCGCGTGGTCCCCCTGTCGGTGGCGGAAAAACTGCTCGCGGCACTTCCGAACGCGCAACTCGAGATCCTGGAGGAATGCGGTCACCTTCCTCCCGAGGAGCTACCAAGGGAGTCCCTGAAGGTGCTCCGGGAGTTTCTGTCGCAGGTGCACGAGTAGAACGCAGGCGAACGGGTAGAACCTAGCGCGCTGGGAGTTCTACCCTTCCCAAAGACTTGTCCTCCAAAAGCTCCACGCGAAAGTCCACGACGTAGGGACCGTGGGTCGTTTCGTCGGCCGGCAGAGGCCGAATCTCGAGCGTGTGCACCGTTCCCGCCGTGACCGGATACGTCACGAGCGCGGTCGATCCGATCTCCTGGCCATCTACGAAGACCGTACCCCCGGGTGTCGAATCGATGGAGACCGTACCGAGCGGCGTTACCTGAGCCCGCGGGGTAAGGCGCTGCGCAGGTGCAGGCGTCTGTTGCCCATCATAGATACGGATCAACCGGGCCGAGAACTCCGGCTTCCCGAAGATCTCCACACGGTGAGCGACTCCCTCGGCGAGCACCCCGTTTCCCAACGGCGCGGGACCCAGAGTGTCTCCGTCGATGACGACCAGAGTCCGGGGCGCAAGCGACGCGGGAACGACTTGCACCGTCAGTCGGCCCGGGCCTGTCGGCGCCGGTACCGGATCTTCTCTCTCGACTGCGACGGGTGCCGTCTGAAGTCGGACCAAAAGAATCGCCGGATTCAGTCATCGAATCCTACGAACTTCCCTGAACACGGCGATCGTCTGGGCGTCGAACAGCGTCACGTCGTACAGCGCTTGCACCTCCTCCACTATGGCATCGATGTCGAAGAGTGGGTTGAGTTCGAGAATCGCCCGGTAGGCCGCTTCGGCATCCTCACGCCGTCCCGCACTCAGGTAGGCACTGGCCAGGAATCCTCTGGCCAGGATCTTCTGCTCCTGCTCGAGCCCGCCGGTCTCTAGGGTCTGCTCGAAGAATCGAATCATCTGAACGAAGTTGGCGTCCCGCCAATATTGGAACCCTTCACCCAATCTGGCTCGGATGCCCTCCCGAACCGTAAACGACGCGATGGAGTCCCTATAGGCTGCCTGAAGATCGCCGAGGCCAGTCGGCAGGCCCTCCGTGTACTGCGCTAGGAACGTCAGGCCGGCTGTGTGCTCTTCGACGTCCCCATCCTGTAGGACTCTGAATAGATCCAAAGTGAGCCCGATCGTCTCGACCTCGCTGAAGAACGCGGGATCGGTCGTCGGCTGCACGATCTCCATGAGGTCGGAATGGGCCTGCGAGCCTTGTCCCTGAGAGAGCCGGAAACGGCTGAGCGCCCGGTAGTACTCCTGGCGACGACCTCCCTCCACATAAGGGGCGACCTCCGCCGCCCAGAGCTCCGTCGACCCAGGATCTCCAAGCTGCAGCGCACCCTGGAAACCGATCCAAAAAAGGTTCGGACGCTCGCCCTCATAAGCGAGTATGGTTCCGGCTCGATCCCTATCCAGGATCTCCAGGGCGATCTGTAGGGCGCCCTGGGGGTTGGCCAGGGCGAGCTGCGCAGCCGCGATCCGCATACCCGTATTCCATTCCCGGTCCTCCGCCACCTTTTCTTGGAGGCCGTCCCCGAAGGCCAGGACAGCCTCATGCGCTCCGGTCTCGGACGCCGCGACCAGTCCCAGGCGAAGCAACTCGATCCCGTCTTCGGTCGAGCGCTGCTGGGGCGACATGATCTCCACGGCACGGCGAGCGCTGGCCAACGCAGGAGCTTGATGACCCAGATTCGCGTGTACGATCGTCAGGCGGCGATGGAGGTCGACGCCGCCGTCGCCGCCCCGGAAATCCTCCAGAGCCTCCTTCCTCGCCATCGCCTCCTGGAATCGGCCCAACTCGAACTCCGCGAGGAATGCGTACCACTCCACTTCGCGAGCCACGTCGGCGTCGAAGCTCAGGACGCCCGCCGCCTCCAACGCATCAGCCTGCGCCACGATGTTCAGAACTTCGCCATGGGCGCTCCGGGCTGACGCATCGCTGGCGAGCCTCCGCACCAGTGGAATGGGGGGCGTGGGTACACCCGCGGATCCGGCGATGCTGACGGGAGCCACTCGAAGCCACCGCATCTCCGACCCCTCCTCCAACGCCAGAGCCAGCGAAGCGGACTCGAGGGTCACCGACGTCGCAAATGGACCCTCCTCGGTTGCGGCTCCCAAAACCTGGTAACCGCCCAGGAAGTCGGATTGGCCTGTACCCCACGAGAGATCCGCGCCGCCAGAGGTGAGCACGACACGAACCCCCTCCAGCTCCGGCAACTGCAGGTCCCACCGATATACATGCGTGCGCCCCTCCTTCAAACTGGACACGTAGATGTTGCCACTGTCGTCAACGGTCAGGTGGGTCGCGGCGAACTGGGGATCATTGCCTCCGAGCCGAACGAGAACACGCTCGAGGTTCGAATCGAGAACCGTTACCCGGGAGGATCTCTTTTCCAGCACAAGGAGGTTTCCATGGGCGTCGAAGGTGATGTCCTGAACCGGACCCGGAACCAGGGCCCCGGGGAGCGCCTCCTGCGGCCCCCCGTCGAGGGGGATCCGCACGACCGTAAGCCCCCGTTCGGACCAGGCGAAAACCTGTCCTTGCGGCGAAACCGCCACGCCCCATGCCTCCTGGAGTGGAAACACCCCCAGCAGGGATGCCAGGTCGGCACTGAAGACGGCAACCCGGTGATTGTCGCGATCGGCAACGACGAGACTCCCGTCCGAGAAGAAAGCCACCCCCACCGGCTTGTTGAGCCGGCGGTCGTCATCGTAATCCCTTCCGAACGTTCCCAGCGTCGAGCCATCCCGAAGATCGAACACGGCGAAGCGGTCTTCATCCGGTTCCGTCACGACCAGCAGCGAGTCGTTGAGCGCCACGGCCCCCGGATCGCGTCGGAACGAGACGCTGAACCCGTCGGCGTCGGGCGTCACGGGGAGGGAGTGGGCGTCGAACTCGTCACCGTGGAAGTCCACGAAGCGTTCCACGGTCCCTTCGTCCATCCGCATGCTACGGCCCCCCGCGGCCGTAACGATGAACCGGCCCGCACCGTTCTCTCCGGGCCCCACCGCCATGACGGCACTCGTCATGTTCGGAGGCAGCTGACTCACCCGAACCGGATACTCCCACTGCAGTGCTGCTGCGTCTCCTCCCTCCGTGAGCTCCACACGCTCGACCTTGCGGAGCTCGCGATCCAGGATGACGAGATGTCGTTCGGGCGTGAACGCGATTCCGACCGGCTCACGGAAGGATCCCCTACCGGTCCCGGTCCCCCCATACAGCGGACGGCTCTGTGTCGCGACGGCGGGATCCAACCGGTCCCCACCCCAGATCCGCCCCTGCCTGCGATCCACGACAACGGCCGTGCCGAAGCCGTCCACCGCGATCGACGAGGCTTCTTCGACCGGGCCCAGAGACATCACCTCGGGACCGGGCCCTACCGTCCAGGGCAAGTCGGGGAAGGGCGGAAAGCTGAAGACCTGCGGCCCCCCATCCCTGTCCACGACAAAAATTCGGCCGTCCCCGCCCACGGCGATCGCGATCGCATTGCGCGCGTTGGAGCCCAGAGGGAGTTGGCGGACGAACAGGCCGTCGCGCCCGAAGATGCGGACTGCAGAACGTCCCTTGTCCAACACGTACACGAACCCGCGCGGACCCAGCGCGAGACCCACCGGATCGTCCAGCTGTGCGGGCCCCCGCCCCGGGCCGCCGATCGCATAGAGCTCACCACCCTCGCGATCGAACACTTTGACCTGTTTCAGATCGCCGTCGAGCACATAGGGGGTACCGGCCTCGTCGATGGCCACGCCCAAGGGTTTCCGGAGCACGCCCGAGCCGTAGGAGCGCACAGGTGTCCCCGTCGGATCGAAGACCACGACCTGGCCGAGCTGGTCCACGATGTGTGTGGATCCGTCGGGACCGACGGCGATCGCGTTCGGCTGCTGGGGAGACATCGACCCCGCGAGGGGCAGCTCGAAAGAACCTTCACCAAGGTAGGTGGAGCGGGCCACGATCTGACTCGCAACCGGCGTAGCGCCTGAAAAAAAGCAGGCCACGCCGAGGGTCCATGTTCGAAGCACTACGGTCATGCCCATCTCTCCTGTGCGGCAAAGGGCCGATCCAGCATTATGGACCTCTACGCCCAACTCTGAAAGCTAAATCTTGTACCGCCAAACCGCACCAATTGCGTACTTCGACGGGTCGGATCAGGCGTGGTGGTCCCGGATTAGCAAGAATCGATCCAGTTGCGCAGTCCGGGACCGGAAGCGACCAAGGCTTCCGGCCCTCGGGTGGCGCGACTATCATTGGCGATTCTGCATGACCTCCATTATCCGAGCCAGAGGGCGAGCCACAGTTTGTTTGCACGAGACCCCGGTTTGCCGCTCCGCTCCCTCGACAGGCGTCCACTCCTCGCACGACGCGAGAGTACGGTGGCGGTTTTCGCGTGCACCCTGGCGCTTGGCTCGCTTCTCACGGCTTGCGGCGGAAGTGACGATTCACAGGTCGGGGGCCCGCCCGTGCCGCAAGCGTCGACTACGGCCGAAGCGGACGCCGCGCAGGACACCGTCGAGGTGATTCTCGACGAGTTCTGGATCGGGATGCCGCTGGTGCTTCCAGCCGGAAGGACGGTGCTCAGGCTGAAGAGCCAGGGTTTCGAAGAGCACAATCTGCTTTTCGTTAGGAAGCAAGCCGATTCGGTGGTCTGGGAAACCGAGGGCCGGCTCAACCCCTTCGAATCCCGGATCGTTACGCTGGACCTCGAACCCGGTGCGTACACCGCGGTGTGCGATTTCTCCGGGCACGAGGGGCGCGGCATGTTCCTCGACTTCACCGTCGAGGCCGGCCCGTCGGCGGGAGGGGTCGCTAGATAGTGTCCGCACCCGCGCGACCTAAATCCAAGGATTTCGACCGCTCCATCGTGGAGGGTCCGATCCCGAGCGCCGTGTGGAAGCTCGCCTGGCCGACGATGCTGCAAAACATGATCGGGGGCCTTCAGGGCATCGTAGATCATGCCATGGTGGGGCATTTCATCGGCTACACGGGCAACGCGGCCATCGGGGTGGCGTGGCAGATCTTCCTGGTGGTGATCGTGTTCATCAGTTCCGTGTTCACCGGCATGGGTGTGCTGGTCGCACGCTTCGTCGGTGCCAGGGAGCCTGAGAAGGTGAACCGCACCGTCTATCAGGCGTTCCTGACCGCGGGATTCATGTCCGTGGGCGTCCTGGCGCCAATCGGCTACTTTCTCGCGCCCTGGCTGCTCACCGTCGTGAACGCCGCGCCCGAGGTCCAAGCCGAAGCCCTTCCCTACCTGCGCATCATGTTCCTGTTCAGCTTCGGCATGATGGTCTTTTTCATGGTAGGCGGCGCACTACGTTCGGCGGGAGACGCCCGCACTCCACTCCGCCTCGGCATCCTGCTCACGGTGTTGAACATCGCGCTCAACGTGATCCTCATCCGGGGACTTGGACCGATCCCGGCGTTCGGAACGACCGGAGCCGCGCTCGGGACGGTGATCGCCGGAGGCGTGGTGACCGTGGTCGCCTTCGTTCTGCTCTTCTCGGGTCGATTGGTCGTCGGCTTCCACCGCGGCATGAACTGGAGACCCGACTTCAAGATCATCCGGGAATTGTTCCGCTTCGGGCTTCCGACAGGACTCCAGGGGGTCGCCATGAACGCCGCGGGCGTGATGCTGCTCGGCTTCATCGGCTCGCTGCCACAGAGCGGGCAAGCTCAAGCCGCTTTCGTGATCGCCTACACGCAGCTCTTCTCGATGATCACCTGGACGTCCGTAGGCCTCATGGGCGCGACCGCCGCTGTAGCCGGCCAAAATCTGGGTGCTGGACACCCCGAACGAACCGTCCATGCCGTCAAGGTGGCGTCACGGATCGGGTTGGTGTTGGCCGTGATCCTCGGCGCATTCTATGTCACGATTCCGCGCGTGCTCCTGGGGTTCTTCGGAGTCGATGATCCGTTGGTAGTCGAGATGGGCGTCGAGCTCCTCGCCTACCTGAGCGTATCCGGACTGTTCATCACGGTCGCGCTCGCCTACACCGGAGGGCTTCAGGGGACGGGTGACACACGCAGTCCCTTCTTCATCTCGATCATATCACAGATCGTGGTGCCCCTCGGCATATGCGCGGTTCTTCAAGCGACGACGGGGTTGGAGGCACGCGACATCTGGTTGGCCATAGTGCTCGGCCACATGACCCGCTGCGCGCTCACGGTGATCCGGTTTCGGCAGGGGAAATGGCGGACCATTCGGGTGAACGCTTAGTCCGAACTACGAGTTCGCGGGTGCCGAGCAGCGTGTCACCAAGTTCCAGCTAGATGCCGCCGATGATTTTGCGGTTGACCCGGAACGGTACGTTCGATCGGTGCTGAAGAGTGGTGCAGACACCGCAGTGCTGATTTCGCCGAACAACCCCGATGGCCATCTGATTCCAGACGACGAATTGGCGTGGATACTTGCCGAGTTGTCTGGCCTGAGGACTGTGATCGTCGACGAGAGCTTCCTTCACTTTGCTGATCGTGCCCATTCTGACGAAGGAGGCTTGCCCACCCTCGTCGGGCTCACTGAATCATTCGACAATGTGACGATCGTCAAGAGCATGTCGAAGGACTTCGGTATTGCCGGAATTCTAGCAGGGTACGCGATCATGAGTTCGTCGCGTGTGAGCCACCTGCTGAATCATGGCTATCTCTGGAATACAAGCGGCATGGCCGAGTACTTCTTCTCACTGTTCGCTAGCCCCGACTTCCTTTCTCAATACCGTAAGGTCCTGGACACCTACCGGGGTTTCATTGACCGGTTCACGGCGACGATGTCGAATGCCGATTTCGTTCAAGCGTACCCAACGAGCGCCAACTTTCAGCTGATGCGGCTCCCGCCCGGCGTTTCGGCCCATGTAGTGACATCGCTGCTACTCATCAGGCACGGCGTTTACGTGAGGGGATGCGGAGACAAGATTGGGCTGGACGGCGAGTCCCTTCGCGTGGCCATTCGCACGGAACCGGAGAACGAGCGGGTTCTCGGGGCGTTGCAGGACGTGCTTCCTCACGTATGAGGCTTACCCCACCAACCCGCGACGCCATAACGACAGGTGTCGCCCCCTACCGCCACCCCTCCACCAAATCCACCGCGATCCTGCCGAGCGTGGCCTCGAGCTCGAAGAAGTCCCCTCGGTTCTGATGCGTGAAGACGGCGACAACCGTGGGACCTCCCTCATAGTAGAGAATCCCCACGTCGTTGCCGGCATAGGGCGGCCAGTCCCCGGTCTTATGGGCGATAGAGGCCCTGCCCCGCAGCCTCTGCGGAAGCCGCGAGCTGTAGAGCTGCCTGCGCAGAATCCCGATCATCTCGTCGCTGGACTCGCGCGACGCGAGCTCCCCTTCCTCGATCTCCTCCAACATGCGGGCGATCTCGCGGGACGTAATCCTGCCCAGCCATGCGGTGGAGTCACCCTCGAACTCGAAGGTGCGCGTCACGGCTTCGGGATCGGACGGAAACCCCTGTTCGAACACCTCACGGTCGGTGAGGGAGGCATTCGCGGGATCGGCCAGCTCCCACAACGCCCGGAACAGCTCGCCAGTCGTGGCACGCAGTCGAGTCTGTTCGTAGCCCAGCTCTGCCAGCATCGCGTTGACTCGGTCCTGCCCCAAGCGCTGGATGACCACGTCAGTGGCTGTGTTATCGCTCGTGATGATCATCTGGGTGAGGAGGTCACGGTAGGTCGGCTCGACGCCCGGAGAGAAGGTTCGTAGGAGCCCACTCCCCCCTCGCATGTCCTCCGGCCGGATCCGGTAGCGCTCGTCGAGATCGAGGGTGCCCGCCTCCGCGTCCCGATACGCCAGCACGAGAACGGGAATCTTGATCACGCTCAGGGCATTCATCGGCTCGTCGGCACGAATCGCGATCTCACGCCCCGACGGGAGGTGCTTGGCATAGAACGAGGTCTTGGCGTCGAGTGCATCAAGGCGCGCTTCGATACGGGCGGCCAAATCGACGATGTCGCCGAAGTCCTCACCCGCAGGTGCACATCCCCAGGTCACCGAGGCGGCCGCGAGCGGAAGCAGTAGCGCAAGGCTCTTCATGGCGAACTAGGCCTCCTGGTGTTTCAAAGAGTTGATCGGAAAGAGGAGCTCACCGTAATGGCGGTGTGCTTTGTGGCGGTCTCCGAACATCGGCCGCCTGCTCGAACGCATAAGCCACTCTGATGAGCATAGGCTCGCTCCACTCGGGCCCCAGCAGCTCGATGCCGATGGGCACCCCTAGCGGAGCCGACGCGGTGGGCGCTGAGAAGCCCCCGGGAATCGCGATAGCTGGAAAGCCCGTGCTGTTCGACAAGACACCGTTGCGCTCGACCTGCGGCTCTCCAATGGGTACGACCAGGCGGCGCTGGTGCGGGTACAGAATCACATCCAACTCGTTGTCCGCCATCACTCTCATGACGGCGCTCCGCAGGTCGTCCCTCCGGAGAAGCCGGCGTCGGTACTCTGGATCGCTGAGGCCGTCCATCATCCGTTGTTCCGCTTCCAGGCTCGGACCGATCTCGGGATGGAACTCACCGCGTGCGATGAACTCGTCCATAGTCGAGACCGGAGCCTCGGGGCCTAGGCTCCGGAGGTATTGGTTGAAGGCCGCCTTCGCCTCGAAGACGGACAGGGCGAGCTCACGCGTGAGCTCGGCGAGCCTGGGAATCCGGATCTGGACGACCGTGGCACCCATCCTTGTCATCGTCTCCGCGGCGTCCCGCACGACCGCATTCACTTCGCGGTGCTCAGCCTCTCCCCCGAGGAAGTCGAGCAGGAGACCCACACGCGCACCGTCGAGTCCGTCAGCGTCCAAGAAGGCGGCATAACTGCTCGGGATCTTGTCGATGCCGAAGGCCGTTACGGGATCGGCCGGATCATACCCCACGACCACGTCCAACATCCGAACCGCATCCTCCACGGTACGAGTGATCGGACCCGCCTCGTCCTGCGTGGAGCTGACCGGTATGACGCCGTCTCTACTGACCAGCCCCCGCGTCGGGCGGATGCCCACAAGGCTCTGCGCAGATGCGGGCGACCGGATCGACTGGCCGGTATCGCTACCCGTGCCGAGCACCCCGAAGCTCGCCGCGATCGCTGCGGCTGTCCCCCCGCTCGAGCCGCCGGGCGTGCGCGTGAGGTCGTACGGGTTCCGCGTCTGCCCACCAAGCGAACTCACCGTCGTCCCTCCTCGCGCGAGCTCCATCAGGTTGGCCTTGGCGAGGATGAGCGCGCCGGCCTCCCTCAGTCGCCTTACAATGAAGGCATCGTTCGGAGGCACGGAGGACGCAAGCGTGATCGATCCCCCGGTCGTAGGCATGTCGGAGGTGTCGTAGTTGTCCTTGAGGATGACCGGGATGCAGTGGAGTGGCCGGCCGGCCACTCCGCTCGAGGCGTAGGCGACGTCCAGCGCCTCGGCGACCTCCCGTGCCCTCGGATTTACATCGAGAATCGCCTTCAGCTCCGGACCCCGATCGTCATACGCCTCGATCCGGGCGAGGTAGGCCTCCGTCAGCCCCACACAGTCGATCACACCCGCGGCAAAGGCGGCGTGAACGCCCGTGACAGTCGCCTCCTCGATGGCGAACGCCGCCGGATCCGTTGGCGATGAGGCCGTGGCGGCTGGCTCCTGCGCGGAGACGGCGCCCGAGAGAACCAGAAGCGCAACGGCGGGTGAACGGATCATGGCCGTCAAGGTGTCTCTCGACGCCCCGAATCGCCAGATGGAAATGTCTATGAAACTTTCGACATACGACTTCGTAAGTCCTCCCAGACGAGCAATCTTCGTACTGGGCGAATAAATGGAGCGGGCCATGCCGAGAGGAGCCTTCTTAGGCGAATTCGAGCAGATCATCTTACTGGCGGTGGTCCGATTGAAGGACGCCGCGTACGGCATCACGATCCGCGACGAGATCGAAGCCTGCACGGGCCGCGACGTCTCGATCGGCGGAGCGGTCGGACTCGTCGGCGCGTTTCTGCTGACCCGTCTCCTTACGAGTCTGGTCTACGGCATCAGCACCACCGATCCCGTCACCTTCATCGGCGTTCCAATGATTCTCGGAGCCGTCGCGCTGCTCGCTAACTACATACCCGCCCTGCAGGCCACTCGCATCGATCCCATGAAGGCGCTGCGAATGGAGTGAGGACCAGGGCGCCCGAGCCCCCGGTCAGCGCACGCCCGTCAGGCGCTCGCTCAGTCGCTTGAGCCTAACGCGCGCCTCGGCATCGTACGCCTGAGCGTTGGCGCGGGCCGGGCGCAGACCGTTGAAGAACCGCCCGCTCCCGATGTCGGGAGCCGTGACCAGCTGCATGACCGCGTCCGCGCCCTCGGTCACCGTGGCCCTGGGCGTCACTCCGGCCCTGCGCACCATCCCCGTATCCATATAAGTCGCGGGATGTAAGGCGTTGACGATGACGCCCTTCCCCTCTAGCTCCTCCGCAAGATCGAAGGTGAACAGGACCTGGGCGAGCTTACTCTGGCCGTAGGCGCGACCCCCGCTGAAGTCCTTCTCGATCATCACGTCATCGAAATCGATGGGGCTCGCCGCGAGAGACGACACGTTCACGATGCGGGAGGGGGCGCTCTCCAGCACGAGAGGCAGAAGCATCCGCGTGAGCAAGAATCCCGACAGATAATTGACCTGGAAGCGGAACTCGTGACCGTCCTCGGAGAGCAGGCGTTCGTTCGGTGCGGAGCCGACTCCCGCGTTGTTGATGAGCACGTCGAGCCGGTCGTAATCCCGTAGAATCGCTTCCGCGAACTCTCGCACCTGGGCGAACGAAGCGAGATCGGCCGCATAGAACCGTGCGCTTCCCTTGCCTTCCCGCTCGATCTCCTCGACGAGCTCCAGCCCTCGCGCACGATTGCGGCCGTGCACGATGACGTGCGCCCCCCCGGAAGCGATCCTGCGGGCGACCTCGCGACCGAGGCCTCCAGTCGAACCGGTGACGAGGACCACCTGCTGGCCTGGGGACGGACGGGCGGGAGTCTGCGCCACGGCCGACGATGTCGTCACGAATAAGCCCCCGGTCATGCCGACCACGAGGAGCCCCACTCGGAGGGCTCGGCGAGCACTCGCCGGCGCCCTGGCTTCTGCGTTTCCGTATCCGTCCATGGTCTCTCGACTCCCCGGTTCGATGATCCGATCCTGACGATACACTAGGGTGTCAGCGGCCTCAAAGCTCGGCGCAGTGAGGAGCCCCGATGAGCAGTACGCTCATCGGGGTTTCTCTCTTCCGGGAATATCCGTTTGAAGAGAACGTCCGCCTCAGCGCCGGAGCGCGAACACCCAGACGACTCCACCCTCGGGAACGAACGTGCTCGTGCCACGCTGTCCATCGATGCGCCGCCCCATGGACGCGGCATCCACGCCCCAACCCGATTGGACCGCAACGTACTGGACCCCGTCTATCTCGTAGGTGGAGGGCACGCCGATGACACCGGAATTGGTGCGCTGCCGCCACAGGACCTCCCCAGTGTTGGCGTCGAACGCCCGAAAGTACCGATCGCTCGTGCCACCCATAAAGACCAGACCACCCCCCGTCGTGAGCACCGGTCCCCAGTTCTGGGATTCGAACTCGGTGGTCCATACCTGTTCTCCCGTGTTCATGTCCCAGGCCTGCAGCTCGCCGATGTGGTCGGCCCCCGGGCGCACGGTCATCTCAGTATCCGCGCCGGTGAACGCGCGACCCGGTCGATATTCTACTTCCTCTCCCACGCTCGTCCCGCACAGGTTCTCGTTCGCGGGGATGTAGAGAAGCCCGGTCGTCGGATTGTAGGCCGCCGGAGGCCAGTCCTTGCCTCCCCACAGCGACGGGCAGAAGTCGGCCGGCTTACCGGTACCCGGCTTTCGGTCCTCGTCGTATGTGGGTCGTCCGGTCTCGGGGTCGAGGCTGGTGAAGACGTTCTGATGAACGAAAGGCTGCGCGTCGACAAATTCGATCGCGTTCTCCTTGCGCTTCAGAATCCACAGGTATCCGTTGCGGCCAGGGTGGACGAGCCCGGCGAAGGAACGTCCTCCACGCTCCAAGTCGATAAGGAGCGGCGTCGACACCTCGTCCCAATCCCACGATCCGTTCCAATGATACTGGTGATGGGCCACCAGCTCGCCGGTGTCGACATCGAGGGCGATCACCGAATTGGTGTACAGGTTGTCACCCGGGCGTTGGTCTCCGATCCAAGGACCGGGGTTCCCCGTGCCCCAATACGTGAGACCCAGATCGGGATCGTAGTGGCCCGTGAGCCAGACCGCCGCACCTCCGGTACGCCACGACTCACCTGGCCAGGTATCGTTTCCCGGCTCGCCCGGTCCAGGGACCGTATGAGTTCTCCACACCTCCTCACCCGTCTCCGTGTCCAGCGCCACTACAAATCCGCGAATGCCTAGCTCTCCGCCGGACACGCCGACCATGACCTTCCCCCGTGCAGTCAGAGGCGCCAGCGTCATGTAGTACCCCGCACTGTTGTCTGCCACCGACGTATTCCACACGACCTCTCCCGAGCGGGCGTCGAGCGCCACCACACGCGCGTCCAGCGTTGCCGTGTAGACCTTGTCCTCGAACAGAGCGACCCCACGGTTCGTGTCGTGGAAGGCGATCCGGTCCCTGGGAAGCTCGTGACGGTAGCGCCACAACAGGTCGCCGGTGCGAGCGTCGATGGCGAGCACGTGATTTCCCGGCGTCGTGACGTACATCACTCCGTCGTTGACGATCGGGGGGGCCTCGTGGCCTCCTCCGACGCCTGTCGAGAAGGTCCACACCGGAACGAGATCTCCCACGTTGGAGGCGTCGATTTGATCGAGCGAGCTGTATCCCCAGCCGTTGTAATCCCCACGATACGACAGCCAGTTCTCGGGTTCGGGGCTAACGAGTCGCTCGTCGGTGACGGGACGGTACGTCTGGCCGACCAAGATTGCGGGTGCCAGCGTGAGCACGGCTGCCAACACCAACGGACTGGGGGCGAGAAGACCTGTGAGCCGATTCATATGTCGCTCCTGTGAGTTAATAGCGTCCCCTGATCAGGGGTCTTGGGCACCGAGAGGTCCACTGAACCCTCCAGCCACCGACAGCACGCCGTCCGCCACTCTGAGCGGAAGCGCGGCCAAACGCAGCGGCGCTGGGCCGCCCACTACGCGACCGTTGTCACTGGGGTCGAACTCCGAGTCGTGGCAGGGACATTTGAGCCGCTTCGTGTCCTCTTCCCAATCGCTCACCTCACAACCGGTGTGCGTGCACACGGCCGAATAAGCGACGATCCCGAGGGCCGAGCGGCTCGCGCTTTCCTCACTCAGATCCGCCGGCTCCAGCCGCACCAGAATGACCTCATTGAGCCGTGATTCGCTAGCTATGTGACGCGAGTCCGCATCCATGGGAAAAGCGAAGATCGGCGAGCCCTCGGGGTCAACATCGTCCGGCCCGATCACCTGTCCCTCCCGACCTCCGAAGGAGAACACGAGCAGATCTCCGTCGGCCGGGTGCTCGTGACCCTCGACCGACTGGACCCTCGTCATCGGAGAGTCCTCTGGCATTCGGGGGCCACCGGAAGGTACGTCGACCGGATCGGGCGTCGGTCCAGGGGTGAGAGCTCGAGCGCACCCACCCAGGCCCGTCGTCAGCCCGATGCCGACAAAGGCCTTCAGTGCTTCGCGTCGAGGAAGCAGAAGAGCTCGTGGATCGCGCTTATGGGTCACCGGGCCTCGGTCCCTCCCCGCCAAGTGCTCGTGGAACGTTTCGACTCGTGGAACGTTCGGACCGGAGAACCTAGGTGGCAGCCCTAGTGCCCGCTACCAAGGAACCAGGCCACGATAGTTGACCGGTCTCACGCTGCCGCTCACGTTACCGACCCGTGGACGGACCTTCCAAGAACCAGTGACCTGGGAGCTCGGCTCGATGCGGATAGGATACCTCTTGGCTGGGCTCGCCCTGGCGGTCTGTGCGTGCGATCCGGCACCCTATGATATCGTCCTGGTTGGTGGGACCGTCATCGACGGGACCGGTTCGGATCGATTCAGGGCCGACGTGGCCATACGCGGCGACCGTATCCTGGCTATGTCACGGAGTGACGTTGAGCGTGCCGGCGCAGTACGGGTGATCGACGTGACCGGCAAGATCGTGGCTCCGGGATTCATCGACATCCATTCCCACCTCGATCCGTTGCTGCGTCTTCCCGAAGGCGAGAGCAAAGCACGACAGGGCGTGACGACTGTCGTGGGTGGCCCCGATGGCGGAGGGCCCTGGCCCATGAAAGCGTATCTGGATTCCGCCGCATCGCTCGGCGTCGGGATCAACGTGGCGATGCTCGTGGGACACAACACGATTCGGCGACAGGTACTGGGAATGGAGGACCGAGCGCCGACCGCGGCCGAGCTGACCGAGATGCAGGGCATGGTGCGGCAGGCGATAGCCGAGGGCGCTTGGGGGTTGTCGACCGGCCTCAAGTACCTACCCGGCGCCTTCTCCGACGTCGATGAAGTGGTGGCGCTGGCCGAGGTGGCGGGCGAAGCGGGGGGCATCTATACATCGCACCTGCGCGAAGAGGGGCTCGGGCTCCTGGCCGCCGTGTCCGAAGCCATCGAGATCGGGCGCCGCGCGGACCTGACGATCGTCCTCACCCACCACAAGGTCGTGGGCGAACCGACGTGGGGCGCCTCGGAGCGGACGCTCGCCATGGTCGATTCTGCGAACGCCGCGGGTCAAAAGATCCGCATCGATCAATACCCCTACACGGCGTCATATACGGGAATCGGCATCCTGATGCCGCCATGGGCGATGGCCGGCGGTAACGAGGCATTCTTCGAGCGACTCGATCAGCCGATGCTCCGCGACAGCATCGTGGACGGGATCGTCTTCAACCTCGTCAACGACCGCGGCGGTAACGACCTGTCACGTGTTCAGTTCGCGCTCGTGTCGTGGATGCCCGAGTTGGAGGGTCGCACGCTCAGGGACTGGGCGGATATGCGGGGGCTACCGCCCACCATGGAGACCGGCGCGGAGCTCGTGATCGAGGCCATACGTCGGGGTGGCGCCAGTGCGATCTACCACGTGATGGACGAGGCCGACGTCGAAGCGATCATGCGACATCCGATGACCGCGATCGCGTCCGATGGGCGCCTCGTACAGCCCGGCGAGGGACACCCACATCCCCGATGGTACGGGACCTTCCCACGTGTCCTCGGTGAGTACGTGCGGGACAAGGGTGTGCTCACGCTGGAGGACGCAGTGCGAAAAATGACGTCTCTTCCGGCGGATCACATGGGAATGCTGGAGCGGGGTATACTCTCGCGGGGCATGATCGCGGACATCGTCGTCTTCGACCCCGAAACGGTGGCCGATCGATCGACGTTCGAGGACCCGCACCAGTATCCGGCGGGCATCGACTTCGTCATCATCAACGGGGTGGTGGCGGTGGACAACGGCGTTTTCGACGACGCCCGGGCCGGGAGAATCCTTCGCAGGTAGCGGGGTCCGTAAACGGCCGATTTCGGAGTTCCGTCTCTACCGAGACCTCAGCGCCGCACCCTGGCGATGTCCTGAACCAGGGCCCGGACCTCCTCGGTCTTGCCGGCCCGCTCTACGGCCGCCCACAGATGCTCCACCGTCTCCTCGTCGACCATGCCGGCCGGTGAGCGGGGAAACACCGCGAGCCCCTCGGAGCGCCGGAAGTCGTCGACGGCATCCATCATGGCACGGTCGTACTCGTCGAACCCTTCGGCGCCCGGGGTCAGATCCAACGGCACGAGCGCGAGAGCCTGGAGAATAATCCGGAGCTGGCGGATATCACCGCCGTCGAAGCGCTGAAGCGGGCGAAAGCCGAGGGTCTCGGACACCGTGTTGTAGATCCGACGCACCTCACGAACAGGCGTGTCGTGCTCGCAGACGCTGATGAACGTCGTGACCCCATCCGGCCTCCGGGAGAAGCCGGCGCGAGGATCTGCCACCCTGACCGCTGCAGATTGTATCCGCCCCTTTCGCTGATCTCCGCCGGCGAACTGTCCCGCCTGGAGGGCCTCGATCAACCGGTCGCCCAGATGCCGGCCACTGCCCGCCGAAGCTTCGAAGGAGGCGGCCACCGCAGCGATCACCTGCGCGCCCACGAGGCCGTTGCCCTGAGTGACGTAGTTGGGTCCCGCCCTGTGCCCGGTCCACGGATTGGTACGGCTACCGGTGTGCTGCGCGCTACGTCCATCCAGGGAGATCACCGCCACCTGCCGCCGCTCCGCCAGCGAGTCCGAAGCCATGGCGTCCCGTAGGGCACGCTCTGGTGCCACACCTCGGTCGAGCAGGTCCAGTAGCTCGACCCCGTAGGCCACACGTGTCGACGCTTGTGTCGCCACGGCACCCACGCCGGCCCGCACCCAGGGGACTCCATTGCCGACGCAGGGCCGCCTGGTCGTAACCGCCACTCCCGATTCCCCTGTGGCCGGATCCACTGCACCGATGGAGAACGTCTCGAAGAGTAGCTCCTGACCGCCCCAGCTCAGCGGCTCCTGAGACGCCGACGCCTTCGGATTCAAGGCGGACATTCCGGCAAATACGATCAGCAGCAGGACGGACGTGGCAACGGTTCGCTCGCCTATCATCGTGAGCTCCCTCGAGGTGTGGGTGACCACTCATCGGGATCGCGGGCCTTGGCCCTCGGCACCATACTAGTCGATTCCCCCGCCTCGGCGTAATATCCTCGGTGCTGTTCAACCCTGCGGGCGTACTACCCTGGAGCGAGTGATCCATGAATAAAGCCGTCTTCACCCTGGTGCTGGCTTGCGCGGCATGCGCCCCACAAGACGCCTCACAAGAGATCCCGCACCCGGCAGTGGCCGCCTGGGAGCAACAGGCCCAAGGCATCACGATCATCCGAGACGACTGGGGCATCCCACACATCTACGGCGAGACCGACGCGGACGCCGTGTTCGGCATGATCTACGCTCAGGCCGAAGACGACTTCAACCGGATCGAGGTGAATTTCCTCAACTCTCAGGGTCGCCTGGCCGAGGCCGAGGGAGAAGCAGAGATCTGGCGGGACCTGCGCATGAAGCTGTTCATCGATCCCGTGGACATGAGGGCTCAGTACAACGCGAGCCCTCAGTGGCTGCGCGACTTGATGGATGCGTGGGCGGACGGGCTCAATTACTACCTGTACACCCACCCGGAGGTGACGCCCAGAGTCATCACGAGTTTCGAACCCTGGATGGCGCTCACGTTCAGCGAGGGGAGCATCGGTGGCGATATCGAGCGCGTGTCGCTCGACGAGCTCGAGGCTTTCTACGGAGACGGCGTCGCAACTCAAACGGCGTCCCTGGACCGCGACTTCGAGACCGAACCGTCGGGCTCCAACGGGTTCGCGATCGCTCCGTCGAACAGCGCCTCGGGCAACGCATTGCTGCTGATCAATCCGCACACCTCATTCTTCTTCCGCGCCGAGCTTCATATGGTCAGCAACGAGGGGCTGAATGCGTACGGAGCCGTAACCTGGGGTCAGTTCTTCGTATACCAGGGTTTCAACGAGGGATCCGGTTGGATGCACACGTCCAGCGGCGTCGACAACATCGACGAGTACCTCGAGACGGTGGTGGAGCGGGATGGGAGCTACTTCTACACCTACGGAGACGAAGAACGGCCGGTCACCGTGCAGCAGATCACGGTTCCGTACCGATCCGGTAACGGGATGGAGGAACGGCAGTTCACGGTCTACAGGACACATCATGGCCCCGTCGTACGGCAAGCGAACGGCCAATGGGTGAGCGTTTCACTCATGGAAGAGCCCCTGGACGCGCTCAACCAGTCGTACTCCCGGACAAAGGCCAACAACTACGAAGAGTTCTACCAGACGATGGAGCTACACACCAACTCCTCGAACAACACGGTGTTCGCCGATGCCGAGGGCAACATCGCCTATTTCCACGCCAACTTCATCCCACGGCGTAACACCTCCTTCGACTGGAGTCGTCCGGTGGACGGGAGCGACCCGGAGACGGAGTGGCAGGGAGTGCATTCGGTCGACGAGGCGCCCAACGTGCTCAATCCCGAGAACGGATGGATCCAGAACACGAACAACTGGCCGTACTCGGCTGCGGGTGCGAACAGCCCTGTGCAGGCAGACTACCCGAGCTACGTGCAGCGGAGAGGCGAGAACGCGCGTGGTCTGCATGCGATTCGCGTTTTGGACGGCAAGACCGATTTCGACATTCAGTCGGTCATCGACGCGGCCTACGACAGTTACCTCACCGGGTTCGAGGACATGATCCCGGCGCTTGTACGGGCGTACGACCGCTTCCCGGCCGCGAGTCCGCTCAAGGCCCGTCTGTCGGAGCAGATCGTTGTGCTTCGGGACTGGGATCTTCGCTACACGGTCGAGTCGGTCCCCACGTCGTTGGCGATCTTCTGGGGAGAAGAGCTGCGACGGCAGGTCGGTGGCGCGGGTGATGGCGCGAGCGCCGAGCAAATGATCCAGTCTTTGGCTACCGCATCGGACAAGCTCGAGGCGGACTTCGGGAGTTGGAGAACTCCTTGGGGTGACATCAACCGGTTCCAGCGGCTCACCGGGGACATCGTGCAGCCGTTCGACGACGCCGGACCGAGCTTCCCGGTAGAGTTCGCTTCGAGTCGCTGGGGCTCGCTCGCGTCGTTTGGCGCGCGTGCCTACCCGCAGACGAAGAAATGGTACGGCACGAGCGGCAACAGCTTCGTGGCCGTCGTCGAGTTCGGTGACCGCGTGCGAGCGAGGGCCATCACGGCCGGTGGACTGAACAGCGAGCCTTCGTCCCCACACTTCAACGACCAGACGGAGCGGTACGCCACCGGTAACCTTAGGGACGTGTACTACTACCGGGAGGACCTGGCGGGGCACATTGAGCGGGAGTACCACCCCGGAGGGTGATCAGAACACTGGCCGTCGCACCGGCCGAAGTAGGAACAACCCCTCCTGCATGCTCGTCACGATAAGCGTGCCGCTTTCGAAGTACGGATATACGCTCCACGCCCCGCCCATGATGGGCGGGTTCCCCTCATACGGGGTCGTGTCGAAGAATCCGATCTCCTCAGGGTTCTCCGGGTCGGTGATGTCCAGGATCCGAAGACCCGCTTGATAGTTGGCTTGGTACATGCGATCGCCGCGAACGTAGAGATTGTGGTCCGTGGCCTGCGTGGACCCGAAGTGTTCAGTGACAAGAATGGGGTCATCCAGCTCGGCCACGTCCCACACGAGCGTGCGCGTTCGCTCGGCTAACCCGGTCAACTCGTCCAGCTCGTCGTTCATGTAGTAGTAGCGCTGGTCATCGGTCAGCCAGCCCTGATGGATATAGGCCATTCCGGGATAGCTGGCCGAAGCCAGAGGTACCGGCCGGTCCTTCTCGGTTACGTCGACGATACGAAGCGCCGTCTCATTGGAGGCGAAGCAGATCTGTCGGCCCCGGAAGTCGAGGTCCGGACCACTGTACTCTACACATTGAGCGTCGTGCGTTCGGCCCGCCCATATGAGTCCTTCGGTGTCCGTGTAGCATCCGACGAACGTCGGAGTCACGGGGTCCCGGATGTCGATCATATGCAGGCCGCCGCCGCAGGTATCACCGCCACCTGTCGAGCCAACCGGATACGCGAAGCCACTCTGCGTGTCGATCACGAGATTGTGAGCGGCTGCGATTCCGTCGTAGCGGGCGTCCGCCTCCAAAGTGACAGGAAACTCTCGGGCGTCCCGAAGCCTCCGGAGATCGAATACGGGCATGCCCGTATTACCGGCGCCGATGAAAAAGGCATGGTCCGCGTAGACCTTGATGTCCTGTGCGGACCCGTCCTCCACCGCTAGCAGACCAACATAGACCGGTGCCGATGGGTCCGTAATGTCGACTACGGCTGCGCCACCGACCCGGCCGATGAGTGCATACTCGTGGCGGGTCTCCGGATCGGTCCACCCCCATACGTCGGTTACCCCGGAGGACAGACCCGATCCGCCTGGAGGAATCCCCAACTCGCCGAGGGGCAGGAATGCGAGAAGGTCGACCTCACTACACGCGAAGCCTTCTGCCTGTCCGTCGGTGCAAGAGACCCCCTCACCGCGGACCATCGGTAAATCTCGGGTCAAGCGCAGCCAGTCTCCTGTACTCCAACGCCCGTCATGTGGCCGCGTGAAGACACCTGCGCGCCCCCGGCCACCGTCGGCGCCAGGCGCCCCCGCAACGGCGACTCCCGCACCGAGCGCAACGGTCGAGCCGAAAGAGAATCCCGGCTCGACGCCGTCCACAGAAAGAACATCGGCAGCCTGCCACGCCTCCGTTCCACGGCTACGAACGAACTGGTATACGCTGCCTCGCCCCCCCTCTGCACCGGGGGCACCGATCAATATTTCCGCCCCCTCGAGTGCCATCGCCGACCCGAAGCGGTCGCCGGCCGAACCCTGGCTCGGAGCGATTCGCCCCTGTTCGCGCCACACGCCGGTGGTCTGCTCTCGGGCATAGGTGGTTACGATACCACTCGTCTCTGCGGTTCCCGGAAGACCCACTAAGGCGACCTCGTCATCGATCATCACGGCAGTGCCGAACCCACTATTCGGGGAGGCCCCGCGGGCGGATAGCATCGCCTTTTCACGCCACTGACCCGACCGGGGGTCACGAGAAAACACGTAGACGGCCCCTGAGTCACCGTGCCGAGGCGCGCCCACGAGCGCGAGATCGCCTGCGACGCTGAGCGAAGCTCCAAACTGATCGTCCCTCTCGGCATTCGAGCGTTCGAGCCGTCCCGCCGCCGTCCACGCCTCGGAACCAGAACGCCTCTCGAATATCCTCACACTTCCCAGGCCACCGATCTCCGCCACCAGTGCACGGCTGTCATCTGCCCCCAAGACTCGAACAGGCGGCTGCATGATCTTCATGAGAGCGGCCAGGTTCCACTGCCCTGGGCCGCCATCCCCTCCCGTGATCAAGGGCAAATCCCCTGCCCTGCCCCACACCGCTCCCGCGCTCCTCCGAAACCCGTGAGCGCCCAAGCGACCGTCAGCATCCGCCCCTCCAACCAGCAGAACCCCGTCTGAGAAGGCCATCGACGGGCTGAACGACTCACCGGTCGACTCACCGCCCTCGGGCCGTAGTCGCTCGACCTCCCGCCACAGGCCCCCCGAATCCCTGCGGTACACGACGACCGCCGCGGGTCCTCGTCCGTAGGCTGGCTTGACTATGAGAACGTCCTCCCCTACCACCCCCACCGCGCTGGCGTATTGGTCCTGCGCGGCGAGCGAACCCAGGGAAGTCAGGACGAGGCCGATGGTGACGCATGCTGCTCGGGGATCAATGTTCATGCTATTATCCGGTTGTAAGGCGCGTGGCTCCAACAAATTGCTCACCCTCACGGTCGAGATCAACACATGACCGAGTTCCTCACCACTCCGCTTTTCCAGCGCGTCGGCCTCATCCTGGGGGGGCTCCTGCTGGGCGTCCTCTCAGAAAAGGCGGTGTTCCGCCGTCTCCGGAAGTTCGCCGAGGGGACGAGGTTCCAGTGGGACCATCTCATTGCCCAGTCATTCAAGGGTGTCCCCGCACTCTGGTTCACGGCCGGAGGTGTCTATCTAGCCCTCGGCGTAGGGAGTATCGATCCAGTCCTCACGACCGTGATGGTCAAGATCCTGACGGTGGCCCTCATCGGATCCATCATCATTGCCAGCATGCGCGGCATCGGCGCCACCGTGGAGTTGGTTTCCGAGAATTCGGCCATTCGATCACCCACCTTGGTGGTCAACCTGGCACGCTCGGGCGTGGGAGTGCTGGGGATCTTCATCATCCTTCAGAACCTCGACGTCGACATCACTCCGCTCATAACCGCTCTGGGGATCGTGGGCCTCGCAGTGGCGCTGGCGTTGCAGGACACGCTCGGGAACTTGTTCGCCGGCATGCAGATAATCCTCTCCGGGCAGGTCCGGCCAAACGATTACATAGAGCTCGCGAGCGGTGATCAAGGCTTCGTCACGGACGTGAAAGGGCGCAACACTACGATTCACACGTTCCCGGGCGGGAATCTCGTCGTAGTGCCCAACTCGACCCTGGCCTCGTCGATCGTCAAGAACTACAGCAAGCCGCGGACCGCCCTCTGGGTGAGTACCGAGGTTGGCGTGAGCTACGATAGCGACTTGGAGGACGTCGAGGCGGTGACCCTCGAAGTCGCCCGCGACGTCCTCTCCAACGTAGACGGCGGCCTCACCAGCGACGACCCTCTAATCCGGTTTCATACGTTCGGCGACTCGAGCATCAACTTCGAGGTGCGAATGATGGTGCGTGAGTTCACGGACCAGGGACGCGTTCGCCACGAGTTCATCAAGAAGCTTCACCGTCGCTACAACAAGGAGGGGATCGAGATCCCCTTCCCAATTCGAACTCTTATCACCAAAGTGGAGAGCACCCCGGAGAACACCTCTCCTTAGGGGGGCTCGCGAGGGGGCTTGCGCCGGAGAGTGCGGCCCAAGGGACAGTGGCAATGAGCGAGGAAGAGAGCGGCGGCGGCACCGTCGGAAAGCTCTGGCGGAAGCATGGAGGCGGCTACTACGCGCTCCTGGTGATCGGCACTTTTCTGTACCTCGAACTCACCAGCCTCGTCGGCTCGATCCGAGACGCTGATGGCGTTCAGGACTTCCTGCTAAGCGAAGCCCTCAGCTTTGCCATCGTTCAATGCCCTGGCGGCGTCCTTCTGGCCTCTCATGTGGTTTAGATGGATGGGAACCACCGCGATCTACTGGGCCTTAGAGGGATACGCGGTCTGGACCACATTGATCGCTATCGCTTTGCATGGGCGGGAGAAAAAACTACGCAAGGAGCCAGGACTCTAGGATGTCACGGGGTTGTGATTCTACGGAACGAGAGGCGGAATGAAGATCACGGGTGTAGTTGTGTCCGTGGTGCTAAGCGCCGCACTGGCGATGACGGCCTGTCTCACGGAGAGACCGGAGGTCCGACTCGGACCGCACGATGGCCTCGATCTACCCGCCATCGACACCGGTAGGGTCGCGGTGGGCGACATGGCGCCCGATTTTTCCGTGATGACCTACGTGGGAACGGTTACGACGCTGTCCGACTATCGCGATGACAAGGACGTCGTCTTGGTCTTCTACCGGGGCCACTGGTGACCCTACTGCGCCAGTCAGCTCGGTGAGCTGAGAGAACTCCTTACCCCGGAGCAGAGGGAGAATACCGAGTTGCTTGCGCTTTCCGTGGATGTGCGCGAGCAGCAGCAGATGATGATCGACCGGGTCGCCGAGGATGACGGCAGGGTTCTCGAGTTTCCTCTACTTTCCGATCCCGATCACGCCGTCATTGATCGGTATGGATTGTTCAATCCGGACGAATCACGGCAGCGACCGGTCCCGCACCCCACCGTCTTCGTGATCGACAAGAACGGCGAGATCCGTTGGAAATTCATCGAGATCGACTACCGCATTCGGCCCACGAACGAGGACATCCTGGAGGCACTCGCCGAGCTGAACTGACGGTAGCGCAGCCCGATCCACTACGAGCTCGTCGCCACATCGGGTGCCTCTTCTAAGCCGTCTAGCGAGTGTAGATCCGGAAGAGTCGGTGGGCACCACCCGCCAGCCGAGTACGTCGATCCCCGTGCTGGCAGCGGCTTCCTCCAAGAGCGCCCGAGCCTTCCAGCGCGAGTCTTCTTCGGGCGGAAGAAAAACCATCGCCACGGCCAAGCGACGCAGGTCGCACTCCTCCAAACCGAACGCGAAAGCATCCTCAGGGAGCAGCTCATACGGAATCTGAAGCGTGACGCCCGCTCCGTCGCCCGAAGCCGCGTCCGCTGAGACGGCACCACGGTGCGTGAGATTGCCGACAGCCCGCACCGCGAGTGCGACGACGTCATGAGTACGATCGCCGTCGATCCGGGCGACAAAGCCAATACATCAGCGATGGGCGCAATACGATCATGGAACTCCCGCCTTCAGTACTCAGATGCCAAGGTATCCCTGGCGCGACTATCTCGATGATCCGGTGCGCCGCAACGCACCAGTAGGTCCAGATGCTACCTCAGGGGCAGCCAAAAACCACATCGGGGAAGATTCCTCGTGGGGCACCGAGCCGCTTTTCACAAGAATCTGACCCAATCTTGCCTAAGTGGGACAGGTGGGGCCACATTTGTGCCCTGTCGTAGATTGATGACCATCCGACGCAAACAGGCATGTTCCAGACTGGCTATATATTGAGTCGGCGGGCCGACCTCATTTGGTTCTTGGGGCTGCCCTTCGCTGCTGTTTTCATGGCTCTCGGCGCCCAACGCTGGCTGCCGTTCGTGGTGGTCGCGTCGATCAATCTGTGGATCACGGTCCCGCACCACTACGCTACTTGGGTCCGCACATATGGGATGCCCGAGGACTGGCAGCGCTTCAGGGAACGGCTGCTCGTCGGGCCCCTCGTCATTGTGCTGCTCACGGCTGCGGGCTTGGTCTGGGCACCGATTACGCTGCTGTTGCTGGTGATGGCCTGGGATCACCAGCACAGCATCATGCAGCAGCACGGCTTCGGTCGCGTCTACGATTTCAAGGCCGGCACCGGTACGCCGGCGACAGGGCGTTTCGACCTGACACTCCACTGGGTGCTGTACTCGTTCATGTTCGTGAACGCGCCCATGTTCCGTAATCTGTGGATCCGCGAACTGTACAAGATGCAGATCCCGATTTCGGCCGCGTTCGTGGACGGCGTCCTGCTCGTCAGTTGGATCGTGCTCGCGACCTACGTTCCGTTCTATCTCCTGCACGTGTGGAAGACGGTGCGGAGTGGACGGGCCGTCAACCCGATCAAGTACGCGTTCATCGGAGCGAGCTACTTCCTCTGGTACTTCACGGCGTGGCACACGAATTCGATTCTACTGTTCGCCATCGCCCACCGGATCATGCACGGGGTTCAGTACATCGTCATGGTCCATTTTTTCCTGAAGAGGAAGGCGAGTAACAAGCTGTCGAAGCCGGGATTCTGGAGCCTCGTTTCCGGCCCGGGACGGCTGAGGTGGTTCCTGTTGGGTGGCGGCGCTTACGCTGTGCTCGTTCAGCTACTGATCAACCGTCCACTCGACGAATTCGGCTTCGGGGTGGTGAATTTCGCCCCGTACCAGGCCATTCCGGAATTCGGGCTGCCGGGGCTCGGTTATGCGGGCGGATATGAGTTGTTTGCACAGACATTGATTTCCGCTTACGCGATGACGCACTACTACGTGGACTCCTTCATCTGGAAGGTCCGCGACAAGCAGGTTCAAGCCGGACTCTGACTGTGTGGTTCAAACGCTATCGCCTACTTGCAGTCATCTGGGGTATCGCCCTCGTCGTCGGTGTGCGCGAATACCGAGTCAGTCGGGAGATGGAGCAGCCGGTCGACTTCTTGACCGCCGAGGGAGCCAGCTTCGCGGACGTGATGTCCCACCTCAACCCCGACGAGCCCGACACAGACTTCCTCCAAGGGATGCAGGCCCTGTTCGCCGGGGACCCGGTCGGATTCCGGAGCCGAATCGAAGATGCCCTCGCTTCCGACATCAAGCATAATGAGATGCTGCTGCAGTTCTACGGCCAGTATTTAGTAGACGAAGCGGCGGACTGGAGAGAGGTCAATCCGGCGATAAATCGCTGGCGCAGCAACTTCCCCTTTTCCAAGCGAACAATCACGCTTCAGTTTACCGTAGGACCTCCCATCGCCAATGAGGCGGCCCTCCTGAGGCAGGCCCTGTCACGTGTTCCCTGGATCGCCGACTCAGAGCTACAGTTGTCAACGGTGGACGGTGACCGGGTCTGGAGCGTGACGTTGATGTTTCGCCGAGGCGAGACGGTCGACGTTCGGCAAGTGCTCGCGGCCATGAGCAGTCTGTAGTCTGCAAAAGGACTCGGCTGGACCTGGGGAGGGCTGGTGGCCTATTCTTCAGACCTGCAACCGGCGGCACTCTGCCTCAACCGGTTCTCGGCCCGCGAAAAGGCTCCTGGGACTATGAAACCATCCGCCTCGATCCCCGTCGCCGTCCTGATGTACAGCCTCCTCGGACCGGCTGCACACGCGCAGACCACAGCGGCACCCCTCGAGACCATCCGCAACTTCCAGGTGGTCTCCGACCAGCTCGCCTCGGCCGGTCAGATCGGGTACGACCAGATTCCGCTAATCCGCAAAGAGGGCTATGAAGTCGTTATCAATCTGGCCATAGCCGACGAGGAGCGGAACGGCAAGGAGGGCTTCCTCGTCGCCCAGGAGGGTCTCACCTACGTACACATTCCCGTCGACTGGGATCAGCCACGGTTGAGCGATCTCGAGATGTTCTTCGACGTCATGCAGGCGAACGACGATCGCAAGGTTTTCGTTCATTGCTTCGCGAACATGCGGGCGTCCGCCTTCGTCTACCTGTACCGCACGCTCGTAGAGGGTGACGCAGAGGCCACGGCGCTCGCCACCATGAACGAGGTTTGGGATCCGGGGGAGCTGCAGCAGTGGGCGGATCTCATCCAGCGCGCACAGGCAGAGTACGCGGGAGGCCAATAGCGCTAGTTCACCCTTATCTCAACCGTCTTGATCCCCCCTGCTCCCGGGGCGATCACAAGATAGTGGTTCTTGTAGGCCACATGATTGGCCGACTCGAGATTGTCGAACTGCAGTCTCCCCAGGAGCCTGATCTGCAGCGGCTCCTCGCTCCCCGTCTCGTCAAAATCCCTGCTGCCCTGGGCCACGTATACACGCGCGATCCCGTTGGAAATGAACAGTAGATCCTCGTCGACGGCTACCGCATTGGTGACGACGCCGGACCAATCGAGACCGAGCACGTCGGAATCGGGGAGCGGGTAGTTGCCCAATAGCTCCAGGCTGCCCTCCGCAAAGAACGAGAGCCGTCCGGGTGTACCCTGTACCACGACCACCTTCCCGTCCACGACGTCCACCCAACGGGCATCATGCAACGGAACCGAGTTCGTCATGGTCAAGGTGGGCCTATCGAAAACGGACAGCGCTCCGTCGTTGCCGTCCCGCACCAACCTGCCGTCCAGTAGTCGTATCACCTCCAGCACGGCTGGGTACGGATACGTAGGGTCTGCGGTGGCTTCAGCGATGTATACGTGGTCTTCATGAAGCGAGACTGCATGGATGTCGGTGTCCCTGAAGAGTGTTTGCGATCTCAATCTCGGGGTCGACCGCCTGGAAGTGTGGAATACATCGATAGCTCCCAAGTAGGGTTCCCCCCGCATGGCGTAACTCACGACGGCCCCTTCACCCCTCATGGCGATCGAGGTTGCCTGAAGGACCTGCCCATCAATGGACGGTGGCGAGACCTCCGCCACGAGTCGCAGGGAAAACGCCCGAGCGGGCCGTTGAGCCAGTCGCGCCAGCGCCAGCTGTCCGGTCTCGTCGGTAGTCTGGTCGACGGGGACGTCCTCATCCAGATACGGGACGTGTTCATCCAAGCACCGGACTCTTGCGTCAAGCACGGCTTCGTCGTTTGTGATCGATATCCGCTCGTCTGCCAGAGTCCCCTCATCTAGCGGTCCGAGGCTGTCGTCGCATCCCAACTGGAGGAGCGTGACAGCAGAGAGGACCGCGAGGCTGACTTGTGTTGACGGTTTCATGAGATCGCTTACTCCCACTACAATGGCCATGTGATGATCGAAAGACCGTGCAAGTCGCATATCGTATTATCTGTGATATATTATGAATAAATATTATACACAGTGCCGGATTTTGACAGCGCAGTGAGCCTATGGCACACTAGGATAATGGCGGGGGAAATGGGATTTCAAGAGGCATGAGCCGGAGACGGAGTGAGGTGGCTTTCGCAGCTATTCAAACCTCTTTATCCGGCCATTAATGACCAGCTTCATCACAAAATGCGCCGCCGGCCTCAGTCCGACCGACCTCCCCCGGGTCTACTCAGTCCAAATCAACCCGTTTTAGTTCAGATTAACCCGTTCGAAGCGCATGTCGTATACGCGCCCGAGGCTCAAGCTGAGCGCAACGACCCTGCCACTGCTGTTTCGACGGAACCGGACGATGTTCCCTCCCGCCCTGAAACCATCTTGATAGATCGGCGCCAGCGTACGGGTGACGTCCGGTCGCTGCCAGACAGTGAGCCCTCCATCCTCGATTCGGACCACGAAGGTCGTCTCCGCGTCGGCGCTGTAATACTGGCCTTCGTAAGCACGTAGCTCAGCCAGAGACGGTTCTGCGGGCTCGACGGGCTCGTATCGGTGGTCGGTGTACTCCCACGACTCGACGTGAATCGTCGGGCGGCCGCCTTCCCTGGTCTCGAACACATAGCGGCGGGAACCCGAGCCGACTTGGAATTCTGTGTCAGAGAGCGGAACGAGATCGGTTCGGCCATCCACCCGAAGTACGCCTCCGGCCAAATCGACTCTCATGGTGCCGCCTGTGACCGGCTCACGATACAGACCGGTCAGTGCCGCGAGCCTGTCACGCGGCACGCCAACCCCAGCCGGCACTACGGGGTCCGGAACCGCGCCGAGAAACTCCCGGGCGATGCGGGCGCCCGTGCCCCCCGTGGGGACGTTGGTCACATTGCAGAGCATGGCCACGGCGATCCCTTGGTCGGGGTATCGCGCGGTGAAGGCACGATAGCCCGCCGTGGACCCGGTGTGTGAGACGGCCGGCACTCCAACGCTTTCGGCGACTCTCAGACCTCCGGCGTAGACGATGTCACTTCCGTCGTTGAGTCGGCCCGTCTCGTGCATCAGCGCCACGAATTCGCGTCCACCCAACCGCCCGGTCGTAAGCGCCTGATTCCAGGTCAGCAGGTCACCCACGGTCGTCAGGATACCACCGTTTCCGTGCACGTACTCGGTGGGACGATTGATCTCGAACGTCCCATCGGCAAGGGCCGTATAAGCCGCACTCCGGCCTTTGACGATGCGCCGATAGTCGTCACGCCACTGCGTGTGCTCCAGCCCGAGCGGTTCGAAGATGCGCTTGCTCGAGAACTCCGCGAACGACATGCCGCTCACACGTCCCACGATGATCGCGAGCAGGTTGTAGCCGGTATTGCTGTACGAGTATTCGTGTCCCGGTTCGAAGTTGAGTGCACTCTGGCGACTCACGATGTCGAGCACATCCGCATGGTCGTGGCTGCGCTCCCCTCGACCCCAGCCGGAAATCTGTGCGACGCTGCCCCAGTCCCGGAGTCCACTCGTGTGCGTCATCATATGCCTGAGGGTGACCGTGGTCCCGTAGTCGGGCACCTCGGGGATGTAGTCGCGCACGTCGTCGTCGAGGGACAGCTTCCCGTCCATCACCAGAAGCATGATCGCGGCCGCGGTGAACTGCTTCGACAGCGAGCCCCCCTCGAAGATCGTCTCGGCGGTGTTCGGAACGTCGTGTTCCAGATCGGCCATGCCATAACCGCGAGCAAAGATGTTGAGCCCGTCCTTCGACACCCCAACGGCGCAGCCGGGTGAAGTCACCAAACTCCAAGGCGCGAAGATCTCATCCACCTGCAGCCCGGCGGTCGGCGGCACCTGACCAAGGAGGACATGGGGGAGGAAGAGTCCGGCCGCCGCCGAAATCGCCACAGTCACCGTTCGGAGCCTATTCATGGGTCGATTCCCTCGTTGAAGAAGAAGCTCAAAATGGGCTCGCTGACCCCTTACAGACAAGCTTTCTGCCGAACACCCAAACTCTAGTCCTTCCGGCGATCCCGGCCACCACTTGCATGAGCGACCTCCAATGCCCATGAATCAGTTCTTCGATCCAATGACGACAGGGGGGACCACATGCTCCGCACCGCTCTAAATAACCGTGCAATCTTCGTTCTCTTTTTGGCGTTGGTCGTTTTCCTCGGCTTTCAGCGGGGAGGTAACCTTTGGCAGCCGGAGGGTGGGCATACGATGGAGTTCGAGACGAGACGGTCGCCGGTCGCCGGTCTGCGGGGCGTCGTCGCAACCAGTCAGCCGCTCGCAGCGAATGCCGGGCTCGACATCCTGAAAAAGGGCGGTAACGCGATTGACGCGGCAGTCGCCACGGCCGCCGTGCTCACGGTGGTGGAGCCCATGAGCACGAGCTTGGGGGGAGACGCATTCATCATGGTCTACCTCGCTGCTGAGCAGAAGCTGATCGGCCTGAACGCCAGTGGACGCTCCGCTCATACCATGACGCTCGACGCGCTCAACGAGAGGCTCGACAAGCACGATATGGACCGGATCACGGATATCTATTCGGTAACGGTTCCGGGCGCCGTGGATGGGTGGTTTACGGTGCTCGAAGAGTACGGGACCATGAGCATGGCCGAGGTCCTCGAGCCCGCAATCTACTATGCAGAGAACGGGTTCGCGGTCTCAGAGAGGATCGCCGACGCGTGGAGCGGCCTCGAGCGTAACGAAGAGCCATCGACAAGAGAGACCTGGCTGATCGATAGCGAGCACGCCCCCAAGGCCGGGCAGGTCTTTGTAAACAAGGATCTGGCCAGAACCTTCAGGATGCTCGCCAAGGAAGGAAGGGACGCCTTCTACAGAGGTGAGATCGCCAAGGCGATCGTGGACTACTCGGACGAGCACGATGGCTTTCTGACGATGCAGGACTTCGACGACCATACGTCGACATGGGTCGAGCCCATCTACGCCGACTACAAGAACTTCAGGCTCTATGAGCTGCCGCCGAACGGGCAGGGCATCGCCGCCCTCGAGATGGTGAAGATCTTGGAGAATGCAGACCTCGCGTCGATGGGGCACAACTCCGCCGAGTATCTGCACCAAGTGATCGAAGCGAAGAAGCTGGCCTACGCGGACATCGCCAAGTGGAATTCGGATCCCGAGTTCAATGACTTGCCGATCGATCGCATGATCTCGACCGAGTACGCCAAGGACCAGTACGGCCGGATCGACCCACATAGTGCGATGGAGCACACAGAATCTGGAATCAACGGAAACGGAGATACGGTTCTGCTCGAGGTGATGGACAAGGACCACAACGCCGTCTCGTTCATCTACAGCCTCTATTCGGGCTTCGGCTCGGGCCTGGTCGCACCCAACACGGGATTCACCCTGCAGAACAGGGGCGCCCTATTCTCCCGCGAGCCCGGGCACGTAAACGTGGTCGAGCCGCACAAGAGACCGTTTCATACCATTATTCCCGCCATGGCTTTCAAGGACGGCGAGTTCTTGATGACCTTCGGGGCCATGGGCGGCGCCGTTCAGCCCCAGCAACACGTCCAGATCTTCCTCAACGTGGTCGAGTTCGGAATGAATGCTCAGCAGGCGGTCGAGTTTCCGCGCATCAATCACGGGCGTGGCTTGAGCGTTACGGCCGAGCCGGGCATCAGCGCAGCGGTGATCGCCCAGTTGGAGGCGTGGGGCCATGACACGGAGC
>Ga0310121_10000888_pt1 | contig 31718 bp, 24 predicted proteins | sample CB27_Tmax_986_MG_FD_203504 | JGI IMG/M metagenome (GOLD analysis project Ga0310121, IMG submission 203504) | Marine microbial communities from Western Arctic Ocean, Canada - CB27_Tmax_986 | ecosystem: Environmental > Aquatic > Marine > Oceanic | place: Canada: Western Arctic Ocean | collected... | reverse complement strand
CATCAATATCAAATTTGTTTTTAGACTATGTTTTTATCTATGTTTTAGATATGGGGATGTATGGTGCAGCTTGGGCAACTACAATTTCTTATTTTGTTTGTGCATTATATATATATATATATATATTTATTTCAGGACGTTCAGAATTAAAATTAAATTTTAATGATTTAAGATTGAATAGAAATATTGTTAATCAAATTTCATCATTAGGATTCGTTATTTTGGCAAGACAAGCAATGGTTAGTATCACGGTTTTGTTGGTTAATAATATTTTGTTTGAATTAGGAGGTGAATCTATTGTTGCTGTTTATGCTATAATAAGTAGAATGTTAATGTTTGCGACTTTTCCAATTTTAGGAATAACACAAGGGTTTCTTCCAATAGCAGGATTTAATTATGGCGCACAAAAGTTTGATAGAGTGCGCGAGGTAATTAGAGTCTCTTTTAAGTATGCTTCTATTCTAGCATCAGTAATCTTATTATTGATTTTTTGTTTTGCAAATCAAATTCCAAAAATATTCACATCTGATGAATTAATTAATCAAGAAGCACCAATGGCTTTGAGAATAGTTTTTGCATTATTACCTATTGTTGGAATTCAACTGATTGGAGCGGCCTATTTTCAAGCTATTGGAAAGGCAATACCGGCTCTTTTATTGACTCTGACAAGACAGGCTTTCTTTTTTATTCCTTTAATTTTTATGTTTTCATTTAAAATGGGAATTTTGGGAGTTTGGTTGTCTTTTCCAGTTTCAGAGTTTTTAGCAACAATTGTAACAGTATATTATCTTAGAAGTGAAATGAAAAAGTTGTAGATGTAGCTCTATAAGCAAGTCTATAATAATTAGATTAGTGATTATTAAGATTTTGTACATTTATGTCTTTCTAATTCATAAAAAAATGAGATTTTCTTCAAGTTTAAATCGAATAAAAATTATTCTTTTTTCAATTTTATTTATTTTTTCTCAAAATATTACCTCTCAAAGAAAGAGTAAGAAAAATAATACATTAAGTTTTTCTAGTGATCTTTATGAGTCACTTAGTTACAGGTCTATTGGTCCTTTTAGAGGAGGTAGGTCAGCTGCGGTGACAGGTGTTAAGAATAAACGGAATCTTTATTATTTTGGTGCAACTGGTGGTGGTGTTTGGAAAACAGAGGATGGAGGTAAGACTTATAAAAATATTTCTGATGGATTTTTTGGAGGTAGTATTGGTTCTATAAGTGTTTCACAATCTGATCCGAATATTATTTATGTTGGAGGAGGAGAGGTAACCGTAAGAGGGAATGTTTCTTCAGGTTATGGTGTTTGGAAATCTCTTGATGCTGGAGAAAGTTGGATTTTTTCTGGATTACCAAATTCAAAACATATCCCTAGAATAGTTGTTCATCCAGATAATCCTGAAATTGTTTATGCTGCAGTTTTGGGAAATATTTATAAACCAAATAATGATAGAGGTGTTTATAAAAGTATTGATGGAGGTAAAACATGGAAAAAGACACTTTTTTCTAATTCTATGGCAGGAGCTGTGGAACTTGTCATTGATTCAAATAACTCAAGAATTTTATATGCTTCTACATGGAGAGTTCAGAGAACTCCTTATAGTTTAATTAGTGGTGGCAAGGGTTCAGCTTTATGGAAAAGTATAGATGGCGGGAATTCATGGAAAAAAATAAGTAATAATGACGGTTTTACAACTGGGACTCTAGGTATAATTGGTGTAACAGTTTCTTCAATTAATTCAAAAAAGGTGTGGGCTATAGTTGAAAATAAAGATAAAGGAGGAATATATTTTTCAGAAAATGGTGGAGATACTTGGTCTAATATAAATGATAATAGAGCCCTTAGACAAAGAGCATGGTATTATTCAAAAATTTTTGCTGATACTCAAAATGAGGATGTTGTATATGTAATGAATGTTTCTTATCATAAGTCAGAAGATGGAGGAAAAACATTTACTAAAAAAAATGCTCCTCATGGAGATCATCATGATCTATGGATTGCCCCAGAAGATAATAAAAGATTAATAATTGCTGATGATGGTGGAGCTCAGGTAAGTTATGATGGGGGAGAAACATGGAGTACATTTTATAATCAACCAACTGCTCAGTTTTACAGAGTTATAGCAGATAACGATTTTCCATTTAGGATTTATGTGGCCCAACAGGACAACTCAACTTTGAGAATTAGACATCGTTCAGATGGAAGGTTTATTAGTGAAAATGATTGGGAGCCAACAGCTGGAGGAGAATCTGCTCATATTGCTGTTGATCCTCTGGATAATGATATAGTATATGGAGGAAGTTATGGTGGGTATTTAACAAGAGTTAATCATAAAAATAATAGTATTAGAGGTATTAACGTATGGCCTGATAATCCCATGGGGTATGGAGCTGAAGGAATGAAATATCGTTTTCAGTGGAATTTTCCAATTATTTTTAGCAAGCATGATCCAAAAAAATTGTACACTTTTTCAAATTACGTACACGTTTCAATTAATGAAGGGCAAAAATGGTCAGTTATAAGTCCTGATCTTACTAGAAATGATCCAAAATTATTAAAATCATCGGGAGGTCCTATTACTCAAGATAACACTGGTGTTGAATATTATTGCACAATATTTTCTGCTAATGAATCCCCATTGAAAGAGGGGCTTATTTGGGTTGGAAGTGATGATGGATTAATTCATATAACAAATAATGGAGGGAAAAATTGGAAAAATGTGACCCCAAAAAATATGCCTAAGTGGATGATGATAAATAGTATCGAAGCATCACCTTATGATGAAGGAACTTGCTATATAGTGGGAACTCTTTATAAATCGGGAGACTTTAGACCTTATATTTATAAAACCACTGATTACGGTATTACTTGGAAAAAAATTACATCTGGTATAAATCCAGATCATTTTACTAGGGTGGTTAGAGCTGATCCTGTTATAAAAGGACTATTATATGCAGGTACAGAGACAGGAATGTATATTTCGTTTGATGATGGATTATCTTGGAACAGTTTTCAATTGAATTTGCCAATAGTTCCAATTACTGATTTGACTATTAAAGAGAACAGTTTAATTATTGCGACTCAAGGAAGAAGTTTATGGATTCTTGATGATTTAACAGTTTTACATCAATTAAATTTAGAAATGAATAATTTTGAGGTTATTTTATATAAACCTAAGGATTCATATAGAATGAATGGATCAGGAGGAAAGGAATCCCTTACGAAGGGAACCAATCTTCCAAATGGAGTTATAGTTAATTTTTTTTTAAAAAATTATAATAAAAAGATAGACACAGTTCAGTTAAACTTTTCTGATAAAAAAAGCAATTTAATAAAAAGTTTTAGCACACATTCTGATGAAAATGTTCTAGAGGTTAAACAGGGTGGGAATCAATTTGTTTGGGATACAAGATATGATGGTGCAGAAACTCTTGAAGGAATGATATTTTGGAGCACTTCTTTTAAAGGACCAAAGGCAGTTCCTGATGATTATGTAGTAACATTAAAAAAGAACAATTTAGTAACATCAAAAAAATTAAAAATTCTTTCTGATCCAAGATCAGAATCATCAATTTCTGAAATGAAATTACAATTTGATTTTGTTAATGAAGTAAATAAAATAGTTGATAGTGCTCATAAAACAATAAAATCAATTAGGGAAATTATTAATAAATTAAAAGTTTTTGAAGAAAATTATTCTGATAATTCATCATTAACTAATATGTTAAGTTTATCAAAGGATTTAAGATCGAAACTTACAAAAATTGAAAATATTCTTTATCAAACGAAAAATAAGAGTAATCAGGATCCATTAAATTATCCAATTAAACTGACTAATAAATTAGGACATTTGAATGGATTGGTAACAATGAATAATTTCCCTCCCACTAGTCAAGATTATGAGGTTAAAGATTTTATCTCAAAATTAATTATAGATGAATTAAATAAATATGATTATTTATTAAATAATGAATTGAAAGAATTTAATAAAGGTTTTTTAGATTTAGAACTAGATTATTTAAACATAAAAAAATAAAAGTTGTATTATAATTATATAAAAGCCCTTCACTTAATTTTTATAATTACATGGTTTTCCGGTCTTTTTTATGTTCCTCGTTTATTTATATATCAGGTTGAAGCCAACAAAAAAGAGAAAATTGTAAAAGATGAATTAATACATCAGTTTAAGTTAATGACTTGGAGATTGTGGTATATTATTACTTGGCCATCATCAATTTTAGCGATTTTTTTTGGAATGCATCTAATATTGATTAATCAATCATTGTTAGATCAAAATTGGATGATTTATAAACTTTGTTGTGTGTTTTTACTTATAATTTATCATATAAAAACTCATATGATATTTCTTTCTCTTCAAAAGGGAACTTGTTCTTATTCCTCCTCTTTTTTTAGGTTTTGGAACGAAGGAGCAACTTTATTGCTTTCTGCAATAATTTTCTTGGCTATTATTAAAGATAGTCTTCAATTTATTTATCTTTTTACGGGATTAATATGTTTAGCCTTAATTTTGTTTTTATTAATAAAATATTATAAAAAAATTCGAAATAGAAATGAATAAAGTTTTTTTAATATGATTCCTAAAATTTCTTTAAGGGCTAGACTTTTTATTGTAATGACTTTACTTTTATTGATTGCTGGTATTATGATTTTAGGATCGACAATAATCCAATATAGTTCCCAACAAGAAAATTATCATTTAAGTAGATTAAATAGAAAAGTTAATCAAATAGAAAATCATTTGAATTTTATTGTTAATAAAAATAACCTATATAATAAGCATGATAGTATATGGAAAAAATATGAAATTGATTTTGAAAATATAAATAAAATCCACAATGTTCAATATTCACTTTTTACTATAGAAGGAGCACCTTTATTTATATACCATTCACCATTAAAAATAATAGCAAATAATTACAATTTAAATGAAGAAATCTTACAAAAATTAAGAATTTCTGATAATAATAGATTTATTGAAGAGTATAATTCTGATATAGATAAATTTCATGCATCTTATAGGGTTCTTAAAGATAGTTTTGGTAGAGCATACGGAATTCTTTTATTTCCTTATTTTGAAGATGTCTCTTTTTCTGAAAACGAATTAAATATTTTTCTTGAGAATTTGTATCAAATTTATATTTTGTTGTTAATAGGAGTTATTTTGATTGCTTATTTTCTGTCAAAATATGTTACAAGATCTTTGGAAACAATTAGATTAAAAATGGATCAGACTGGACTTTTAAAAAGAAATGAAAAGATTTATTTGAAAAATGCTACAACTGAAATTGATAGTTTGGTTAATTCATATAATAGAATGATTGACGATTTAGAGGTGAGTGCTTCTAAATTGGCAAAAACTGAGCGTGAGAGTGCTTGGCAGGAAATGGCTCGTCAAGTGGCACATGAAATTAAAAATCCATTAACTCCAATGAGACTTACAATTCAAAGTTTTCAACAGAATTATGATTCTAAAGATTCTAAAAACATTAAAATAATTAATGATTTAGCTAAAACTTTGATTCAACAAATAGATACTATGAGTCAAGTAGCAACTGCTTTTTCTGATTTTGCAACTTTACCAAAACCAAAAATAGAAAGTTGTAATTTGGTTCAAATAACCAATCAAGTTATAAATATTTTTAAAGAGTATAATATTTCCTTTAAGTTTAATTCTAAAGAAATTATTCATCAATTTGATAAAAATCAATGGATAAGAGTCATGACTAATTTGATTAAAAATTCAATCCAGTCAATTCCTGAAAATGTTGACCCTGAAATAAAGATTGAATTGAATACAAATGATAAATCTTCTCAAATCAGAATAATTGATAATGGTCTAGGAATTTCAGAAGATCTAAAGGATAAAGTTTTTGAGCCAAAATTTACAACCAAAACTTCTGGAATGGGATTAGGTTTAGGAATAGTTAAAAATATTTTGGAATCTAATAAGGGGAAAATATCTTATAAATCTAGTTTAAATAAGGGTGCAATCTTTGACATAGAATTAAAAAAATAAAAATATTAACTTTCAATTGAAACAGATTTTTTTATTTTATTTTCGATATAAGTAATTATTGTTTTAGAATTTATTTGATCAATTTTTATTGGTTTATGAATTATAAATTTTATTTCAACACCAATTGGGAGTGGGAAATAGTTGTGTTCTCCAAATTTCCAAGAATTTTTTATGCTTAGTGGTACAATGTAGGCTGAAGGTATTGCTTTAATTAACGTACTGAGGCCCTCAGAATGAAAAGGCTTTACTTTTCCATCTTTACTTCTAGTTCCTTCAGGAAATATGACAGTAGACCATTTATTTAGTTCAATGTTTTTTCCAAAATTTTTTATTTGATCTAAAACTCTTTTTTCACCATTTCGATTTATTAAAATGGATCCACCTTTCTTTAAATTATATGAGATACTGGGGATGCCTCTTCCTAATTCTTTTTTACTTACAAATTTTGGATGATGATTTCTAAACTCCCAAATTATTGGAGATACGTCATAAATGCTTTGATGATTAGAAACAATTATTAAAGGAAAATTTTTTGGTATTGGTGATTCATATTTGAAATTAATTTTAGTACCTAAGATTTTAAGACATTGTATTAAAAAAAAATTTAAAATATCAACACTTTTTTTATGTTTATTATATCCAAATAAATTAAAACATATCCACTGTATTGGTTGAAATGTTAATAAAAAAAGAAAAAATAGTATATAAAAGATAAAATGTATTCTACTATTTTATTCAAATACATTATTATATTAATTTAAAGAATTAACAAAATTCGTTGAAGGCAGAGATTAGATTTTCAGCTATTAACTCAGCAGGCCTTCCTTCAATGTGATGTCTTTCAATCATGTGAATAAGGGAACCATCTTTAAACAAAGCAATGCTAGGTGAAGAAGGAGGAAAAGGAACCATCATATCTCTTGCAGCTTTAGTGGCTTCTGTATCAACTCCGGCGAAAACAGTAACCAAATGATCTGGTTTTTTTTCATTTGATAAAGAGTTTCTAATTCCAGGTCTAGCATTAGCAGCAGCACAGCCGCAAATTGAATTAACAGCTACAAGTGTTGTGCCTTTTTTTGATAAAGCTTCTGACACATCTTGTTCTGTTTCTAATTCTTTAAAACCTATTGAGGTTAATTCTTCTTTCATAGGTTTGACTATTTCTTGAGGGTACATATTTTTTTTTACAAATATATAAAACAAAGCTTTAAGATATAGTTTTGTGCCAACGATTTAATTTCAGAAATTTGCATACATTAATTAAAGATTTATTAAATGTTTAAATGGATAGCAGCGATAATAGGTTACTATTTTTTTAGATTTCCTGGAGCTATTTTTGGGTTTTTTTTAGCTTCTCTTTTAGAAAAGTTTAATAAAAGGACTTTTAGTAATAATATTAAGCTTGCTGATTTTGAGATAAATCTTTTGGCTTTAGCATCAACGGTAATTAAAGCAGATGGAAATGTAAAAAAACAGGAGTTAGAATTTGTAAGAAATTTTTTTATAGGTCAGTATGGACAAGCTAAAGCAAGTAGAATATTTATAATATTTAATGAGCAAATTAAAAATGAAATTCAAAATATTGAAGCTTTATCTAAAGTGTTTTTGGAGAAAACTAGATATGAAACACGTTTGCAGATAATACATTTTCTTTTTGGAGTAGCAAATTCTGATGGGAATATAGCTTCTCTAGAATTAGATAAAATTAATCAAATTTCAATTGCTTTGGGTATCAAATTGCCTGACATTGAAAGTATAAAGGCTATGTTTATTAAATCTTCTGATAATGCATATAAAATTCTTGAAATTGATTCTAATGCTACTGACGAAGAAGTAAAAACTGCATATAGAAATATGGCAAAGAAATATCATCCAGATAAGATTTATAGTAAAGACCCTGCAATGATAAAAGGAGCAAAAGAGAAATTTCAAGAAGTTCAAAAAGCATATGAGATTATTCAAAAAGAATGAGGAATATAAATTTTAAATTTCATGAATCAATTTTGGTTTTATTTTAATTTGGGATTTAATTATGTTTTAGATCATTTGTATTTTCTTATAGTATTAAGTTTACCTCTATCTCTTAAGGAGGTGAAATAGCTTGTTTGGTGGGTTTCAGTATTTACAATAGGTCATACATTTTCTCTTTTTAATTTTTATAAAAAGGTTGATAAACTTTAGGAATTATGGATAGAGTTTTTAATTCCAATTATTTTAACTTGTCTTTCAATTTTTTTTAAGAATGAAAAAAGTAAGCATAAAAAAATGTAATGATTTGGTTATCTTTTTTCACTCTTTTTTTTGGACTTATTCACGGTTTAGGATTTGTAAGATATTTTACAAAAATAGTTTTAGATGAAAATCAATATCAATCATTGTTAGAATTTGCTTTGGGAATTGAGTTTGCTCAATTAATAATTGTTTTTTTTGTATTATTAGCAAATTCTTTAGTTTTAAATATTTTGAAAACACATAAAAAGATTTGGGTATATACAATAGTTCTAATAATAATGTATAATTCAATTAATATGGTAATTTTAAACTTTCCTTCATTTATATTTACGGAAATATGATCAATGAAAAGAAAAAAAAGCAGGATATTGCTTATTTAAAAATGGCAAAAATTTGGGGAGAATTGTCATATTGTAAAAGGAAAAGAGTTGGAGCACTTATTGTTAAGGATAGGATGATTATTTCAGATGGTTTTAATGGAACTCCCTCAGGTTTTGAAAACATTTGTGAGGATGAAGAAAATTATACCAAATGGTACGTTCTTCATGCTGAGGCAAACGCGATACTTAAAGTTGCAAGTTCAACACAGTCATCCCTTAATTCTACTTTGTATTTAACTCTTTCACCTTGTAAAGAATGTAGTAAACTTATACATCAATCCGGAATAAAGAGGGTCGTATATTCTAAAAAATATAAAGATTCAAGTGGTCTTGATTTTTTAAAGAAAGCTGGAGTTGAGTTAGAGTTTATTAAAATTTAATATTTGAAAAATAGTAGTTATTTATATTTAATAATGTTTAGTTCAATTTTGATTGGTTTCATTATTGGAAGAAATGAGACTTTTTTTACTAATTATGGTCAGAAAAAAAGTGTTGATAGGCTTTCTCAGCTTATAAGATATTTAGATAAAGACTACGTAGATAAAATTGATACTGATAGTTTAGTTGGAGAGGTTATTGAGGATATTGTAGAGAAATTAGATCCACATTCAGTATATATTCCATCATCTGAGAGTCAAATGATTTCAGAGAGCATGAAAGGTAATTTTGTAGGAATAGGCGTTAGTTTTTTTATAATTAGGGACACTATAGCTGTAGTAAGAGTTTTAGAAAAGGGACCTAGTGAAAAGGTTGGAATTAAATCTGGGGATAGAATTCTTATGGCAGACAGAGATACTCTTTTTAATAAAAATATTAAAAGCGAAGTTATTGTAGCTCGCTTAAAAGGAAATTCAAATTCTCCAGTTAATTTAAAAGTTTACAGAAAGCTTAATGATTCTATATATAATTTTATAATAGTTAGGGCGTCAGTTCCATTACCAAGTGTTTCTGCTTATTATATGATTGATGATGAAACAGGATATATGAAAATAAACCGCTTTTCTCAAACAACTTTTAATGAATTTAAAAAAGGTATAGTTAGCCTAGTTAATCAAAAAATGAGCAATTTGATTATAGACCTTAGGGGAAATCCTGGAGGATATCTTCTCCCAGCTAAACAGATTTCAGATTCTTTTTTGAAATCTGGAAGACCAATAGTAATTGTTGAAAGTAAAAATGGAAAGAGAGAAAAAACTATTTCTACAAATCAAAGTCTTTTTGAGAATGGAAATTTATATATTTTAGTTGATGAACAATCAGCATCTGCTAGCGAAGTGATTGCGGGGGCAGTTCAAGATAATGATAGAGGATGGATACTAGGAAGAAGAACATTTGGAAAAGGTTTGGTCCAGCAACAGATGCCTTTAGGAAAGGGTGACTTGGTAAGATTAACAACTGCAAGATATTTTACACCAACAGGGCGATCGATTCAAAGACCTTATAATAATGAAACAAGACAAGAATATTATGCTGAACCTCATAATCGGTTTAACACTGGGGAAATGAAAGACAAATTAAAAGTTCCCATTATGGATAGTCTTATATATAAGACTCCTGGAGGAAGAATATTATATGGAGGGGGAGGCATTATGCCAGATATATATTTGTCAAATAAAAATTCAATTGAAGATGAGTGGAATAATTTAATGTTGCGATCTAACTTAGTTAATAGGTTTGTCTTTTTGGAAATGGATAAGTTTAGGGTAAAGTATAAATTTAAAAATCCGGCTAAGTTTTATAATGAACCATTAATGGATCAAGATCAATTTTTTAAGTCATTCAAAGAGTACTGTTTAGAGAATGATTTTCCGTTAAAAATCAATAATAAAAAAATGGTAATTAATTCTATTAAAGCATATATTGCACTTCAATTGTTTGGCGAAAATATTTTTACCAGAATTATAAATCAAGAGGATCCTTTTATCCAAAAGGCACTTGATGATATTAAAAACAAATAAATTTATTTTTTGTTTTTTTTCGATATTTTATTTGAAATCATTAATATTAGAATAAGAACAAGTGCGCAGCTAGAAGATATTATACCTATTAGTGCTATAATATTTTCGTTCCAATTTAGATCGTTCCAATTTATTTGAAGAATATTAAATCCAATCATTAGAATTGATATAACAAGTAAAATTTTAATTAAAAGCTTCATATAAGTTGTCCTATATTATTTGCAAATAGTTTTACAGCAATTGCTAGTAAAACTATTCCAAATACTTTTCTAATTATATTCAAACCAGATTTTCCAAGTAATCTTTCTAAAAATGAGGATGATTTTAAAATAATATAAACTATAATAATATTAATTATTATTGCAAAAATAATATTTATAACATGATACTCCGCCCTTAAAGAAAGTAAAGATGTCAATGTTCCAGCGCCGGCTATTAAAGGAAATGCAAGTGGTATTACTGAAGCCGTTTCTGGCTCTACATTTTTATATAATGATATTCCAAGAATCATTTCAAGTGATAGAAAAAATATAATTATTGAACCGGCTACTGCAAAAGAGTTGACATCTATTCCAATTAATTTTAGAATTTCTTCTCCAATAAAAAGAAAAACTATCATAATTACAGCTGCTATAATTGAAGCTTTTTCTGATTGAATATGACCAACTTTTTGACGAAGAGATATTACAACAGGAATACTTCCAATTATATCAATAACGGCAAATAAAATAACAGTTGCAGCTAAAATTTCTTTAATAGAAATAATGAAATTTAATTTTTTTGCAAAAGTAGTTTTATTTATTTAATTATTAATTAATATTATTTTTATTTTTGGTATAAATTTTATGATTTATATTAAAAATACTTTGGTTTCTGAAGATATAATTTCAGAGGATTTTGTTTGCAATACATCAAGCTGTAAAGGGAGTTGTTGTGTTGAAGGTCAAGCTGGAGCTCCACTTAATGAAGATGAGGTTATATATTTTCAAAAAAATTATTCAAAAATTAAACCTTTTTTGAATTCAAAAGGAATAGTTTCAATTGAAAATCAAGGGGTTTTTGTCAAAGGAGTTGATGGAGAAAATGAAACACCTTTAGTTGAAGGAAAAGAATGTTCTTATGCAATTTTTTCTGAAAATGGTACTGTAAGTTGTGGTATTTAAAATGCTTATAATCAAGGAGTAATAAGTTTTAATAAACCAATTTTATGCCACTTATATCCTGTCAGAATTAAAAATTATTCAGAATTTACTGCAGTAAATTATCATAAATGGTCTATATGTAATTCTGCATGTACCCTAGGAGAATCTCTTAAAGTTCCTGTTTACAAATTTTTGAAGGATGCTCTTATAAGAAAGTTTGGTAAAATTTGGTTTTCAGAATTAGAAAAATTTGCTAAAAAAACAATAATTCTTAAAATCTCTGGTTTTATAAGGGGTTCAGCTGCATTGCATTTTTAACTTACGGTAAAACAAATAGTTATAAAATGATTTTTTTTAAAAATTTAATTTTTTTCTTCAGATTGTTAAAAACTTGTACACTTTGTGGAAAAGTTCATCTTTTAATTTTCAAATAATTTTTAGAATCTTTGTTGTAGAGAAATTTGATTAAGTTTTTATAAATTAACCTTCAAAAAAAATAATTATGTCTTCAATTGAACCATTACTTCAAGATAATCCAAACAGATTTGTGATATTTCCGATTAAACATCATGATATCTGGGAGTGGTACAAAAAAATGGAGGCTAGTTTTTGGACTGCTGAAGAGATTGATTTGAGTGAAGACTTTAATGATTGGAATAATAAGCTTAATGATGATGAAAGATATTTTATTAAGCATATTCTTGCTTTTTTTGCTGCTTCAGATGGAATAGTTAATGAAAATATAGCTGAAAATTTTGTTAATGAAGTTCAATATACAGAGGCAAAGTTTTTCTACGGTTTTCAGATTATGATGGAAAATATTCACTCCGAAACTTATTCGCTTTTAATAGATACTTATATTAAAGATGAAGTAGAAAAGAGTAAATTATTTAAAGCTATTGAAGTTTTTCCAGCTATAAAGAAAAAAGCTGATTGGGCATTGAAATGGATTGAATCTGATTCTTTTGCCGAAAGATTAATTGCATTTGCTGCTGTTGAAGGAATTTTCTTTTCAGGATCATTTTGTTCAATTTTTTGGTTAAAAAAGAGAGGTTTAATGCCAGGTTTAACTTTTTCGAATGAGTTAATATCTAGAGATGAAGGAGTTCATTGTGATTTTGCCGTTCATTTACATAACAATCATCTTGTAAATAAAGTTCCAAAAGATAGAATTAAAGAGATATTAGTTGATGCTTTAAATATTGAAAGAGAATTCATCACGGAATCTCTTCCAGCAAGTCTTATTGGAATGAATTCTAATCTAATGACAAAGTATCTTGAATTTGTAACTGATCGTTTATTAGTTGAATTTGGTCTTTCAAAAGTGTATGATGTACCCAATCCCTTTGATTTTATGGATATGATTTCTTTACAGGGAAAAACTAATTTCTTTGAGAAAAGAGTTGGGGAATATCAAAAAGCGGGAGTCTTAAATAATGAAAAAAAAGATTCTAAAATTCGCTTTGATGCAGATTTCTAATTGATTTAATATTGAGTAATAAAGGTTAGAAACTTTATATAGGGATTTTCTGGGTTTAAATTTAAAATAGTAGAATGAACGTAATTAAAAGAGATGGTCGTAAAGAGCCAATAATGTTCGATAAAATTACTGATCGAATTCGTAAACTTAATTATGAACTGAATTCTTTAGTTGACTCAGTTAAAGTTGCTATGAGTGTAATTGAAGGACTTTATGATGGAGTAACAACTTCAGAGTTAGATAATCTTGCTGCTGAAATTGCTGCAACAATGACAACAACTCATCCAGATTACGCAAAACTTGCTGCAAGAATTTCAGTTTCAAATATGCATAAAAACACAAAAAAATCTTTCTCAGAAACAATGAAAGATTTGTATGAATATATAAATCCAAGAACTGGAAAAAAAGCACCTTTATTGTCGGATGAAGTTTATACAGTAATTAAAAAAAATGCAAACAAATTAGATTCTACCATTATTTACAATAGGGATTTTGGTTATGATTTTTTTGGTTTTAAAACTTTAGAAAGATCATACCTTTTAAAACTTAATGGTAAAATAGTTGAAAGACCTCAGCATATGCTCATGCGAGTTGCTGTTGGAATTCATTTGGGTGATATAGATTCAGTTTTTAAAACTTATGAGTTAATGTCTAAAAAATATTTTACCCATGCTACTCCAACTCTTTTTAATTCAGGAACTCCTAAGCCGCAAATGTCTTCATGTTTTTTACTATCGATGAAGGATGATAGTATAGATGGAATTTATGATACTTTAAAACAAACTGCAAAAATTTCTCAGTCTGCTGGAGGTATAGGTTTGTCAATTCATAATATAAGAGCAACAGGTTCATATATTGCGGGAACAAATGGAACGTCTAATGGAATTGTTCCTATGCTTAGAGTTTTTGATGGTACTGCCAGGTATGTAGATCAGGGTGGAGGTAAAAGAAAAGGGTCTTTTGCTATTTATATAGAACCTTGGCATGCGGATATTTTTTATTTTTTGGAATTGAAGAAAAATCATGGTAAAGAGGAAATGCGTGCACGAGATTTATTTTATGCCATGTGGACTCCAGATTTATTTATGAAAAGGGTTGAAGAAGATTCTACATGGACCTTAATGTGTCCAAATGAATGTACAGGTTTGTATGATTGTTATGGTGAGGAATTTGACAAATTATATATTAAATATGAAAAAGAAGGAAAAGGCAGGAAGACAATTAATGCAAGAGAACTTTGGGAAAAAATATTAGAATCTCAAATTGAAACAGGTACACCCTATATGTTATATAAGGATTCTGCAAACAGAAAATCTAATCAAAAAAATCTTGGAACTTTAAGATCATCAAATCTTTGTACTGAAATTTTAGAGTATACATCAAAAGATGAAATTGCTGTATGTAATTTGGCTTCAATTGCGCTTCCTTTGTTTGTTAAAGAGGGGGAGTTTGATCACCAATTACTATTTGAGGTAACAAAACAGGTAACAAAAAATTTAAATAGAGTTATTGACCGAAATTATTATCCTGTTAAAGAAGCAGAAAATTCAAATTTTAGACATCGTCCAATTGGATTGGGAGTTCAAGGATTAGCTGATACTTTTATTCTACTTAGATTGCCTTTCACATCAGATGAAGCAAAAAAAATAAATCAAGAAATTTTTGAAACATTATACTTTGCAGCTGTAACTTCATCAATGGAGGAAGCGAAAAAAGATAAACCCTACCAGTCATATAAAGGGTCTCCAATTTCTGAAGGTGAGTTTCAGCATAATTTATGGGGTATAAAAGATGATGAATTAAGTGGTCGATGGGATTGGAAGAAACTAAGAAAATCTGTAAAAAAACATGGAGTTAGAAACTCTCTTTTAGTTGCACCTATGCCTACAGCATCAACTTCTCAAATTCTTGGAAACAATGAATGTTTTGAACCCTATACTTCAAATATTTATACTCGGAGAGTTTTATCAGGAGAGTTTATTGTGGTTAATAAACATCTTTTAGAAGATCTTGTTAATCTTGGTATTTGGAATGAGGATTTAAAAGAGGAATTAATGAGAAATAATGGATCAGTTCAAAATATAGAAGTGATCCCTCAGGATATTAAAGATCTTTATAGAACAGTTTGGGAATTGAGTATGAAAGATATTATTGACATGGCTAGACAAAGAGGTTATTTTATTGATCAATCTCAATCTTTAAATCTTTTTGTAGAAGGAGCTAATATGTCAAAGCTTACTTCAATGCATTTTTACGGTTGGAAATCTGGATTAAAAACAGGCATGTATTATTTAAGAACCAAATCAGCTGTAGATGCTATCAAGTTTACACTGGACAATACGAAATCAAAACCTAAAGAAACTAAGGTTGAAGTGTCAGCCGAGGCAACCTCTATAAAAGAAAATGCTAAAGAACAAGTTGCCGTCAAACCCTTAAAACCTGAAGAATTAAAACAAATGCTCGAGCAATCAAAAAATAGTAAAGATGATGATTGCTTAATGTGTGGCTCTTAAATCAAAATAAATTCAAACTTTATTAAGTCATTAATGATTAATAATAATTTAATATTCTCATAACATTGCTAATTTTTTTTAAGACGATATTTGAATAATTATTTTTTTAACTTAAAAAAATGAAAAAAATATTTAAGTCATTAATGATTTTATTATCTCTAATAAATTATAATAATTTATTTGGACAATCTATAGGTTGGGAGGTTAGAACAAATAATAAAGAATATATAAAAGCCAGTATAGGAGATTTTGCTCTAAGACATCGAACTGATGAAAGTGAGAATAGAGTTACTTTTAGCAAAAATTTTTGGAAGGATAAAAAAATTTCTTTAACAATACCGTTTCATTATAAGATTGAAAAAAAAACACCATCATTTCAACCTAGAGCAACTTATAAAATGACTGATTTGAAATTTTGGGTTCAAACTGAATTTTGGTTTGGTGAAAATTATGAAACAGTATTTGCAATAGAAAAACCATATAATAAATTTTCTTTTTTTGCAGGTTGGGATACATCAGATGCTTTTCGATTTGGACTAAGTTATAAATTAAAGTAAAGTAAAAATGGAGAATGTATATTTTTTGATGCTTGTAACTCTTGCTTTATTAGCTATAATTGATATAGTTGTTGGTGTTAGTAATGATGCAATTAATTTTTTGAACTCTGCAATAGGATCAAAAGTTTTATCATTTAGAAATATAATGATAATATCAAGTATTGGGATTTTTATAGGAGTAGTCTATTCTAGTGGAATGATGGAAGTGGCTAGAAAGGGAATTTTTAACCCTAGTGAATTTTATTTTGATGAGATAATGATGATTTTTATGGCAGTAATAATGACTGATATTTTACTTCTTGATTTTTTTAACACTCTGGGCCTTCCAACTTCAACTACGGTTTCAATTGTCTTTAATTTACTAGGAGCAGCTATTGTTATGTCGTTAATTAAAATTGGAGAGAATAATAATCAGTCTATAGGAGATTTAGCAAATTATATTAATACAGAAAAAGCAACCATGATTATTGTCGGTATACTTTTGTCGGTATTAATAGCTTTTTCAATTGGTGTGATTGTTCAATGGATTAGTAGGCTCATTTTTTCTTTTCAATTTAAAAAGAAATTAAAAAATTTTGGATTTATTTTCGGAGGGATTGCATTGACGGTAATAACATATTTTATTTTTATTAAAGGTCTTAAAGGTTCACCATATTATAAAGATTTAATTTCATACATTGGAGATAACGATATAATTATATTAATAATTAGTATAATCATTTTTTCCTTGTTTTCATATGTTTTTGAATTTCTTACTAAGAAAAGTGTACTCCTAATTGTTATTGCTGCAGGAACATTTGGTTTAGCTCTTGCTTTTGCAGGAAATGATTTAGTGAATTTTATTGGAGTTTCTATGGCAGCTTATCATTCTTATGAAGCATGGGTTGTTTCGGGCATAGATGCTAATTTATTCTCAATGGAAGTTTTAGACAAAAAAGTTCCTGCTGAACCTTTTTTGTTATTTCTAGCTGGAGGAATCATGGTGTTAACTCTTTGGTTTTCTAAAAAAGCTAAAACTGTTTTAGAGACAACAATTTCTTTGTCCCGCCAGATAGATACTCATGAAAAGTTTAATCCAAATTTTCTTTCAAGAATTTTAGTTAGTTCTTCATCTTGGATATCTTCCAAGGTTTTTGAAGTTCTTCCTAAAGCTGCTCAAAATAAAATTGAATTAAGTTTTAAGCAAGTTGATGGTAAAGTTTTGAATAAAGATCAAAGTATTGATGCTCCAGCTTTTGATATGATAAGAGCGTCAGTAAATCTTATGGTTGCGGGAATTTTAATTTCAGTCGCTACTTCAATGAAATTACCTTTATCTACAACATATGTAACATTTATGGTTGCTATGGGAACATCTCTTTCGGATAAAGCTTGGGGTAGAGAGAGCGCTGTATATCGTGTGGCTGGTGTATTAAATGTTATAGGAGGTTGGTTTTTAACAGCTTTTGGTGCATTAGTTGCTTCTGGAATTGTCGTTTTCTTAATTAACTGGAATAAAGAAGTTATGATTCCTTTTTTATTAGTTATTACCGTTTTTATTTTAGTTAGAAATTTTCTTTATCATAAAAGAATTCAAAATTTAAAAATTGATTCCAATAGTTTAAAAAAATCTGAGAGTACAACTGTTCAGGGGATTATTTCTGAGAGTTCAGATAATATAATCAAGGTAGTTGAGAGATCGAATAAGATTTTTTCAATGGTTGTCAAAGGTCTTACTAAAGAAGACTATGATGTACTTAAAAAATCTAAAAAAGTAATTAAAAAGTTATATTCTGAAATAGAAGATTTAAGAGATAATGTTTTTTATTTTATTAAAAATTTAGATGAAAAGAGTGTTAGAGGGAGTAACTTTTATATTATAATTCTTGCTTATTTAACAGATATTTCTGAATCATTAGAGTATATTTCAAAGAAAAGTTATAAGCATGTAAATAATCAACATAAAAAATTAAGGTTTAACCAATTAAAAGATCTTAATGAAATAAAGGAAAGTATTGATAATCTCTCAAGTCAAATAATTCAGGTTTTTAAAGATAGAAGATTTGAAACAATTAATTTGGTTATATCTCAGATTAATAATTTAACTGGTAATATTGCTGAGAGGATAGATGTGCAAATTGATTTAACTAGAAAAGAAGCAATAAGTCCAAAAAACACAACTTTATATTTTAATATTTTGCTTGAAACGAAGGATTTATTAAAAAGCATATTGAATTTAGTTGAGGAATATTCCCGAAGTTATAAGAAAGAATAATCATAAAATAAATTCATTGATTAAAAAAAAATATTTACTAGCCCATCTTAACTTTTAATTAATTATAAATTTGTTTTATGGATTGGGAGTCACTCTTATCATTGAGGCGTCATGGTGATAAAACAAAAAGATTGAGAATTGATCAGGATGATTTAAGACTTGGTTTTGAAGTAGATTATGATAGAATTGTTTTTTCAAATGCTTTTAGAAGTTTACAGGATAAAACTCAAGTAATCCCTTTTTCAAAAACAGATTTTGTTCATACAAGGTTAACTCATAGTCTCGAAGTATCCGTAGTTGGTCGAAGTTTAGGACGTATAGCCGGCAGGGTCATTCTAGATAAATATCCTCATTTAGAAAATTTTTTAGGATATCATCCTAATGATTTTGGAGCAATAACTGCAGCAGCTTCTTTAGCACATGATATTGGAAATCCTCCTTTTGGGCATAGTGGTGAAAAATCTATAGGTCATTTTTTTAAAAAAGGCAATGGTAAAGAGTTTCAAAATAGACTTTTTAAATTAGAATATCAAGACCTATGTGATTTTGAAGGAAATGCAAATGGTTTTAAAATTTTAACTGAATCTTTTGAAGGAATTCCTGGTGGACTTAGATTAAGTGCAGCTACCTTAGGGGCTTTTATAAAATATCCAAAAGCTAGTCTTCCAATAAAACCGACAGATCATGTAGGTGATAAAAAATTTGGGTTTTTTCAAGCTCAAAAATCTGCTTTTGATCAAATAATTGATGAGCTATCTTTAAAAAAAGGTGATAAAAATTTAAGACATCCCCTTACATATTTAGTAGAAGCAGCAGATGATATATGTTATACAATAATTGATTTTGAAGATGGAATTAATCTAGGATGGATATCTGAAGAATTTGCTTTGGAATATTTAATCAACCTAGTTAAAAATGATTTAGACACAAAAAAATATGCAAAGCTTAAAGATAAACCTCATAGGTTAAGTTATTTAAGAGCTATAGCAATAAATAGTTTAATTCAAGATGCTATTAAAGTTTTTACAGATAATGAGATTCAAATATTAGAAGGGAGTTTTTCTAAAGCACTTTTAGAAAAGAGTAAATATAAAGCACAGGTTGAAGATATAATTGATGTTAGTATTAAAAAAGTTTATCAAGCACATGAAGTTGTAAAAAAAGAAATTTTGGGATATAGGGCTATTACGGAATTATTAGAAGGATTTGTTTTTGCTGCATTTCGAAATTTTGAAAATAAACCAACAGTTTACGATAAACTTATTTTATCCTTGGTTCCTGAGGGAGTTAAATTCCATGGAGAGACACTTTATGAAACCCTTTTAAATTCAACTTGTTTTGTTGCAGGTCTTTCAGATGGTAAAGCTCTTGAAATTGCTAAGAATATAAGTTCTCATTAAAAATATATATATGCGCTGGTTTATATTTATTCTTTTTTTCTTGATAATTCAATTTTATGCCTTTCAGGTAATAAAAATGGCTACACAGAATAAAATTTTTATTACAACTTATATAACAGTTGTCTCTATTGTTTATGGAATTTTGATTTATTTTTTTACTAGATTTTCTGGATTTACTCATTCGATTAGTTATTCAATTGGATTTTTTTTAGCATTATTTATTTTTCAATTAATTCTTATATCAGTTGTATTTTTAGAAGATATATCTAGATTTTTTCAATTTCTTTATTCTTTACTTAAAAGTAATTTCTCTTACAGTGAATCTTTTTTTCCAAAAAGAAGAAAATTTATTTCTCAGTCAGCTATTCTTTTAGCTAGTATTCCTTTTTCAGCAATTCTTTATGGAATGTATAAAGGAAAGTATAATTATAAAGTTTTATCATATAATTTGGAGTTTGATGATTTACCATCTTCATTTGATGGGTTTAAAATAACTCAAATTTCAGATTTTCATTCTGGAAGTTTTGATAATCCCAAAAAAGTTGAGTACGGATTAAATTTAATTAATAGTCAAAATTCTGATGTAATATTGTTTACTGGAGATTTAGTAAATAATAAAACTGAAGAAGTAATTCCCTGGGTTAAATCTTTTGCATCTTTAAAGGCCCCTTTTGGAGTTTTTTCTGTTTTAGGAAATCATGATTATGGGGATTACACTAATTGGGAAAATGAAGAGGCTAAGAAAGAAAATATGGATTTAATGTTTTCAACTCAAAAAAAAATGGGTTGGAAATTGCTCAATAACAAATCTGCTTATATAAATAAAAATGGAGAAAAAATAGCTATAGTAGGAGTTGAAAATTGGGGAAAAGGACGTTTTAAAAAATTGGGTGATTTGAATAAATCTGTAAAGAAAATTAAATTAGAAGATTTTAAAATTTTATTAACTCATGATCCTTCTCACTGGGATGCAGAAGTTTTAAAACATCAATATAAATTTCATTTAACTCTTAGTGGACATACTCATGGATTCCAATTTGGAATAGAAATTCCTGGATTTTTGAAATGGAGTCCAGTACAGTGGCTATATAAACAGTGGGCTGGTATTTATAAAAAAAACAGTCAATTTATTAATGTAAATAGAGGGTTTGGTTATCTAGCTTATCCTGGTAGAGTAGGTATATGGCCTGAGATTACGGTAATTACTTTAAGGAAATCAAAAGTTTGATTTTAGACAAAATATTTTACATTTGTGAATAGAATAATTAAAAAAATTTTTTTTAATGTCTAATTTTGGAGAATTAATTGATAAAAAATCACCTTTATTATTAGCTTTTTATAGTAAAGAGGATGAAGTTTCTAATTCAATGCATCCGGTTCTAAAAGATGTTGCTGCAGCTGTTGGTGATAAGGGGAAAGTAATTAAAATAGACATCGATAAAAATCAAAAGCTTTCAGAGGCATTAAGGGTAAAAGTTATACCTACACTTATGATTTACAAGTATACTGAAATGGTATGGCGTCAGAGTGGAGATCAGGATGCAAACACCTTAATTAGTCTTCTAAAGGATTACTTTGATTAATTTTTTATTTTGTCTGAAAACAGTTTTAAAATATTTTCATAATCAGCTTTTACTGTTTCTGAGAAATTAGAATTTTCACTATTCTCAATTATCTGTATAAGATAATTGTAATCCAATATATCACCTTTTATTTTTTTTATGTAAAGTAATTGATTTTCTTCTTTAAGTTGACTGTATAAGTTGAATCTAGACTTATATTCTTTGATTATATTGTTGGCTAAATCTTGTGCTTTTTTAATACTTTTTCCAATATAATAACCTTCGACAAAATCTATTAAAGAAGTATAAAAATCAAAATCACCATATAAATAAATAAAAGGTGTAGATGCTGTAATAAATTTATTAATAGTTGAGGTAATATTTTTTTCATCTTTATTGACAACAGTAGCTTCAACAAGAGCTCTATATCTTTCTATTTCAGTTATGATTTCTTCTCCAATTGGATATTGAAAATTTGGAGAAAGAGAAGAGAAATATTCTAAGCGGTCAAAATATTTAAACGCTATTTTGTCAGACAATTTTCGTGCCTTATCAAATTTTATAATTTTATAGTAGTTGTCCACAAAAGGAACAAGTAAACTATAATATCCAAAATAATCGATTGGCATTTTTTCTAATGCTAAATCAACAATATTCTCGGCTTTTTCAATCTCTCCATTTTCTATTAAAGTTTCTGCCAGTCTTGCCATATTACTTCTATAAGAGATGCTGTTTTTTCTAGTTTCAGGATCATGATAAATATTAGGATTATCAGAATTACCCCATCCCCATTCATTTACAATTTCATACATTAGGGTCGGATCTATTCGCCCCATTAGATAAGGATTATTTTTACTTAATTCAGTTTTTATTGGAACTAACTTATAAACAAGCCCCTCTAATTGCAAGTATTTTTTCATCCACATATATTCTGAATCATTATAGCTTCCACCAGTAAAATAAACAGGTCTTTTCCAATCGTTATTAGCAATTATATCAAGCATCATAAGTTGATTTTTAGTTATACCTGATTTAGGCAAATCAACATCTATATATGGCACTATCTTTTCTTCATCCTTAGGTTTTACAAGACCTGATTTTAAAACATTTTCTTTATTAACATTAACTCTAATTTTATTAGTTGGGTAGAAGACAGTTTCTAGTTGACTTTTTGGCAAATAGTTTGCATCACTTCCTGATTGTTCAATTAGGTTTCTATATTTAGTTCTTGGATGATCACTCCCAACCCAATTCATAAAGTCTTTTATATCCCACCTTACAGAATCAATTAAGGACTGATGTCTGATGTAGTCTCTAACTCCATATGCATATAAATTATGAGTAAGTTGTGATGGGATCGGCTCACTTTCATAAGTTTTTCTTTTCATTTGATCAATATACCAATCAGTAGCAAGAAGGCTTGTATTTATAGTTCTTACATCAGTTCTAAAACCTTCAATATCTTGGGCGTACCATAAAGCAAAAGTATCATTATCACCAATTGTAAAAATCATTGCTCCAACATTTTTTTGAATTGATTGAAGATATGATTTTGCAATAGATTGAGCAGTATATCTATCTGAACGATCATGATCATCCCAATTTTGAAATGCCATTAATAATGGAACTGAAATAAATAATAGTATTAGAATTACGGGTTGGACCCATAGTTTCTTAATGTGTTTTTTAATTTTTTCTATCAAAAAAATAGCTCCTAATCCTATCCAAATAGCAAAGACATAAAATGAGCCAACTAAAGCATAGTCTCTTTCTCTAGGTTCAAAAGGTCTTTCGTTAAGATAAAATTTTAACGCAAGTCCAGTAAAAAGAAATAAAAGAAGTAAAACCCATGAGAGTTTAAGATTTCTTTTATATAAAAGATATAAACCGATTAAACCTAAAATAAGTGGAAGGAAAAAATATGTATTTCTAGCCTTATTATTTAATGAATCATCATCAAGCTTTTTTTGGTTGCCAAGCCTTGTACTATCTATTATTTTAATTCCACTAATCCAGTTGCCTTTTAAATTATCGTAATTTCCTTGAAAATCATTTTGTCTACCAACAAAATTCCACATAAAATATCTCCAATACATGTAATTAATCTGAAATTCAAATAAAAATTGCAGGTTAGAAAAAAAAGAAGGTTTTTCAATTTCTAAATAGGGACTAAATTTTTTAAAAAATTCGTTGTAATCCTCTCCAGTTAATAGACCTTCCTCTGCATCTTCTTTGAAAGTTTTAATTTTATTTTTCAGTTGATTATTATTTTCATATGATGAGTTTATTTTGAAATTCAATGGTCCTGTAAAATTAATATAGTTTCCTGCGTGTTCAGGACTCCATAGTCTAGGTAAAAATCCATTATGTTTTGAATTAGCATTAATTTTAGCTTTTTCCCAATGGTTTACAATGATATATTTACTATTTTTTAAATCTTTTTCGTATTTAGGTTTGTCATCAATGAAAGGTTCAATTTCATCTTGACCAGAATATATGTCTGAAAACATAGGACCATAAAATAGTTTCGTTTCTGGGTATTGTTCCATATTGTAATAAGCAAGTAAAAGTCTCGCGTCGGAGGGAGAATTTTCATTAATTACTGTATTTGCATTTGCTCGAATTGGGATCATAATCCAGGAGGCAAAACCTATTAACATAAAAAGTGTACATAAAATACCAGTATTAATGTTTACCCAATTATTTTTATGAGAATATCTAAGACTAAAGTAAAAAAGTGAAATGATTACTAACGCTGCAATAATTGTCCCACTATTAAATGGAAGTCCAAAATTATTTACAAAGAAAACTTCAGAATTTCCAAAAAAAGCTAGAGTTGTTGGCAACAATAATTTGAAAATAAAAAGTAATATTGCTATGGAAATCAAATTTGCAATTATGAATCCTTTGGCGTTTATTTTTTTATAATTATTAAAATAGTATAACATTCCTATTGCTGGAATAGTTAAAAGAGCCATAAAATGGATGCCAAAAGATAAACCTGTTAAAAATGATATAAGAATTAACCAACGATCTCCTCTAGGGGTGTTCATTTCTGATTCCCATTTAAGACCCAGCCAAAACATTATAGATAATAAACATGTAGCCATAGCGTATACTTCAGCTTCAACTGCATTAAACCAAAAACTATCAGAAAAACAAAAGGCGAAACTTCCTATTGAAGCACTTCCAAAAAAAGTAATTCGTTTGATTGTATTATCAAATGATTTAATGTTATATATTTTTTTTAATAAAACTGTAATTGTCCAGAATAAAAATAAAATGGTTGTTGCACTTGAAATGACAGACATGAAATTTACCATTACTGCTATTTGGTCTGATGACTTTGCAAATAAGGAAAAAAAGGCTCCCATCATCTGAAAAAAAGGCGCGCCAGGGGGATGGCCTACTTGAAGTTTCGCTGATGTAGCAATGTATTCTGCACAATCCCAGAAACTTGCAGTAGGTTCTACAGTACTTCCAAAAGTAAAGAGAGCTATAAGAAATATAATCCAACCAAAGAAGTTATTCCAAATATTAAAAGTTTTATTAGTCATTATTTTTTTAAAATGTTGGAACGAAAATAATCATAAATAAATAAGAGAGAATCTTTTTTTAATTCAATTTATAAGTATAGTTAACAATTAAAGGATTAAATTTTATAAAATAAAAAAAAATCAATTTTTATTTTATCTGGGAAAACATTTTAATTTAAATTTACAACGTTTTTGGCCTATGGTGTAACTGGTAACACGTCTGGTTTTGGTCCAGAAGAGTCTAGGTTCGAGCCCTAGTAGGCCAACTTATCCTCTGTTTTATAGCAGAGGATTTTTTATGCTAATTGGGGACTTTAACAAATTATTATATTAAATCAACAACTATAAAGAAATTGTAATTCATAAATAATAAAGCTATATTTGTGGGCATTTTGAAAAAATTATATCAGAGGCGACTAATAAGTCCCCTTTTTTTTTTGGCATGAGTTTTAGTGAAATTGTAAAAAATATAGTTTTAGAGATTTTAAATGATTATGAAGATTTATTTTTAATTGATTTAAAGGTGAGTTATAGGAATGATATTAAATTAATCATTGATGGTGATAATGGAGTATCTTTAAAAGACTGTGCAATTATAAGTCGTAAAATTGAAGATCAAATTGATAGAGAAAAGTTTAATTTTTCTCTTGAGGTAACATCTGTAGGAATAGGTAGTTTATTAAAAAGTAGTCGTCAGTACAAAAAGAATGTTGGAAGAAAATTAGAGGTTTTTACAAATGAATCTAAACCATTTATAGGGGAATTGACTAAAGTTAATGAAGATAATTTTACAATTGAATGGAGTCAAAGAGAATCAAAACCAATAGGAAAGGGGAAAATAAGTGTTAAAAAAAATAAAACACTATACTATTCTAATGTTGTAAGTGCAAAAGTTGTTTTATAAATAAATTAAAAATTAGTAGTATGGAAAATTTAGCTTTAATTGATTCATTTTCAGAGTTTAAAGATGAAAAATTAATTGATCGAGTTACTCTGATGGTTATTTTAGAAGATGTATTTAGAAATACACTAAAAAGAAAATATGGATCTGATGAAAATTTTGATATTATAATTAATCCTGATAAGGGTGATCTGGAAATATGGAGAAATAGGGTTGTTGTTAAGGATAATGAAGTAGAAGATTCAAATCAAGAGATTAAATTAAGTGAAGCAAGAAAGATTGAACCTGATTTTGAAGTAGGTGAAGATGTTTCTGAAGAAGTTAAATTAATTGATTTAGGAAGAAGAACAATTCAATACCTTCGACAAAGTTTGGTTGCTAAAATTTTTGAACATGATAGCTCAAATATTTTTAAACATTATAAGGATAGAGAGGGTGATTTATATTCTGCAGAGGTTCATCATATAAGGAGTAGAGAAATAATTTTGTTGGATGATGATGGAAATGAAATTATTTTACCAAAAGATAGACAAATACCTAATGATTTTTTTAGAAAAGGAGATAATATTAGGGGGATTATTGAAAGTGTTGAATTAAAAGGGAATAAGCCAAAAATAATTTTGTCAAGAACTTCTCCTCTTTTTTTAGAAAAATTATTTGAGCAAGAAATTCCAGAAGTTTTTGATGGATTAATTACCATAAAAAAAGCAGTAAGGATTCCTGGGGAAAAAGCTAAAGTTGCAGTTGATTCTTATGATGATAGAATTGATCCTGTTGGAGCTTGTGTTGGAATGAAAGGATCAAGAATACATAGTATTGTTAGAGAGTTAGGAAATGAAAATATAGATGTAATTAATTATACTAATAACTTACAGCTTTATATTACAAGAGCTTTAAGTCCTGCTAAAATTAATTCTCTTAAAATTAATGAAGAAAATAAAACTGTAGAGGTTATTTTAAATCCTGAGGAAGTTTCAAAAGCAATTGGTAAGGGAGGAACTAATATAAGATTGGCAGGAAAATTGACAGGTTATGAAATAGATGTTTATAGAGATGGAGTAGAGGAAGATGTTGAATTAAGAGAATTTTCAGATGAGATTGATTCTTGGGTTATTGATGAATTTAAAAAAGTAGGTTTGGATACTGCTAAAAGTATTTTGGAGCTTGAAATTGATGATTTAGTAAAAAGAACTGATCTTGAGGAAGAAACTATTAAAGACGTAGTAAAAATTCTTAAAGAAGAATTTAATAAATAATCTGGTTAAATTTTTTATTTTTTTAAATTAGAGAAAGTAATTATGACAGATAAACCAAGTATAAGAATCAATAAAGTTTTAAGGGAACTAAATGTTTCTTTAGATAGGGTTTCTGAATTTCTTGTTCAAAAAAAGGTAAATATAGATATAAGACCAACTTCAAAAATAACTAATGAGATATATAAGATTTTATTAGATGAATTTGAAGTTGACAAGTCTGACAGAGTTGCTTCCGATGAAATTAGTGAGGAAAATAGAAAAGAAAAAGAGAATTTAAGAATTATACAAGAACAAAAGGAGCAAGATCGTCATAATAAAATTTCGAAAAGAGATGAAATAAACCCTAACATAGTCCATATTGATAAACTTAAAATAATAGGTGAAATTGATTTTAAAAAAAAGGAAAATAATAAAAAGGATCAATTAGAAAAGATTGTTTTAGATGATTCAAATGTTGAAAATGAAAACAAAAAACATTTTAAGAGTAATCAAGATGTGGATTATCATAAAAAAGAATTATTGGAAGAAAGTAAAAAATCTGAAAATGAAATTAAAGATGTAGTTGAAACTAATTATCAAAAACTTTCAGGACCAAAAAAGACTGGACAAACATTGAATCTTGATAAACTTAATCAGAAAGAACAAAATATTGAAGAGGCTAGAAAAAGAAAAAGAAAAAGAATAAGTAAGGATCCTCGAAAAAAACAGATTGTTTCTAAAGATAATGTTTTAACAAAAAAGTCAATTAAACAAAAAAGTCAATTTTTAAAGAAAGAAGAACCGACAGTGGAAGAGGTTCAAAAACAAATTAGAGAAACTCTTGAAAAACTTCAGGGGAGTTCATCTAAATCTAAGGGTGCAAAGCACAGAAAGGATAAAAGAGATCAGCATCGGATTAAATCTGAAGAGGAATTAGCTCAAATTGAACAAGACAGTAAAATTCTGAAAGTTACAGAATTTATTACTGTTTCTGAAGTAGCTACAATGATGGAAGTTAATACGACTGAAGTTATTTCAGCATGTATGTCTCTTGGAATTATGGTAACAATGAACCAAAGATTAGATGCAGAAACTTTATCAATAGTTGCTGAAGAATTTGGATATGAAGTGTCTTTTGAAAAGGCAGAGTCTGAGGAAAATATTATTGATGATGATCAAGATAATGATGAGGATGTTAAACCTCGTTATCCAATAGTTACAGTAATGGGTCATGTAGATCATGGTAAAACATCTTTACTTGATTACATAAGAAAGGAAAATGTTATTGCAGGTGAATCAGGAGGAATTACTCAACACATAGGAGCTTATTCTGTAGAGTTGGAAAGTGATCAAAAAATAACTTTTTTAGATACTCCTGGTCACGAAGCATTTACTGCTATGAGGGCAAGGGGAGCTCAAGTTACAGACATAGCTATTATTGTTATTGCAGCTGATGATGACATAATGCCTCAAACAAAAGAAGCTATTAGTCATGCTCAAGCTGCAAATGTTCCTATAGTTTTTGCTATAAACAAAATTGATAGACCAAATTCTAATCCAGAGAAAATCAAAGAGTCTTTAGCAGGAATGAATTTAATGGTTGAAGATTGGGGAGGTAAGATCCAATCTCATGATATTTCAGCTTTAAATGGGACAGGAGTTAATGAGTTGCTTGAAAAAGTTTTGCTTGAAGCTGAATTATTGGAGCTTAAAGCTAATCCTTCAAAAAGAGCTAAGGGAACTGTTGTTGAGGCCTTTTTAGATAAAGGAAGAGGTTATGTTTCAACTATTCTTGTGCAAAATGGCACATTAAATATTGGTGATTATATGTTAGCTGGAAAACATAGCGGAAAGATTAAAGCTGTTTTTGATGAAAGAGGCAAAAATTTAGAGAAAGTATTTCCATCAACTCCTGTTTCAATTCTTGGTCTTGATGGCGCGCCGCAAGCTGGAGATTCTTTTTATGTTTTAGAGGATGAACGTGAAGCAAAACAAATTGCTTCAAAAAGAACTCAATTAATTAGAGAGCAAACAGTTAGAACTCAGAGACATATTACTTTGGATGAGATTGGAAGAAGAATTGCACTTGGTGAATTTAAAGAGCTTAATATTATATTAAAAGGAGATGTTGATGGTTCAGTTGAAGCTATAACAGATTCTTTACAAAAATTATCAACTAATGAGATAGAAGTTAAAATTATTCATAAAGGTGTTGGTGCAATTACGGAATCAGATGTTTTATTAGCTTCGGCTTCAGATGCCATTGTAATTGGATTTAATGTTAGACCAATGGGAAATGCTAGATTATTGGCTGAAAAGGAAGAAATTGATATTCGTTCATATTCGATAATTTATGATGCAATTAATGATGTGAAGGATGCAATGGAGGGAATGTTGTCTCCTGAAGTGAAGGAGGAAATAACAGGAACAGCAGAGGTTAGAGAAACATTTAAAATTTCAAGAGTAGGCACAATTGCAGGTTGTATGGTCATGACTGGAAGTTTAATATCACTTAAAAGATTTAAAGATGATGTTAAAGAAGTTTTGAAAGGATATGATTGTGGTATTCAATTAAAAAATTATAATGATATCTTAGTAAATGATACTATAGAATCCTTCCAAGAAGTAGAAGTTAGGAAAAAGTTATAACTCTTTTTTTAAAAGAAAAGCTGAAGGAAAATATTTTTTCAAATCATGTAGTTTTTTTAATCCGATAATTTTGAACTTATAATTTCCAAATTGGACCTTGTAATTAGGTGTTTCAAAACTTAAGGATGTTTTTTCATTTGGAAAAATTTTTTTAAATTTTTTTATAACATTTTTTGATTTTTCCAGTGTGCCATTATATAATTGAATCGTATAAAATTCTGATTCAAAATTTTCTTTATCAATTTTAATCTTGAGGTTTTCTAAATTGTTAATAATAGAATCTTGTTTAATTTCAACATTGGTAGTCTGAGCATTTGAAAACTTAATAGAGAATATTAATAATAGAATTAAAATTAAAAATTTTGACATTATCAAAAGGATGATAGTTTCATAATCAAAATTAATTAAATTAGACTTTCTTTTATTTAGAATTAATATAAATTGTGTAATTGTTAATTAGAACAGTTTTACAAACCGAGTCTATGTATTATTTTTGCTATAGCTATTTTGCTACGTTTTTTGAAAAATTATTTTTTTGCAACTATTAAAATATTTTACAATAAAGTTTAAACAAAGTATTTCTTTATATTTATTTCTCGCTTGGAGTTTTAGTATATTTTTTTCATTTTCATTTCAGAATCTCTATAGTCAAGATGATCCTGCTGTTAAGGAAGGGAAAAAGTTATTTAATGCAAATTGTGCTGCATGCCATAAAATTAATAAAAGAGCTATTGGCCCTGCTTTAAAAGGGGTTTCTGAAAAGTATGATAAGGAATGGTTATATAGTTGGATAAAAAAAGGTAGTGCGATGATTAAGGCTGGGGATGCCCAAGCTGTTGCAATTTATGAGGAATATAACAAGTCTATAATGAATAATTTTCCTCAATTTTCTAATTTGGACATTGATAATATTTTAGCTTACACTGATTATATACCTCCTCTATCTAAAGCTCCTGTTGCTTCATCAATTGTGGTTAATGCATCTCAGGGAAATGAGATATCAAATAATTTAATTTTAGTAGCTCTTACTCTAGTATTAATGATACTGGTTGTAATGTTATATTTAGTTCAAAAAACTTTACTAAAAATTGCAAAAGCAAGTGGAGTAAAAATAATTCCTGAACTCAAAGAAAAAAGAATACCTATATGGAAAGCTTTTGTTCAAAATCAATTTTTAGTTTTTGTTAGTGTAATTTTATTTTTGTTAAGCAGCACTTACCTCCTTTATGACTATCTTATGCAACTTGGGGTAGATCAGGGTTATATGCCAGTTCAGCCTATACATTTTTCTCATAAGATTCATGCTGGGGTAAATAAAATCGATTGTAAATATTGTCATTCTTCGGCAAGGATTTCAAAAAACTCAGGAATACCCTCTTTAAATGTTTGTATGAATTGTCATAGAAATATTGTTGAATATAATGGTGAAGAGGATGTTGAAAATGGTTATACAAAAGATTTTTATACTAATGAGATAAAAAAATTATATACTGCAGTTGGATGGGATGAAGAAAATCAAAAATATACGGGTGAAACAGAGTATGTAAAATGGGTTCGTATACATAATTTGCCAGATTTTGTGTATTTTAATCATGCACAACATCACGAAGTTGGAGAAATTCAATGTCAAAAATGTCATGGTCCTGTTGAAGAAATGGAAATAATGTATCAATATTCCCCATTAACGATGGGTTGGTGTATTGATTGTCATAGAGGGTCTAATATAAAAGTTGAGAGTAATGAATATTACACAAAAATTCATGAGGAGCTATCTAAAAAGTATGGTGTTGAGAAACTTACTGTTGCTCAAATGGGTGGTTTAGAATGTGGTAAATGTCATTATTAAATTTTAATACAATAATATGAAGTCGAATAAAATT
>Ga0310121_10000887_pt1 | contig 31721 bp, 22 predicted proteins | sample CB27_Tmax_986_MG_FD_203504 | JGI IMG/M metagenome (GOLD analysis project Ga0310121, IMG submission 203504) | Marine microbial communities from Western Arctic Ocean, Canada - CB27_Tmax_986 | ecosystem: Environmental > Aquatic > Marine > Oceanic | place: Canada: Western Arctic Ocean | collected... | reverse complement strand
CGGACTCGCATGGCAGCGTTCAGCTGGTTCGCGGGGCAACGGCCCCTCTCCTCGCTTGCGCGTCAGGCTAGTGTTAAGGTGGCATTGCAATCTATGTCAGCATTTGTCCGAGTTATGATCAAGGCCCGTAAGAGCCTAGCCTCGGGAGCGCGGCTTGAATGGTGGCGGCGATAGGGATGCTGGCATGGCACGAACGGCTGGCCCTGCAGGCAAGACTTAACGAGCTCGCCTAGGCATTCGACGTACATACGGTGCTGGCTCGGCCGGCGGGGGGAACTGGCCAGACTCCTCTGTCCATCCAGTTCGTTCCTCTTCGGATGCGTAGTATCGCAGCCAGGTCTCGACATCATCGCCGGGATCCAGGCAATGCCAGTGCAGATAGGTGGGCGAGGAGTCCATTTTCTTCTCAGGGGAAGGCAAGATGTCTCGCACGATCAGACAATAGAGTGCTTCGTCGGACAAGTGATCGGTAAAGTCGAGCACGATTCGACTTTCAAACAATCGATCAATGGTCTGCCACAACAAATCATTCAGCTCTTCGGCTGACAGAGATTCAGGCGACGGCATTTCCAGGCGAGGTTCAAACCACTCGCCAATCGGCAGGACCGGAGCTTTTTCCCAAGCCAACATCGAGGCGAGATACTCGTTCTCCATCCGCGTCGGCATTTCTCGGACGTTGACCAAGTGAAGCGACTCGTCGATGAACGGCTCGATTTCATCGCGCAGCCGAGCATTCAGCAGAAGCTGATCTACGTCGTCAGCGGAGCGGTGTTGTCCGTCGTGCGGAACTGTCATCCCGAATCTCTCTTCTTAGCTCCCAACAAAAACCTGAGGCTACTCCCCAGGCCGCCTCAGCAACACTCTGTACTTCTCTGACGCGAGCTAAAGCCCAACCCACTTCGACGGCCAAGACATTTCCCTGGTGGTTCGCCTTCCCCGAGGCCGTCAACCACGACTCGCATGGCTGATAACTCGACTCTACCAACGATCGCCGCTGTATCAAGCGCACAGAACGGAATCGCGGGGTCAAACGTGCAACTATTTCGATGGGACCACTGAACGATTGGAACAACCGTTATCGAGATCCAGTACGACGCGAACAATCGTCAGACCCTCCGGAATTGGCACAGTTTTTCGGCAGAATCAGGGCCGTTTTTCACGGCATCGGTTGCGATGCATGTTCGATCTTTTCGATTCGCCGCTGATGCCGGCCCGCATCGAAGCCCGTATCAAACCAAAGGGCCGCAATCGCCTCATTGTCCGAGCTGGAGACCAAATCGGCCGACAGACACAGAACATTGGCGTCGTTGTGAAGTCGGCTGAGTTCGGCAGAGCGCCGATCGTGGCAGACCGCTGCCCGCACCCCGGAGAACCGATTGGCTGCGATCGACATGCCGATGCCCGTACCGCAAATCAAGATGCCTCGATCGATGTCACCCGACTGGCAAAGACGCCCCACCACCGCGGCAATGTCCGGATAGTCCACACTCGTCGAATCAAAGGCACCAATATCCTCAACCCGATGGCCTTGGTTAGTCAATGGCTCAATCAATCCCGCCTTCAAATCGAGACCACGATGGTCACTTCCGATGGCAATTTTCATGGCACTCGCCGCCTTCCATACCGATTCGCTCTTCGCCACATTGGCCGGAATCGCCAGACGAACGGCCCGACTCCGATCAATCCAGCTCAAACTCCGCCACCCGCTCCTGGATCGCCGTGTCGATCTGGTCAGCACACTGTCGATAAACCTCGCGGGTGCCACCGATTGGATCACTGACGTCTCGGTTGTCAGGGCAAAGCAATTTTACGCGGCCTGCCGCTTCCGGCCAATGTGCCAAAATCGCGGAACGGTGTCCGGCGGTCATCGTGAATAGTAGGTCAGCATGGCGAATCAACCGGTCCGTGAGTGGCTGGGAAATATGCTGGCCCAAATCCAGGCTGCTATCGGCCATGACGTTAACCGCTTCAGTGGAGGCAGGACTTCCTGGCATCGCCGCGATACCCGCCGACAGCACCTTGACGCCTCGATCCTCCAATTCGCCGGGGCGGCACTTCAGTCGCTCGGCAAGTCGCTGGCGACAGAGGACTTCCGCCATCGGGCTGCGACATGTGTTGCCGGTACACACCAGGATCACCATGAAGGCAGACAGTTGGGAAAGTGTGTCTCGGGTGACAACTCCCTCTCGCAGTATTTCCAACTGACCTTTATTGACCCGTACAACCGTGGAAGGTTGACCAAATTGGCTGCGGCCATCGTCCATGACAATGGCTACCGAGTCACCGAAGCCCTGAACAACTTCATCGGCCGTCGTCGCGTCAGGTTGGCCACTCAAATTGGCACTCGTCAGCACGATCGGTCCGGTCAACATCTTGAGAACTTCCAGGATCAACTGGTGAGCCGGCACGCGCAACCCCACCGTTCCTTCCGGTGCTACCAGCTTCTGAACGGCCTGAGGCAATTGCCTCAACAAGGTATCGGGGTGGTTGTCATCCAGCACAAGAGTGACCGGTCCGGGCCAGCAACGTCGTGCCAATCGGCGACCGAGGCTGCAGATACCGGGAATATAGTCCCAGACATCGTCGGCACTCCGTAGGGCCAAAGTCATCGGGTGGTTGGCATTGCGTGACTTGAGTTCCGCCAATTGATTAACCGCGGACTCATTAAGCGCACTCGCCGCCAATCCATAGACCGTCTCGGTCGGAAATGCGACCAACTGTCCTTCGGCCAATGCTTGGACCCCGCGATGCACGACATCGCGTACGTCCTCCGCTTTTTGAACATCAATGACGATCGAGGACATGAACGGGTGTCTCACTTTCTTGCAAGTCGTTAATTTACAAAGATTTGCGCGCCATGGTCAAGGGGCGCGGGGCCCAGTGTCCGCGCGGACCGCGACGTAGCGCCTGCCCAAAGGTCGACAACCCGATAGAATAATCGAACCATTGAATCATGCGATCGATCGTCGATCGATTCTGACCGTTACGGAATCGGACAAGATACACCGATTATAGCCTTGACGGGTCATCGTCATGAGGCGAGCGCGTCGGATTTCGGAGACCGTCGAATTCAACGTTGAAATGTCAACCGCGTATAACAAGGCGAGTCAATCATGCCAACTAGAGCTGCCACCGTGGCGACGCCTCGTCGGTCAAGTGGCTCCGGTCGTCGTGCCTGGGGTTACGCCGTGGTTTTCCTTGGCTGTGCGATTTGCGTGGGCTGTCCGTCGCCGAACCAAGGGGACGGTCGGCTGGAGACGATATGGGGCCGTCGTGGCATTTCAGACGGCCGTCTCAGGAAACCCCGCGCATTGGCCATCAACAGTGACGACGAAATCTTCATCGTCGACATGACCGCGCGGATCCAGGTCTTCAACCGAGATGGCCAACATCTGCGAGGATGGAGGATGCCCGATTGGGAAAACGGCCGACCGACTGGGATTTCGATCGACCGGGCCGGCAACGTGATGGTGGCCGACACACACTACTACCGTATCTTGGTATTCGACTCCATGGGAAATCGACTTCCAGAACGGACGCTCGGTGGCCGGCGCGGCCAGCGCGCGGGCGAGTTCGGATTGGTCACCGATGCGGTCGAGGATTCCCAAGGGAATGTTTACGTGGCCGAGTATGGTGAATATGACCGCATTCAAAAGTTCGCCCCGGACGGACAGTTCTTACTTCAGTGGGGTGGTCACGGGTCCGAATCTGGCCAATTCATCCGGCCACAGAATTTGGCCATCGATAAGAGCGATCACGTCTGGGTCGCCGACGCATGCAACCATCGCATCCAGGTTTTCGACGCGACTGGAGATCATGCGAAGCTGATACGCTCCTGGGGCCAGGAGGGATCGGACCCGGGGCAATTGCGATACCCGTACGACTTGGTCCTCGACGGCAAAGGACACGTTTACGTCTGTGAATTTGGTAACCATCGCGTGCAGAAATTCACCCTCGAAGGTCGACTGGTGAGTCTGTGGGGAAACGTCGGCCGACAAGCGGGCCAACTCCACAATCCGTGGGCGATCGTACAGGATAGCCGTGGTCGAATCCACGTGCTGGACACTTACAATCATCGCGTGCAACGAGTCCGACTCTGAGCCGCCGCGAACAAGATCCGAAGACGAGCGCGAGATGATTGGATGAATCAGTATCAAATCGCCTTTGATCACCCCCGATACCTGTTCCTATTGGCAACCTTACCCTTGGTTTGGTGGTGGTCACGACGCAGCCTGAGTGCGTTGGGCCGGTACCGTAAGTGGTTTGCCGTCCTCTTGAGAACTCTGGTACTCCTTTTAATAGTGCTGGCCCTAGCCGACATGCAGTGGGTACGAAGTAGCAATCGGGTCACTACTATTTTTCTATTGGATCAATCCGAAAGCATTCCCGTGCCACTGCGCAGTGCGATGGTGGGCTACGTGCAGCGGGAGGTCCAGCGTCATCGTCGTGACTCGCGCGGTGACCGCGCGGGAGTGATCACCTTCGGTCGCCTGGCGCACATCGAGATACCGCCCGTCGACGACGACCTGCCCCTGGCGGCCTCAGAGCTGGAGTCGATCAGCCACCTGCGTCGCGACGCCACCAACCTGGCGAGTGCCATACGGCTCGCCACCGCTAGTTTTTCCGAAGACACCGCGGGGAGAATCGTGATCGTCAGTGACGGCAACGAGAATCTAGGTAACGCCCGTGCCGTAGCCGAACGGGCCGCCACCGACGGAATCGGCATCGACATTGTTCCTGTTTCCTTGCACGTTAAGAACGAGGTGTCGATCGAGCGTGTGTTATTGCCCGTGGAGATTCGCCGTGGCCAGCCGTTTGAGTCACGTGTTGTGATCACCAACCTCGCCGACGATGACACGTCCAGCGGTCGGGTGAAAGGATCACTTCGCCTCACGCGACGGATGGGCCGACGTGAGGACACTCTCCAAGAAGTCAACGTGGAGCTGCCGCCGGGTAAGTCGGTGTTTCAATTCGAACATGAGATTGACCAACCTGATTTTTACGAGTACCGCGCCCAGTTCGTTCCAGACGACCCAACGCAAGACCGTTTCGCGCAAAACAATCTCGCCACGGCCTACACCCATGTCCGTGGCACCGGCCACGTCCTGATCATCGAAGATTGGATGAAACGCGAGTCGAGCGGACAAGGCGAGTTTCATTTTTTGGTGGAACGGCTCCGACGAGCCAATATAGAGTGCACCGTCCAGTTCACCGACGAGCTATTCGGGAGTCTGGCCGAATTGCAGCGATACGACTGCGTCGTTTTGGCCAATACACCACGCAACAGTGGCACGGTCGAGCAACTGGCCGACTTTAGCGATGCCCAGGTCGCAATGCTGGTTCGTAATGTCCAACAGATGGGAAGCGGCTTGATTATGCTGGGAGGGCCCAGCAGCTTCGGCGCGGGCGGTTGGGCCAACACCACGCTGGAGCAGGCCATGCCCGTCGACTTCCAAATTCGCAACCCAAAGGTGAAGGCGGTCGGGGCGCTTGTGCTCGTAATGCATGCTTCGGAGATGGCGGAAGGCAATCATTGGCAGAAGGTCGTAGCGCGCGAAGCGCTCAAGACTCTTGGGCCGCAAGATTATTGCGGTTTGGTCCATTGGGACGACATGGCATGGAAAGAGGGCTGGCTCTGGGGACAACCTCGGGGACTAATCAAAATCGGCACCTTGCGCAATCAAATGGTTGCGTCGATTGACCGTATGAGCCCGGGTGATATGCCGGAATTCGATCCGGCCCTAACAATGTCACTGGCGGCATTCAATCGCGTGACCGATGCCGCCGTGAAACATATGATCATGATCAGTGATGGTGATCCGGTGTTGGGCCAGCCACAACTGATCCAAAAGTTTAAGGATGCCAACGTGACGGTCACCACCGTAGCCATCGGAGCCCACGGTCCGGTTGACCACGGGCGACTGCGCGACATCGCACGCGTGACCGACGGAAAATACTATGTGGTTACCGACCCGCGCGCCCTTCCCAAGATTTTTCGTTTAGAGGCCCGTGCCGTCGCTCGACCACTTCTTTACGAAAAAACAGTGACTCCGCTGATTCAAGGAAATCACGAAATCCTTCAGGGAATCGACCGCATGCCTGACATCGACGGTTTTGTCATGACGACGGTCAAGCCGAATCCACTGGTCGAGGTCCTCGTCACTTCGCCGGAACCGGATCCAGACAATGCCGCGATCCTGTCGACCTGGACGTACGGTCTTGGCAAAACGGCGGTCTGGGCGACCGATGCGGGCCAGCGTTGGACGAATCCGTGGACGCAATGGGATCAATTCGACAAGCTTTTTAGCCAGCTCGTGCGCTGGGGCATGAGGCCCACCGGTGAAACGGGGAGTTTTTCGGTCTCCACGCGAGTTGAAGACGGTCGTGTGAGGATTATCGTCGATGCATTGGACAGCGATGACCAATTCCTCAATTTCCTGGGGATGACTGGCACGGCCATTGACCCGAGCCTCAACGACCGAGATGTCCAATTCGATCAAGTGAATCCTGGACGCTATGTCGCCAGCTACGCGACGGACGTGGCAGGCAGCCATATGTTGACCATCTCACCGGGAGCAGGCCACGCGCCCATTCGTATTGGTGTCACCGTGCCGTACGCCCAAGAGTATCGCGACCGAGAAACCAATCGCGCGCTCTTGGAGACACTCGCTAGTCTGAAACCTAAGGGAGGTGAACCCGGCCAACTCATCGAACAAGTCCTGGAAAATGCACCGTCGGATCTGGGTGATCAGGTCGACACATTTCGCATGGACTTAGCCCGGGGCTCCACCAGTAACTATATCTGGCCTTGGCTGCTCGTGACGGCTGGCTGCGTTTTTTTTGGCGATGTGTTCGTGCGCCGCGTGGCCATTCGTTTTGGCTGGCTCGCGACGCTGCTGACCGCTTTACGTGTCCAGAAAACCACGGAGGAGACGGACGACCAACGACTTGACCAACTCCGTCGCCGCAAGGAAACTGTCAAACGGCAAATCGATGAGCGACGCGACGCCGTCCGATTCGAACCCGCGTCCGAAGAGGATCATAGTGACACCAGCGTGGAGCCTCCCGGTGGCCTGGACCGACCAGCGGCGACGCGCCCACCGGCCCCTGAACAAGGTTTGGCCGCGGAGCCGGAGCCAGAGGATTACGCCGAACGATTACTCAAGGCCAAGAAGAGACTCTGGAAACAGCGGGACAACGAGTAACCAACTCATCGCCCATTCTCGAAAGTGACCCACTCTCGAAAGTGGACCGTTCTCGAAAACGACCGCTGCGATTCAGCCATTGCTACCGTAATCGGCGCCGTGACACGCCGCTTGCCTAACTCGAAAGCACCCGCGACCATGTCCACCACTCCGGAATCAATCGAAAAAGAAGCCTCGCAATTCCGCCAACGGTATGCGGCGTTGAAGGATGAAATCTCCATCGTCATCGTGGGACACGACGATGTGGTGCATGGTGTGTTGGCCTGCCTCTTCGTGGGAGGTCATTGCCTACTGGAAGGGGTCCCTGGATTAGGGAAGACCTTGTTAGTCCGCACACTGGCCACCGCTTTGGATCTAGAGTTTTCCCGAATCCAATTCACCCCGGATCTTATGCCAGCGGACATTCTCGGAACCAACATGGTCATGGAGTCTCCCGACGGCGGGCGCCGTTTTGAGTTCCAACAAGGTCCCATCTTCACGCAGATCTGTCTGGCGGATGAGATCAATCGGGCGACTCCCAAGACCCAATCCGCGCTGCTGGAGACAATGCAGGAGGGAACCGTTACCGTCGCGGGAATCAGACACCAACTCCAACAGCCGTTCTTGGTCATGGCGACGCAAAATCCCATCGAACAAGAGGGCACCTATCCGCTTCCCGAGGCTCAGTTGGATCGGTTCATGTTCAAACTCTGGGTGGGCTACTCGTCTCGTGAGGAATTGACAACCATTGTCCAGCGGACCACGAGAGAGGAATCGGCCACCGCCAGTCCCGTTATGGATGGTGCGGAGATCCTCCGTTGGCGGCGATTGGTGCGGCAAGTCGTATTGGCCGATCACGTCCAGGACTATTTGGTCCGTTTGACACTGGCCACGCACCCCGAAGGCGAACGTAGCCAAAACATCGCGGAGAAATACCTGACGTGGGGCTCCAGCCCGCGCGGCGCACAGACCTTGGCACTGGCCGCCAAAGTAAGGGCCTTGCTCGAAGGTCGCTACAACGTCAGTTACGAGGATGTGCGCCGCGTGTATCTTCCCGCGATGCGGCATCGTGTCATTTTGAATTTCGAGGCACAAGCTGAAGGCATCCGGCCGGATCAAGTGTTGTTGGAGCTGTTGGAACAGGTGCCAGAATCCGCGGATGGAAGCTGACAGGGGGGCCCCTGCCAATGCGGAGCTGGACGGAGGCCGCCGATGATTTTACGCCCAATGCTGTCGAACATGAGCCCACAAGCGGATTGACGGGCGAGAAAAGCATGAAACACAAGCACGATGAGATCGTTGGCCGACCGTGGGAAGCTTCTTCACGGACGGTAAACAAGGTTGAAGCCGTTTCCAGTGACACACCCCTCCTACCACCGTCGCTGCTGGCCCAATTGCAACGCCTGGAGTTGGTGAGCCGCAAACTCTTTCGCGGGCGTATGAAGGGGGAAAAACGTAGTCCACGAAAAGGACAGAGCGTCGAGTTCGCCGACTTTCGTAGCTATGTTCCCGGTGACGATCTGAGATTCGTGGATTGGAATCTCTACGCACGGTTGGACAAGCTCTTTTTGAAGCTCTACCTGGAAGAAGAAGACTTGCACTTTCACGGTCTAATTGACTCCAGCGCCTCGATGACATTCGGCGAGCCCAGTAAATTCCGCTTTGCCAAACAGTTGGCTGGTGCCCTGGGGTTCATCGGCCTCTGCCGAGCAGACCGCGTACGCCTGGAGCCGCTAGGGCAGGCATCCGCTTCGCCCACTCCGACATTGCGAGGCCGCCGTAGCCTATGGCGAATGGTTGACTACTTGGAGGAAATGGAGCCAGCCGAACCGATCTCACTGGCCAAAGCACTGCGGCATTTTTGCGCTCGCAATCAGGGTAAAGGGATCGTGGTGTTGATCAGCGACCTTTTGGACAAGGAAGGGTTCGAAGAAGGACTACGTTATCTCGTCGCCCAACAGATGGACGTCTACGTGATCCATGTGTTGGCTCCCGAGGAACTCCACCCCGAGATCCGCGGCGACTTTAAAATGGTGGACTGCGAGGATGGGGACGAGGCGGAGGTTTCGATCAGCCAACCGTTACTGGAGCGCTACCAGCGTACTTTGGCTGCGTTCACGAATCGCGCGCGCACATTCTGCGGACAACGTGGGATCACCTACATCAGAACCAGTTCGGGTGTTCCAGTTGCCGGGCTGGTTACGGGATATTTGCAACAGCGAGGGTTGGTGAAATAATGTGGGGTCAACTATTCACCAACACGCTCAACGGTTGGCAATGGGGCCTTATGTTGGCCATCCCACCGTGCCTGGTCGCACTCTATTTCCTCAAGCTGCGCCGTGAGCCGGTGGTCATGTCCAGTACCTATCTGTGGCGACACACCATCGAAGATCTTCACGTTAATAGCTTGTGGCAAAAACTGCGACAGAATCTATTGCTGTGGATGCAGCTGATGTTGGTGGCGTTGCTGATGTTGGCATGCTTACGACCTGGGTGTCGTAGTCGCACGATTCTGGATCAGCGAATCATTTTCTTGCTGGATCATTCGGCCAGCATGAACGCCACCGACGTGGAGCCGACGCGATTCGAAGCAGCGCGAAAGCAAATCGGCGAACTGATTGATCAAATGGATTCCGGAGATGTTGCCATGTTAGTGAGCTTCTCCGACCAGGCGCGGATTGCCCAGCGTTTCACCAGCGACCGTGGGCTGCTGAGGAGAAAACTTGCTCGGATCCAACGCACCAGCCGTCGTAGCAACATCGAAGAAGCGCTCCGCCTGGCCGCTGGATTGGCCAACCCAGGTCGTAGCGGCGAAGCGGACACCGGCGATCTGGCTTCGGCGGACCCGCTACCGGCCGACGTGATCCTCTTCAGCGACGGGAGACTGCAAGGAGTTCCTGAATTTAGCTGGGGCAACTTGAAACCTCGCTTTGTCCGCATCGGCAACCCCACGGCGGCCAACATCGCCATCACGGCCTTCAGTGCCGCGCGCAGTCCAGAACGCGCCGAGGCGCTGGTCGTGTTGGCAGAGCTCAGCAACTTCGGCGCGGGGACAACGGATGTAACCTTGTCGCTCTATCTGGACGACGAGCTTATCGATGCATCGGCCACCCAAGTCGAGGTCGGTGGCACGCAGGGAATCGAGTTTACCATCGAAGTCGACAAGGACTGTAGCTTACGGGCGGAACTTAGCTCGATCGATGACCTTTCCTTGGACGATGTCGCATTTCTGAGCGTGAACCGACCCCGTACAGTTCGAGTGCTGTTGGTGACGCCCGGCAACGAACCGTTGCGGATGGCAATGGGAACCGAACATCTAGCCGAATTAGCCGATGTCTCCACGCAACCGCCGGAGTACCTCGGCGGCGAGGACTATCAAAAAAACACTGACGCTGGGCTTTACGACTTCATCATCTACGACCGCTGCCAGCCCGTGGAGATGCCTCAAGCGAACACGATGTTCATTCACTCGGTGCCTCCCCATGACGGTTGGTCCGCCGAACCGGAGCGTGAGGCACCGCAAATCTTGGATGTCGCCGTCGAGCACCCGCTCATGCAGTACGTCGCCTTGGGTGACGTGACGATCGCCTCGGGACACGCCCTTAAATATCCGCCCGGCGGACGGACGCTGTTCGCATCGGAGCACGGACCACTGTGTGTCGTCTCACCCCGGGCGGCCTTTCAAGATCTCGTCGTTGGCTTTGAATGGGTCGGGGTCGATGCAGACGGGCAAACGTACGCAAACACCGATTGGCACATTCGCACCAGTTATCCCGTGTTCTTACGGAATTCGGTTCAGATGCTAGGCGGAGCCCGAGCCGAACGGGAGCGAATTCAGCTGCGTCCCGGCGACACTGCGACTCTCGCCAGTTCCCCGGAAACCGATCAACTTCGAGTTTTGTCGCCGTCCGGAAAAAACTATCCGCTGACACGGCAAGCCGATCACAGGTTTCTACTGCACGACACGGCGGAAATTGGCATCTATAAAATCCATGAGAATGACTCAAGCGAACCCACTCAATCGTTGGCGGTCAATTTGTGCGACGAGAATGAGAGCAATCTCATGCCAATTGACATCGTGAAAACCGCCTGGGACGAAATTCCGGCCCAGACGCAGTGGGCGACGGCCCGTTGGGAGGGATGGCGACCAATATTGCTTGTGGCAACCGCTTTGCTGCTGGCCGAATGGTGGATTTACAACCAACGAGTCTATCTGTGATTGGTCAGCCAGATTTCAAACACAGCTTGGTCAGCTCTGGCGGACAGTTAATACGCAGCGGCCGCGTCCCGGCGATACCGCGACTGACATGCAGAAGCGTGGGAGGATGAAAGAACGTTCCGCTGGCATACCGCGTGCCCTGTAAACTCGGACTGACGATCGGGCCGATGATCGGAAATCGGATCTGACCTCCATGAGTGTGTCCAGCTAACATTAGGTCAAAATCATGCTGACAGGACCACTTAAAAAGGTCCGGCGTGTGAGCCAATAAGATTCTCAGCGGCGTCGGGGCATCGGTGTCAGGACAAGCGTTCATGTCCGGTGCAACGCCAAACCAAGGCCGTTCGTTTCCGGCCAGACAGATCGGGGCGCCGTTGTGCCACAGCCGATGCCACATTGAACCCGCATCGAACATGCCGGCTTCCGTAAGCGTCGCGCGAACTCGTGCTTCGTCCTTGAGCCGTTGTTCATGATTGCCAAGGACGAAGAAAACACCGAGACGGGACTTGAGTTTGGCCAGTGTTTCGGTGATCCAAGAATAACACCGCGGCTTGTCGATAATGTCGCCAGTGATGGCGACCAGGTCGGCGTCCAACTGATTGGCCTGTTCGACGATCTGCTCGTAGAAAGACTGTTGTAGCTGGCCTGTGAAATGCAAATCCGAGAGATGGGTGATCGTAAGTCCGTCGAGACGCTGGTCCAATCGCGGCAGCTCAATTTTTTTTTCGTGAATATGCAGATCGAGAATCTGGTTTCCTGGAATCGCGTGCATCCACCTCGCCAAATTGCCGGCAATCGGCGGTTCTCCGAGCCGCTCGCCGATGTTCACGCGCGATGTGTGGTTCGCGATCAGCCGCCGCGTGGTGACTGGTCGTAGACCACGGATCGCCACGTGAGCCAAACCCCACAGCATGGCCAGACCACAGATGGTGATATAACCGATGGCCAAGTGGTCGAAGGGACTACGAGGGAGCCGCCAGTCGTGGACGGTGATTTGTAAGAACCAGCTACCTAAGAGAAGTGGGACGCCACAGGTGAATAGGTACCAAAGCCCGTCAAAGATCTTCAACACGGGGCGTGGGAACCCAGTGCCATGCATACGGTTAACTACCGCCAACGCCATTGCGGCGTGTCCAATCATTACTAACAGGGCTACCGCGGTGACGCCTATCATTCCTCGATGATCTTCAAAGAAACGGCTCGGAAAAAGGAACTTGACCTAACAGGTTGTCTCAAGCACGACCAGCTTTCGGGGTTAGAATCCCATGGCACGGCATCATTTCGGTTGGGGCACATCTCCGGTGGTGTGGATCACATAGTCGACCGTTTCGAGCAGTTGATCCAGGCGAAACGGCTTGTAAAGAATCGCGTTGGGTAACAGTCCGGCCTGCCTTGCCTTGACTAGCGAATGGCCGGGATCATAGCCAAAACTACTCATGAGAATCATGGGAACATGACAAAGCGTCTCTTGGAGGTGTATGAACAGATTCGACCCCGAGATATCCGGAAGACGAATATCCGAGATAACCGCGTCGTACATGGCGTCCGGACCGCTGTTACGGACCATGAAGATGGCTTCGGCGCCTTCGTGGGCCGTCTCCACGATGCAACCGAATCGTTCCAACAACGCATGGGCGGCCGAACGTACCGACTCATCGGCATCCACGACCAGCACCCTTCGGTCTCGCAGTCGGGGCCAGGCGGATCGCTCGCGCGACTCAGGCACCGCCTCAGCTGGCGCCATCTTTTGACCGACCTTGTAGATGACCTGTTTGATATCGCGCGCATTGTGCAAGATTCGCTGTAGTCGCTCCACCACATCCGGTTCATGGCCGATGTAGCGTTCCATGACATTCACGGCATCGTTGAGAATTTCATCCACGGGAAGTGCCACTTCGCCGTGAATGGCCTCGACGCTTGCCTGAGCCGTGTTGGCCTGCTGAGCTGACAAAAGCTCCAACGTGTTCAGCGCCACCGCCACGTCGCGAGAGAAGATCTCCACGAATTGCAGATCGCTTTCCGAAAACGCTGCCGTCTTCGGGCTCTCCACGTTGAACGTGCCAATGACCTGATCGCGATGTAGAATCAATGGCACCGTCAGCGAACTTTTTGCGCCATCGCACCCTTCGATATAGAGTGGATCTTCGACCGTATTCTCACACAGATAACTCTTTCCGGTGGCGGCAACAAAACCAGTCACACCGTTGCCTTGCGGGTGAGAAAAGAGCTTACGACCGGACGCTTCGTCGCGCATTCCTTCAGACACCAACGGAACCAGTTCCCCAGTCTTCTGATCCAATAAACGAATCTCGACAACGTCGAATCTCAGCAAGTCCTTGGTGTATTGAATGATGTTCGACTTGACCAATTCGATCCGATCCTCGACTTCCATGTCAAAGATCTCTTCCGGAGTCAGATCGGATAGCTCAATTCCGGCTTTGTGAATGGCTTCCAGCTTTTGTCGCTGCAAGACCTCTCGCGTCACATCACGCATGGTCACTATCAGGAACTTGCGGGATTTCTCCAGGTCGCGAAGAGGCACCGCATTGACCTGAAAATAGACGTCGTCACATGTATGCAAGGTGGATGAGCTGCATTCCCCAGTTGCCATGGCAGTGTGAAACGGACAAAAATCGGGCCCGAGAATCTCGGGCCCGCGAAACGCCGTGTAGAAATTGACACCTTCGATCGTGTCCGACTGGACCCACTGCTTCATTCGCTTATTGGCCCAGATCATGTTGTTATCCGAGTCGAGCAGCGTGACCCCGTCCGGCATGCTTTGCAAGACTTCTTGGCCACACAACAGGTGACCCGATCCGGGCTCTTCGCCTTGCAAGTCAGAGAATTGACAGACCCCGACGAAATCGGTGGCTTGTAGATCAACCAGTGCGGCGAGTGACGGCGCGGCGAAGACGAAATCGCATTGATCACTCTGTAACAAGGGAGTCAGCGCGCCGACCGATGCGGATGGTTCACCAATCACCAGAATTTTGGACTTGCCGCTCAACCCTCTACCTCTTCAGGACGCCATTCAAACTCGGCCTACACGTGAATTATAGGCGTCATCCCCGCGCGGACGACTTTCAGCGACGAACCCCCACCATCATCGGCTTCCCAGCCCACTCAAATTGACAATCCGTCGCGGTTTGGCTACCCCTAAACCACGCCCAAACGAACTGACCGTTATTGCCTGAATGATGGCGCGTCACAAGTCCGACATTCGAAAAAAGGTGGAAATATTTTCCTAGCCAGACACTTTCCCCATTGCGCCCGGGCCCTATTCAGCAGATTCCTGGCCAATTCAAACAAACGGAGCATTCGCTATAGCGTTCACGGTGTCTGGGAATTCGCACTGCCAGCTGGCGGATTGTTAACCAATCCACGCTTCGTGGGTCGATTAGTCCTAAGGAAAACCTGGGATTCAGACGCGGAATGCCAAATTCTGGATCTGGAAAATCGGACCCGCTTCCCAAATGGCCCGCCCCCCCAGCTTGGGGTGGCTGGCCTTCCGCCGCTGTTGAATTGACCCTCCCAATGACTCCTACGACGCTGCCGCGCAAACGACGATCGCGCCGACCCGACAGCGATCCAGCTTGTTGCTGGCCGAATTTCCTTTGGATGGAGCATGCTAGACCATGATGCGATCGTTTGTAGTAGCCGCCGGCATCTCTCTGATACTGTTGGGTGCGGAGTTCATGTTCGTGGACCGTTTGGTCATGGCGGATTTGTCCGCACAATCGTCCAGCGGTTACGAGACATTCTCGGGTTTGGATTCGGGAACCACACGCCGTGTCTTCGTACCACCAGAATGGGCACCCTGGGGATTGCTCTCCGGCGGTGTCGTGGCGATTCTCTACGCCGCGACGTTTGACGGAAGTGGCTCGGGTGACTAGGACCTGGGGCCCAATCGCGCGCGAATCAATTCGCGGTCCGGGCGGCATCAAAGTATTGCTGGACCGCCTCGCGATGCGCACGCGGGAGCCGTTGACCAGTCAACGGATCCGCGGAATCCGAATGGGCGCTTTCCACCGCGGCTCGAATCTGCTCTCGGGCGTTCCCGGCCAGATTCGGTCCGCCCATCGTACCCACGACCACCGCTTTGCCTGGGCCAGGCTTTCCTCGCACCAGCGAGTCGTAGGATTCGGTGTCACCGGCGTCCTCGGGCCGCTGCCCGACGCCCTGCCCTCGACCTAGGCCCTGGCCAGGTTTTTGACCCATGCCTAACCCCTGGCATTGCGAGCATCCAGCGCCTTGGCACGACTGGCAATTCATGCCGCTCTTGGCATCGGCGATGGCGTCCAATGCCTGGTCGAGCATCGCCATCTCCTGCATCTCCATTTCGAGCGCGTCCAGCTGAGCCATCAGCCCATCGATTGCTTCGGCCGCCTGAGCCCCCTGGCCGTTCTTCATGCACTTGGAACATTCGCCCAACTGTTCGGCCATCTTGGACAAACGTTGTAATTGAGGCGACTCCGCGTTCAAGCGATCTAACTGGTTTTGTAGCGAGCCCGCCTGGGCCACGTTGCCCTGTTGTGTCATGCGATCGATCTCCGCTTGCATCTGCTGAGCCACGCTGGCCTGTTTCTCAGCCATCTTTTGCAGCTGATCCGCCAAACGATCCATCCGCTCGCTCATCGCCTCTCGCTGGGTATCGCTCAATTGGGCTTTCGCCATTTGATCACGCAGCTTTTGCAGCTCGGCTTTGGCTTGATCAAAAGCGCCGTTTTGCAGCGCCCTCGCCAGTCGGTCCGCAGGCGCCTGAGACGGATTGAGGGATTGACGCAACCGCTCGCGAATGGCTTCGCGCCCGCCAATCTCGGCGCGACGCCGCTCCAATTCCGACGCCATGTTGTTCAGTTCAACCAAACCTTGACGTCGATCACTGTCCTTTAGCGATGCCATCCTTTCGGCGGAACGTTGCAGTTCCGTGAAGAGCTGCTCGGCATCCTCCAATCCAGCTTCCTCTGCCTCATCGCTTCGGTCCGCGAATCGCTTCTTAAGTCCCTCTCCCGCCTTCTGCACGGGCTTACTCTGGCTGGCCACCGCGGCCGAGGCCTGGGCCAGTTCACTCGGTGCGGCCCCCGGGATCAGAAAGGCTACGACCAGCGCCAGCAAGAGAGGCACGGCGGGCGAGAGATTAAACCAACCCAAATCCCAGCCAAACTTCGACGCCACGTCAACGCCCCGCAGCCGTCGGGTGGTATCCGCCACCAGCGCTTGACCGGCGGGCGTGACCAATTCGTGATCTTTCAGCGCCAACGAGCTGGACACTCGCTCTTTCAATCCCCAACGACGATCGATCTCAATGGCGGCCTCGATCGAACGACCCCGTGTCCGCCAGAGCCAGATGATCGCCGCCAGCAGACCGATTACGGGGGCCGACGCCAGCCAACTCAAAGCCCAAGAGGTCGCATCCATGGCAGGCGGCCAAAACTTGAAGATGGCTAATCCAATGCCCGCTATTGCAAAGGATACGAGCAAAGACCAAGTGAGTGCCACGACAAACCGTTGTCGCGCCAATCGGCGTTTGGCGATAGCAACCTGTCTGATAATCTGATCCATGGCGGCACCTGGTAGTGGTAAGATCGACCCAGAGGCTCCGGTCCCACGACCGTTCAGCCTAGTCGACGAACGACCCTCACCTCTAGCGATTATAGGTGATTACCGCTCGCGAGGCGGGGCCGTTATACCGCACTGGCTGGGAATTCCTTGGCATTCCATCCAATTACCTGGTCCGAGGCGAATCATTTTCCCGGACGCGGGAACACCGTTAACGATCTGAGTGGCCGACGCTCCTAAAACTCGCCACCTGAACGCATCACCGCGATTGGCGCCAGCCAACGAGGGAGTTGAATCATTCACGGGACCGCGGATGTCCGCGGCACCGAGCGAATTCATTCGTTCGGGGGCGCCAATAGCCGGGCCATCGTTTCCGCCAGTCGATCCAGCGCGCCGCGATCGGGCAAGCTTAGTTTGAGTTGCGGACGCCCCTGTTCATCCTGGCTGACGCATTCGCCCAGACGATCCTTCAGGCTGCGCACCAGTTCCGGGGCAGGTTCCGAGGCTTGCGGTTCAGAGGCGGTCAGTTCACCCAAGAATCCAAACACCGCCCCCAGCAGCTCACCTCCAGCCGCTGCCACGCGCTCTTGCCGCTGCCTTGAAAACTGGTCGATCTCGATCTCGACCTCGGCACGAGCCAACGAGGTCTCGTCCTCGGGGGCGTCTGCCGGCGAACCCAACAGCACCTCCAAGCGTCGGCGCATCTCCTCAATGTTGCTCTGAAAATCAACTTGCGATACATCGGACTCGAAGTCCAAGGCAGCCAGCGCCAAGTCGTGTTTGGACGACAAGACATTCAAGAGGCTCTCTTCGAGCGTCTCCTCGGTGACCAGGACATAAACATGCACCGGATCACGCTGGCCCATTCGGTGCGCGCGGGCGATGCGCTGCTCCAAGATCGCCGGATTCCAAGGCAGGTCGACGTTGATCACCGTGTTGGCCGCTTGCAAATTGAGTCCGGTGGATCCGGCATTGGTCGTAATGAAGAAGCGGCATGTCGGTTCGGTCTGAAATCGGTTCACCAGCGCCTGCCGCTTCTTCTGCGGCACGGATCCGTCCAATCGAACGAACTCGACACCGTATTTCTCAAACATCGGTTCGATGAGATTCAGCATCCGCGTCCACTCTGAAAACAGCACGCACTTGCGTGACGGATCTTCGGAAATCTGTTGGATAAGCGAGTCGAGATGAGCGAGTTTGGTGGAATACCACGGCTCCTCCTTATCGACTAAGAAGGTGCAGTCGGCAGCCATTCGACACATGAGCAGCGCCTGGCGTAATCGCAACATATCCATTTCGGTCAGATAAGGCTTGCGAGAAATCGCAGAGACAATCTTCATATGCGTCGAATGCAGTTCATATTGCTCGTCACTGGGTGGGATGCGAACAATGTCGGTGGTTCTTGGCGGCAGCTGCTTCAAGACCTCTTTTCGTGTGCGACGCAGGAGAATGGGTTGGAGGCGACCACGCAAGTCGTCCAGGTTCTTGTAGCCGACCACTCGACCCGACTCGTCGACCACACGGTGTCGGTTGAAAAATCGGAATCCCGGTCCGAGCCGGCGATCGTCAACAAATTGAACGATTGAGTAAAGCTCGTCGATGCGGTTTTCTAGCGGCGTTCCGGTCAGCACCAGCGCAAACCGGGATCGCAGGCTTTTGACCAAGTTGCTGGTCTTGGATTCCCAATTCTTGATCCGCTGGGCTTCATCCAGAATAATCAAATCCCAGGACACTTTTTCGATCGACATGATGTCGCGCAGCACCTGCTCATAATTGCAGATCGTCATGAAGCTATCGTTGTCGTACTGTGTCGCCCGATCATCGGCCGAGCCAAGCACCAGTTGCACGGAGTGGCCCGAGAATCGCTGCACCTCGTTGCGCCATTGGGACTTCAGGGACGTGGGGCAAATGACCAACACCTTGCTGATCCCTGCTTCCCGCGCCAGCAGCTCAGCCACGCCGATGCCTTGTATGGTTTTTCCGAGTCCCATGTCGTCAGCCAAAATGGCCCGCCCAGCACCGACCGCGAAAGCGACTCCATCGAGTTGGTACGGCAACAACTCCGTCTTGAGCAACTCCTTCCGCAGCGGATGGCCTGCCGGGTCGAGGCGCATCTCCTTCACCAGCCTCGCGATGCGTTGTCTGAAGAGTTGATGCTGGATGAACTCCTCCGCATCGGGATAGACAACCACCTCGTGACCAGCTCTTTCCAGTTTGGTGATGACCTTGACCAACTTCGCCGGATCCTCGACAGGGCGATCCAACATATCTTGAGCGATGCCCAGCGCGTCGTCACTCACCGACGACGGCGAAGACAACTGCAACTGTCCCTGGTCGTCATAACGCACGTGAACTGAAAACCTCTTGCGATGTGCTGGTTTGCAACGCTGTTTCGCGGTGAATTTTGATTTCACGCGGTCGAGCGCGTACATGATGTGCTTGCAGGTCCCCAGCGTGTTGGTGCGAAAATCTGGACATGAGCAGTACGAGATGCCACGCTCCTCGCCACGCAGCGCGACTCGGTACGACTTGCCAGACCCGGCACTGGTCACGATATAGTCCGTCCAGGGCCGAGAATGGTCGGCCGCTTTGAGCCGAAATTTCTCGGTCGTCGCCCGCGATTGGCGCTCGGACACGGCCAGTTGCAATAGCTGCTGTTCGTCTAACAGCTCGAAAGGAATCTCCTCGGGCGCTGGCTCCGCCAAACCGATCAACGACTTTTCTTCAAGGATCAATGAAACTGCCGCTCCAATGTGCTCGCACGTTTCATCGCATGCGGTGCAGTTGAAAAGCAACCGATTTTTCACGGTCGAGGCGAGCGTAATGGTCACAATCGGGTAGTCGCCGCCAAACCCATGATGCGGCAAGGAAAGCCGAAAGAGATCGTCGCCGAGATGCACATGTTGTTCGACGTCAATCGAATCGAAACGACTTCCCTTCTGGATCAACTCCTTGCCCCGTTCGCCCAAAAGTTGGCAGGCTCCGATGAATGTCAGTCTGGAGAGTCGGTCGGGAAGGGTTAGTTTGCCGCGCTTCCGCGAGCGAATCGCAGTCTTAGCCTTGGCCGACCGTGAACCGGGTGCCGCCGATTGGCCGGTCGAATCGTTTCGTCTGGAATCGGGACGAGCCTTCTTCGAATTCTTCTTTCCTGATCCCTTGGCTGACTTCGTTTTGCGAGACGAGGCTTTGCGAGACGAGGCAGGTTTCTTGGAATTCTGAGCGGACTTCTTTTTCTTCTTGGCCATGCCAAAGCCTCCGTGCGAACATGGGGGGGGTCCTGTGATTTGAAGTACCGGTCGTCGCCGGAACCCGGACCGGACCCGCATTTTGACCGATCGACGCAGACGCGACAAGAGCGACGAAACGCGTTTCTCGCAACGACCCGAACTTTCTGGCACACTACGGGTCGACAAAGCCGAGAAAACGCCAGGCACCGATCCGAAAAAAGGAGGGTACGGATGGGCCGTCTGGCGAAAGTTGAGTTCTATTCTGGAAACCGATCGGCCGATAGATAGTCCGTGTGCTGCTGCCGGCTGTCAAATGGCAATGCGCGACTATCGTGTCGTCCGTTTCTTATCGCCGGTTGGTTTCTATATCGACGAGCCTGAGGTTTTTCGGAACTCTTGTGACTCTCGAGCTGATGTACCAAACCTGCTTCAGGCGTCCTGCTCGAAGACGAAAAAATCCGCGAGCGAAGTCTCCTTAGGCCGTTTGGGATCGTACGGATAGCGATTGGGCACGCGCTCCACCAGTTTCCAATCGGGGCGATAATCCGTGACCCACTCGCTGAAACGACGATGACGCATATGGGGGCTGACTGGAACTTCGTCATGGTTCGAAGAATAGACGACCACAAATCGCTCGGCAGCATCGAACAAGTGCTCCATATAATTTGAAAAGACGTGATCTTCGACCAGGTGGTAGACAACATCCAGCGATAGCGCCAACTGGGCGCGAAAAAGATGTTGAGTGTCCGGGAACACCGTCGAATCGTAGAGATAGAATCGTTTCGTGCAATCGTCGGCAAATTTTTGACGGCAACCTTCAATCGCGGTGCGTGAGACATCCAATCCCGTGTATTGCGGATATTCCGCCAACTCCAATTGATTGCCGTCACCGGAGCCGAATTCGATAACTGACGGAACGGTATGCGTCTTCACGAATGCGTTGATGAATTCAGCTTTGAATTCGGCTAACTGACCATAGGATCCGGGTCCTGAATTCCTCCCCGAAGAGTAGCGGTCTTCCCAGTATTTTCGCGAACCTCTGAACGTCAATAGCGAGCTGCATCTGTTCATTGTCGTGGCAGCAAACGGAATATTCGACACAATTGATTCCAATGTTGTTTTCATAATGACTGATCCAATTATCAAGGGATTCCGCGCCGGTCTTCACGGCCAATGCGTTTGGCTTCATCAAACATAGCTTAGTCAAGCAATCAATTCGTGGACTTGTCCAGCAAATCACCAAGTTCGATGTGGCCCTCTCGACACCGTACCGACCAACCTCGGATGGTGTCTCACCCGAAGAGAGACCCGAGGCAAGCCTGGTGCTTGATTTCGCAGTGCGTCTAGAAGCAACGGCAACTCGGAAAACTGGCGATTGCCGGGCCGCAGCTCGTCAAACGGCTGCCCTAACAAGGCCTGCCCACCATTCCTTTGTGCTACCACGGAAACACTCGTTTCCTTCGAATAAGCCCGGGCGCCGTGACGCTATCGGTCCACTTCACTGATTCGCTCCTCAATGCTCCTGATTTGGACCGACTGTCCTCCGATGTTTCCTTCACCGGCAATCAGAGTATCAAATCCGCGGGCGTACCGGATCCAAATACTAAAACAGCTCGTAAATCGGCTGGCCGCTACCAACAATACTGACCGGACGACCAGAGGCATCGTCGAAATGGGTATCCAGCGGTATGTCGAGGGCATGGTAAACGGTGGCCAAGACGTCCAAAGGGGTGCAGGGACGGTCGGCGACGTCGCCGCCATTCTTTTCGCTGGCTCCCACAATCCTACCCCCCTGTACACCGCCGCCCGCAAACGTCACGGTGAAACAGTTGGCCCAGTGATCGCGCCCAGCATGTCCATTGATGAGCGGCGTACGGCCGAATTCCCCAGCGCAATAGACCAATACGTCATCCAACATACCCCGTGCGTCAAGATCTTCGATCAACGTCGCGATGGCTTGATCCAGCGGTGGTAGCAACTCCTCAAGTCCCTTCTCTATGTTATCGTGATGATCCCAATACCCCGTATTGACGGTCACACACGTCGTGCCTGCTTCCACAAGCCTTCGCGCCAACAGGGCTGACTGCCCGAATTGGTGGCGGCCATACCGGTCACGAAGCTGGGGATCCTCACTGCTGATATTGAAGGCCTCCCGCACGGGTGCGCCGGCCACCATGTCCAGTGCCTGGATCTTGAATGTGTTCAGTCCATCGATGGCGCCCTGCTTGTCAATCTCCGCGCGAAGCGTGTCGAATTTTTTGAGAAGGTGGCGGCGCGATTCGACCTGTTTTAACGTTAAACCTTCAGGCGGCGTTAGGTTGGGAACCTGAAACCCGTCGCTATTCGGATCCGCGCCCACCTCGAACGGATTGAAGGCGGCACCCAGGTACGAAGCTCGCTGGTAGCCAAATGCCTCGGCCTTGGGTACCGCCACATACGACGGCATGTTGGGTGCCAAATCGCCGCGAACACGACTGATGATCGATCCGAAGGACGGTCTCTGCTGGGCGTTGCGGGCCAACGTGGCGCCGAAATAGCCCGTCTGCATCCAATGGGCGGAAGGGGCATGGATGCCGTTCTCGTGATGGACCGACCGGACTTGGCTTACGCGATCCATGATTTCGGCTTGCCGCGGAAACCGTTCGGTGATCCAGATATCGGGAGCCGACGTGCGAATCGGCTGGTACATTCCCCGATATTCGGCCGGCGCGTGCGGCTTCATGTCGTAGGTGTCTTGCTGGCTCAAGCCACCTTGCGTCCATATCACGATGACCGACTTCTTGCGACGCGACGTCGCGGTCGGACTTGCCTCCGCTCGCCGCTGTAAGATCTGAGGTAGGCTTAGGCCCAACAACGGTGCACCGATCTCCAAAAACGTCCGGCGCGGGATCCCGTCGCAGCAACGGTACTGGTCTCCAAATACCTTCAGCACGGTTCGATCCTTTGTTGCGGGGCTAATGATTGAACAAGAATTCGCTCGTGGCGATCAATGACCACAGGAGCGAACGATAAGCTTGGGCTGGATCCGCTTCGGAATCCAGAAACTCAACGGCAGCCACTTGCTCTTCGGGTCGCGGTGGACGGGCGAGCGTACGCACGAAGATCTCCTTAACAACGTCGGCAGACGACCTTTCGCTGACCGTCAGACGGGCCACATATCCGTTCTCGTCCATCAACTTGCGCTGAATCTCCGCCGAGTTGACCAGTTCCAATGCCTGACCCAACGCGGGCAACGCATTGCGTTCACACTCACATGCCGACGTGCGGTCTGGACGCCCAAAGACATCCAGAAAATGAACGGCCACATTCTCGTCAGGCAATTCAATGGCTCGCGTGCCCGATGGAAACTCCCCCGGGCCACCGGGAAATTGCGTGGGGACCTCCAACACTTGACTAATGGCGTCCAGCAACACTTCCGCGGACAAACGACGCGGGTAGAAGCGGGCAAAATTCTGCGCGTCGTCACGATTTGTGTCGTTTGGTAAAGAGCTCAGCCGATACGCGTACGAATTACACAGGACACGAAGCAGCTGTTTTACGTCGTATCCGCTGGAGATAAAGTCGTCGGTCAGGGCGGCTAGCAAATCGGGATTCGTCGCCGGGTTCGTGCTGCGGGCGTCGTCAATGGGATGAATGATCCCACGACCGAAAAAGTGTCCCCACATCCGATTGACCATGGTACGGGCCAGATAACGATTCCGTGGATCCACCATCCATCGCGCCAAATCTCGTCGAGGATCCACAAAACGATGCACGTCGAATTCCGACCCACCCAACGGTTTTGGCCGCATGATCTGGCCGGTACGCGGGTGCAGCACCTCTCCGGAATCCTTGAGAAAGATGATCTCCTCGGTGGGCACTTCGGCATCCGCAAATCCGCCCTTCCTACCGATTCGAGCAAAGACGGCCGCCAGTCCGTAGTAGTCCGCCTGGCTCCAGCGCTCGAACGGATGATGATGGCACTGGGCACATTGCACGCGCACGCCCAGGAACGCCTGGGCTACCGATTCAACGTACTCAGGGGTCGTGCGGACGGTCCGATACCAAACGGTTGGAGCATGTTCACGCTGGCTGCCACTGGCCGTCAGAATCTCCGCGACGAACTCATCATAGGGTTTGTTCGTCGCTATCGAGTCGCAGATCCAATTGGCAAACAGGGTCGTCCCGGCCCTTTGCTGGCTGGTGGAATAGCCGCCCCCCCGGTTTTGCAAAATATCGGCCCATTTGAGCGTGAAGTAACTGGCGTATTCCGGCCGCGCGAGAAGTTGATCGATCCATCGTTCGCGCTTGTCCGAACGATCGTCTTCCACATACTGGCTCACCTCGTCAACCGTCGGCAAAGTCCCACAAATATCAAGGGAGGCCCGCCGCAGAAAAGCAGCATCGTCGACTTCCGCCGAGGGTCGGATATTGAGTCGTTGCCATTGTTGGATTAGATAGTCGTCCATTTCCGTCAGCTGCGAGGCCGGTTGAATCGGGCCAGTTGGCTCGGTAGAGAAGGGTACCGATCCGTGGAAGACTTCGATCTGTTCGCCGAAACGAGCCATGATCGCGAACACGCCACTGCGGGATGCCGTCCGCACCAGGCCGCTCGATCCGACCTCCGCGATCTCCGGTTCGTTGGAAATGTACACGGTTTGCCGTGTCACGTCTCGGAATTGACCGTCGGAAAAACATGCTGTGACAATTAACTGTTGCTGAGAATCGGGTAAGAGCGTTCGTGACCCTGGCTGGACAACAATCCGCTCCAAAACTGGATCGCTGGGACTTGGCGGTTGGGCTCCGTCAGCAATCCACTGCCGCAACACGCGGTAGTCATCCGAGTCTACATCCAACCGTTTGCCGCCGCCGTGCGGTACACCACCCGTCGCTTTCAATAGCAGGAGGCTCTGGTCGGGCGCGGCCAGGGAAATGCGACGTCCACGCGATGCATACACGAGCGTCTCATAATCCCGTGACGCATCGAATCCCAGCAGTGAGAGCTTGAATCCATTTTGACCAGTTGACTTGCCGTGACATCCGCCCGCGTTGCAACCGAATTTGGTCATCACTGGCACCACGTCGTTGAGAAATCGAACTGGAACGTGAACCTGGTCCTCGACCCTGACTGATACTTCGACTTGACTCTCTCCCGTGACGACGTGCACAATCGTCGAACCGTGACCGACCGCTCGAACGAGACCCGTTGACGATACGGTGACAACGTCAGGATCGAGGCTCTGGTAATGGCATCCGCTGCTAGTCCGATCGATTTCGACACCGTCCGCGTAGCTGCCCGTCACAAGCAGCTGCCGCGACCAACCCTCACCTGACAAGATTATGTCTGTTGGTTGGACCGACACGACTCGCTGGCTTGAGGCGACCGCAGCTGACCCGGCGGCATTCACCCGCCCGATCAGAGTGACAGCCAACAAAAAGATTATCGTCAGATGCGGAAGACCTATCCTGTCGGCGCGGCGTATTCCGCCACGGACATGACCATCGGCCGACGGTATTGGTGAATACATAGCCATGATCATTGCTGTCCACAACTTGCCACGACGGCCCGAACTGCCTGACCTATTCCACGATTTCCAGGTCGAGCAGGCAGCTGGCGTGATGCACCGGTTTGTCTTCGACAACACCCACCGCCCACAAACGCAGAAATGGCTGTTGCCCCAGAGGCGCATCGTCATTGGCGACAATCTGAATTGTACCTGATTCGGTCTGTCCCACAAACGTTACACCTCGCCCCCGAATACCCTTAACCTCGTCGGGCGCATCCAGTTCCGTGTGAATCTTGCCAATAAAGCCGTTTTTCCTCTTGACTGTGTAGTTGACGGTCACCACCTCACCACGCCCGATCTGACGAGCCGACCCTGAGCTGACCGCCAAAGTCATGGATGCCGGGGTCACGTCAAACGTGACCGCGTTGGATACAACCGAGACCGGCTTCTTCTCTTGATCCGCCGCGACGCGGTCCGAGGGGTCCGGCGCGGTCGTATTCGCCCGCACGGCGATCGTGTGAGGACCTGACGGCATCGTGTCGGGGATGTAAAAGCTGATGATCCCCTGATCTTGCCCAGCTGGAATGGTCGCCGTTTGATTGCGCATCCAGACCGGCAGCCCAACACCGGTAAGTGTGACGTCGGCGGTGTGCGTGGGGTCCACTCTTTCCACGTGGACCGCAACGTCAACCAGGGTACCCTGTGACGCGATAACGTCGAGGTCTCCATACAGCAGGTGTCGTTTGGCGGTGTGGTGACGGGCCGTTACACGCAACGGCGCCTGGTTGGTAATTGCCATTGGAATCTCAGCGGTGACGCGTCCGGAACCAAGAGGGGAACCTCGAGGCAACGCCACGCCACCCCGCGCGACGTGTTCCCGTACGTCGGCGCCGATGATCGCCGTCCCCACGACCGAGATCACACCGACGAATGGCTCCGCGTCCGGTGCGACGGAAAAGACGAGTGGAGCGGAATTCACATCGCTGCCGATTGTCACCGTGGGACACTCGATGCCAGCCGGAAGATGGATGCCGCTGACATGGATCGGCCCCATTCGACCGCGGCGACGGAAGGCGAACACCTCCACCGCAGTTCGCCCTCCGCGGGCGACGTTGATACCAGCGGTACCGCCGGAATAGGTGGGGACGACGGCCAGCTGAAAATCGGGTTCCTCACGCCGCACACTCAAACGGTACCCGCGGCGGGGATCGTCGCGGAGCGTTCCAATCAGATCGCGAATGACGACGAGATAGCGGCCATCCGTTGGCGCCACCCATCGGCCGGAAGGATCGAGATGATTCGACGGAAAGGAGTTCCCGCCAATATTGTCTAGTTCATCAGAAAACCGGGCCAACTGTTTCTCTCCCGTGGCATCCAAGACGCTGATGTCGAGATCCACTGGTGAACCGATACGTTTCCCGAATCCCTCCAACCAGAAGACTTCACCGCGGCGGGCATCGACGGCGTACCAATCGGTTTCACCTTCGGCAATAAGCTGTCCACTAATCTCGCAAGGCACCTCAATCTCTTGGGCAGTGTCGGCCGTTTGGTTCGTCGGGCCGTCCAAAACGACTGGCACGTCCGACATGCCGATCACAATAGGGGCATGGCCATCGGGATGCCGATAGACGAATCCGTCCAACACAACCTGTGCGGGCTCGAGGCGTACGGGCAAGGTCGCCAATGGATGGGATGGAGCGGTAACGTCCGTTTCCAACGTATCGTATTGGAGTGGCTGATCCACGGACGTGTTCAGGTTCCAACCAAACAAAGTGACGCGCCTGGTCATCTCCTTTTCAACGACCGACGGAACGGAAAACAAAATGCGCGGTCCTGTATCGATATCGAGTCGATAGACGTGCTCCGCCGTTCCCCCGTGAATCAAGTCGGACAGCTTGATAACGAAATCAGTATCTTGCGTAACATCCACAACCAGCGACGGATCCAGTCCCACGCCACAACGATGCGCGTCGAGAATGCGGCCCTGATCGTCCAAGAGCTGCAACACTGGTCGGAGGGGCGAATCGATACGTTCAGACCAGCACTCGACGACCACGCGTTGGCCCCGCTTGGCGGAGAATCGGTACTGGTCAATATCCCCTTGGTCCTGGATCCGTCCATTCACGACACAGTTGACATCAATCGGCTGTGGCCCGTCGGCGTCTCCGTTCGGCTCGATCTCAAGACACTCCAGTCGATTGCTGATCTGGAAGGCCAATGGGGAGCTGATGCCGTTTCGACCGACGGCGCGGAGATCATAGCAACCAGGCTCAACCACGGCGGGAATCGTCAGTCGGAACTGATTTTCCTCGGCCCCTGGGGACACCTGAATGCTCGGATGGTTCACGTGCAATGTGGTCAGCTTGTCGAAACCGTCCCCGGCAACCGTTACCTCCGCAACGGTGCCTGACTGGCCTCCCGCTGGAAACACGGACTTCAATACCGAAACGGGTGCATCGGCAAAGGCTAATGAAGTGCCAACACCGACAGCGGTTGCGACAACCATCACTAGGCTGGCCGCGCTGGAGACAGTTTGGTGAATCAGATGCATGAGAGCCTCGTACCGTTTCTCGAGGATGTACAGAATGGATTGTAGACGAATTCGAACCTACCTTGCGATGTGAAGAGAAATCTATTACGGAGTTTCGTAACCGGTAACGGGTCGCCGTGCCTCAGCTACCATGCCTCGGTTGCTACGCCAGTTCGAGACGCAAATGAGTCATCAAGAGAATGTCAGAGATCGGATGTGCGGGCAATCTTGGACTCGTGCCACGGTATGACTGGCTGCGTCCAGGCACCTTCTGTCTGCCGCGGCCAGCTCGGGTCCGGTGAGGATTATCGGAAAGGATGCGGGCGCGGACATAGATCTCATCGCCTCGAAATCGGTATGTTGACGTGGTGTCTTTGGTCTCATACAGCACGCGGCCGACGTCGTCACTGTATCGGCGCGTTGTGTGCAGCAAAGCACCCGTCGCGTCGACCACCGGCGATGATGAACGATCGTAACCGCGACGGGTACCAATGTATTGTGTTGTGTACGTGACATCTTCCTCTGTGTGGATCGTGACCGATAGGCCGCTCGCATCGCGTTGTACGTCGGTGAGCGAGACTCCGGAACTGGCGTAGAACTCACCCCGCTCCATCGCCGCGAAGAGCGACTCCGGGGTCAGATAGTGAGCCCGGACCATGATCCAGCCGCACCCCGGGCGGCCCCAACTTCGCATGCCCGGCAAGGCGCCAAACGTGTGGGCGTCGTCAGAGGCAAGCCCGTGGATCAGGCGCTTGTCCAATTCGGCAAGGCGGCGCGTGAGTACGATGTCCCAAATTCGTTCAGCGCTCGCACGCTGCTCGTCACCTTCGCTGTGACACATCGAAAGGGCCGTGTAGATCTCCATGAATCGAAGACCGTTAATGCCGACGATCTCTTTGGCCGTCAACTGCCACTCGTAATTTGGATGAGCAAGTCCTAACAATACTCGACGGCCGGACGACGCGGCGTACTCGCGCACACGGTCAACCGTTTTCTGCAACGCTTCGCTTGGGTGACGACTCCGAGCAGGCGTGATAACGGCAGACGAGTTAGCGATATCCAGCCATGCCCCGCCCGCGTTATTTGGTTGTACGTGGCCCGCCTCGTCCTCGACATGGGTATAAATCTGTTGGCTGGGCATGACCAGAAAACTTTGTGACTCATTCACTAGCGGTCCGAACTCGCTAACTGGTTTGAGCCGCACTTGGAGTACTCCACCGTGTGCTCGCATTTCAACCCAGTCCTCACCGTAGCGTTGCCGGTACTGCTCCAGGATTTCTGGGTCGACGGTCCTCCATACTTCCTCGGAGTTTTTTTGACTTGCGACCTCTTTCCACCGTTCGCCGACTGGCGGGCGGTCGTGATCCGAGAGCACAACGAAGTGAAATTCGTTCTTTTTGTACCAAGCAACCACATCTTCAGGCATCAGATCGCCGTCGCTCCAATACGACTGCGTCTGCGGATTGCCCTTCCACCATCTCGCTGACGGCGGTTCTGCAAAGGCAGATCCGAATCGCAGGAGCTCAGCAGCGACGATGAGGGTCGACAGCAGAACTGTGACTCGTCGGGATGATTTAACGCAGTTCATGATAAGAACATCGTACAAGATCAACGCTCACGGCAAAAGAACCACGGGTGGCGGATCGCGTCCGAGTCGCAAAGGCACTTTGGGGCATGTCTTGGCCTATAACTTAACGGTGGCTCGCCTGCGTCACTCACGTGCTTAAGTTATGAAGTCCGAGCAGCAACGGTTAAGCACGGAGATCAAAGCCGCCCGTTAGCCAACTTCTATCGGGACTACGCTCTCACTGCAGAAGGCAGGCTGCCACACACTCGATTCGCTCACCGTCCTCGTGACCTATCAGGACGGCGAATTGTTTGATCAAGAGTTCTAAACGGGCTTCACGTTTCGTGGACAAACGTGGCGTAGCCATGCATGCGATTCCTATCGCGGGTGCCAGGCAGGTTCATCGCTTACGGTTTTCCGCACGCTTAGGGATTGAGTGAGGTTTCGACTGCCTCCACGGGCTCCGCGCCTAGTTTTTCCCGATGAGAAGCGAGTCTGCTGTTGACCGGGTACCGCTACGAGCTTTTCGGACCTTCACTACTCAAGCGTATTCAACCTACGGGTCAAACATTTGCACCAGCGCGTCGAGGATCTTCGTCGCCGTTGCGGGCCGATGACAATGAAGAACGGATCGGTCAACGTCATCAAGGAGACACCGATGGTGCCGCGTGGAGCCTCCGCGTCACCCGGACTCGACGTCGACGGTTCGCCACCGGAGATGCGCACGATGTCGTTTTGGCAATCTGCCAGGGGATAACTTGTCCGTTTTCTTGAAATCCGAAGCACGAAAATCGAAATCCGAAACACGAAAATCGAAATCCGAAACAAATATGAATTCCCGAAATTCAAATGTTCCAAACGTCGAGAGCACGGATCTCATTGTAATACTACTGAGTCTTGAACATTCGAGTTTTGAATCTGTTTAGGATTTCGAGATTTCGCCCCGTTGAAACAGACAAGTTGTCCCCTAACACCACCCAAGCCCTACAACCTTTCGTCAATCGCTAGCCCGACCTTTTCGTGACCGGCGGCGGTGATCTCCGATCTGGTGTGCTCTGACTTGCTCTGGCCCAGTGAATCAAAAACACCGTGACAGCCATTAGTAGAACCAAGCCGGTTCCAACACCCGTTTATTTGGCAGCACGGCGGCATACTGATTGTTTTGGTTGTGTAGAACCTGATGATGGCCAGTTGAAATGGAATTTCGAATGTCCAAGGGCGCGGCCGTGAGTCTCGGTCGTGCTGCCCGACTAATGATGGCCGGTTGGAACGGAATGTCGAATGTCCAAGGGCGCGACTATAAGTCTCGGTCGTGCTGCCCGTTTGATGATGCCGGTTGGAACGGAATGTCGAACGTCGAATTTCGAACCTCCAAGGGCGCGGCCGTGAGTCTCGGCGATTCGCGTTTCAATAACGTACGGCCTGTGGCCACGGTAACCTCGACGTTCTAGATTCCGGCCGCCATCGCGCCGAGCCTCGGTACCGATCCGCCACGGATAGTTCGACATTCGAAATTCCGTGTTCGACATTCGAAATTCCAACCGCCTCATTAAATCAACGGGCCGGCAAGCCGCGGGCATCTTATTTCCCGTCATTTAAAATGCGTATACACCTAAGCGTCAGCCAGGCCCTTTGGATCCGTGAACGGTTACTAGTTAGTGCCGGTACGGAATGTTCACCGGCCAAAGCTCGATTTGGCTGACTTTCACGATATTCTCACCCGCGCCCGCGTCGTTCCGCGGGTTTTGGTTTCCAGCTTGAAAACTGAGCCGGCCAAGGGGTATTGCTCCTGCTCTTCGGGTGCCATCTCGTAGCACGCGGTGGTGATGTAGAGGTATCCTCACAATAGCCAGCACTGCATCTAGTTGATTTTTTCGAAGAAGGTGTATGAATGGGTGCATGGGCACTTCAGACGTAAAAGCGATTATCGAGAAGGTCGAGCAGCTGTT
>Ga0310121_10000886_pt1 | contig 31759 bp, 24 predicted proteins | sample CB27_Tmax_986_MG_FD_203504 | JGI IMG/M metagenome (GOLD analysis project Ga0310121, IMG submission 203504) | Marine microbial communities from Western Arctic Ocean, Canada - CB27_Tmax_986 | ecosystem: Environmental > Aquatic > Marine > Oceanic | place: Canada: Western Arctic Ocean | collected... | reverse complement strand
TCTCGGTACACTCCATTCCTCCCCCAGATCCGGTCGCCCCTAGCGACCCTTTTCTGGAAGATTTCACTGGAGTGCCGCGCTTTTAAACCGCCCCGCCACCCGCCGCGGTTTTCGCCCGCCGTTTACATACCTGCTATGACCTTTCCCGCTAAAAGGACGGAACCCGATTTTCGGCAATGAAATCCGGTGTTGGAGCACGGCTATTAGAATTGCTTTACCTGCTACCACTCGTTGCATTCGCCCTCTTACTTGGCTCAGAATCGATAGCTCAGGTTGCGTTCCCGATCGAAGGGGATATCGGACCAGTCGACGAGGTCTACCGGATTGGACAGAAAACGTGGATCCGCACTGTCCGTGGTGCGTGGAGGATAGATGGAAATCGGGGCGTTCGAATTCCGGACGATAATTTAATCGTTCACGATATTGTGGATTCTCACGAGCACGTCTGGTTGGTGACCTCTCAAGGCGCTTGGGTTGTCAGGGGAAATAAAGCGGAAAGGATCTCCCCACTGGGGGTGGAGGTCCAAAGCATCGAAGATTTTGGGAATTCGATCTGGTTGCGAACCGACCAAGGCGCATACAGATGGGAGAATGACAATCTGACCCCATTTCCCGACAGGGAAGTTCTTGTGAATTCAATATCTGAAGACAATGGGGTAATTTGGCTGTCCACTAACAAAGGGGCTTGGCGAGTTGACGGGGATGTGGCTCGTCGAGTACCTGACATCGAGATGAACGTAAAGAGGTTGGAACGGATTGGTGGCGAGATTTGGTTGCTAACTGACAAAGGCGCGTGGAGACTAGGAGAAGACGGATGGAGACGTCTCCCAGATCAGGACCTTAACGTCCAAGACATTCAGAAGATTGGAGACCACATTTGGATCCGAGGTACGGTGACGGTTTGGCGAGTGGAAGGAGACACGGTGAATCGGGTATGTGACCCCGATCTCTATATTTACCATGTCGGGCAAATTGGTGAGGATGTTTGGATCCTTTCTCTCGAAGGCGCCTGGAGAGTGAAAGACGGAAGCGCGGAGCGAATACCGGACTTACCTCTGGATGCCTACGCCGCCTGGAAATATGGAGAATCTGTTTGGTTGGCGACTTCAGGTGGCGCGTGGGGTGTGAAGGGTGATATCTCCAAGTGCTTTACAGGGCCTGATGAGTATATCCGTTACATCAAGGAGCACGATGATTCTATCTGGATTGGAACAGACCGTGCCGCTTGGTGTGTGGAGGGTGAGTCGTCCAACCGGATCCCTGATCGAGAATTCCTTGTCCGTTACCTGGAAGTCGTTGATGGAGCTGTCTGGCTTGCGACAACGAAAGGGGCTTGGAAAATCGAGGGAGACAAGGCGAGGTGTGTTACGGATGAAACACGGGACATTCGTGGAATCGAGGTGATCGGATCGAAGGTTTGGTTGTTGACCGACGCCGGCGCTTACCGCGTCGAGGGTAACGAGGCCAGACCCATTCTGGAAGGAAACCAATTTGTCCACAGAATCCAGCCTGATGGTCCCGCGGTATGGCTCGCGACAATGGGTGGCTTATGGCGATCCAAGGGTGATTCGGTTGTCCGGATACCGGATCAGGACCTCCAAATCAATTCACTCGACCTTATCGGAAACCAGCTTTGGGTATCGACGGACAAGGGGCTATGGAGGGTGGACCTCGAAAGTTCGATTGAATTACGTTTCAGGCATGTCCAGTCCTGGTGGAGAAACCTTATACAAAAACGGCTTCCCGACGGTGTGTGGATTTCAGGAAAGGTTCGTCCGGAAGCGGTCTATGGCACGGGGAGGGCAGGCCCTGGGGCTGGGAAGCAGTCCGTTAGGGATAAATTTGAGTTCAGTGTCTGGTCTGAGAAATCCTCGGGCGCCCAAGAAATATCCACGGAATACCATTCACGGAAAACTGATTTTGAAATTGATCTCACGACAGGCCGGCACAGAGCCATAGTAACGATTAGCGACTGTTGGCATAACAAACTTACTGAAGAACGGAAGTTTCTCGTCATCCCGGTTTATATTGTGTTGATCACCTTTATCGTTTCGATCTTCCTCTTGTTCTGCGTAGTCTATCATTATCGAACAGCATTAATCCGAACATGCAAATACATTCTCCTATTGCCTGTCTTCCTGTGTCGGAGCTTCTTTAGGCAGCAGAGGCAAGCGAATAAGTGAGGTCGGGATGCGGGACCAGTTAAAATATCGGACTGAGCCGCGTAGACGAATCCCAGCACGATCGGGTATCATTCCTTCACAATTACGGCTTTGGCTTTTAATTCCTCAAACCACTTTTCAGCCACTTCCTGTTTTAATTTTGTTTCCACTTCCTCTTTAACCGTTTCATAGGGAGGTGTTTCCGCCTGATTGTGTTCCGCTACTTGGATGATGTGGTAGCCAAATTGGGTCTCGACGATTTCGCTGATCTCTCCCGGTTCCAGGGAGAAAGCGGCTTCCTCGAACGGTTTAACCATCTGCCCCTGACCAAATTCTCCGAGATCGCCACCTTTGGAGCTGCTGGGACAACTCGAATGTTCCTTCGCCATGGCCGCAAACTCCGCACCACCTACCAGTTGGGTCCTGATTCCCTCTAACTCCGCGCGCTTCTTTTCTTTGTCCTCAGGAGAGGCCTCCGAAGAGGTGCTCATCAAAATATGGCTGGCGGTAACCCGTTCATCTTTTGTGTAATCCTCGAGGTGTTCCTGATAGTAAGTTTCCGTCGTTTCTTTCGACGGAGTGGGGAGAGAATCCATGTAATGGTCTAACGCAGCGTGAACGGTGAGGTCTTTTCGCAATTTCTCTTTGAAGGTTTCGAGAGTTATGCGCTTATCCGCTAAAAATTTGTTTAGGGTCTCCTTGTCATTAAACTGGGAGCGAATTCGATCGAGGTCGCTCTCGACTGAAGCATCGGAGATCGTAATGCCGTTCGATTTTGCATAGGCCTGGAGCCGGATTTTAAGCGCCATTTCGCCAAATGCCCTCGGTTCCATTTGGGAGCGGAAATTTCCCAGCATCCCGGGAGTCATGTTTTGTCCGCCGGACGATCCAAGTATAGATTCTATCTCCCAATCAAGATCCGCTCGAGTGATAAGCTCTCCATCGATCTCAGCAACGACGGCCTTTGGATCCATTGCACCAAAACCCGGTCCAGGCTGGTCGTCCGTAGTCTGCGTGAAGCTTGAACCAGGCGGACGATCTTCGCAGAGACCTTTCGAAGAATCGGCCAGAAGTCCGATGACCAAGAAGATCACTATAGGAAAACCCTTAATTTTTGAGATTGGTATGGTCGTGAATGGCATGACTAAAAGGTTAGGCGGTTCGATGCTGAAAAACAAGTATCCCTCGCTTGCGCTTCGGGCTAGTAGGACGCCGGACACGGGGACCCGAATGCGATGTTGAAGGACGATTGGCTTGGGTATAGACTCAGCGCATGGCAACCGCATTGCCGGTAGTTCCTCCTACTGATGGCTTCGCCCCAGACCGGACAGACCCGTTTCAGTTCGTGGGACCTGCCAGTCGATTAGCGGCTTTTCTTCTTGATTTCGCTATTTTCTTTTTTCTGTCCGTGCTTTTCCCGTTTCCCCTCTCTACTGCAGTATTACCCCTCCTCTTTCTCTTTTTCTCAGTCCGGTTGGGAGGGACCCCCGGTAAGCTCCTTTTGAGTTATCGCGTCGTGGACCAGGAGGGTCAATTCTTAACATTGCCTGCGTGTTTGAAGAGACACTTTCATATTCTATTCTTCTTGGTGGGGTGTTCCTTATTCGTAAATGCTGTCTATTCCGAGTTTTTGACGGAAAATGTTTTCTTCATCTTGCGTCTGTGTGGAATCTTGCTGGTTCTTCTTATTTTGGATTTCATCTCAATAATGATTTACGGTCGATGGCGTACGTTCCACGATCTATTTGCTGGGAGTTTTGTTGTTACAAACACGTCATTGGGAATTCCAACATTTCCTGAAAGGGTCGAAGGCGTAGTTAACACCGGTCCCTTAAAGCATGTCGGGCTGTTACTCTTCGGAATCTATTGTCTCTGGCCCGCAATCGATTTATACGAGGCGTTTGGTGCTGAGCCAATCCGTCTGCACCTGAGTAGTCTTGGATTTCGGTCGGGATTTTCAATCTGGTATTTCCAACACTTTTATTTGTCCGGGAGCCTTCCAAAGGTTCTTGCCAAATCGCTCGCCGCGATTGCCTTGACCGTCGGGTTTTTTGGAGACATGTTTTACGAAGTTATCGAGGGTCTGCGCGAGATTCCTTGGTAGCCGATGAGGGTACAATAGAAGGTGATGCGTAGTATCAAATTATAGCCGAACTTAATCCGTCTTAAGTAACCTAATGGCGCAGTTCAAAAAGCTTCCTGGTCCAAGATTCAATACCTACTCCCACAAAGGCGCCGAGGTCGGTGTCTCAATCGGTGCGGTTCTCGGTTTGCTAATCGGCGTTGGATTTTATGCCGCGTTGAATGGCGAACTAGCTTGGTCCATGTTCGGCGCAATGTTTGATTATCATCATGGTGATACTGTTATTTGGATGGCGCTGATCCTTCTCTCGCCCTTCATTCTCGTCGGCGCGATTGCCGGAGGGTGTCTCGGGGCCTACCTCTCCAAGAAACGTGCGGGCCAGTAAAAAGAGACTTTTTGCCTGCCTTTTGGGAGACTCACCCACGCCCTGTCAGCTATATCTTGCAAATCATCGCCCTTTAGACTATCCTTTAGGATAGCAGTCAAAATAAAGGGTATTTAACAGGAATTAGTACAAGGAAACCAAGAAAAACATGAGTCGAAACGCTTATCGAATGACCCGTTGCGAGTGCCATGAAATGGCCTTCAGCGAAGTTCTTGAATACGCCCGTGGAACGGGTATCCATGATATCGGGACCCTCTGTGACCGGGTCGGTTGCGGGGGCACTTGTACCTCCTGCCGGGGGGACCTGGCGGAATACCTTGCCGAGAACCTCGCTCGTGCTGCCATGCCGGAATATATCCCCATCGCCGAGATCGCGTTCGCATAGCTAACAGAGGTAATGCGTTAATCCCGCCTGTTAGTTTCATCTTCACCTACGAAGCCTCTTCGTTTGAAACAAGTAAAAATCACGCAGCGTCTTTCCTGTTTCTTGACCAAATCGTATGTTAAACTTATAGTCGGTTCATCCATCAACAATTCAAACGAGAGGAATCAATCAATGCAAGGTAACGCTGGGGTAATCGAGGTACTAAACGAAGGGCTGTGCGCTGAACTCACGGCAATCAATCAGTTTTTCATCCACGGCAAGATGTGCGAGAACTGGGGTTACACGAAGCTCGCCGCCAAATACCGTCAAGAATCCATCGAAGAAATGAAACACGCCGATGAAATCATTGTAAGGATTTTATTCCTGGATGGCGTTCCAAACATGCAGAAGTACAACAAGATTTGTGTGGGGAGCATTGTGCAGGAACAGTTTGAAAACGATTTAGCCCTCGAGATTGAGGCTGTCGAGGTATACAACCGTGGGATCGCATTGGCTCGGGATGTGGGCGATAACGGTTCGAGAGAACTGTTTGAGCGCCTTCTTGTCGATGAAGAAGAACATGTGGACTGGTTGGAAACGCAGCTTCACGCTATGAAACAGGTGGGGACGGAGAACTATCTGGCCCAGCAGCTGGGCGGCGATGCGGGGTGATTGAGGGGGGAGAATATTCATGGTGGCAAAAGCACCGGTACTCACCAAGCGTATTGATAAGCTGGCCAAGGATGTTCAAAAGACGGCCAACGAGAAGAAGGCGCCGAAGATGGATTTCCCCATCCGCGCTTTGCAGAATGTCAGCTACAACGAAAGTAAGGGCCACTTTCAAATAGGAAACAAGGTCAAATCGAGGACGCTTTCCTTCAACACGGTCAAAACTTTCGCTCAAACCCTACGCATGATCAGCGAGAGCAAGAAGCTGATTGAAGCCGACGACATCGCCAGCAAACGTGAAGTCTATTATGTGGCGAAGGGGTGGGATGCGGCCATGTTCGATGAGCAGAGCGAGTCGGACACGGTGATGGATGATGTCGAGGCCTTCTTCGGAATCAATCGCGAGCAACTACGCTTTATGCCAGAGGAAAAGGGGGGGGATGTGATGGGGCAACTGGTCATCATTGACCAGGATCCCGGGACAGGAAGAGATATCAAAATCGATTGCTTGAAATTCGGGACCGGCGCTTACAGCATCCCCACTGTGGTCGAACAATTGAAATTCGAGACGAAAGCGAAGTTTATCCTGGTGGTCGAAACCGCGGGGGCCTTCCAGCGGTTAGTCAAGCACAATTTCGCCAACAACTTTAAGTGCATCCTGATCTCGATGGGTGGCGTCCCGACGCGAGCCTGCCGACGGTTTATCCGAAGGCTCGCAGATTCGAAGAAACTGCCCGTTTACGTCTTCACCGATGGCGACCCTTATGGCTACATGAACATCTACCGGACACTCAAGGTGGGTTCGGGTAATGCAGCGCATATCAACGAGTTCTTCTGTGTCCCGCAGGCAAAGTTCCTGGGTGTCACGCCGCAGGACATCAAGAAATATGATCTGGACACGCATCCACTCAAGGATGTGGACATCAAACGCGCCAAGGACGCCCTCAAGAACGACCCCTTTGTAAAGCGGTACAAGCCGTGGCAGAAGGCGCTCCAGGAAATGATCAAACTGGGAGTGCGTGTCGAACAGCAGGCTTTCGCCAAACACGGTTATAATTTTGTGTTGGAGACTTATTTGCCGGAGAAGTTGGCGAATACGCGAGCGTTTTTGCCTTAACCGCGGGGGTGCAATGGTGTGTTACACCTATCGGCTAACCCACCCTACAACAGGCGCTTTAGGACTTTTCCGGTCGGACTCTTTGGTAGCTCTTCGCGGACCTCGAAATCGGCAGGGACCTTGAACGCAGCCAGCTTCTCTTTGCAGAGGTTGCGCAGGTCGGACACTTCAACTGACACGCCCTCATGGAGCGCGACGAAAGCTTTGGGGACTTCGCATTTCGAGTCGTGCGGGATGCCGATGACCGCGGCATCAGCGACCGCCGGATGCGACATCAAGACATCTTCGATCTCGTTGGGATAGATGTTCTCGCCCGCGCAGATGATTAGTTCCTTCTTACGACCGGCGATAGTGATAAAACCCTCCTCATCGATCGATGCCAGGTCGCCGGTATGGAGCCATCTTTCCGAGGTAATAGCCTCCGCCGTGGCATCCGGATTCTTGTAGTAACCCTTCATCACATTCCCGCCCTGAACCATTAGTTCACCGATTTCACCGGTGGCGAGTTGGTTACAGTCTTCATCCCAAATCTGGACTTCGACTCCTGGAACAGGTCTCCCGATGGCGCCGGATTTGTGAGCGCCGGGGAGGTTGATACTGACGACGGGACTCGCTTCCGAGAGACCGTAGCCTTGGAAAAGTTCGATCCCGGTTGCCTCCTCGAAGGCGGTTTTGACATTGTTCGGCAGGGCGGCCGCGCCTGCCACCGCCAAGTTCAGGTTCGGGTACTTTACGCCTTTGGTTTTGGCCATCAGGGCGAGCACCTGATACATCGGAGCGACGCCGAAGAAAATGCAGTCGGGGAAACGGCTGAATATCTCGGCCAGTGCTTTGGGTTGGAACTGAGGGACCAGAACAACACGCGCCCCCAGCATCCCGGGCAATACCATCAGCGCCAACATTCCGAAGGAGTGAAACAGCGGTAGGACACAGACGAAAGTCTGGCCTCCACTGAAGGTCCAGGCCTCACGGACACTGTTGCAGTTCGCCAGGATGTTGTTGTGGGTCAGTTCAACTCCTTTGGGAGCGCCAGTTGTGCCGGAGGTATACATCAGGACCGCGGTGTCATCATCGCCGCGGGTCACGGCCGGCAGGTCGGGGATCGGAGTAGGCGCCAAGAACTCATCTGCATTGAGGACTGTTATGGGGAGTCCCTGCGCCATTGCCTGTGCCTTCTCGAAAAGGGGGCCGGAAGCGATCAGGATGCGCAGGCCGGCGTGCATCCCGATGGTCATGATTTCGTCTTTGGAGAGGAGGAAGTTGATGGGGACGGTGACCTTATTCGCCGCCAGAGTTCCAAAGAAGCCGACCACGAAACCGGGGAGGTTGGGGGCGAACAGCCCGATGTTGAGGTCCGATTCGGAATCTCCCGGGGCGATCTCACGCAACTTGCCAGCCAAACGCCCAGCTCCGGCGAGCACCTGCTCGTAGGTGAGATCGAGGTCCCCGTAGGTCAGGAACACCGCATCGGGGTGTTCCGCCGCGGATTTTTCAATTTCTGTGTATAAATTGGTCATCGCTCGCCCCCTCTTAAGCGTTGGAAGGTTAAAATTTGATGGGTTGGGTGTCAACGAGCGCGGCATCCTGGATTTCGGGGGGATTTCCTCTTATCCTTCCAGGCTTTACATCAGTTCTGTCGCGGTCTCCTGACGGCGGCAGTGTGGAATGGTCGGGAGACTATTCCACCACATGAGGTCGCACTGACCGTGGATTCCCGTTTTCACGGGAATGACGATTTTTGTGCGGCCATCGGCAATAACGGGAAGTGGAACGGTCGGGAGACCATTCCAGAACCGATTCGAGATGCTATGAGCGCACTTCAGCAGACGATTGCTAAGGAGGTTTCCTTGACCGGGATTGGGGTTCATACCGGTGAGGAGACTACGATTACCTTCAAACCCGCGCCGCCGGATCATGGATATTCCTTCATCCGGACTGACCTTCCCGGTAAACCGGAACTCCCTGTCGATGCAGACCATGTCGTGCTCGAAGAATCAATCCTCCAGACTGCCTTGGGGCAGGGGGAGGAACAGGTAAAAACGGTCGAGCATGTGCTCTCCGCAGTCAGGGGCCTGGACATAGATAATGTCATCATGGAGCTGGATGGGAATGAGGCGCCCATTGCCGATGGAAGCGCCAAGCCATTCGTTGATCTCCTCCATGAAGCCGGAATGGTCAGCCAGGACCGCCCTCGGAATTACATTACCATCAACGAACCGATCTGGCTTTTCGAGGACGGGCTTGAACTGGCAATCATCCCCTCGAACACGCTTGAAATCACCTTCAAGATTAATTACGACCACCCGGCAATCGGGATCGCTTCCGCGAGTTTCCTCATCACACCAGAAACCTTCGCCAAGGAAATTGCGCCGGCACGGACCTTTTGTTTCCTCCGTGATGTGGAAAAAATACGCGCCGAAGGGAAGATTAAGGGCGGGTCTCTGGACTGTGCGCTGGTCATTGGGGACGATGGGTTTATCAATGACGATATGCGGTTCCCCGATGAGATCATCCGCCATAAGATCCTGGATGTCATCGGCGATTTTGCCTTCCTGGGAGCGCCCCTGAAGGCACACATTGTAGCGGTTCGTTCGGGGCACGCATTCAACCACAAATTCGTGCGAAAGGTGGAAAAAACTCTGGGTATCAAACGCGGTCGTCCGGTATTTAATGTTCCGATGGGTCTCGAGGACATCCGGCGAGTTCTTCCTCATCGATATCCGTTCTTGCTGATTGACCGAATAACCCGAATCGATGTAGAGAACAGGGTTTTTGCGGGTCATAAATCAGTCAGCGGGAACGAACCCTTCTTCCAGGGCCATTTCCCCGATGAGGCGATCATGCCGGGAGTTTTGATCATCGAGGCGATGGCTCAAATTGGTGGGACCGGCATCCTTACCCTGCCCCAAAACCAAGGGAAGTATGCTTATCTGTTGGGCGTGGATAAAGCGAAGTTCCGCAAGCCGGTTGTTCCTGGTGATCGACTGGAAATTGAATGCACTCTGCGGAAGTTTCGGAAAACGACGGGAATCTGTGATTGCGTGGCCACTGTGGACGGCCATAAGGTAACAGAGGCGACATTGACCTTTGCCATTGTAAATAAAGGCGCTCTTGAGGCTTCGTAACCCCAAAGTAACGCGACCCATTGAAATTTTCCCCACATATGCTAGATTACCTACGAACGTTAGGGGATTTATTCGTTCAGAGGGGGAACAATCGCATGGAGAATCGACTCTTTTTAGGTATCGGACCTATCCCAATCTTACTATCCTGCTCTTTGTACTTTTTCCTTACGGGAGCGAATGGAGAAGAAATGACCCTCCCGCCCTTCGATCCGGAGGGGCGCGGGGTATCTATCCTATGGGCGGGACCCCAGGGGATAAAAACAGTTGCGCTTACCTTCGATGACGGCCCGGTACCGGGCAAGACAACCGAGGTTCTCGACACTCTAGCGGAATACAAAGTTCAAGCATCTTTCTTTGTGCTCGGAGAAAAGGTGGAGAGACATCCAGACATCATCAGGAGAATGGTTGATGAGGGCCATGACATCGGGAACCACACCTATTCCCACAGGAACCTTTCAAAGTTGTCACCGGCGGGGGTGCGAGATGAAGTCGAGAAGTGCCAAGAGGCAATTCAGTCTGCCTGCGGGGTCGAACCCATCTATTTTCGGTCTCCTTATGGGGCCGCGAATTTGACGACCTTTTCGACTCTGTCGCATTTCGGGTTGAACGCCATCTTTTGGTCCATAGATACGATGGACTGGGCCTCTTCAGACGAATCGGCAGTTCGGGAGGCAATTTTAGAGGGACTAACCGGTGGTTCAATCATTCTCCTCCACGAGCAGTCCTCCTATTCTCGTACACTGCTGTCTACCATTATCGATGACATCCGGTCGCGCGGTTACGAGTTCGTAACCTTATCGGAAATGTTTGGATTCGAGAGACCACTCCCGCGCGAGCCGCTCCTGGTGGCGGATGCGAGTACACGAACCGAGGTGAGGCCCCCGGAGCTGCCACCCACCGTACAGGCTGTAGATGATGTACCTGTTAGACCACCAACATTCGAGGATTCCGATGATCGAATCGACACGGGTGGAGGTCCAGCCGACCTGGATGAGCTTGAAATGGAAATCGCGTTGGCAGAGCCCTCTATACCGGTGACTTGGATAGAGGAACCCGGCAGCGAGGTCGAACGGAAAAAGTCCCAATCCTGGGAAGCGACGACCGAGTCAATCCGTCCAGCGCGACGCCCCATACGGACAGCCCAGAACAAGCGGCGTCTCAAACCTGTTTCCTCGTTCAGTGGTAAGATCGATTCAGACCCAAGAAGCGGCATCCGCCGTTTTTTCCACCTGAGAAACTGACTTCCTCCAGTAGTAAGAAGCGGTTGGACCAGTCTTTGGTAGACCTTGGCCTGACGGAGAGCAGAAACCGGGCGCAGTCGCTGATCCGCGCGGGGGAAGTTTTGGTCAACGACTGTCGGATAGATAAACCGGGCACGATGGTTCCGGTAGACGCCAACCTTCGCATTAGTTCAGGTTCAAGTGATGTCAGCCGTGGCGCGGAAAAACTGCGGTCGGCGCTTTTGCAGTTCAATATCTTGATCGAAGGCCGAACGACAGCCGATCTGGGGGCCTCGACAGGTGGGTTCACGCAGGTCCTCCTGGAAAAAGGGGCAACTTGTGTTCACGCTTTTGATGTGGGTTACGGCCAGCTGCATGAGCGGCTCAGGACCGACCCGCGAGTAGTGGTCCACGACAGGACGAACGTCCGGTACCTTTCAGGTTCGGAGATTGATCGTGTGGACGTGGTTGTTATGGACCTTTCGTTCATTGGATTGGAACTGGTGTTACCCTCCGCGCTGGCGATCGCGGCTGTGGATGCCGACTTTGTGGCTCTGGTCAAACCACAGTTCGAGGCGGGGAAGGAGTTGGTCGGGAAAGGCGGAGTGGTACGGGACGAGGCTTCTCTCTATTCGGTCCTGGACAAGCATCTTTCCACTTTGAAAGAGAACGGTTGCGCTTGTTGGGCGCTGGTGGCTTCCATCCTAAAAGGAAAAAAAGGGAATCAGGAGTTCTTGTCCTGGTTCCGAAGGGTTGAGGACTACGGGAAACCGGAAATCGAACCGGATATCAGCAAGGTTGTCGCAGGCGCCTGAGTTACTCCAGTCCCTTCAGAACGCCGAGCACCTCTTGATCGTGGCCTGGCACTCTCACCTTGGAGAAGATCTTGGCGATTTTCCCCTTCTTATCGATGACGAATGTCGATCGGACAATTCCCATGTACTTTCGGCCATACATACTTTTCTGCTGCCAGACACCGTATTTCTCGGCCACCTGCTTTTTTTCATCGGCGAGGAGTAAGAAAGGCAGGTCAAATTTGTCGGAAAACTTTTCGTGCGAGGAGACAGGATCGGGCGAAACTCCCAGGATGACTGCGTCCGCTTTCTTGTAGGTTTGGAAGCAGTCGCGGAACTGGCAGGCCTCCTTGGTACACCCGGAGGTATTGTCTTTGGGATAGAAATAGAGGACAACGTTTTTCTTGCCCGCAAAATCTCGCAAGGCGACCTTTGATCCGTCCGAGGCCGGAAGTGTAAAGGTTGGGGCGCGCTTCCCCTCTTGCGGTTGTGTCATTGGTATAAAGGACCCCCTTTTTCGGGCAACCGCTACGACAGGATGGAAGTCGTATCTCCACCGGACTGGCCACCCAACATCATTCTCCGCAAAGCTGCGGGGTTGTCGGATGCTGACATGGCAGTCTTAACATCGATAAATTGTGCGTTGATCATGTCCAGGAGCGCCTGGTTGAAAGTCTGCATCCCACCTTCGCGGTTTTGAATCGCCTGTGACAGAGCGGCAATTTTGTTTTCCACAATCAGATTTTTGACGGTAATGGTCCCGACCATGATCTCCAATGCGGGGATGAGTCCGCCCCCCAGTTTGGGGAGCAGCCTTTGACTAATCACCCCCTTCATGTTCTCGGCGAGAAGGGCGCGGACGGTGACTTGTTCGGTTGGATTAAAAAAGCCGAGGATGCGCTCAATGGAGGTGGCCGCTGTGACTGTGTGCAGAGTGCTGAAAACAAGGTGACCGGTTTCAGCGGCGCTGATTGCCGTCCGAATTGTTTCGACATCCCTCATTTCACCCACCAGGATCACATCAGGATCTTCGCGAAGAGAGGCTCGAAGGGCGCGGACAAAGGATTTCGTGTCGTGCCCCACTTCACGCTGGCTGATCAGCCCCTTGGCGTCGTCGTAAACGAACTCGATCGGATCTTCGATGGTGATGATGTGATCAGAGCGGGTTTTGTTGATATAGTCGAGCATGGTCGCCAACGTTGTGGACTTCCCGGAGCCCGTAATGCCGGTAACAAGGATGAGACCTCTCTGCTGGTGTGCCAGGTCACGGATAACGGGTGGGAGATTGAGGCTATCAAAGTCCAGGATGTCCGACCGGTTCAAGCGGAAAGCCAACGCAATGGTCCCAAGGTGCCAATAGGCGTTTACGCGAAACCGACAGTGGCGGCTGAAGGGATAACCAAAGTCCAGTTCCCTTTCGGTATGGAAGGTATCCCACTGGTCATCGTCGATGATCGCCCGGAGGAACTGTTCGGTGTCTTCGGTAGTAAACTTATAGTCCAGACAATCTATTAATTCGCCGTCAATCCGCAACTTGGGACAGGCGCCGACGCGGACGTGCAAGTCGGTCGCCTTTTCATCAACGGTCTTTTGGAGTAAATCGTGAAGTTCGACTTTTGTGGGTGCCTCTCTTGTGGGTGTCTCAGCAATAGTTAACTCACTCATTTTAGGTCCTCTATTGATACCATCCAGGTTGATCTCATCCCGGTACATTTTGACCGGGGAACATATTTATAAACTGCCACGAGTTTGTGATTTATGGAAGGGGTCAGTCCTTAGTGGGTTCGGACGGGATCGGTTCCCTTAGTTGGATTTCCTCGACTTCTCCCAGCGAATCGAGTGCCTCCCGGCTGTCCGGGTGTCCCAGGACAAGAAGGGTCATCGAGTCGGGGTGGAGATACTCGCGAGCCACCCTTCGGAGATCATCGAGGGTAACCGCTGAGAGGCGGTCGCGATAAGTCTCGAGGTAATCCTTCGGGAGCCCGTAATATTCCAGTTCCGCGAAACGGTTAACAACCGCGGAGGGTGTTTCGAACTTGAACACAAAGTCGTTCAGCTTGGCCGCTTTGGCCAGTTCGAGTTCCTCCTGGGTCATGTTCCCCTGTTCGACATATTCGCGAATCAGCCCTCGCGTCTGTTCGATCGCGGGTAAAGTGTTGTCGGTCTTTGTTTGGAAGATGGTCACAAACTGCCCCTGGAGGAGCGGTTTATCGAAAACCGATACGATCATGTAAGCGTAGCCGGACTGCCCCCGAATCTGGGAGAACATCCGTGACGAAAATCCGCCACCACCCAAGATGAAGTTCATGACCTCCAAGGGGATGGCATCGGGGTTGTCTCGAGTGATTCCCAGATGGCCTAGCCGCACGGTGGACTGTTCTAGTTCTTTTGGGATAAAAACTATTCGATCCATTTTCGGAGGTGGAACGACCTGTGGATATTCACTGGCAGCGGCGGTTGAAGTCCAACCTTCAAACTCCTCTTCAAGGAGGGCAAGCAAGTCCTCCTTTATAAAATCGCCAGAAGCTGCCAGCAAGATTCGGTTAGGTCCCCACCAGGTCTTGTGCCAATGAACCAGGTCCTCGCGAGAAAATTTTGGCAGGGTGTCCAGTGCGCCCAGCGGGTCGCGGCCATAGGGGTGGTCACCGTAATAAAGTAGTTTGCGAAACTCGCGGCGGGTAATCTCCATCGGGTCATCATCCTGACGGCGGAGAGTCTCAAGCAGTTCACCCCTTCTCTGTTCGATCTTGTCCTCGGGGAAGGCCGGGTTCTTAAGCATGTCAGCGAGGAGTTCGACCCCCATCTCGAGGTCCTTGGAAAGAACTCGGAGGGATACGATGGCGGAATCCCGGGCAGCGCCCGCTTCCAGACTTGCGCCGGCATACTCCAGCTTCCTGTTCATCTCGGTAGCCGAAACCTGCGTCGTACCCCCTAACCTCAATAGGTTAGCGGTCAGGCCCGCCAATCCGGACTCGTCGGGTGTCTCATGAAGGGAACCGGCCCGAACCATCCCGCGCAACCGAACCTGGGGGATCGAGTCATCCGGCAGCAGATAAACTACCATCCCGTTTCCCAATTCCACTCGTCCGGGTTGTGGCGGATGGAACTCCTGATCGGGGAACTTGATCCCTTCCGGTCGGGCCGAACGAGTCCATTCCGATTGAGCGAAGAGGGGTCCGCAAGCGTAATGCAGTGCTATCGTGAGGAAAATTGGTTTGAGAGAGGAGCGACGCATTTCTTACATTGACTCCTTATTTTCAGGAGGCTTGAGAGCGGCGGTGGTGCGTTGCGCAGGATTAAAGTATTTCTTAGCCACAGCCTGAACATCTTCGGCTGTTACGTGCTGCTTCCTTCGTTCAGATTCAGAAAGGTCGGTCCAATCCGCCTTGCATTCGTACTCAGCCAGTTCTTTCGCGAGTTCATAATTGGATTCAAGTTTGCGGACATAATCGGCCTGGAGCCCGTTCTTAACCCTTTGGAGCTCCCACTCGCTGACAGGTTCCTCCCGTAACCGATCCACTTCGGCTAGGAGAGTTTCCTCGATCTTCTCGAGGGATACGCCCTTGAGGGGATCGGCATAGACCAGAAACTGGCCAGGATATTCGGACCTCATCAGATAGGCTCCCACATCGGTGGCAAGCTGCTCTTCCTCGCGCAGCTTCGTGTAAAGACGGGAGGTCCTGCCACTGGAGAGGATTCCTTCGATGACTTCAAGAACCGGCTGATCGGGATGATTGAGCGGAGTGGCGTGCCATCCGATGATGAGCGAGGGGTTGGCATCGAACTCGCGCACCGCCCGGCGTTCGCCCCTCTGGGCGGGCTCCTGGGTGGTTACATCTGGAGGCGGTTCCTGAGCGGGAAGGCCCTGAAAATATTTGGTGATGAGGCTGATGGCTTCATCGGTATCGAAATCCCCTACCCAGACAACGACCGCGTTATTGGGGGCGTAATAACGAGCAAAGAATTCCTCCATTGTCTCGCGGCGGTAGTTACTAATGTCCGATGGCCACCCGATGGTGGGCCAACGGTAGGGGTGCGCGTGGTAAGCGGTGGCCATGAAAAGTTCCCAGAGAGCTCCCCCCGGGTCATCATCGTGCCGCATCCGCCGTTCCTCGGTGACAACTTCTTTCTCCGAATAAAATTCCCGGAAAACCGGGCTGGTGATCCGATCGGATTCCAACCAGCACCAAAGTTCGAGTTTGTTGCTCGGCAGTTTGATGATGTAATTGGTGTAATCATCGCTTGTGTAAGCGTTCATCCCGGTCCCGCCACGCTTTTTGTAGATGTTCGCCATTTCCTCGGAGATGATGAATTGCCGTTGCTCTTCCTGTTTCGCCTTAAGACCGGCATGCCATTCCTCGATTTGTTTCGTATCCGCTTCATCCCCTTTCAGTTTCTCATCCAGGATCAGGTTCGCGAGCCGGTCAATCTCGGCCATGACAGGAACTTCGGACTCATAGTGTTTTGTTCCGATGGTCCGCGTGCCCTTGAACATCATGTGTTCAAGCATGTGGGCGGACCCAGTAACACCTGTTCGCTCGTTGTTGGAGCCCACCTTAAACGCAATCTGACAGGCTACTGTGGGAGAATGATGGCGTTCGAGGAGAAGTACGGTCAAACCGTTCTTGAGATTGACTTCTCGGACAGGCAGCGGAGGTAGGTCCGCCTCATCCGCCCGTATCGCGGAAAGGGGCGCAGACATGGATAAGAGCGCAAGGACGGGATAAACGAAAAGATTTGAAGGCTTCACTTCCCTACCCCCGAATCCATCACATTTCCGAAACTGCGCTTGGCTGTTTCCATGTCCATAAATATCTCGAAGACGCGGTTCAGCCGTGTGAGTTCAAGCAAAGCTGCGAACTGAGCGTTCAGATTCACAAGGGCCATCCTTCCCTCATGGTTCCGAACCTCCTTCTGAGTGGTAATCAAAAGACCCAGGCCCCGGCTGTCGATCGCTTGGACCCCTTCGCAGTCGATGATGATGTTGTGCCGGCCCGCAGCTAATAATTGATTGAGTGTCTCTTTCAAGTCGGCTATGTGGGCATCACCGACAATCCCGGAAATACGCCAAAGAGTCAGGTTACCGTCCTCCTCGGTCCGTTGTGTAAATTCATTGCTGGCTGTATTCAATATCCTGTTACCCCCGTGTGATGAGAGTCCCGATTCCCTCGGTAGAGAAAATCTCCAAAAGCGCGCTGTGAGGAACTCGACCATCGATAATGTGACACGCACGGCATCCCAGCTCAAGCGCTCTGATACAAGCGCTGGTCTTTGGGATCATTCCGCCCGAAATATTCCCCTTTTTCTGGAAGGTCATGATTTCATCGAGGGAGAGGGTCGAAATCCGCGTCGATGGGTCCGAAGGATTCTCGAGAAGTCCGGGGGTATCTGTCATCAGGATCAGTTTCTCGGCGCCGAGGGCTCCAGCGATTTCTGCAGCCACGGTGTCCGCGTTGATGTTATAGGTTTCCCCATCCGGTCCGGCGCCGAGAGGGGCAACTACCGGTATGAACCCCGTTTCGTCCAATGAATTCAACACCTCAGGATCGATCCGGCTCACCTGGCCAACGAATCCGATGTCGATCTCTGTTTCCGGCGACTTCCTATTCTCGCCGGAACCGTTGCCGGGCTTGTGCTTGACCGCCTCGATCAAACCTCCGTCCTTGCCGGAGATTCCAACCGCCCTGCCCCCTGCTCGATTGATGGAAGCAACGATCCCCTTGTTGATGACCCCTGCCAGGACCATCTCAGTGATGTCAACGGTTTCTCTATCAGTTACCCGCAGGCCTTGGAAAAACTCGGAGGATTTGCCGACCTTCTTCAACATCTCGGTGATCATCGGTCCGCCACCATGGACGATGACCGGCTTAATCCCGACGGTGCGAAGGAGGACGATGTCTTGGATAAAGGCATCGCGCGCCTGGGGTTCCACCATCGCAGCGCCGCCATATTTGAAGACGAGGGTATTGCCCCAGAATTTCTGGAGGTACGGGAGTGCCTCTAAGAGGTGTCGAACGAAATCTTGACGGTCTTGCACGGATTCCCTCGGGCCGGTTTGAATGCGCTGGTTTACGAACGGTCCATACTAGCATCCGGTCACACTGAAGACCATAAGTCCTATTCTGGAATGATTCCGGTCAATTTAGGGGTTGAAAAGGCCGATTAAAATAGTTGACGAAGGGATCAAATACTAGATAACCTGAAATCTGTGGGACGGGGGAACGGGCAACCCTACGCAGATGGTGGGTATGTCATCTGCTTGGGTAATTCCTTCATCAAGGCGAGGTGGGCAACCTCAAACGGCTCTGATGAGAAGTCTAGGGAAGAGGGGAATCTCGCCTTTCCATGACTAAAACCAACATAATGGGAGATAGGTGCGCGATGCGAGCCTTTGCGGGGAAAATCTTGGTCTTGGGGTTTCTGATTGAAACTGCGCTCGTGATCCCCGCCGAAGGCCGGGACCGCCGGCCCAAACTGCTCCCGAACGCTTTGGTCATTCAAAACCAGCTGGGAGCGGAATGCCTAATGTGTCACACGATACCCGAACCGGAAGAGGAAAACTCGCCTCTTAATGCTTTCGGAATGCAAGTCGAGGATTATCTCATCAACGTGATTGGATCAACGAGCAGTTCGAGACCATTCTGGGGTCCGGATCTTGCCGGCATGGACGCCGATGGCGATGGGCATACGAATGGTGAAGAATTGAACGATCCAACAGGGACGGCCCTTCAGGAGAGGTTTGGACTTCCTCTCGATCAAAACTTCCCATTCAATTCAACACTTGATATAGCCGATTTGGTCGTCGAGCCGACAGCGTTGGTAAGTTATCCCTTTGATGCTGCCAGCACCCCTCCTTCTCCGCCAGGAGATTCTCCGACGCCCACAGTAACAAACACTTCACCCGTTGATTCCCCTACTCGTACATTTACGAAGACGCAAACACCAATCCCGAGTCCTACGAATACGGCTTCTCCTCCACCCACAGGGACGAAGACGCAAACACCAATCCCGAGTCCTACGAATACCTTGATTCCCTCCCCGACAGCTTCACCGACAAGTAGCGTTTCGGCTCAAGATACGCCAACTTCGTCCCACACACCGACAAATAGTGTTACCTCGACACCCGCTCCGCCCGATCCAAGTTCAACGCCAACCCCTTCTGAAGGAACAATTTCTTCGCCTAATCCGACGGGAACGGAATGCCAATCAACCAACTTCAATCGGGACGCAATTCCCAGGATCGACGCTCGTGACCTGACAGTTTTGCTGGGGGAAGGGTTGATTCCGGGAGAGCTGTTTCGGGTGTCATTTACCTGGCATGAAACCGAGTTTTGCCAGAAAACGGGTGATTTCCGAGAAGATCTTGAGACCTTCCTCGGGTTGTCCGGGACAGAGAGCGAGGGCTGGTAAGGCGCTTGAAAGCGGGGGGCCACGGGGATGGTAAGAACAGAGAGAATAGCAGAGTCAATAGAGACTAAGAAAACGAGACAAGCGTCTTTTCCGGCAATCGCGGCACAAAGATTGCTCGGATATAGAGACGAAAAGCAGGGTCGTGGGGACAAACTCGCCGAATTCTCGGTGGGCCGAGCAAGGCCACCAGGAATAGATCTTTTCCACAACCACGATCTGAAGACCGATTGGGAACGGAGCTCGGCGAGTTGAAAAAAACAGAACGCAAATTCTCATCCTCTTTATTCTGCACCGTTACCTTCTTTTCCCTTATCACCAGCGTGCCCATTCAGGCAGACCCTCCTCTTTCCGGAACGGGGAAATATGTCTTGCAGCCAACCAATAAGTTTGTGGTTCGGCTGGCGGTGGACCTGCTGGGTGCTCACCCGACAAACCAGGAAATTCAGGATGTGGTAGGAGGCGCGCTTTCTCTTGACGACCTGATTGATCAATATTTGGACGATCCTCGATTCCTGCACCGTTTGGAGTGGATCTCGAACGATTACTTCCTCACGCAGCGTACGGATGTGCCCTTCTTCGAAGACGCTTTCGACGAGGACAACGAGGACGAAATCGCGGCGGCGTTGGGGGAAGAACCTCTGAAGCTCTTCACCTATGTCGTCGAACATGACCTACCGATGACCGATCTGGTCACTGCCGACTACACGGTGGCCAATGCCACCTTGGCTGCCTTTTGGGATATCGATTACCCGGGTCCGCCGGGCGGATCGGGGTGGCTGAAGTGCCGCTACAAGGACGGACGACCCCACTCCGGCGTACTGTCGATGCAATCCTTCTATTTCCGCTATGGGGCCACTGAATCGAATAAGCAGCGGGGGAGAGCCAACCAGGTCACGCGAATTTTTCTCGACGACGATCACTTTCAACGAAATGTGGCGTTTGAACTACGGCTTGCCGCGAACTCCGAGGCCGATCTGGATCGAGCTATCCGGTACAACCTGGGATGTCTGGCCTGCCACGCCTCTCTGGAAGGGATCGCTTCCCATCTCCGCGGGTTCCAACTGGGTCCGGATGGGGAAGAGGAAGAGGACAAGAGGAATTTCAACCACTACAGCCCCCAGGGCGTGGAACGCTGGCAGCTGATTAACGACCGGGAGCCAGCCTATTACGGGAGACCCAGCGACGGGAACTTAAAGACCCTGGGTCGGTATCTGGCGGCGGACCCAAGGTTCTCCTTCACCCTTTCAAAGCGGCTTTTGGCCGGGCTGACACAATCGCTCATCGACTACCGCGACCGGGATGTGGTTTTGGCCCTCAACGAAATTTTCATCGAGAGCGGTTACCGCCTAAAGGCACTGGTTCGCGCGATTGTGAAGACCGACCTTTATCGCGCTATTGGAGTAACTGAAAAGGGAACGCCAGAAGATGCGCGTAACATCCATCCGTTCCGGATGATAACACCCGAACAATTGGTCACGGTTGGCCACAACCTGACTGGAATGGTTTGGGGCGACAACAAGGACCGTCCCGACCTCGAATACGACCCAACATTCAAGATACCGGCAGGTGGTTACGACGGGGACTTGATCCAAAAGCGAGGCTTCGCGATTACTCCCATATATCTTCTGACTTTCCAACGCAACGCGGAAAGCATTGCGGACCAGGTTTATGACGATGAACTGCGGGGGAGCACCCCTCCTGTGGAGGACCGGATTGTTTTCAAACTCATCACGGGAAGAGATAACCCCGCAAGCGAAGAATCAGCTGTTCGCGCCCAGATCGTCCAATGGTTCGAGCGATTCTACGGAGAACAGGTCCAGACGGACGATTCGGAAGTAACCGCAGTTTACAACGTTGCAGTCCAATTCCGAAATGACCACAACAGCAACACGCGTGGGTGGAGAGATGTCCTTTCCATGCTCCTGCGAGATCCGAGGCTTTACTTCTATTAGATGAAAGCCCGGTAAAGAGATGAGACGAATATGCCGGGGAGTTCCCCGGCAGAGGCAGCAAAGGAGAAAACGACCATGTACCGACGTCACTTTGTTCAACACCTGATGGCCACTGTCGCGGGAGGAGGAGTCTGCACGCCCGCCTTCAGAAGTTTGTTCGAGTTGGTCCAGAAGGGACAGGCCAATCCTCATTTTTTCCTATTCGCCTTTGCTAACGGGGGGTGGGACATCACTCAGGTTTTCGAATCGGACAAGGAGGGTTTGCCCACAGTGGACGTCCCGACCGGGCAAAGGACACAGTTCGGTCAAACGGTTAACGATACATTTTGGGACGATCCGGCGGGAAGACCGGCGGTCACTCAGTTCTTCCAAGACTTCGGGGACAGATCTGCCATCATCAACGGAATTTACCAACGAACGGTCAGCCACAGCCTCGGTCGTGAACTGATGATGACAGGGAAGCTCGGCGAGAACGCCGCCGACTGGCCGACTCAGATAGCCGCGCGTCGGGCCGTTGATAAGCTGCTCCCACACCTGGCTATGTCCGGGCCATCGTTTACCGGCTCCCTAGGCGGAATAGCAACATCGGGGTCCAGTTTCAACCGCCTCGTGTCACCTGATGGATATTCAGCAGGCGAAACTCAAGACAATGTGATGGAAAATTATCTGAGCAGTGTTTTGGATGAGTTAGCTGTTGAGGCAGGGGAGCACGGTTTCGCCGACGGCAGGATCAACGAACTCGAGGATGGGTATAACCGTTTCGAAGACATCAAGGCTGCGGGTGATTCGCTGAACATCTCTGGAAACGGTTTTACGGAACAAGCGCTTTCTGCCATCACTGCGTTCCAGAACGGCCTGTCTGTGACGGCGACGGTGAGGTTACCGGGCGGTTACGATACGCACGGCGACAATGATATGCGGCAGGGACAAAACTTCCAGAATTCCTTTATGGGATTAAACACGATTGTGACAGAACTGGCCAACCGGGCGGGCACAACCGGGACCGGTAGCATGCTCGATCAAACGACTGTGTGCCTTGTCTCCGAATTCGCCAGAACTCCCAAATTAAATGGCAATAACGGCAAAGACCACTGGCCCACCACCAGCTGTATCGTCGTCGGGGGAGGCATCGATGGGGGACGAGTCCTGGGAGCCTCCGATGATAGCCAGAACGCCGTTAATGTGGATTTTACCACGGGCCTTCCAGACCCGGACAATGGTATCGAACTGAATACGGCACACCTCGGGGCGGCGCTGCTTGCGTTGGCGGGTGTCGATCCGGCAGAGGTACTGCCAGGGGTGCCTGTCTTCTCGCCTCTCTTGGATTTGGGGGCATGAACTTATGAGGAAACTCTTTAAGAGTCATTTGTCGTTCTGGATTGGGGTGCTGCTGCCTGGAGTGGCGGCAATTTCCCTATCCGCGGTCACTACCAGCGCGGAGACACCACCCACCTACGAGAACTTCGGAGAGCGGTTCTTTACGAAATACTGCACGAGCTGCCATCACACCACTCGAGGTCCTGACGAACGTCACGGCGCCTTTGACGATGTGAATTTCGATAATCTGGACTTCATCCGAGAGAACCTGGACCTGATTGAAAATGAGGCGCTGGGATCAAGTCCGTCCATGCCTCCGGGGGATGGTGTCTGGCCCTGGGACCGGGATCTTCTGAGTCAGTGGATCCTGGCCGGAGCGCCAGGAGAGGGCCAAGAAAACCTGCCTGTTCAGAATCTGCCTGAAATTTCGGATGTCAGCCTTTGGTACGAACGGATGAATTTCGAGGTTTCGCGGTCCAATGGAATGCCGGTAAACGAGCGAATGGTTGAGATTGTGGGCCGGTCCCATTTCACTGGGAAGCAAAACATTCTCGAAGAGGACATCGAAATCCGTCGCGAGCCGGATGGCTCGACGGTGATGCTTAGCCAGCGTCGCCGAAAGGACGGGCTCCCATCCAACCAGTTCATTAAATCCATCTACGATCCACCTATCCCAATTGTGTTCGCAAACCTCGTTGTTGGAGCTGTGTGGGATGACACTGTGCGGGTGACGCCAAGACTGGACAGCGGGGCCACGGGTGCTGCTTTCAACATAGATGTCATTGTCACCTATGAGGGAGAACAAGTGGTGGATAACGGCGTTGGGGCCCCGGTCGAGGCGCACTGTGTCCGGATCAATCTACACAACCCACTGGACACGCAAAATCCGAACACCGAAGAAATTTGGTATATGCGCGTGGGAGTGGGCCCGGTTCGACTCGTCCGGTCGGTTAATCCTTCCCTGATCAGCGGCGTGCCCTCGGCCGAAATGGGTACCGACAGGGCTTTCCTGGCGGCTTCCCCCGAAATCCGGGACGACACGACCTCGTTGATTCCATTTGAAAACCAGACGATTGAATATGCGTTCGAGCATCAGCGCGAGGTTTCGTTGGCGGGTGCTCAGAACAACCCGACTCCGACTGAAACACCCACGCTGGGTCCCGATTACAGCAGGACCCCTTCCCCGACCTTTACGGATACAGGAACACCGACATCCTCGGCAACGATCACAGAGACTCCCTCATCCACGCTGACGGATACAGTAACCGAAACGTTTACGCCGATGCCAACGGATACGATAACTGAAACCTCAGTACCCACGGTCACCGTTACTGAAACCGAAACTCAGATACCCACCGCGACGGCATCGGTCACCAACAGTTCTGTCCCGACTCCGAGCCCGACTCACACAGAAACTCCGGCGCCGGCTACCGCTACCCCGACGATCACCATGACGGCAGGTCCGGCTCCCAACATGGCTGATCTGGATGACAACAACGTGGTTGATTCACGCGACCTGGTGCTCTTGATGGGTAACTGGGGTGTCGAGACCGGGCCACCTCCGGAAGGTCCGGCTGTTCTGGAAGCGGGGGACCCGAGGCGGTCCGATGTGGACGGCGATCAGAAGGTCACAACGATGGACCTGCTGTTTGTCGCCTCCTATTGGTACGAGTCGTTTGAATAGGCTTTGTGAGAGATCGGATCAAGATTGATTCGGACTTGGATAATAAAACGGCCCCTTCTCGCGGCCACGGCGGGGAGGGGTTCGGGGGTGGGCTTACTGATTCTTGAGGGAACTTTTCATCCGCGGCGACTGACCTCTTGACCTTCTATTTCAGGAAGGGACACATTCATCGCGCGCCGAGCCAAACCGAGTATTTCAAAGCTTGCAAACAAGGCTAACGCACTCGATAGCAGTTCGATGGATTCCTGGAGTGCGCGCTTGTCATGCCGTTCAAACTCCAACAGTCCCATCAGATGTCCCAACAACTGGCCGAGAATGTAACCGGCCCCCGCAACATAGAGCAGGAGAAATGGAGGTGTCAGACAAACATCGCGCCATCGAATCCAACATTCCCGATGCTGGAAAGCGAGGACCAAGACACCGGGAATAACTGACAGGCACTGCAAGGAGTAGTAAATCCATTCCAGGTCAAAACGCTTCCAAACCCCATCCAGCTCGCGATTAGCCGACCACAGGAGGATCGATCCTGCAATGATGGCCAACCAGGCTGAAGCCCGGTCGCTCCGCAGCAAGAGAATTACCGCCACAGCTACCAGGAGCGATGCCAACACCAGGTGCGCCTCCTGGAGGTGCTGCACGGGTTGCCTGTCATGGAACAACCGCTTGAGCGGAATGCCGTCATAGCGTAACCAGAGGGACAAAACCCAGGCGAATAGACCTATCAGGTAAGCGGAGTGAATCGAAGAGCCGATGTCCAAACGTAATGAAGCCAAGTGCATTTGCCGGAAAACCGATAGATTCAAATCGGGAATAAGAGTACCGTTTTTGTGAGGGACCCTCAAGCGACTTCCTCGAGTGCCAAGCACGACAGTTGCCGAACTGGCGGTTAAACAGGCACTTGGAATGCTGGTTGAGAGGCATCGGTCAAGTTTACCGTTTTCAGGCGATATGCCGTTATTGGGCACTAAATACATTCGTTGACAGCTTCGGCCTGAATTCCTTATACTTTGAGATTGTATAGTTCCCCTTTGGCAGCCATCAATTCAATGACCCAGGAGGGCAGCAACCCGCATGATGCGATTTCTCGTATTGGCAGCTGTTATATTTTGCTTACCATTGTTTTTGATTTTTCCCGCGGTGGCGGGCGTGTTACAAACATTGGAAACGGTGATGACCGCGCCGGCACAGTTGGCTAACGCTGACCGTTTCGACGATCCCACAGCTCCGCTGGGGGTGGCGTTTCTAGACCTGGGGGGAATAACTGATTTCTCCGGGGTGGCGCCGCTGGGGGGAGTTGAGGCGGATACCTTGGGTAATTTTCTTTACCTTGCCCTCAACGGCTCGGTCGGCGTCCCCGCAGCCGACCGAATGTATAAGTTTACAAAGCCTTCGATTACCCACGACGTGTCAGGTCTGGTAGATACCGCAGTGGTCGGTTCACCCAATTTCAGTTATCTGACAAACACTTTGCTTTCAACGATCGACGGGGATAACCCTAAGGATCATAGCGTCGATTACATACTTGGAATGGGAATCGACCGGAATACGAATGATCTTTATTCGGCCTCGCAGGATGGGGTCGGAGGAGTCGCGGTGATGCGGTATGCGATTGGTGTTGCACAGGCAGGGGATATCATCGAGTTTGCGGAACCGAGCACGGTTCCCCAGCCTCTGACTCCGAATTGGTCCCCCGCATTCGCCGATGTCCTGATGGGACCTGAAGCTGTTGCGTTTCACAGGCAGCCTGACGCTACCGATTTGTTCTTCTTCACCGACGGGACAGCTTCGGACTACTGCATAGCCTGGGCGGTCCAAGATTTGCCATTTGTGCGATCCGCCCCTGCTGTTAGCCAGATTCAGAACCTAGTGGGAACACCCGACGCCAATTTTTTTACAGATGAATTGCGACTCCATGCCAATGTTCTCGCGGGAAATTATGCATTCGACCCACTGTCTCCGACGATCCACTCGGATATCGTTTACCTGCCGGTGGCCAATCAAATGATCTTTTCGACGGGAAGACAATCCGACAGTGGTCTCTTTCTGGTCGATGACTTGAATGATAATCGGGAAATCGGGCAACAGTCCAATCCTGACATTCCGCAGGTCAAGGTGGTGCTCAATTTTCTGAGCCCATCCTGCATGGCCAATGTCTATAACTCGGATGGGTCATTGAACACTCAGCAGATCATCGTCGCGAATTATATCAGTGGCGCGACGGAAACCACGCTTGTCAGAGTCGCATTTAATTCAGGCGGGAATGTCGTATCGGCTGTTCAATTGAATTTGACTACTCCTAACGATGCATTGCCGGGTCGAATTTCAGAGATAGCAACTGATTCGGACGGGAACATTTATGCCGTAGATGGCGCTGGCGGGTTCGTTTATGTGATCGCTCCAAATCAATCCGTCCCAACCCCGACGCCCATCCCACCGGCCAATTTCAGTTGCTTTGAAACGATGGCTACGGTCTCCTCAGCGAATGGCAATTTCACCCCCGAAACGCTGGTTCAATATGTCAGCGTTTCGCGAGGAGAGGCGGATGTCATTACGGAATTGGAGCTGCTCGTCGATGGCAATTTGGATGATTTCCTTCCTCGCAAAGTGTTGGACATCCGGAGGTTTTACTACGTTAACCGTCCCCTTACGTTGAGCGAACTTGATCAGCTCACGGTGACGAACGGCGATTGGTTCATCTTCAAGAGTGATGGCGATCAGAGAGCGTTCCTCGAAGTGCGCGGTAAACTCAAATCGGACACAGTTGCTCCGCAGGAATTCCGTCCCGATTATATGCCTGGGTTTGATGATCCAGAGGAAGCTGAGGTCCGATACAGCTCAGTTGTGGGGTTCATCTCCTGGATGAAGCGTCAAGGCGTGACGTCGTTCCTGGACTTGGCCTGGACCGCTCCGGGAGGAGATGTGGCGGCAATCGCCTTTGAGGCGTTTGCCGGTGCAGTTTTCGGTGCGATTCCCGCCGATGCCGATGCGGCCATCGATGTGATTGACAACAATTTGATTTTCGATGAGGCCACACGGATGTTTCTTGGCGTCGGTGAAAACAGCGGCCGTTGGGCGGGGATTTACTTCCACAATTCTGATCCGGGCACCGGACCGACCAGCGCCTCAAACGTCCAACACAGTCGAATCGAATTTGCCGAAGTTGGAATATACGCCCAGGATGACGAGTTCGATCAGAGCAACATCCGAAACGAAAATGCGCTTCGAGTCCTGGATAATACAATTGAACGATGTTTCATTGGTCTTTCGCTTGACGGCTATTCGCCGGTCGTGGCGACTAACGACATCCGAAACACGGCCATCAATGTTCCCTTCGGCAATCGTAATTTCGGCGGGGCGACGCCACATTCCGCGCCATGTTCCTTAAACACCAGTCAGAGATTCCCAATCGGGGAAACCGGCGTGGGAGTGTACATCACAAAACGGCGGCTCTCATCTCAGATCCAAGTGGATCCGCTGTTCTTCAACAATAGGATCACTGGCAACGCTCAGGCGGGGGTGTGGATTCAGCAGCCCGGTGTCTCTACCAGTTTCGGAACCGCGAGCGTGTTTAACCAACCCAAACCGCTCTTTGGGCGTCTCCAAGCACCGGTCGAGACCGCCCACGAGTTTTCGAACAGCGGCCAAAACGGTTTCGCGAGCAATGGATTCGCGGGGGACCCAAGAAACTTTGTTTACAACGTTCGCGAGGTACCCAACGACAATGGAGACGCCAGTTTCACCGATCCAAGTGACATGGGCGCATCCGGAAACGGTTGGGAAGATCCAGACACCCAGGATATTCTTGCCTCCATTAGTGACGGTCGGGGGTTGATTGGGTCATCCGATCGGGGAGAGATAATCATCGAAACTTTCCAGGGGTTTAACCCCTCTTCTGTCGAGGGAAGTACGGAGCTTTATGAATAGTCAGTGACGGAAGAACCCTTCAACGAGACAGATGTTGAATTTAGCGCAATCGACTGGTCCGCAGACGAGCGAAACGCTTATGAACCGCCCCAAGCCGCCACCGAGGTTTATCGGTTTCTCTATCGTGCAGTCGGATTCAATTACCTTGCCCAACTAGCCTCTGTCGTTTGTGCCTTCGGAGTGGTCTTGCTGGTTTTTATCTTCGCAGCAGGCAAATGGTCTTTTATAGATACACCCTACGGCCACTCGGTTGTTCTGTTTCACGGGATACAGGTCCTGGTTATCATCCTCTTGCTCAAATACTGGGGATGGCCACGGTTGAAGCGGGCCTCCTCCACAGAGGAGATGGCCCTCCGACTGGAACAAACGGATCCCTCACTCCACGACTGCTTGTCATCAGCTCTTCAATTTCGTTCTCCAGATCCCCTTTTGGCGGAGTGTTTGCGGCCTTCACATAACCTACTCGACGGTTTTTTTCAGGAGACGGAAGAGAGTATCAAATCCCAGTCCCGATGGCGGTCGATCATTCCCAAATCCTTTTGGGTGTCTTTGGGACTCTTGTCCTTGGCTATCGGTCTCTGGAGTCTGATGGACCGGTTCGTCCCGTTCACCGGAGGCGACGCGTGGAAGTTTTATCAAAAGAACTTCCTGGCTAATCCCTACCGTCCTCTCCATTCGCTCAATGTGGACCCTGGAAACGATGATAAGCTGACCGGGGAAAGTGTCAAAGTCCGCGCCAGCTTGCTGGGACCAGGCTTCCACGATGCAGCCATAACATACGAAATGGAGGGATTTCCGAGTCAAACCACGCAGATGAAGGTTGTTGACGCCGACTTGAATAGTTTTGAGTTCCCGTTTGAAAATCTCCAAAGCGACCTTCGCTACCGGGTGAATGTCGGGCCAATCGCATCCCGGGATTACATCCTCAATGTTTTCATCCCCGCAGAACTGTCGTCAATCCAATTGACTTATCATTTTCCTGAATTCATGGACCGAAACATTGAGGTAATGCCCGCCGGACAAGGAGCGGCTCAAGCACCCATGGGGACAACTGTGGAACTGTCGACGCGTTGGACTCGGGAGATGGCAGAGGTAAATGTCTCGGTCAATGGGGACGATCCGATCCCGATGTTTGAATCCTCATCGTACTGGAAGGGGAAATTTGTCCTGGAGTCAGCCGGTTCCTATGTGCTATCCGGGTCAAGTGCGGACGGGGTTCCGTTGCGGGGGGACCTTGAGTTCCCGATCGAGGCTCTTGTGGACATGCCGCCGGTAGTTAAGTGGGTCTGGCCGAAAAAGGATCTCGATTTCAGTACGAAAAAGCCAAAGAAGAAGATCCCGTTGCGTTATCGAATCAGCGATGACCATGGTATCACCAGTGTCACTCTTCATACCGGAGCTCCCGGGTCGGCCACTCGCGAGCATCCGATCGCTGAATTCGATGGGAAGGAACGTGATGTCGAGGGATTTTTTGAGTTTAATCCGCGGCCGTGGATGGATTATCCGGTCTGTTTCCTTTATATCGAGGCGTTTGACAATCATCCCACTCGGCCTGGGTTGAGTCGAAACGAGTCAAGAAGGCTTTATTTCGCCGAACCGGGCACTTTTGATGAGTTCGAAGAACTGCAGGAAGAGATTAAGAAAGGGGCGGACCCCTTCGTGATCGTAGCCACCCGAGTCTTCCGGCTCCTCAAACAGGAAACGGCACAAGTCGAGAAATTCAGTGAAACCAGAAAGCTTTCGGGCAAAGAAAAAATAGAGTGGCTGGAAATCCAGGACCGTCTGGCGAGGGTTACCGCTGAGACAGCACTGCTTGCATACGAAGTCTCTATCAGTATGAAGCAGGGACCCGGCAATGATGAGCAATCCGACCCCAAAGATGACACCGAGGCTGCGGGAGCGGCGCAAGTAGAAAACCTCCTGGTCAAGATGGAGGCGGCGGCAATTCGTCTCGCTGGCGAGGGCATCCAGGTGGACATCCTAAACTCGCCTGAGATTCCTGAGGGGAATAGCGCTCTGCACCGCCTGCTTCGCCAAAAACGTGCCGGCGAAGAGGACCGGGGCCGACGTGCCGGAGAGGAAGGGGAGCGGGCGTTGGTGGAACTCCGAAACGCGTACAAGGAACTCACAGGCCTCGATCCGCCCGTTCCGGCAGAGGAAATTGAAGAGGAAATGGAGAAACAGTTGGAGGAGGCGGCCGATGAAGGAGAAAAGGGAGAGGATGCGGAGGAAGACAAGGAAGATAGCCAATTGCCGACGATTTGGGAGGAGGCTATGGGGAAGAACGTTGACCCCATTGAAATCGAGGAGAGTGCCGGGGGTGGAGGGGAGGACGCTGAAATCACGGACAACCTCATGGAACTAGTCATTGCGGCCTTGGAATACGAAAAAAGTTCTTACACGATCGATCCCAATACCGTCCGCCTGCGAGACCAAACAGCCAAGCTGATTAATTCAGCGCTTGCCAACAACTATTCCAACGTTGATCTCTCCGACTACCAAAAGAAACCCGTACCGGCGGAGTACCAGGATGCTGCCGTTGAGTATGCTCGTATCCTTGCGGGGGAGGAGTGAGGGTTAATTTGAGACATTTCGGGGGTACGACAACTCCCCTCCATCCAGATTGGCGACTTTCTTAAACGCGGCGACGAAAGGATCAGCCCAATATTCACTGGTCGCCTCGGCAATTCTCTCGTAGCGCTCATTGATCCAAATCCAGTCCTCATCGTTGGCCGGGCCGTGGCGGGCAGCCATGACGAAGTAATCGGGGTTGGCTTTTTCGAGGAACACCCGGGAGATTCCGAACCGTTGGACACTGGGGTTTTCTTTGTACCAGGCAGCAATTTGTGGCGCGGCAATCGCTGCTGTGTCCACCATTCTCGCTTCGGGGATCGAGAAACCGACCAACCCGAGATCGTGGACCACGATGGTGGGAGGGTAGGTTGAGGAACCTGAATCGAGGTCTGTTCTGATTCCTTCCGCGCACACTCTCGTGGACCGCTCCCGTTCGTTGTGGATGACGATGCGGCCCAGCCAGGCGGCCCTAAACTTTGGACCTTTGGACCAACTGTTGAGCGCCACTGATCCCCCGAATAAAAGCACGACGAGAAGGCAGCCGCACCCGACCTGGGCCCGACGGAATTGTCGGGGGGGAGCTTTGATCTTTTCGACAGCATAAAACAGGCCGGTTACCAACCCGATGCAAATGCCAGGAGTTGTCAGGCAGTAGTACCAAGAAAATAGTGGAACAGGGACCACCAGGCAGCAGCCACTGTGAACGAAGGCAAAGGCAATCAGGATCCAGCTGCTGTTTTTCCGACGGAGGAGTTCCATGAGGCCAAAAACCAGGATCAGGAGGTAGGCCAACGCCCGTGGAATGTTGCGTATGGAATCTTCGTTGAGGGTTTTGAAATAGAGGCTTGTCCAATAGTCGATCAACTCGCTCGCGCGGTGAAGAGAGACCCATGCACCGGGATCGTAGGTGACCAGTTTACCTTTTAGCGAGTTTGGAATGAAACCGCCATCGAGGGAAAAGGAAACGAACGAGGTCCAG
>Ga0310121_10000885_pt1 | contig 31787 bp, 29 predicted proteins | sample CB27_Tmax_986_MG_FD_203504 | JGI IMG/M metagenome (GOLD analysis project Ga0310121, IMG submission 203504) | Marine microbial communities from Western Arctic Ocean, Canada - CB27_Tmax_986 | ecosystem: Environmental > Aquatic > Marine > Oceanic | place: Canada: Western Arctic Ocean | collected... | reverse complement strand
CGAAGAAGAAAGCACCGACGAAGAAGAAAGCACCGACGAAGAAGAAAGCACCGACGAAGAAGAAAGCACCGACGAAGAAGAAAGCACCGACGAAGAAGACGCCAAAACGGTTGTTGATGGAGACGAATGATGCCGAAAATGAAGACACGACGCGCAGCAGCAAAGCGGTACACGGTGACCGGTACGGGCAAGATTCGGGGCCGCCACGGTGGCGCTAGCCATCTTCTCGGTCATAAGAGTCCGAAGCGTAAACGCCGTCTAAAGAAGAACGATGTATTGAACCCCGCTATGGCATCGCACGCCGCTCGTGCACTGCCCTACAAATAATGAGTTGAAATTCCTCTAGTAAGGAGTCTGTTATGCCCCGCGCTAATAGTGGACCCAGAAGCAAAGCACGAAGAAAGAAAATCCTGAAACTCGCCAAGGGTTACCAGGGAGCCCGTGGAAAGCTCTTCCGAACCGCCAAGAACCAGGTGTTTCGGAGTCTTGCCTATGCCTATCGGGATCGTCGTAATCGGAAACGTGTATTTCGGCGCCTGTGGATATCCCGCATCAACGCCGCCGTACGCCAGCATGGAATCCGATATGGCGAATTCATGCATCTGACCGCGACAAAGGGGATTCTCCTCAACCGTAAGATCCTGGCTGATATCGCGCTCCAGGACAATGAGGGATTTTCGCAGATCGTAACTGCAGTGCGTGACAAGTGAGGGGAGATATGGTGCTTCGAAACGGTACGGATGCAGTAACAAAGGCAGATCTCATCGAGGAAGTGTATCAGGCCCTTGGTGGCTACTCGAAGAAGGAATCGGCCCAGATCGTTGAGTGTGTTTTTGATGTGCTCAAGGAGACGATCGAGCGCGGTCAGAAAGTAAAGATCTCCGGGTTTGGAAATTTCGTAGTCCTGGAAAAGCGAGAACGGATAGGGCGCAATCCCAAGACGGGTGACCATATCACCATTACTCCACGTCGTGTGTTGACCTTTCGCCCCAGTCAGATTCTCAAGAAGGCATTGAATCCCGGCAGAACTCTCTGAGGGCCTCGCCATATAGGCAGATTTTCCGAGCCGCAAATGGCCGGAAAAACGTGGTAGCGTCTCTGTACGTACTTGGGTATGCTACGAATGCTCTGGGAGTGCCTGGAGTGTGAATATCGTATTGTTGAGCATGCAAACCACGTTTCAGATTCCACAGATCCCTCAGAAGCTATTCTTTCGGATCGGAGAGGTCGCCGGGCTTCTGGGGCTTGAGCCTCATGTGATTCGGTATTGGGAGAGTGAATTCAATCAACTTCGTCCCCGAAAGACGAATACGAACCAGCGACGATACGATAAGGCTGGAGTGATGCGAATTGCATTGGTTCAGTATCTGCTTCATACCTGTCGGCATAGCATCACACATACGCGTGAAAAGTTGAGGACCATGGATGTCACGGAAGAAGGGCTCAAGGGTCAACTGGATTTGTTGTCTGGAGCTGAAACAGGAAATCCTCCCCGAACAGTGGACCGACAAGGTTCGGTGCCTACGATTCGTAGAGGGGGCAAGGTGGACAAGAACATGAAAGAAAACGAAGCCGGTTCGTTTCTGGAACAACGTCAACAGTTACAGGGCGAGTTAGAGCAATTGAAAGCGCGTTGTAAGGACCTCAAAGCTGAGAATACTCGCTTGTCGAAAGAGATGGATGACAATACCCAGTCCATGAATGAAATGCAGGATATTACCCTCGGTGGAGTCAAGCGGGTATTGGATATGCTTGACGAACGCGAGTCAGATGGGTAAATCCGCTAGTCCCTCGGGGCGTGGCGCAGCCTGGTAGCGCACTTGACTGGGGGTCAAGGGGTCGCTGGTTCGAGTCCAGTCGCCCCGACCGGGGATTGAAAACGAGTCGCTTTATCGCGGCTCGTTTTCTGTTTTTGCCTACCGGTCGTGCTATGGAGCTTCCCAGGTAAGCTGCGCGGGGGCGCCCTCAGCCAGGGATTTGAAGAAGGATTGGTAGGCGGGAATTGCACCGGATAGAGGGTGAAAGACCGCAAAATGGTCAAAGTTCTCGAATTGGAACATGGCCGCGCTGGAAGAGAGTCCGCCTTCGGTCGTCACGTTATTTGAGGCTGGAAGCGTAAGAGCTTCAATTCCCAGGATCTGTAAACCGAGTACGTCCGTGACTGGGGGATCGACAATCGGGATGCCGGAGGCAATGGCTAGAGCTTCCGCTGTGGCCGGCGGTGTCTGGAGGTCCTGGAGCCCCTGTGTCATGAGGATGTTCGCGGGACGGCCGGTGATTTCACCAGAAAGCCATAATGAGCCGTAGTTGATGGGATCAACCACATCCACAATACCCTGTACCAATGATAGGGCCGGATGAAGTGGGCTGAGTTCACATTCCTCTATGGTGGAATCGCATTCGGGTAATAGAACCGCATCACGCACCACCTGGGCGAAGTCGGTGATGTCCTTTCGCTCATAGATGGCAAGGGCGAGGCCACCCCCCATCCCAGAGATGAGAAACCCACCGATCCGTGATTCCACGGCGGCGACGAGGGCGCCGCTCTGGCCGCCCTGGGAATGTCCGAAAAAGAAGATCTTCGTTGGATCAAATCGTACGTTATGACCGTTCTTATCCTGGAATTCTACCTGGGCCATGAGAAGATTAATGAGATAGCTGGTGTCAATGGCACCCTGGCGAAACGTCCAACGGACAGCGTCCGGATTGAATACGTTGAAACTGATGATGTTCTTATCCACGCATGTGGGCTTGATACAACGGCTCCCATGGAGTGGTTGATTGATTCCGAGGCTGGCAATACCAAGTGCAGCCAGACGGCCAGAAGGGCTTCCATTGGCGCCTGTTTGACCCTTGAAGTGCGATAGATAATCACCACCGGTTCCATGGGAGTGAATCACGACCGGCCATCCATCGATGGGCATCGTTTCTACCGTGGGAATTCCAATGGCTATGTCCATAACGTCAATTTCCTGCACGATAGGCTGCCCGTCTTCATTGAATTCGAATTCGCCTCCCTCACCGAGATAGGGTTTGGTTCCAGACTGGAAATTGGGGGCCTGGTAGGTACCCTCATATCGGTCAAAGAAGGCGGTCTCCTTGGCCAGTTCCATATTGTCGAGTTGATAGGGCATGTCTGGAAGCGGGGAATCCTGAAGGGATACGATGTACGCCTGCAGTTCTTCCAACTCCCGAGTAGGATGCAAGGTGGAGAATACCGTCCCGCAGACGAGGTTGGATACCTCCAGGCTACTGTCCGCTTCGATGAACTGCCGCAGCGGCTCAAGAGCCTGAACCCATGCCTCCGGTGCGGATTCGTCGCCGTTGAGGGCGCTCAAGAAAGGTGCGCTCGGCTGCACCTTTGTATCGGAATGTCCCGCCAATTCCGTGGTGACCACCAAAGCGTAGGTCGTTGCAGGTTCCAGAACAAAGCCCCATAGGGGGTGGGCGATGAGCGTATTGGGTAGGTAGAAGACCCCTTCGGGTTCCCAGAAATCCAGAATCAGAGGGATTCTCTGACCGTATTGGGGGGACTCCTGGCTGACATTCACCAGGAAGATGGGGCTTTCGTCATTCAGTGTGTCGGTGGGGCTGGGGAATTGACTGGTATCCAGAGGCTCGTCGAAGGCCAGATAGATACCGGTGTTCGTCGAAAAGCCATGCGTTTTTGTTTCCGCCACGATCAGGTATTTGTCGACAAAATTGCTTAGGCCACGCCCTGGAAACAGAGATAAGTCGATCGTTCCATCGCTGCTCAGGAGTGCATTAGACGGGAAGGGTGCATCAAAGACGGTCTCTGTATAGGGGCTGAAGCGACAGACGGGTGGGGTTGGGGGTGGTGGTGGCGGCGTATCGACGATTTCTTCGGGAAGATCGTCTGCTGAGACGTCATTCGTATCGGTTTGTACATCAACGTCCCCGTCATGGGTGTCTGTGCCCAGGTCATTGGTGGAAGAGGTGCCGCCGCAGGCCATTAGAAAGGCCACCACCAAAACAAGTACATGCAGTCGAATTGTCTGGAGCATTAAATGAAACCAGCCTGAGGGGGTTGTCGCAGAACCATACGAAATCTAGGGGTTTACAACAATTTGGTAAAGGTTATGGGGGAGGCTGTCTGTATTTCATTATTAGCCATGGATCTCAACAAGGAAGGTAGTTTAAACGAATGGTTCGAATCGATGCGTGCGCCGAAATTCCCCGAAATACTAGGCAATTCCGCTTCACCCCTTGACAATTATGGATATCTGGATAGCATGCCGCCCTCTCGTTTATTCGAATGGGTCATCAGGTTTAGTTATGCCTAGCTGTAAACTCACAGGTAAAGGGCCGCTTGTCGGCTACAATGTCTCGCACGCGCACAATAAGACCAAAAAGCGTCAGCAGCCGAATGTCCAGAAAAAGCGTATCTGGGTTCCGGAAGAGAGTCGCTATGTGCGACTTCGCTTGTCGACGCGTGCCTTGCGCACAATTACGAAGGTCGGGCTACTGCCTTTCCTGCGTAAGAATGGTCTCAAGCTGAAAGACGTGAGCTGATACTGGATCGCCGGTTTCGTACGAGACATACCAACGAGACGAAAAGACATAGGAGGAGGCCTCCCCTATGGTCGCTCCCCTGACTGCAGCCTCCGCCACCGCTTGAGGAACCCGTATCGACAGCGACGTCTGTCGTTTGGCTATCCGGTACATCACCGCCGGCACCCGTGTCTTCTTCGATTATCGCCTCGGCCGAGTACTGTACCACAACGATCTGGTCTTCCAGGGCGATCTTCACAGTGTCCGATGTGAGTTCAACAACCTCTGGATCATCCCAGAGCACATTGTCGGGGTAGCTGTCCTGGGCGGACTCCAGACCCACGCCGAGTTGGTAGATATATGCCACCTTGGCGTCGGCGGGAGGAGTTAAATGTACAGTCTTCACGATACCGCCGAAGGATTGGCCCACAGGCATATCTCTGTACCAATCATAAAACAGTATATTGGCCTGGTTGATATCGTCTGCGCCGAATCGAGCGACAAATACCTTCTGGAGTGACGGCCCGGTTTGTTCCACCAGCCCCCCCGTTTCTCGTAAGAGCTGTTGTAATCGACTCATGACCAGGCCGGCTGGGTGGAGTGTCTTTGAGGTGCTATCCCAGTCGTTCATTGATACCAGTGGGCCTGAATAGGCCTCGTCTGGTACGAGGGGCGCTGCTAGACCAGGGGTGATACCCAGGTCCAACAGACGAATGGCCGTCTTTGCAAGGATCTGGGCCTGTATATCGTCTGAACACAGCACCGAACCCGGACAACTTCGTATCCAGGAATCGTCCGATTCGTAGGTCGTAGCTGGAACATGGTGGCCGGTCAGGACCAGTTCGTGGCCGCCGCCCATACTATTCAGGAGATTTCTGACGCTCTTGATCTGGGCGCTGACATCCTCTCCACCCAGATCGTCGATCACAAGGCTGGTATCCGTGAGAAGCCCGGTAATGGCGGACACGGGTTTGTCATCGGAGTCGAGGAGCAGGGTATTGATTGTAGTCTTATCAAGATCTTCAACGGGGAACGGGCCCAGGTAGATGCGAGCCTCAGGGTTGCCAATGTGGATGGTCTCCGCTAGCTCATGGAGCCACTGCTTATGTTCGGAGATTGTCTCCAGGTCTGCATATGCTGCGAGGGTATACCCGGCCACGATATGGCTGTCTGCGAACGCCTGTTTTTCTTCCGCCGAGCTGGCATCCCAGTCGGCCACGTTGATGACCCAGGTGCCGTTGATATCGGGATAGGGAAATGGCTTGTGTTGGCCGATGGGAAGATCAATTCCGAAGTTTGTATCTCCATCGTAACGTTCAACCAGGCTTTTGATCTGCTCGATAAAGTCGGCTGCATCAGCGGGGGCCGGGGCCGTCAGATTCTTGCCGTTCGTTGGACGCAGTTCAAGTATCAGTTCAAGTCCGGATGAATGAATGAGATCCACCAGATGGTCCAGCGCGAGGATCTCCGATTTCAATGGCTTACTGGGATCGGAAAGCAGAACATCCAACGCACCGAGCGGAACCTCTTTTGTGGAGACAACAACAGAGTCGCCCAGGAGCTCCAGCCAACGTATCCAGTCGCGGAGATCATCCGAACGGTCATCCCGTTGGTTTGCCGTCAGATCCTTCCATTGCACCCAGAATTCCGGGTCTTCACCGATATCGAATGCGTGGCTTAGAACCGTTGTTGCCTGGGTCGGCAGGGGCCGGAATACGAAGACCAACAGACCGAGGATTCCGATGGCTTTCAGTATGGTCGCTAGTCGGAGTCTAGGCATTCGAACTCTTCGTCCTCCGGATTGTAGCCACATATCTCGTCCTCGCTTTGACAGTCTTCGATGAACACTTCTTCATCCGTGCAGCTAATCAAAACATTACCGGAGCAATACCCCTTGGCAAGATAACCGGGGCAATCAGCGAGGATTGGCGCCATACATTGTACCGACGGGAACGGTCCTAATTGAATCCAACATTTCAGGCCCATTGCACCGCAGTCGATCTCTAAAACGTCTCCATTATGGCATTGATGCGCGACATTATCGTCGCAGATCCCCGTGGACGGGATATCACCGCAACTGGCACCCGGGCCCAGGCAGTTACCGTTGATACAGGTGGACACACCACTGCACGACCCACAACTTCCGCCGCAACCATCCGGGCCACATTGCTGACCCTGGCATTGCGGTTCGCAGGATGGGGGTTGGCATTGACCCGAATCCGTACATATGTCGTTGCCGTCACAAGAGCCACAACTTCCGCCGCAGCCATCTGGACCGCAGTTGGCATTATTGCATTGGGGCTCGCATTCGCTACTACATTCAATGGGGAATTCGGGCGGGCCCGAGCCTTCGAATCCACAATTATAATACCCGGCGTCTTCGGACCATCCACAGTTGTTCGGATTGTTACAGTTCCACTCTTTGTGATCGCCGTCTTCGCACCAGAGAAGCACGCCACCATCGCAACACCCTTCCCAGATCAGACCGTCGCATTCCGGGTCTGGCAAACAGGTGTTGTTCTCGCAGATCTCGGCTGGGGTGCAATCATCACATCCATTATTTTGTGATTGGCATTGTCCTCCGTTGTTACAGAATTCTCCGTCGTTGCAGGATCCGCAGTTGCCACCACAGGTATCCGGACCACATTCCTTGTTCTGGCATTGCGGTTCACAAGGCTTGAGTTCGCATTGACCATCGTTACAGACCTTGTCTGGACCACAACTGCCACATTTGGCGCCGCAGCCGTCGTCGCCGCATTGTTTGTTGTCACAATCCGGTATGCATGCTCCCGGTTCGCATTGGCCGGCATTATTACAGAATTCGTCGCTACCACAGTCGCCGCATTTGCCGCCACAGCCGTCGCCGCCACATTTTTTGCCATCGCAGTCGGCGACGCAGCCGACCGGTAGACATAGGCCGGTATTGGAACAGGCCTCACCGACTGTGCACACCCCACAAAGCCCACCACAGCCATCGTCACCACAGGATTTACCCTCACAGGTGCTCACACACGAGCCAGTACACTGGGCGATGCCGCTCTCGACGGTACATACCTGGTCCGTCATGGAACAGTCGGTTTTTTCGACCTTGTCGTTGACACATTCGATAAGAAATCCGGCCAGACATTGTGGTTTTTCGGCGACCCCGGCCTCTTCGCAATCGTTCGATGGTTTTGAATCCAGGCCTACATCGGGTTTGGTTTGGCTATCCCCACCGGCATCTGGTGTACCTGTTCCGCCCCCCAGATCGATAAAGGTCAGTTGATTGGGGCCTGTATAGCTCCCGTCTCCACCACAGGCCGCAAGAAATACGAATATGCTCAGATAAACGCATATAGAACTTCGAGTTGACAGCATGTCAGGCTCCTATGGTGGTTGGCCGTGGTCATTCTACGTATACTCTGTGATTCAAATCAAACGATTCAGTTCATCTCTGATGGGTCGATACATAACAGATGGTAAAAGCGATCGAAATGGTCCGGAGCGAGGATTGGAACAACATACCATAACCCTGGTAGGGCTTTCCCCGGTTCGCGTGGCAATGGGACGACGCGGGACTGTACGCCGTTTCTATGGAGATCATACGGGTCCCATCGTAGTTCGATCCGGTGATGAACGGATTACCGTGGCCGGTGTGGTCGAAGACCCCTATGCCGAGACCTATGGGGACCTGGAAGTCCAACATATCGAAACCTGCGAAAATGAGGCCGATTGGCTGCTATGCCCGGTATCCGAAGTCTTGGCCGATCGTTCCTATGTCCTCCACCCAGCCGAGCGTTTCTTTCTTGAGCGTTTTGCGTCCCGCAATCGAATTCATCTGGCCGGCCTTGAGACGAAGCGGGATTGGGAGAAGCTCAATGGTATTGCTGGCCATCAGGTGGCACCGGATCTATTTGTCGTCCCCCTCCGTAGCCCGACCCTTCCGCCCGCACGCCATACCAATATGGTTGTCGTACGAGAGGCCGGTCTGGTGATTGATCCGGCAGCAGTAAGCCCGGCCGAGCGAGATCGAGCGCTCACCCTATTACGTGAATACCAGAGCCAGGACAGACCACTGCAAGCGATCTGGTTGACCCACCATCATCATGACCATATCGGCTCCGCCGCATTCCTGTCGGATCGTCTTGGGCTCCCGGTATGGGGCCACTCCGAAACGGCAAACCGACTGGATCTTCCGATGGAACGCCTATTTCGAGATGGTGAGAATATCCCGAATTGTGGAAACAACGACGGAACCTGGAGAGCCTTGCATACGCCGGGACATGCTCCCGGACATCTATGCCTGTGGCACGCCTCGACTCGGCGCCTGATCGCGGGTGATATGGTGGCCGGGGAGGGCACCATCCTTATCGACCCGGAAGATGGGGATATGGGCCAGTATATCGACAGTCTTCGCTTCCTGGCAGGCCTGAATCCCGGGCAGCTCTTTCCTGCCCACGGCCCGGTTATCATGCAGGGGCGTGCGTATCTGGAGTATTATGTGAAGCATCGGCTCGAACGTGAGCAAAAGGTCCTCCTGGCGGTGGGCACGGAGCCGACCGAATTTTCACATATCCTGTCCGGTTCCTACGATGATGTCGGACCGGCCGCAGTACCATTCGCCATGCGCAGTCTACGAAGCCATCTGAAGAAGCTCGTATCCGAAGGGCAGGTACAGCCTTGTGCAAATGACTGCTTTCGACGGGTCAGCTAGACGAGTCGTCTACCCCCGCCAAGAATTCGTTGGCCATCATCTCGACCTGCTCGTTGCGTTCTCGTCCGCAGATATAGGTACGGGCCCCGGCATAGTCGAGTTCCTGCCAATCCAGGGGAGGAAGGACGCCCGGCTCCTCAATGAAGTACTGGTCCAATAGGAATCCCAGAACGTCGATACAAAGATGAACGTAATCTGGCGGTTTGAGGTTCTTATGATCGTCCCCCAGCACCCGGACGTCCAGATCGATGACTTGCGACCGGTCTGGTTGGGCTATTGTACAGCGCAGCTCCACCCCGCCGGGCAGTTCGTGCTCGACAAGAGTGTACTCCAGGTCGGGTTCGTATTCCCGATACCGTTCGGTCAATGCCTGCAGCACGCAGATCCGGGTTTCATTATCGAGGAGTGCCATCATAGGTCTCAGTGGGTTTGGCGTTCGAGTGTAGACAGCCAGCCTCCGATTTGCAATGCATGGTGCGAACGGATCTCATAGGTCATAGGTAAAACGCATGTTGACTCCCAAAATTCCCGTCGAGACGGATCTTCAGTCCCGGTACCCAGACGCCCAGTTGGGTCATTACCAGGGGGGACGGGTGATACGTTCAGCCGCCGCCGTAGCGGACGAAGTGTCGGCCGCCCTGGAGGGCACGGTGTTTTTCGAGTTTCCCGACACCGATGTCTTCGAGTTATCTGGCCGTCATGCGGAACGGTTGTTACACGGTCTGGTTACCCAGGATATACGGGGCGTACCCGTTGGTCGGGCTACCTGGTCGAGCGCAGTCAATCGCTATGGACGTCTGATTTCGGATTTTCGTGTCTGGCGAACCGATGAGCAGTCCTACCTTATTATCGGTCCGCCCGATTCGGGCGTTCCTCTCGCCGAGCATATCTTCGCGCATCGCGTATCCGAGCGTATCGAGTTGGATTGGAAACAGCCGACTTGCTCCAGTCTGGTGCTAGCAGGACTGACATTAGATGAGGTGCTGGGATCGGAGACAGCCGCGCCAGAACTGGGAACTCTGGAGATTGATGGTGTCGAGATCAGCCATGGACCAGGCCCGGAATTGGGTCTTCCTACCCGTGTGCTCGTGGTTCCCAATGAGTCGATGGCCCAGGTAGCTGCGGCCTTGGCACAGCGGGGGGCCAGCGCGGCTGGGAGCGATGCATTCGACATTCTACGTGTCGAGTCCGGCTATCCACTATTTGGCTATGAGGCGACCGCAGATCGAATGCCCATTGAGGTTGGAATGACGGAGACAGTCTCGTTTCTCAAGGGCTGTTATGTAGGCCAGGAAGTCATCGCGATGGCGACCTATCGGGGCCATCCGAATCGACTCCTTTCGGGCGTTGTATTTGAGACGGCCGAACAAGCGCCTGAGGCCGGTTCCAAACTGGAATTTGAGAGCGGTAAGCCGGGTGTGCTTACGACATCAGTGATTTCACCGCGGCTCGGAAAGGCAGCCGGACTGGCGGTCGTACATCATTCGTGTGCGGAACCCGGTACGGTTGTGTTTTGCCAGCTGGGAGAGGACCGTATTCAGGGACATTTGGCGGCTCTACCCCTGGTAGCCAGCCCGTCCACATGATGCTAAACTCAGCGCTTCCTTTTCGAGTCGCGCGACGATTGAATAGATAAGGTAGCCAATCGTTGTACAAATATCCCGTGTTCACTGGAGGTACGAAATGAAGAAAGTTTGGACGATTCTTACAATCGTTGGGTTTCTTGCAGGATCAATGTGTTTTGTAGGAACTGCTTTTTCTGCCGATGGAGCCAAGCTTTATAAGAAATGCCAGGGCTGTCATGCGAAAGATGGAAAGGGAAAAGCCAAGAAGCAGACCCCTGATTTTACGAGCGCCGACTGGCAAAAGGGCCATTCCCTCGAACTCATCAAGAAGACCGTGGCCTCGGGAATGAAAAAGACCGATACGAAATCCGGAAAAGCCATGCCGGGATTCAGTAAACGAATGAGCGCCGAAGAGATTGAGACGGTCGCGAAGTTCGTGAAGTCCTTCGGTAAATAGCTACCGACTACCGACCTGGACTACGGATCGTTGGCAGTTTCCTCTTGAATAGAGAGCTGCCTTGTTCCGGCGACCAACGATTGGACATCTCCAATTTCTTCGCGTGAACGGTCGCCCATGATGCGACTACGGGCCGTGTCGGGCAGCGGACGGCAGGGCCGTCCCCGATCGGCAAACCGTTGGAGTAGCGACCGGGACCCGTCGGGCGCTGGCGTACCCCGTGGGACGATCTTGTCTGCTTCGTACCTGCCATCATCGTCCAGCATTCGATAAATATGTGAGGGCCCCGAACCTATAGACATGTCGGCATTCGTACACCAGTCGGCTGGACATTGGGGTCGACTCCAAAGTTGCCATTCCAGGGTTGGTCCATTGGCGATGAGTTGACGCAGATCGAGCACGACCGCCCCTTCCTGTGCATCGGGCAAATCGGGCGGTACACGGGCTTCATTCCATACAAGCGTGGAGGGGAGGGTGGCAGTGACGGGCCCCGTCCATTCCGCGACGCGTGCGGCCCCCTCCATGAGCAGGACGGCTTCCTCTCCGGCCGGGGTGGTGCCCGAGTAGGCGAAGTCCGTGTCCGGGTAGTGGACTCGAAGGAGGCTGGTAGCGGTTGCAGTGGTGATACCCAGGCGAAGCATCTGATCGGCTCTGGCTCGCAAAACCATGCAGTCCAGGACTGTACCATGCAATTCGAGGACCGGTAATCCCGTTGCAAAGAGTTCGCCCTCGGCGATCCCAAGGACGTTGATCTCGCCCCGACATTCTCGTACGACCTCCAGAAATTCCGGGTCCAGTTCCATCTCTTGCCGCATCCTGCCGATCTGGGCGGCGGGCATACGATAGCGTTCAAGAAACCGGATAAAGCCGTTCAAGCCGCCACTGACAAGGAATGGCCAGCTTGGATTGGGGAGACTACGTAGAGTCAACACACATGGGGCCAGATGGAGCTGTTCTTTCCAGGCCTGTTCAAGGGCCAGAAAGATGGTGTGTTCATGGGTCTGGTTGGCTTGATTATTCATAATGGAGGTTGACTCTGGCGTCAGCCTACCAGACGTCTTGGACGGAGCCAATCGCCATCCATTCCGTCCGAAATTCTGGTTGCGGATGGTTTGACACTTTGTCTCGGTTTTCTGGCTGGGTGCGACACGCTGGCGGCTAGCGTTGGGATCAGGGTCCAATCGAGCCTCCGGGCTATCAGTATTATGATTTTTTTTTCAAACATGGAACCGTTTGTTTTTATTGGATAAATGGATATTTATTCCCGGCTGGTCGCTCCGATTGGCCGAAATGGACTACGAATCACTCGCGAGGTGGCCCGACCCTTGCTATATGAATTCCGTCAAGCCAGAAGTTCTGGCGTGTTGCATAGCAAACGGACTGAAAGAAAGGATGCCCACCATGTTTGTACGCCGAGTTTTCGTGTGCACAATGGCGTTGCTTCTGGCTCCAGGAGTGGCAGTGGCCGACATTAGCGGTTTTCTCGTGAACACCATTGAGACCTTTGATGCGGTAAGCCTCGATGATCGCTTTGGTGCCAGCTCCTCAGCGGAGACACATGAGATCAATATCGAGGATTGTTATCTGTACAACGGGGAGACGAGTTCGTCGGCCGACACCGGTACCACAAGTTCGGCTCTGGAGTCGGACGAAGACACCGGTGATGTTTCGGATACGAGTGATAGCGGTGCAACGGACGATACGTCGGATGCCGAGTCCGACGATGTGGGCGAAGACGTCGCCGACGATGCAGGCGATGCAGAGGATGATCTGGGTGTGGAAGATGACGGTACCGTTGATGACACGACCACGGATACGACCACGGATACCACGACGTCGATCGAATTGCCCGACGCGTACACAGTCCGCTTTACAGTCAGCTTGACCGCTCCCTTTGGGGACGATTGGTACTACGCTATAAAGGTAGGTTCGAGTTGTGACAATACGAGCATCACAGCGGATCCCACTTCTACATGTGTCTATGTACAAGACAAAACAGCTCTGGATACCGTTTCGGGTATCGATTTCGATGTGAATATACGCCATCTCATTGGTACTCTGTCCTTCGAAGACGAGACGGAGGAGTCCTGTTCGTCTCTTCTGGGCGAGACGGGCACCATTACGGTGTATTTTCTTGTCCAGCAGGGGGATGACGGAGGGAGCCTACAAGCCCAGGAAATTCCATTCGACCATGATTATGCCGCACCAGCTGCACCAACCAGCCCCATCGCTGAAGCTGGCGAGGGCAATGTCACCGTCAGCTGGACGGATGACGATAACAGCACCGAGTCCGAGATCCGTTATAAGGTCTACTATAGTACTGCCGACTTTGATGAAGACGATAAAGAGAGTGTCTTCGAGACGAGTACGGTCGCGACGCTGGATACCCAGGTGGCCGATCTGGACAACGATACCGAGTACACCTTTCGAGTGGTGGCCATTGATAGTGTAGATAATGAATCGGATCTGTCGGAAGCCGTGACGGAGACACCGGTGCCCGTGGATGATTTCTTTGAACATTATAAGGACCAGGGCGGGCGCGAAGAAGGTGGATTCTGTGCCATCGGCTGGACAGGACGTGCGGCTCCGATTCTGGTTCTATTGGGACTCGTCCTGGGCATGGGGGCTATGCTTCGTTGGCGTTCACGTTTCCTTGCGGTACTTCTGGCCCTCTCCGTTACAGGAATTGTAGTGGATGAGGCCCAGGCCCAGCAGGCCCCAAGCGCGGTGACGGGCACATTAAACCTTCGGTTTGGTTCGTTTACCCCGGGTATTGACTCCGAATTTGCAGCGGATGTGACCGGTCCCTATGACTCCATCTTCGACAGTCAACGTGTATGGGTTCATCGTTTGGAGGCTGGTCGCTTGTTGTTCGGGGACTTTGGGCGGCTCTTTCTGACTGGCGAGGTTGGTTATGGACGGGCGACTGGTTTTGGAGTCGAGACAGAAACCGGCGAGAAAAGCTCGGACGCGACAAAGATGCATCTCATTCCACTGAGCATGAGCCTGGTCTATCAGTTTGATCAGCTGTCACGACGCGCTCATATTCCATTGGTGCCCTATGTACGACTCGGCGTGGATTATACCATCTGGTGGATTACGGATGGGCTGGACGATATATCGGATCATGAAGCCGAAGACGGAACGGAATCGGAAGGATTAGGTGCCACCTATGGCTTGCATGTGAGTTTTGGACTCCGGCTTCTCCTCGATGGCTTTGCGGAGGATATGGCCGACGGCTTTGATGAAGATATGGGTTTCAATGACTCCTACCTATTTGTGGAGTGGACCGATCTTCACCTCGACGACTACGGAAGCGATTCGTCTTTCATTCTGTCCGATCAGATGGTCTCCTTTGGGCTGGGCTTCGATTATTAGTCGCCTTGGATCAACAAACAATGACAGCGAGTCCTCGCCCCATTCTTCTGCGTATATGTTACCGGGGGCATGCCTATCACGGCTTTCAGGTCCAGGAGGGGACGGATACCGTCGCCGGCGTTGTGGAAGAGGCCCTGGAAAAGGTTCTTACCCACCCGGTGAATGTGCGCACGAGCAGTCGAACGGACGCAGGTGTTCATGCATTGGACCTCCCAGTCTATCTGGAGACTGGACGCGACATCGATCTCAGAGGTCTGGTCCTGGGAACCAACACCCATCTCCCGCATGATGTTCGGGTTTTGTCGGCCTGTGAGTTGGCCGAGCCCATCGATCCGCGCCGGCAGAGCCGAGGGAAGATCTATCGTTATCTGGTCTGGAACCATGCCTTGGCGAATCCCATGTTGGAGCACGGCTGTTGGCATATTCGCGGACGGCTCGATCTACCGGCGCTTCGCCCCGCATTGGCGGCACTTATCGGCGAATATGACTTTTCGGCATTCCGGGCCCAGGGCTGTCAGGCCCGAAGTCCCGTACGGCGGATAACCATGGCGAAAGCATCACGCCACGAACATGCCTCTGAGTTGGTGTGTTTCGAGTTTGCCGGTGATGCCTTCGTTCGTTATCAGGTTCGAATCATGGTCGGGACATTAGTTGGAATGGCGAATGGGCAATTGGATCCTGCGTCCATGCCCGCGCTTCTCGCTCCTGGCCGACGTGCGGATGCAGGGCAGACCGCTCCCCCGGGTGGCTTGTATCTGGTGCGTGCACGAATGGCGCTCCCAAATCCAGTAGACCGCTGGCCCGAAACGCGCGAGAATCCAGCTCGACTCTTCCCTCTGGTGCTTTGAAACGGACCATTTATGCTGGCTTATGAAATATGGCCTTCAGACGGGGCATCCTCTCTCCAGGATGGGGCCGACCAACTCTTTCTGGGTGACAATCTTCGCGTTCTCGACCATCTGGTGGACAGCCAGGAGGGGACAGTCGATTTGATCTATATCGATCCACCCTTCGCGACGGGCGTGGACCGAAAGTACGTGAATCGAAGTGCGAACCGATCGGAGGATGTGGCCTACGGGGACATATGGGACGGAGATCTGACGGACTATCTGGCGTTTATGCAGGAGCGGCTTGTTCGTCTACATCGACTATTGAAGCCGGATGGGAGTCTGTTTCTGCATTGTGATTATCGGGCCAGTCCAAATCTTGCGCTGATGTGTGATGATATCTTTGGCCGGGGAGCCCGTAGGCCGGGAGGGACGCATCCGGGATTTCGGAACGAAATCATCTGGCGTTATGGCCTGGGTGGTTCAAGCTCCCGTTGCTATCCGCATAAACACGACATCATCTTCTGGTATTCGCGTGGAGAGACATGGAAGTTCAAGCCACCGATGGTACCGGCAACCTCCCAGAGGATGCGCGGTCAGCTGAAAAAATGTCCGGACGTCTGGGATATCCCGAGTCTGAACAATATGGCACACGAGCGAACCGGGTACCCGACGCAGAAACCTCAGGCGTTGTTAGAGCGGATAATTGAAGCACATACCGAACCGGGGGATCTGGTGCTGGATGCCTTCTGCGGATCGGGGACGACAGTGGCCGTAGCGCAACGGCTCGGCCGCCGGATTATTGGAGTGGACCAGGGGCCATTATCTCTGCATATAACCCGACGACGGCTGTTGGAGCAGGGGCTGAATCGGCCACTACATATCTCGACACTGGAGCCGATGGAACATCCGTTGGCATCCGAATCAAGCTGCTTTCTGGGATCGTCAGGAGACACAGAATGGACCGTACGGTTGGACTCGAGCCTTGTGTCCGATGATGAATCCCCCGAGTTGTGGGCTGTGGATTGGAGTTCGACGGGGGAATGTTTTTGCCCCGATGCCCACGGTCGATTTGCAGCCATGGAACAACCGGAGATCTGTTGGCCCAATGGCCTATCCGGTCGAACCGATGCCCGCGTTCGTTTTTATGGACGTTCGGGGAATGTCTTTGAGCGCCAGGTCGCCCTGGATCCACACGCTCTCGCGGCACCCAGCCTACTCGAACTCTGAGTTGAATTCGAGAGGGTCGCCGCAGGTCTCTAATGGAGCTGTGCAGACCTTGGCTGTGCCCGTCGCCCCGTGAAATGCATTAATGAAACAGATCGAGGCGGCCTTACGCGTGTCGTTTACGGTCCCGCCTGGGGTTGTCCACAGGAAACAATGCCAGCCGCAACAATTCATAGTCAGACCTTCCGGATTCTCCTGGCAGGTGAACAGGTATTCACAGAAGTCCTGGCAGATTCCCTTTACATTGGAGGGCCCGGGAATCTTCTCCTGCCAGTCGCATAGAATCGGATCGACAGGGTGTTCCGGAGAGATCGGGGGAGCGGAGCATACCTTGAAGGCCCCCGCATCGAAGCCAATGGTCGGGAGACCTTTATAATTGGGCTCGTCACAGGAATCGAAACCAGTTCCTAAAGGCTCACAGTCGGCCAGAGTATCACATTCAGGAGCACAGAATCGATGAAGTGTACCCTCGAATTCCGGTGGCATTTCAATACATCGAAAGCCGATAATATACTCCCCCGCATTCGGTTGTCCGGCGGCGACATGGCAAATATCACTCACGAAATCACATTCCACAGTGCAAAACGGGCGTGAGCTGAAAACACTGATCTGGCATGTATTTCCCACCGGGCAATCCGAGTCCTGTACACAGGGGCCGCCCATGATGGGGTCCGGTTCTGGGACGGTGATGTCTTCAGCCGGAGGGTCACTGCTGCAGCCGAACAACAAGAGTGCGAGTGTGCAAAAGACCAGATGGTGTTTTCGGTTTAAAGCCATATGTAGAGGTCACGATTGGTAGAATTTCGAAAAACGATGCCGGATTGAATCGGGTTTGTATGTAGCAATCCTGCCTTTTTCTGCTCATCAACTGCAAGTCCGGCGTTCTGCTTCCCAGGAAGAATGTGGCCAATATGACGGATAGTCGGTGTGCGTTTTCCGTTGCGCCGATCAGGGAATACACGAGCGATGCGTCGATCCCTCTGGGAATGCGCATTGCATCGGTTCGGGGCATTCATCGGCGGAGTTACAGGAGCGGTAGCAATGGCTTCCCGTTTCGGGAGTCCCCGGCACACAGATGCCGGGGAAGGGGCATTGCCCATCGGCTCCGCAGGGGATCCCACAATAGCCGATATCATCTGCGTTTCGAATACATAGGCCCGATGGACCACAGTCCGAGGTGTCGGTACAAAAGGTCAAGGGGCCCGGATCGGATACGGAAACGCAGAGGTACTTCTCAGCCACCGCCCCAAGAGGAAGTCCATATAGACAATGGAGCCCTGTGCTCGAATCACAGGCGGGATCGTCGGGTCCGCCACAGGCGGCCGAACAATAGCCTGTATCTGCATCGGCCGAGGCACATAGAGAGCCATTGATACAGGCGGATGTGTTGGTATAGGAGCATTCTGCGCTGCACATGCCCTGGTGGTAGGCGGGCGCCACATTACAGACCTGTCCAGCAGAACAATCGCTAGAAGTCGTACAGGCTTGGTCCGGTGCCAGACTACACACACCGGTCGCTATTATACGGCAGAAACCTGTGGCACAGATATAGCCACCAATGCAGGGTGTGCCGATGGGCTCCGTGCCCTGGGGAACAAAACATACATTGGTTTCGGATCCGGCGATGTCCTCTCGCAGCTCGCAGGACCGCTCCAGTTCGGGGGCCGACGGACAATCCTCCGATGTTGTGCAGGTCGGTACACATCGAGGCAGTCCGTCGAGGAGCAAGCAGCTGGCGTCGTCTCCGCAACTTGTGGGAGTACAGCCATTGATCACGCACATTCCACCCGGTACACCGGAATAGCAGGCCGTGGAACCAGCACAGTTTTCGTGAATCCCACACGGAGCTCCCAGAGGCGCAGCATCCGGTTCACTGAGATGGCAGACGTCGACGAGTTCAAGGGTACTGAGCGGAAGGGTCTTACAGAACTGGTCGTCCTGTATTCGACACGGAGTCTCGAAATCACAGGTTCGTAGACAGGCTCCTGTGGCCCCGATGGACGTACATTCGCTCTCCTCGGGACAAAGATCGGGAGTATCCTGGCAGCCTAGAATGGCGCAATAGCCGTTTGGCCAGGAGATGCACACGGCGTCGTTCTGGCAATCCATATCATTGGAACAGGGGTCGCCGATATGGCCCGGGTAGCTGGGCGTGTCTGCAGTTCCTGGATCGGGTGATTCGATGTCGGTGGAACTTTGATCCGGGGTTGTGTCTGGAGGAGGAAGGGTCGGACCATCCGAGGCAATGTCCAGGGAGCCCTGGTCCGTAGCCACATCGGAGGGAGGAATATGGCATGAGATGCCCTGGCCGAACGTACCGACAGGACAGCATAGGCCATTGGAATAGATGGTTCCTTCCGGACACATGATGATCGTGCGGCCGGAACATCCGATCAAAGCCCAGAATAACAGGGCTGCTAGAGCGGAAAGGATCGTTGTCGAGGTGCGCATAATTGAGGCCGAGTGTATCAGCTTCAGAGTCGGGTTTCAGCTGGCACGACAGAAAAGACGTGTTTTTTTTTGATTTATCTCCTTTCAGGAGAGAATAGGAAACCGTTGGGATCAGAAAGGAGTTGTATGAACTCACTGCACTATAAACTACGAGAGAAAAAAGAACTGCATTATGAGGCTCGTCACATCGTTGGTGCGACGTTTGGGATTGTTCTTTTCGGTGCTGCAATGTTCTACAGCGGTATGATGTTTGGTCAACGTGGGCTGGCGCCGACGGAGTCGACTGCTGTCAGCCAGGCAATGAATGTGGATGATGATCTGGTCGAGGTATCCGATAATCAATCCGAGATACTCGCCCTCGAGGGTACCCAGGAACCCGAGTTGGTGATGGTTGCAAATATGGGCGGACATATCCCGGCCAACGCTCCGAAACCGACAGCCGAGTCGACAGCAGGCCGACTTATTGCTGAGTCCCAGGGACCTGTTCCCTTGCCCGCTCGCTCGCCGAGAGCACGACCGATGGACCCCCAGCTGGCGACACCGGCCAAGCGACCTACGCTTGTTATCGCCCCGGCCGCTGTGCCCAAGCCTCAAGCTGTTCCTGTGCGTAAACCGGCGAGGCTTCCGATTCCGAAGCGAGTGGTTGCAAAGAAGAAGACTCCGCCCGTGGTAGTGGCGAAAAAGCCATTGGCCGTTGTGGCCAAGCCAGCACCAAGAAAGACCGCACCAGCCAAGAAAATGAAGACCAAGAAAGCGCCTAGAACTCGTTCAGGAGCCAAGATGTTGGCTTTACGTGCAAAGAATTCAAAGCGACCTTCGGTTAATAAAGTCCCGGCGCGGAGCTTCACGATTCAGGTCCATGCTTTCAAGGACGAAAAAACCGCCAAAGAAGTTGCCAATGTCATTGGTACCTTCCGCGGACTACCCACCAGGGTGCGGCTGCAAACGCAGAACGGGACCAAGTGGTATCGGGTCTTTATTGGTAGCTTTTCGAGTGTAAAGGAGGCCAAGGCCTACCAGAAGGCATTTGAAGAGCATAAAGGGCTGGGAAACACCTTCCTCACGGCACTCTAACAATGCCTGTTTTCCCGGTCCGCCATGTGGACAAGCCCTGGGGGGGCGAAGATATCTTTGCCCACACCGAGCGTTATGTGGGCAAGATTCTGACGATACACGCGGGACATGCCTTGTCGCGCCAATATCACGAAGAAAAGGACGAGACGATCCATGTCCTTTCCGGAGAGCTCGTTCTTGAAATCGGTGCAGACGAAGACCTGGAAAGGCGTGTTTTACGCCCCGGCGAGTCGTTTCATATAACACCGGGAACAATCCATCGCTTCGTGGCGGAGAAGGATGTTGTACTGGCTGAGGTGAGTACTCCAGAGCTGGACGATGTGGTTCGTCTTGAGGATCGCTACGGCCGCGTCCCTTCGGACGGTTGACGTCGGCTTTCGATTTCAGCACCGTAAAGTGGATCCCAGGGAGAAATTGTCCCAGGAACTTGATAGGGTAGGTAGATGATATCGGACCTTCGAACACATATTCTCTGGCTTTTTGCCGCCGCTTTGATGGCCGGAGCGGTGGGATGTGGTCCCCCTTCTGATGAAGATCTCGAACCACCGCCCATACCGCGGTCGGGGGTTTCGCATGGCTTTGCGGAAGAGCTGGTTGAGCCGACGATAACGGGGTCGCCTCTTGCCATTGCTCATCTGCTACAAGGAGGTCTTCGCGCCGATTATGGTTCCCATTTTGGATACAAAGTGATCGTGGATGGCGAAAACGCAGCTTCGGGATCCTCGACCGTGGTCAACCTCGCATATGGTTCTGCGCTCAACACCGTTACGCGAGTGGGACGGATGGTTGACCGGTCACGTTTTGTACTGCGGGCGAATGATGGAGAGCTGTATCCGGTTACGAATCGGTCGGTGTATTTCGCACCCGGGGCTGTGACCACGGAAGGGAGACTGCCGGGCTCAAGGCGTGTCGACGCCGAGATATGTACCCCTGATACAAATCTGATCGTCTATAATGTAGTCGTAAAGAACAACGGCAGCCAGGATATGTCGCTGGCGCCTCATCTCATCTTTGATTGTGATCCGCATCCCTTTGTGGAGCAGCTGGACGATGCTGAATTCAGTTCCTGTCCGACCTATTCCCTGACCGACGATGATATCGGGACCGTTGTTCTCGGAACCAGTGGGCAGAATAAGATCTTTCGGCAGATCTGGGCGTTTCGGCGCACCCTGGGAATCGGTGGAGCCGAGGCTCTTGATCTGCAGCCGGAGATTCTGGAAAACGGGGCGGTAGAAATTCGCATGCCAGAGGAGTTCGTTCCCAAGTCTGGGGAATCGACGTACACGTTCTTCGTGGGCGTGGGATCTAGTGAGGAAGAGGCGATCTCCGTGCGCCTGAAATACAATGCGGAACCCATCAGCCTCAATCCGTCCCAGGTTTGTAGCAAGCCCAAAAACGACTTTGATAACCACCTGGCCTTATTACCCCCTCTATTTGATAAACGAGACAAGCGTCTGCAGCGTCTGGCTGTTGATGCCCTTCGTCAAGGACGTTATGCCCCCCGTGGAGGCATGGGGTCCCGAACGGGTGTTGTTGAAGCCAAGCCGATTCATATTCGTTTTGACGCCGGACATATGGCTCGCGTCGCCTCCCTGGTGGGCCTGTGGGATACAGACGAGCCGCTTGAATACTTCAAACTGATGGTGGTGGCGGCGGATAACCAATTCGGCGCATTACCGCCGCTCTTTGACGACAGTCTTCAACCCGCTTCGCAGCAGGGATTGGTGGCCGACCCCATATTGGCGTGGGCTTTGAATGAAGCAGTTGCGATGAATCCCAATGTCTATACGACGGCGGATATAGACCCTCTTTTTCAGGGTATTATCCGAATCATGGCGTTCCTGGAGGACACCCGAACTCGCGATACGGGTTATTATACACTGCCTGGTGAGGAGGGGATCTGGCAGGATTCACCGCGATTCCTGGCTGCCCTGGATGGTGTCAGTGTGATACAGGACGTAGCCCGCACGGCCTGGATGGCGCGAGCCTATTCGGACCTGGCGGCCCTCGCTGATGCCATGTCGCTTGGCAGCGATGCAGAGGCCCTTCGAACGCTCTCCAACGAGGCGATTCAAAACCTTGGCCAGGTCTTTTTCAAACCTTCCGAGGATGTCTATCTGGATCGCATTATAGATGCAGACAATAAGGCGCGTTTTTCGGACGTGCTAACGCCGGCCAGCGTTGTTCCTTCCGCCCTGGGCTTGTCGGGACCTGTTGGCTACCTGGGAACCCTGGGCTTGATATTGGATGGGGATGCACTCTGGGGACGTTGGCAGAGCAGCAACAAATATATGATGCCAATTCCGTCCGTGGCATACCATGATCCGTATCTGAATGTGCTGGAAGATGGACATCGGGTCCAGGGACAGGTCTGGCCCTGGATGGTGTATATGGCTTGGCGAGCATTGATGTTCGCGGAGCGATTTGATGAGGGAGATATTCTTCGGAATCGTTTCCTGAAAATGGTCGATACATACTCAAGCGAAGGCTTGTATGAGTGCTACGATTTTTTTGATGGAAGTCCAGGTTTTGGACCTCAGGGCAGAATCGGAGAGAATCAATATGCGCCGCCCATTATACAGAGCTCGACCACGGCGGTTGTTGTACTTCGTATGATCTATCGACTGTAAGTGATGCCCACAATTTCCAAGCCAAAAAAATCCGAGACACGTCCCGGTCTTCGACCACCCCTCAAATGGGCGGGTGGCAAACGATGGCTGGTGCCGTTACTGCAAAAGGTCTTCGATCCGCAACGCGATGGACGGCTGGTCGAACCCTTTCTGGGGGCAGCCGCTGTCTCATTGGGTTTACAGCCCGGCGAGGTATTGGCAAACGACAGCAATCGACATCTGATTAATTTTTTCCGTCAGGTGCAACGTGGGTTCGTCATTTCATCCGAGCTGCCGTTGGCCAATAACAAGCTCGTCTATTACGAGATGAGAACAAAGTTCAATGCTCTAATCCAGGCGGAGCGGGCCCTCAGCCCGGAAGGCGCAAGTCTGTTCTATTATTTGAATCGGACCGGGTTCAACGGCCTATGTCGGTTCAATAGTAAAGGGTTTTTTAATGTGCCGTGCGGCCGATATCGGACGATCAATTACGTGCGTGATTTCCGTCCGTATCAGCCACTGCTTTCCCATTGGGAAATTCACTCCACCGACTTTGCGTCTCTGGCTTTGCGGGAGAATGACTTTGTCTACGCCGATCCACCGTATGACGTAGAGTTCACCAAATATGATGGTGTGACGTTTGCCTGGGAAGATCAGGTGCGATTGGCCGAATGGTTGAGCGAACATCCAGGACCGGTCGTGATCTCCAATCAGGCCACCAATCGAATTACAAAATTATATCGCTCTCTGGGATTCAAATTGCGGTATATCGATGGCCCCCGGCGAATAGCCTGCAATGGGAACCGAAAGCCGGCTCGTGAGGTGTTGGCGATTCGAGGATTGGGCGATCGGGATCTCAGTGATTGAGGAAAGTTCGCGGCGCGTGTAGGTTGAACCGGCGCTCAACAGAATCTGCGATTTCGTAGTTGGTTGAGACGCACGGAGACCAGGAATGGGCGAACAAACCTTCAATCCAAAGGATGCCCGTGTCGTTCTGGTGGACGGCTCAGGCTACATCTTTCGCGCCTTCTTCGGGGTACGGAATTTAAGCACTCGTGCGGGCTACCCAACCAACGCAACCTTCGGCTTTACGAATATGCTGTTGCGTTTGTTGAACGATGTGAATCCGGAGTATATGGCGGTTGTATTCGATACGGGGGCGCCAACCTTTCGTGTGGATATGTACCCCGAATATAAAGCGAATCGTCCACCTGCGCCCGAGCAGTTGATTCCGCAGTTTGATGACATCCACGAAGTGGTGGATTCATTCGGCCTACCGCGTATCGCTCTCGATGGGTTCGAGGCCGATGATATTATCGCCACATTGGTACGGAAAACACGGAAACAGGGACATCAGCCGATTCTCGTGATCAGCGGTGATAAAGATCTTCTTCAGCTGGTTGGTCCCAATGTCTATATGTGGGACACCATGAAGGACATCATCTACGACGAGGCCGGGGCCCGAGAAAAGATGGGGGTTCGCCCCGACCAGATCCCCGATTACCTCGGACTGGTAGGTGATGCATCCGATAATATACCCGGCGTTAAGGGTATCGGCGCCAAGTCGGCCAAACAGCTTTTGAATATGTTTGATTCAATCGAAGATGTGTTTGAGAACGTCTCGGATGCCCCCAGCCGTTGTCGCAAAAGACTCGAAGCAGCCGAGGCGCGAGATATGGCTATACTGAGTCGGCAGCTTGCGACTGTGGTCCATGAGGTCGAGTTGCCTTTCAGCTTTTCGAGCTTGCGTCCATCGGAGTTCGTATATCCCCAGTTATTGAATCTCGTAGAGCGGCTGGAGTTTCAGCGATTGATCGATCGGATCCCCGGCTTGCGGAATTTTGCTGAACAAAGCGCAGTTGCGGCTTTGAGCGATGATTCCGGGCCGGACGATTCGGATGTTCCAGCAGAGCCGACTCCTGCGACTAAGACGAAAGTCGTGGAGCTAGAGGAACTGGGCGCGCTCCCCGGGCTTCTGGCCGGAATGATGGGTGACGTTTCGGCGGGGCTATGGGGTGGTGTCGTCGATGGTCCCGGCGGAGTGGTTCGCCCACAAGGAATTGTATTTCGTGGTCCGGGGCCGGCCGGGATGTTGGAGCTTCAGGTCAAGGGTCTTGCCAAGGAACGCCTGGGCACGATTGTAGAAGCGGTTAGAGCGCAATGTTCGGCGGGCCTTCTTGTGCAGGATGCGAAGGTGTTTCATCGCGTCTGTCTGGCGGCCAAGACCCCTTGTCTACCGATCGCCTTTGATACGCAGTTGGCGTCTTATCTGCTCTACCCCGCGTCGGGGCGACACCATCTGTCGGATATAGCCTCTGAGCATGGTCTTGGTGATCACCCTGACGTAGCCCAGGCGGTGGCGTCCGACCTCGACGGAGCGAGTAAACGAGCCCAGGTTCTTCTCCGGGTGGTTCCTCAACTTTGCTCTCGGCTCGACGAAGTTGGAATGACGGAGATTTTTCGCGACATAGAAATGCCATTGGCTTGTGTCCTGGCACGGATAGAATCGAACGGGATGCCTGTGGATCCCATGATGTTGAAGCGGCTTTCGGATGAGCTGGGCTCCATGGCCGGAGAGCTGCAGAGCGAGATCTATCAACAGGCCGGGGTGGCGTTTAATGTGAATTCACCCAAGCAGGTGGCCGAAGTTCTTTTTGATCGGATGGGCCTTCAACCCGGAAAGAAGACCCAGAAGAGTAAGAGCCGATCCACGGACAGCTCTGTGTTGGAACGTCTGGGTCGGGACCATCCACTGCCCGGCCTGATCCTGCAATGGCGTAATGTGATGAAGTTGAAGGGAACCTACGCCGATGCCCTGCCATCTCTGGTGCATCCCGGGACGGGTCGAATTCACAGCACCTTTCATCAGGCGGTTACCGCCACGGGTCGATTGTCGAGTAGCGATCCCAATCTGCAGAACATCCCGGCTCGAAGCCAATTGGGCCGTCGGATTCGAAACGCCTTTCGCCCCAGGGGAGACCGGGCATTTCTTGCGGTAGATTATAGTCAAATCGATCTACGGGCATTGGCACATCTATCCGACGATTCAGAGCTTGTGTCGGCCTTCGCGGTTGGGGCGGATATTCATACCCAGACCGCCTCGATCGTCTACAGTATTGCGGTGGAGGATGTGGCGAAGGAGCAGCGGACGGCGGCCAAGGCGATCAACTTTGGAATTATCTATGGTATGGGTCCGCATCGTCTGTCACAGGAACTTTCCATTCCCTTTTCGGAAGCTCGGGATCTTATTGCACGCTATAACGAACGTTTTTCCGGCGTAGCGACGTTTTTCGAGACCGTTCTGGAGGAGGCCTCGCGAACGGGTTTTGTGACGACTCTACTCGGGCGGCGACGATATCTGCCTGAATTAATGGTCGAAACCGACAAGGCAAAGCGGAGCCCTGCCTACCGATCTGCTGCCCGTATGGCGATGAACACCCCCGTCCAGGGGAGCAGCGCCGATATTCTACGATTAGCCATGCTTCGGGTTGATGAACTGCTTTGTTCGAAATTCCCAGAATGCAGCATGGTCTTACAGATACACGATGAATTGGTGTTCGAAGGCCCGGGTTCCCAACTCGAAGATCTACAAGTTCAGGTGGTGGATTTGATGGAGCGCGTCGTTGAACTAAAGGTGCCTCTCGTGGTACATCCTAGTATAGGGACAATTTGGTCTGATTTATAACAATGGATGATCCTCCAAAAACGGGAAGCGAGCCGTGGGCCGATGAGGAAGTCGAGCAGACGGGTGCCTATCTGGGGTCCGGATTTGGACATACTTCGCTTGATTTAACGTCTCCGTTCCCCGATCCGGGTGAGCATCGCCGGCTCGTCGCGTTTCGAAGACTTACCCTTGCTCTCGGCAATGAGCTGGAGTTGGCGCACCGAATTCAACGAGCGATTCGGGAGATCCGCCATATTCTCGAAGCGGAACATGCGACGGTATTTCTGTTCGCGGCGGAAAGTAACACCCTTCGGACTCGAGTCCATGATGGTGAGAAGGTCCATGTTCTCGAAGTGCCTATGGGGAAGGGGATTGTTGGTAAGGTGGCAGAGACGGGCACCCTATTAAACGTTTCTGATGTGTCGACTTATCCAGATCATGATACCCAGTTCGAACAACTTCTGGGGTTTGAGAGTCGTTCGATTCTCGCGGTTCCGATGACCTCGGATGAAGGAAATCTGGTGGGAGTTGTTAAGGTGCTCAATCGTCGTGGAGGCGGGGCCTTTGGGGCCGATGACGAAAAGCTGCTTGCAACACTGTCCCAGGTGTTGTGCGTAAATATTGAACACGCCCGCCTGTTTACTAAGACGCGAAAACAGTTGGATCAGTTACAGGGAATGCGCCGCCAGTTGGAGGAGAAGGTCTCGGAACTGGAGTTGACCTATATTGCCACCCGCGAGGTGGCCGCCGCGTTGGGCCCGGTCAATCTGGCACGTCGGATTGGGATGCTTATCCTGTCCAAACTCCAATATGACGGTGTACTGATCCTTTTCTCACCGTCCGGGGGGAGCTGTGCGACGGCCATGTTCTTGACCGATGAGGCGGATCCAACTACGCAGGAAGTTCCCTGGCACGGGCCTCTAATGAACGACCCGTCCCTGTTGCGTGAACACCTCATGCAGCTCGGAAAAGAGCTGGGTGGTCGGAAGGGGGATCCGGTGGCTGTTTTGAGCTTTCCGGTTAACGCCTACATGCAGGGAGCGTTGGCTTTATACGGTGATGAAAAGGATACAGAACTGCCCGCCGATCACCGCAAAGCCTTATCGGTTGTGCTCTCCACATTGGTGGGCGGGTTCCGGCGCTGCTTTGAACTGCAGAGTGAACAGCATGAAGATCGGCTACTGACGATCGGGCGAACGGTCTCCAGTATTGTGCATGACCTCCGGACACCGATGGCGGTCATCGGAGGTTTCGCCCAGATCCTGGAGAGCGAACAAGACACGGAAGAGAGAAGCCGCTATGCCGAAGGTATTCGCGATCAGCTCGAACGGATTGAGCGGATGACGGATGATGTCTTGAGTTATGCTCGCGGCGACATCCGGATCCTGCTAGAAAAGATCTATATACGGCAGTTTGCAGCTACCCTTGAACAGACCTGTCGAACCGTATTTGCGGCCAGCCCGGTGGAGTTCCTATTTCAGATTAAGGAACGTGGAGCGGCCCGATTTGACGAACATAAGATGCTACGTGTGTTGGTCAATCTGTGCCGGAACGCGGTAGAGGCAATGCCCGATGGCGGAACCTGTACCGTGTCTATTAAACGAGAAGGTGATTACCTGCATCTGGCCGTCAAGGATGAAGGGGTTGGTATTCCGGAGCATATGAAGGTGAAGGTTTTCCAGGCCTTCGAGAGTCACGGTAAAGAAGAGGGAACCGGTCTGGGCTTGTCGATGGCTATGCGCATTGTAGAAGCACATGGTGGCCGGATCACCTTGCATAGCACGCCCGGTCAGGGTACTGAGGTACATCTGTACATTCCATTTGAATCGAATGGAAACGGCAAGAAAGAGAACCGTACCTCCTAGCCCGATCCAACGGGCCAATTGACGAAATAGGACCGACCGAACCCATGTCTGTGCTTGAACTGCTTGAAAAAGGGGGAGTACTCATGATCCCCATTGGGGTCTTGTCCCTGGTGGCGGCCACTCTCGTCATTGAGAGATTATGGGTGTTGCGTTTAGATCGTGTGGCGCGGCTGGAGGTCCATCAGCGCGTTCTCAAACAACTCCGGCGGGGTGACTACGAAACCGCCGAACATCTATGCGTACAGGAAGAGACCGCCCTGTGTAGGATTACCCTGGTTGCCTTACGGAACCGCCACCGGAGTCGAGTGGAACTTCGAGAGTCGGTGGAGAACGCAGGTAGCCTGGAAATACCCTGGATGTCACGCTTCGTTGAGGGCATTGGGACCGTAGCCACCGTAGCGCCGTTGTTGGGCTTGCTCGGGACCGTGACCGGAATGATCAAAGTGTTCAAGGACTTCGAGGTTGCCGCAGGAGGCCCCGAGGGTTACGCCAGTATGGGCCAGTTGGCTGGTGGGATCTGGGAAGCGTTGATAACAACCGGAGCCGGCTTGACAGTCGCCATCCCGGCCTATCTCGCCTTTCGTTGGATCGACGGCACAGTCGAGCGGCGTGTCCAGGTTCTGCAGGAATGTTCGTCCGAGATCATCGACGAGTTGACCGACGACACCGAGTCTGACGAATGAATTTTCGGAGGAAAACGAAGCGGCGCCGCAAGAGCGTGCCTGGTATCGATATTACCGCTCTTGTCGATGTGGTCTTTCTGCTCCTTATCTTTCTGGTGGTTACCACCCAGTTCAAGGACCAGCGCAAGATGGATAGGTATGCGATTTCCGTTCCTCTTCCGCGTGCTGGACAGCATGCTGTTGTTACGGAAAAAGGTGTTCCCGTCGTCATTGTGGATGGGGAGGGGCAGCTGGTCTGGGCAGATCCGGATATGGCCGAGCCTCAGGGACAGATTGTGGAAAAGGAAGATCTCCAGAAGCTGCTGGAGGATTTCGCCAATCGGCATCCACAGGGTTCCATTCGACTTCAAGCTGCCAAGGAGACCTACTATCAAAGGGTCATCGACGTTATCGACCAGGCAAAGCGGGCAAAAGTCCACGAAGTGAAATTAGAGACGCAACCCCGATCTGCACCCTAGCTATCCGGCTTGCGTAGATGGTTGGAAGCCGGTATTACGCGGTCCATTCCAACCGATCCTGGGGCCGAGTGTGGACAGATTCCGCAAGCTGAGTGAATGGATTGCAGGCCAGTTTCGGGCGATCGACGACGAACAGGGTGCGCTGCGTCGTTCCGGATCGCCCGGTCGACGGGCTGCGCTTGTCCTGATTGTGGCTGCATTTGGCCTTGTCACACCACAATGCAAAATGGACCGGTATGCGGTTCCCGTTACTCTTCCGCGTGCTGGTGAACAGGAGATCGTGATCGAAAAAGGTGTTCCCGTCGTCGTTGTGGACAGCCAGGGGCAGCTGATTTGGTTGGCTCCGGACACGGCCCAACCGCAGCGACAGATCGTGGATGAGGCGGAGCTCCAGAAGCGTTTAGAGGAGTTCGCCAGTCGGCATCCCCACGGTACCATCCGACTCCAAGCCGCCACGGAGACGCCCTATAAGAGGGTTGTCGAACTTATGGACCTGGCAAAGCGGGCAAAAGTCCACGAAGTGAAATTAGAGACGCAACCCCGATCTGCACCCTAGCTATCCGGCTTGCGTAGATGGTTGGAAGCCGGTATTACGCGGTCCATTCCAACCGAACTTGGGGCCGAGTGTGGACAGATTCCGCAAGCTGAGTGAATGGATTGCAGGCCAGTTTCGGGCGATCGACGACGAACAGGGTGCGCTGAGTCGTTCCGGACCGCCCGGTCGACGGGCTGCGCTTGTCCTGATTGTGGCTGCAGTCTGCCTGATCGCACTGCAATATATTGTGATCGGCAATAAGAATATACGTGCTGCCTTTCCACCCTGGGTTGCCGAAAAACTTCCGGGAGATGATCCGGTTCGGTTTCGCATCGGCTGGGCCATGGGCTGTGTATTATTCTATCTGGTCATTCCAGCCGTTTTCATCCGGCTGGTATTGCGTGAACGCTTGCGGGATTTTGGGCTGACCTTCAAGGGCTTTTTCCGTCATGCGCCCATATACCTTTTGATGTTTCTACCGGTGGCAATGATGGTGGTACTGGTGTCCTACGATGCCCACTTTCAAGACACCTACCCGTTTTATAAGAACCCGTCGTCTTTGAAACATCTACTGGCATGGGAACTCTGCTACGCGATGCAGTTCGTTGCCCTGGAGTTCTTCTTCCGTGGATTCGTGGTCCACGGGCTAAAAAAACGATATGGAACGGCGGCCATCTGGATCATGGTTATTCCCTATTGCATGATCCACTTTCCGAAACCCTGGCCGGAAACATGCGGTGCCCTTGTGGCCGGTACAGTACTCGGCGTTCTGTCGCTCCGGACCGGAAGTGTCATGGGCGGTGCCGCGATTCACATCGCGGTAGCCTGGTGGATGGATCTTGTCTCCCTGTGGCAGAAAAGCCAACTGGGCTCTCTATTTTGATCCCCGGCGCGAAATGAAAGGCCCCGGATCTTGTTGCTGAAGGGCTCCGTGGTTGCGGCTTCGACGGCTAAGCAATAAGCTGGAAGGGTAATCGCATACGGAGAATAGAGAATGAGACGTCGGTTGGGTTTGGCGCTGATCATCGCCATATTTTTAGCGACGGCCTGGGCTGAGGCGTCGACTCGACGAAAGGCAGGGAAGTCCCAGCTTCGCGAGCAGTCCACGCACGAGTATGTCTATGATGCGGGCCGCATCGTGGAGAGTGTACAACGAGTCTACAATGCCAATGCCGAGCTTGTTCGCACGATCGCGATTACCTACGAACGCGACGAACGGGGACAAACTCTGCGTGTTGAGCGTATTCGAACGGATGCCAACGACGTCCTGGTCGAGACCGTGATTACAAATTATCTCTATGACGAGAAGGGCTATGTCGGCTTCGACCGTCGGTTCACGGATGGTGCGGATGAACAGGTACGGCGCGAAGAGGTTCGTAACCATGTCCCGGTCATGGAAGTAGGAATTGTTCGCGAGACGCGGATCTATGGTCCTGATGATGCGTTGATCGAGTTCCGTTATTCCACGACGGACCGAGATGATTTCGGCCGGCTGGTTGCACAGGATGAATCCACGTTTTCACCGAAGGGCGTGCAGACGCGTCGTTTTCGGCAGGAATACAATCACACCCGTGCGGGCGAACTTATTGGATTGGTTCGCTATCGGTTCGACGAGAACGACGACCAGATCTCGCGCGAGGAGGGCACCCGTTCGGTCGAAGATCGCTTCCAGACCACAACGGAATGGACTCTATTTGATGCAAAGGAACGCATCACCGGCTACCGGGATGACAACATCTACAGGAATGGGGAAGGGCGCGTGGCACGTACGGAGACCGTGGTCTACAAC
>Ga0310121_10000883_pt1:5000-31834 | contig 31834 bp, 23 predicted proteins | sample CB27_Tmax_986_MG_FD_203504 | JGI IMG/M metagenome (GOLD analysis project Ga0310121, IMG submission 203504) | Marine microbial communities from Western Arctic Ocean, Canada - CB27_Tmax_986 | ecosystem: Environmental > Aquatic > Marine > Oceanic | place: Canada: Western Arctic Ocean... | reverse complement strand
AGGATCTTCCCCAAACAGGTTTATTGGCATTTGTAAGTGCAGAGCCTGCTGCAAAATTATTTGGTTCAGATTGAATATTAGCTACACACCAACCAGATAGATCTTGATTAAATGCAGTAGCGTCACGAAACATCATTTGCATTTGAGTCACATTAGAAGTATCCCAACTACCTATATCTTGATTAAAAGAAGTGGCTCCATTAAACATAATATCCATATCAAGAACATTTGATGTATCCCAATTTCCAATGTTTTGGTTAAATGCTGAAGCATTATAAAACATAGTTTCCATATCAGTAACACTTGATGTATCCCAAGAGCCAATATTTTGATTAAAAGAAGTGGCATTCGAAAACATATTTGAAAAGGAGGTTACTTTCGAAGTATCCCAGCCTCCAATATTTTGATTAAAAGAAGTGGCATTCGAAAACATACCTGACATAACTGTAACATTTGAGGTATCCCAACCTCCAATATTCTGATTAAATACAGTTGCACCTTGGAACATACTATTCATATTAGTAACATTTGAAGTATCCCAAGAGCTAATATTTTGATTAAATGATTGCATTACGTTATAGTTCCCAGAACTATCTACCATTAGACCTACCATTGATGTTACTTTTGATGTGCAAAGTTTTGTTACATCCTCTCCTCGAGTCACCTTAAACTTTAAGGTACTATTATCAACTACCGTGTAGGTGACACCATTAATTACTTCTGTATCACCAACCGTTGCATTAGGACATTTACAAGTGCCATTTTCAAAATAAATATTTGCATTAGCAGTTGTTGTATTATTAGTAGTTGTATTAGCAGTTGTTGTATTATTAGTAGTTGTATTAGCAGTTGTTCCTCCAGTTGTAGCAGCTTGAGTTACCGTTATTTCAATTTTTTCTATTTGCTCTTGACAGCCGCCATCACTTGTTGTAGTTATAGACCCTGTATATGTTCCTGCACTTGGTAAAGAACCTTGAATAGTATAAGTGTTTCCAGATTGAGAAACCTGCAAATAAGAAGGAAGTCCTGTGATCGATAAACCTGTAGCCGCTCCCCCATAGGTTAAGACAATATTTCCAATGGCACTTCCAGCGGTAATTGACTGAACAAGTGATCCAGAAGTAACAGTTATAATTGGTGAATTTTGATCTTTATTAATAGTAACAGTTTGAGAAACTTGATTGCAATTTTGATTACCACCAGAGGTATAGACTGAAAAACTATATAAGCTATTTGATAAAACAGGAGTCCCCGAAATAGTTAATGTATTATTACTAATACTTGCTGTTAATCCAGAAGGGATTGTTTGATCCACATTAACTGAAACCCCTGTTCCTCCAAAATCAAAAGTGATAGGCTGTATGGCATCCCCACTACATAGAGTTTGGTTTATTACCCCAGAGGTAAGAGAAAGAGTGGGACAATCACATTCCAGTTCAAAACTGGTTGTGGAGTCATAGATCCATCCAGAGGGGATATTACCTAACAGTGAAGCATCAATTTTAACGCAAGTTAAATTAGGATTCCCGCTAATATTTAAAGAACTCAGTTGATTGTTAAAGGATAAATCTAATTGAGTAAAACTATTACCACTAATATTTAAACTTGTGAGTTTTGTTAAATTAACAAGAGGAATTTGGCTAAGACCATTTCCACTTAAATTAAGATCATTAAGATTTGTAAAATATTCTAACCCACTAAAATCAGTTATTGATCTGTTACTTAAATCCAGTTGAGTAATATCAAGAACAGTAAGAAAATCAATGTATGTGTCAATAGCATCATCATAACCAGAATCAATAAGAGCCTGTTCAAAATTGGTATCAGGGATAGATACTTTTCCTGATTGGAAGAGTGGGTCTTTAGTTCCTGATACATCAAACTTAAATACACCAAGAACATTTAAAGTAAAGTTAATTTGCGCTCCTGTTATTGAAATATTTGTAATTACCCCAACATTGATAAGTTTAATCTCCGTATTTGAAATAACATCAAATGTTCCGCTGATTTGTCCTGTAGTAGTATTTAATATGTAACTGTAATCTATATTAAAGATGATACTTGACACATCTATAGAAGTTGAAACAACCATTGATTTTTGATCAATAATAGGTGGTAAATCAGATCCATCTTTTTTCTTTAATTTCCATCTTCCTACACTTTCAAGTAAAATGCCATATTCAAATTTTGCAGTAATATTTGTCTCTTCGCTAATTGTAATCTCTAAAGGGTTTTCATCTCCAGTATGATCTTCTTTCCATTTAATAAAATCCCACCCCTCTGCAGCAGTTGGAGTTAGTCTTACTGTCGTTCCATAAAGATAATCTGTAGACTTTCCTGTAACCACTATTTCTTCACTTACAGTTCCTTCTCCTTCAATTTTTACCTCTAAAGAATAGGATAGTTTTTCAAATTTTGCAGTTATAGTTTTAGCTCTATCAATATTAACTTCTACAGGGTTGGTATCTCCCGTAATAGCTCCACTCCATTCAGAAAAGTAATATCCAGTTGAAGGATTAGCTGTAAGTTTTACAACACTCCCTGATGAATAATCAGTGCTTTTTCCACTGAATATAAGCTGCTCGGAAACTGTTCCTTCTCCTTGGGTATTTATGGTTAAAGAATATTTTCTTTTAACAAACTCGGCAACAATATTTTTGTTTCCATTCATTTCAAAATTTAGAAGATTAGATGTTCCTGATTCATCACCAGACCATTTTGAAAATTCATATTCCCCAGCTGGAGTTGCTACTATAGATACTGAAGATCCATCTTTATATGTTCCTATGGCAGGAGAAACACTTCCTGATAAAGGAGGAGATACCGTTACATTAAGGGTATATTCTTTAGTACAACTGGAATAAAGAATTAAAGAAAGTACTACAAGAGCTAACTTTTTAATTGTATAGGTTTTATTAAAACTAAATGTACAAAAAACCTCCTAAAACTAATTAGAGGGTTAATGTAGAAATACTATTCTTTTATTTTACCTGTGAACCACCTTTAAATAATTTAACCTCGCCTGTAACTTTGTTCACAACATATATTCTTGGCTGTTTAATACCAGAGGGAGATGGCATAGCCTCACTAAACTCCCAAACGTGGCTTTCAGGTGTTGCTAAAATTTGACTTTTTTGCATTAATGTTTTTTCATCATCGTTTGTAAAACCAGTTACTAAAGCTAATACTCCTATAACTGCAAATATTCCTATAATTATATCTTTAAGATTTTTCATTTTGTTTGTTTTTAAAACTAAAGATAAAAAAACCCCCTAAAGTTAATTAGAGAGATGTGGTAATATACCCATATAGCGACAATACCCCCAAAAAGAAAACTGATTTATTTTAAATGGGCACACTATGGGCACACTATGGGCACACTATGGGCACACTATGGGCACAAATATATGTAATTAAATGAACTTATAAAAACTAATGTGAACTGTAAAGTCAAGTATAGTGTACTAATATAGAGTTAAGTGGACTTAAGGATTATAGTTTCATATACTCTACAATAATTTGACCTAGATTCCAGCTAGGGATATAATAAGTATATTCTGATCCTTCTAAGATTTTCTTAAATATTAATTTTTGTAGAATGGTTGAATTTCCAGTAATAATTGTTATAGAAAATGAACCTTTTTCTCTTTCTTCTTCTATTGTCATTTTAACTTTTTCTACAGCTTCTTTGTGACGAACACCATGTAAATCTATTTTTTTAATTGGAGTTTAATTTTTTGTTATAATAATTTAATTTAAGATAAAATACTCTTTTTTTATTACTTTAGCTTAGAAATTTTATTTGAAATCTATGTGGAAAATTTTTTTTGAATCTATAGCTTATTTGTTTGAAGAAATTTTATTTATTCCTCATAATGTGCTCAGAGAGTTACAACTTGAAAGTTGGTGGGCAGCAAATATAGTTTCTTGGATATTTTTCTTTCTAGCATTTTTTGCAGCGATATATTGGATTAGACAATTAAAAATTTTTGATGATCGTGGGGAAGAGGATAAAGATATTAGTTCCCATTCATTCCTTTAAAGAGTATTATTTATTAATTGACTTTAGATATCTTTTTATATGCATTTGATTTAAAGAGTCTGAATCACCGTATTTTAATTTAAGTTCTGATAGTCTGTTATGAAGATCTTCTTTAATTTTTATATATTTTGAATCATTATATATATTGTTCATTTCGGATGGATCATTCTTTAAATCATACATTTCCCATTCATCAATATCATAATAAAAATGCATTAATTTATAATGCTGTGTCCTTATGCCATAGTGTCTTTTAACCATATGAACAGAGGGGTATTCATAATATGTATAATATATAGCATCTCTCCATTTTATTTTATTAGTTTGATTATTAACAAGTTTTCTAAAAGATAAACCTTGCATATCAGATGGCTTTGAAATGTTAGCATAATCTAAGAACGTAGGTGCGAAATCTAAATTTTGAACTAATTCATTGACTTCTGTTTTTGGTTCAATCTCTCTAGGATATCTCATTAAAATTGGAGTCCTCAAAGATTCTTCATACATAAATCTTTTATCAAACCAACCGTGCTCTCCAAGATAAAAACCTTGATCGGAGGTATAAACAACAATTGTATTTTCAGTAAGATCTGCTTCCTCAAGATAATCAAGTACTTGACCAACACCATCGTCAATAGATTGAATTGTTCTTAGATAGTCTTTTATATATCTATTAAATTTCCAAAGTGCTAAATCTTTTCCTTTTAATTTTTGAATTTTCATAGCATTATTTTTTGGTATATATGCAGTAAGCCAATCTTTTTTTTGTTCATCTGTAAATCGATTTAACTCTTTTTCAAAACTAGTATTTCGACCATAGGGATCAATCAAAAATTTAAAATCATGACCCCATCTTCCATGACCACCATTTCCATGAGCTAATTTTATTTGTTTTTCCGTTGCGTGAATTAACATTTCTTGTTTTTTTGAAGCAGTTCCTCTATTTGAGTAATCATCGAAAAAATTAGATGGGGGATTAAATGTTTTATCATCAAAAAGTCCTAAATATTTTTTTTCAGGTTTCCAGTTTCTATGTGGAGCTTTTTGATGATATAGAAGTAAAAAAGGTTTTGTTTTATTTCTTTTATTCTTTAACCAATCTAGACTAAGGTCAGTGGTAATAGATGTTACATAGCCTTCTATTCGTTTTTTTATTCCATTAATCACAAAATCAGGATTGTAATAATGACCTTGACCTTCTAGAACTGCAGAATAATCAAATCCTTGAGGTAAGCCTCTTAAATGTATTTTGCCAATTAAAGCAGTTTGATAGCCAGATTTTTGAAGTTCTTTAGCAAAGTTGGGTTGTGACCAATCAAAGTTTTGATGGTTATCAACTTTTCCATTTATAAAGCTATGTTTTCCAGTAAGCATAACGGCTCTACTTGGAGCACAAATGGAGTTAGTTACAAAACCTTTATTAAATATAGCTCCCTCATCAGCTATTCTATCAATGTTTGGTGTATTATTTAATTTATGTCCATATGCACTAATAGCCTGAAAAGCATGATCGTCAGACATTATAAAAATTATATTCGGGGGATTTGAATTTTTTGAACAAGAAACTATGGATATATATAAAAAAATTAAAAGAATAAATTTTTTCATTTAAATTATGATTCCATTAGAGAATTAATTTACAAAAATATCAGATTCTTTTACTTTTATTATTTTTCCAAATTTTTTAATTTCATTTATATTAATTCTAGAGAAATTTCCAACTATTGATATAATCATTTAAAAATACGGTTAAATATTTTTGATTTTTTATCCTACTCTATAATAATTTCCTTAGCATTAAGGGCTGATTCTATATCTGTGACCCACATATTTGAATTATAGTTGGCAATTCTTCGTAAAGTTTTTTCAGGTCTTATAGATAATTCATATAGCCCGGTTTTTTTATTAAGTTTTATTTTTTTTACAATAAAGATTATATCATAGTTAGCATCTATATCAGTATTTATTGGAAGAGGTTGTGCAATTTTTCTTAAAGGTCCATATATTATATGCTTATATGAAGCTGCTTTAATTGAATTACCTATTGAACTTAATGAGATTTTTGAATCATCACTATTTATTGATGAAGGATTTATAAGGCCTATTTTTAGAGAAGTTCCTTCTTTAATTTGAAGATCATTAATATTTAAAACCCCTTTTTTATAAGTTTGAGAAAAGACCGTTAAAAAATTAAAAGTAAAAATCAATACAAAAAAAATATTATTTTTCATTATTTTAAGTTTTAATTGGCACTAATATAAACTAAAAAAAAGAATTTAATTTTAGACTTAATTACTTTAAGTATTTTAAAAACTTCTACTAATTTATTTGTAAATTCGGAATTTTAAAAAAATTTATTTATTATGGTTAGACCTTATGGCTTTTTTGTTTTACTAATTTGTGTTTTTCTGTTTTTTAATTCTAATGCTCAAAGACCCAATACTAAAAAAGTTGAATTTAAATATGTTCAACCTCCAAGTAGTCCTCTTCCAGAGAATGTTAAAACTTATCATTCATTAATTTCTGTAAAAACCTCATTATTTACTGCCCCTACTAATACTAGAGATAATTTTGGACGTTTAATTGAACTGGAATTAAAGGGTTATGAACAAATTAGTTCTATGGGTGATGCTGATATACTCATTGGTCTAAATATAAATAATGTTTCCTGGGAAAGTGATGTTGAAAAAGCGAAATATAAGCAAAAAATAAATGACAGTACTTATGTTGACAAGGAAGGAGGAAGGTATTTTATAAAAGCGTCTATGAATTATAGCAAGACTGTTAAAGATGTTAAAAATGATAAATTTTTAATGTCTGATGTTCTAACTAAAAGTAATGGATTTACCTCTAAGATACTTCCTTCATATAATCAAGCAATAAAACAAAGAAATAATACTGCATCATATAAAAGAAATAATTTATACAATGAATTATTTCTTCAAGCTAAAAATGATTTTAAATATAAAATTAATGATGTGTATGGATATCCTTTAAAAAGAATATATAATCCAATTGCAAGAGGTAAAGGCAGGAAACATGACTACTCTGATTTGCAAAAGGCTTTTGATCTATTTAATAATTCTTCAAAGAATTATAACGGACATGACATAAATGAAGAACTTGAGAAAAATATACTTGAATGTATTAAAATATGGGACCTAGCAATTCAACAATATGTTCCAAAAAAGAGAAAAGCAAGAATAGGAGATAGAATTATAGGAGAATTATACTTTAATAGAGCTTATGCTTATTTTGTTTTAAGAGACTGGAATCAAGTTTATTCTAATTTATCAAAAGCAAATGAGTCTAAAGGATTAAAAAAAGCATCAAAAACCCTTGATTTAATAACAAAAAATCTAGAGAAGAGGTATACTCTTCAATGATTGTTTTATACAAAACCGTAAGTATAAAAACAAACTCCTACTAATTATAGGGGTTTAAAGAATTATTTGTAACGGGGGCAGGATTCGTGATAACTTTTTTATTTTTCTATATTTTTTGCCAAACCCCTATTTTCTCTCATATTTTATAAAATTTACATAAAAAAATCTAAATAAAACTAAATATAATTTTTTTTTATACTGTTTCTAAAAGTGTCTCTATGAGTTTTATTTACACCAAAGTTTTATAGTGTTTAATTATTGAATTACTAAAAAATAACGGATGATAATAAATTATAATACGGAATTTATATTTTTAATGTTTACATTTAAGAAATCTAAATTAATTATTATGAAATCAATTAATAAATTCATTCTCCTCTTTATCATTAGTAGCCCTTTATGTTTTTCACAACCAGATATACCAATAAATGAATGGGTAGGAAAAACTATATTGCTTATAGGCGCACATCCAGATGATGACCATCAATCACATGGGACGTTGGCAATGATAAAAGCAAATGGTAACAATATCTACATGGTGATTATGACAACTGGAAATGTCGGTACTAAAGATCCTAACATAAGTAAAACGGATTTGTCTAAAATAAGAAGGCAAGAACAAATTGATGCTATGAAAGAGATTGGTCTTTCAGAAGAACATTATGTTAATCTAGGTTATGATGATGGTCGTCTAGAATTTGCTGATAAGGAAGAAGCAATAGGCAAACTAGTATATTATATTCGTAAGTTTAAACCTGATGTGCTGATGTCATTTGATCCGGGGTTTAACTATCAGGTATGGCATAAGAGTGATCACCGAGCAGCAGCTTATCTAACAGCTGATGCTGTTAGGGCAGCAGAATGGCCCTTAATGTATGAAGGAGATATTATTCACAAAAATTTGGATGCCCACCTTGTCCCTGAGCTTCTTTTTTATGGAGGCAATGTAAGTGACAAAAATACAATAGTAAACATTGATAAATATGTTAATCAAAGAGTAGCTGCTGGGACTAAATATTTAAGTCAATTTTCAAGCGGATGGTTTAATTATTTAGGTTCAAATATTGATAATTATCCAAAAGGAGAAAAAGAGAGTCTTTTCAAGAAAATAAGAGATAGAATAAAGATGGTTAATGGAATATCTGTTGAGCAATTTAGGTATTACAAAGGAAGACCAGATGGAATGGGAAGAAAACCAAGAGATTGAAGTTTTACACATTTTCTGCATCAGCTTCCATCTGTTTTAATGATGAATAATTATTAAAAATAAAATACTCACCTGCATTTAATCAAAATACAGGGAGTTGGGATACTTCTAAGGTAACTGATATATGGCTTATATGTTTGGAAGTACATATGTATTTAATCAAGATCTATTCGGATGGTGTGTTTCTAATATTTCATCTGAACCTGCATATTTTTCAACTAATTGATCACTTACAAATGCTAACAAATCTGTTTGGGGAACCTGTGATTAAACCACAACCCTCTAATTAACTTTAGGGGGGTGTTATTATAGCTAAAAATCATAGTTCATTCCACAAATCATTCCACAAAAATATATATTTTTGTGGAAAATAAACAACTCCCCCTGGCACCCCCACCCTTATTATGTTTTATTTAAAAAACACCAATTGTAAAAGAAAATGTCACAAGTAAAGACGAAAAGTATAAATCAAAGTATTCTTACTTTGGAAAGTACCTTTTCCCCAAGAAGACATTGAGGCTCATACGGTAAAAGTGGAGATTCTAAGTGAAAATGGTTTTGTAAACCCCAAGAATTAAAGTATTGGCCATGTAATAAATCTAAAAGCAACAAAATAGGATAAATATGTTAATCAAAGATTAGCTGCAGGAACTAAATATTTAAGTCAATGGTCAAACTAACTTGTTCTTGAATTGTTTCAGGTAGGGGTAGCATCCAAGCTTTCAATATTTTCCATGGAATGAAGTACATTGAAGTTAAAGTCCCAACGAGCAATAGTGCTCTTATTATATTTTGTTTTTTCAATACATTATTTTAAACGTCTAAAATAAAAAAAACGGCTACACTATAAAAGTATAACCGTTTTATTGTTTTAGTAGCGAGGGCAGGACTCGAACCTGCGACCTTTGGGTTATGAGCCCAACGAGCTACCTACTGCTCTACCTCGCGCTAGTCTGCAAATGTATTAATTTAAAATACACCATGCAACAACCTTTTTTTAAAGACCGTATCTTTACAAAAAAGTTGAATTTGAAAAAACATAAGTCTGGATTTGTATCAATTGTAGGAAATCCTAATGTAGGTAAATCTACATTGATGAACTCTTTAGTAGGAGAAGAGATTTCTATTATTACTGCTAAAGCTCAGACAACTAGACATCGAATTTTGGGAATAATTAACGGGGAGAATTTTCAAATGGTCTTATCCGATACACCTGGGGTAATAAAACCTTCTTACAAAATGCAAGATTCAATGATGAAGTCGGTAAAGGATTCACTTATAGATGCCGATATATTGATATATATGACTACTGTTAATGAAACTAAAATAAAGGATAAAGTTGTTTTTGAAAAAATCAAAAATTCAAAAGTTCCTTTGATAGTTTTGATAAATAAAATTGATCTTTTTGATCAGGTTTTGTTAGAGAAGAATGTTGAATTTTGGTCTGCCGAATTACCTAAAGCTAAAATTTATCCAATATCAGTGTTGAAGGATTTTTTTGTTAAAGAAATTCTTGAAATTTTGATTGATCATTTACCAGAGTTTCCTCCGTACTTTCCTAAGGATCAATTAACTGATAGACCAGAGAGATTTTTTGTAAATGAAGCAGTTAGGGAACAGATATTTATTAATTATACTAAAGAGATACCATATTCTGTTGAAGTAATTACTGAAGAATTTTCTGAGAACAAAAAAATTATTAGAATACGTTCAATAATAAATGTGGAAAGAGAATCTCAAAAAGCAATTATTATTGGAAATAAGGGAAAGGCTTTAAAAAATGTAGGGGTTAGAACCAGAAAAAAATTAGAAAAATTTTTTGGTAAAAAGATACATATTGAATTATATGTAAAAGTTTCTAAGAAATGGAGATCTAATCCTAAACAACTTAAGCGATTTGGATATAATTAATAAACTTCATTGATACTCGATTTATAAATAGATTATTTTTGTTTTCAAATAAATCTAATGAGTGATATAATTGTAATTATCGGTAGACCAAACGTTGGAAAATCAACTTTTTTTAATAGGATGATTAATAAACGTGAGGCTATAGTAGATTCTACTAGTGGAGTAACTCGTGATAGACATTATTCAAAGTGTGAATGGAATGGAAAACATTTTACATTAATTGATACGGGTGGGTATCTTCAAGGCAGTGATGATGTTTTTCAAAAAGAAATTGATAAACAAGTTAAGATAGCCATTAATGAGGCAGATGCAATTATTTTCATAGTTGATGTTAATGATGGAATTACAGCAATGGATTTAAATATTTTAAAATCAGTAAGGAAATCAAAAAAAACAATTTTTTTGGTAGTTAATAAAGTTGATAATTCAACTAAATTAAATATTGTAGCTGAATTTTATAAACTGGGATTTGATCCCATTTATCCACTCTCAAGTATTAATGGAAGTGGTACAGGGGAGTTATTAGATGATATTGTTTTAAGTTTTAAAGATGATAATATTGAAGATGAAATTGATATACCAAAGTTTGCTGTAGTTGGAAGGCCTAATGCTGGAAAATCTTCCTTTATAAATTCTTTAATTGGAGAAGAGAGAAGTATAGTTACGGAAAAAGCAGGAACAACTAGAGATAGTATTTATACTAGATATAATCTTTTTGGATTTGATTTCAATTTAGTAGATACTGCTGGTATTAGAAGAAAATCAAAAATAAAAGAAAATATTGAGTTTTACTCAGTTATGAGATCGATAAGATCAATAGAATATTGTGATGTTTCTCTTTTAATTTTAGATGCAACTAGAAGTTTTGATGGTCAAGTTCAAAATATTTTTTGGTTATCACACAGAAATAATAAGGGCATTGTAATCTTAGTAAACAAATGGGATTTAATTGACAAGAAAAAAAGTTCTACAAAAGAATTTGAAAAAAAAATAAAAAAACTAATCTTACCTTTTGAGGATGTGCCAATTATTTTTATTTCATCTATAAGCAAGCAGAGGATTTATAAATCAATTGAAAAAGCCATTGAAGTTTTTAAGAATAGAAAAAATAGAATTCCAACAAAAGAGCTTAATAATTTTTTATTACCAATAATTGAGAAATATCCTCCTCCATCATCTAAAGGAAAATTTATAAAAATTAAATTTTGTAGTCAATTACCAACTTTTCATCCTCAGTTTGTTTTTTTTTGCAATTTACCCCAATATCTTAAAGATCCGTATAAAAGGTTTTTGGAAAATAAGTTGAGACAACAATATAATTTTACTGGAGCCCCAATACAAATATTTTTCAGAAAAAAATAGTTATAGTTTTAATTTGAGTTTTGTTAAATCTCCCTTAATTTTTTCTAGTTTTGATAATAAAGAAATTTTAATATTCTCAGAATCTTTAACTTTAAGTTGTTTTTTAGTTCCTGAAATTGTCAACCCTTTTTCTTTAACAAGATAATATATCAACTGTATAACTTTAATATTTTCAGGAGTATATTTTCTCGTTCCACTTTCCTTTTTTTTTGGTTTAATTTCATCGAATTCCTTTTCCCAAAAACGTAATAGAGATGGATTTACATTGAATGCTTTTGAGACTTCACCTATAGAATAGTAGCGTTTTTCAGGAAGTTTTATATTCATTATTAGTCCATGGATTGATTTTCCTGACTTGCTTGGGTAAGAAGAATATCATATTCCTCTGGTGATAGATTTCCATAGTAGAAGTTCATTGGGTTGATACGGTTACCATCCTTAAATATTTCATAATGTAGATGAGGAGCTACTGATCTACCAGTATTACCAACATATCCTATGAGATCCCCTCTTTTAACTTTTTGACCTCTTCTAACATTATATTTATCTAGGTGGGCATATAAACTTGTGTATCCAAAACCATGATCAATTCTAATGTGTCTTCCATAGCCTGCAGATCTATTGTCAGCACGTTTTATAATTCCATTTCCTGATGCATATATTGGACTTCCTCTTTTGGTAGAAAAATCCATACCCCAATGTTTTCTCTTTATTTTTGTAAAAGGATCTGTTCTATATCCAAATCCAGAAGCCATTCTTTTAAGATCTTTATTTTTAATCGGTTGAATTGAAGGGATTGCAGCAAGAAGTTCTTTTTTGTTTTTTGCTAAAAACTCAATTTCATCTAAAGATTTTGATTGCATAACAGTTTGCTTTGTTAAAACATCTAATCTTTTGGTTGTATTTATTATAAGACTAGAGTTATCAAAACCTTCTAAGTCTTTATATCTGTTAATACCACCAAAACCAACTTTTCTTTGTTCTTCTGGAATAGGACTTGCCTCAAAATATAAGCGATAAAGATTATTATCTCTTTCTTCCAAATTTGAAAGAACATTTTCTACTTGATTTAATTTTTTATTAAGTATATCAAACTGAATTGTATAATTTGTAAGTTCTCTTTTTTGATTAATTTCTGTAGGTGTGTCCAACAGGTCAGTATTTAGAATAATTAAAAGAGAAACAAATCCAAATAAAAAAGATGAGAACAAAAAAAGTACAAAATTCGATACTCTTAGTCGATTAGTAATTTTAATTTCACGATAAGATAAAGTCTCAGGATCGTAATAGTACTTAATATTAGACATTTAATAAAATTGAATGTATTTTAATATAAACTATATAACAAATATAAACTATATAACAAATATAATAATATTGACATATAACATCATTTTAGCCATTTATTTCATTATTTAAAATTATTTTTGTCTTATGAAATCATCAGAAATTAGAAAAGAATTTTTTAATTTTTTTGCTAAAAAAAAACATAGTATTCTAAAGTCATCACCAATGGTTATTAAGGATGATCCTACCTTAATGTTTACTAATGCAGGGATGAATCAATTTAAGGAATATTTTTTAGGAAATGCAAAACCAACTAGTAATCGAGTTTGTAATACTCAAAAATGTTTAAGAGTTTCGGGAAAGCATAATGATTTGGAAGAGGTTGGGATTGATACCTATCATCACACTTTTTTTGAAATGCTAGGAAATTGGAGTTTTGGAGATTACTTTAAAGAAGAAGCTATTACTTGGGCTTGGGAATTATTAACAGTAAATTATAAAATTGCTTCTGAAAATTTGTATGTTACAATTTTTGAGGGTTCTAAGACAGAAGGTCTAGAAAAAGATATTGAGGCTTATAATTATTGGAAAAAAATATTATCAACTGAAAGAATTTTATTAGGAAATAAAAAAGACAATTTTTGGGAGATGGGAGAACAAGGTCCTTGTGGACCATGTTCAGAAATTCATATTGATTTACGATCTGAAAATGATAAGAAAAAAGTACCTGGTGCTTCACTGGTTAATAAGGATAATCCTCAAGTAATAGAGTTATGGAATCTTGTTTTTATTGAGTTTAATAGAAAGTCAAATGGTAATCTTGAAAAGTTACCTCAAAAACATATTGATACGGGTTTGGGTTTTGAAAGACTTTGTATGGTGCTTCAGAATAAAAAATCAAATTATGACAGTGATGTTTTTACTCCATTAATTAAAGAGATTGAAGTACTAACTAATTTTCAGTATGGTAAAAAAGAAGCTTTAGATAAAGCAATAAGAGTTATTTCTGATCATATAAGAGCAGTTTATTTTGCTATTGCTGATGGGCAACTTCCTAGTAATAATGGAGCGGGATACGTTATTAGAAGAATTTTAAGAAGAGCTATTAGATATGGTTTTACTTTTTTAAATCAAAAAAAACCTTTTATATATAAGCTTGTGTCTACTCTAGAAAATCAACTTAATTCTATTTTTCCTGAGTTAAATAAAGAGGAAAATCTTGCCATTAATGTAATAAGAGAAGAAGAAAAGTCTTTTTTAAAAACACTTGAACAAGGATTAACTCTTTTAGATAATATTCTGTCTAATTCAAAGAATAAGAAAATAAGTGGATCTAAATGTTTTCAATTGTATGACACATATGGTTTTCCTATTGATTTAACTGCTTTAATAGCTAATGAGAAGGGTTACAAAATAGACATATATGGATTCGATAAAGAAATGAATATTCAAAAGTCAAGATCTAGAGCTGCTTCTGCATCAAGCTCTGAGGATTGGGTTGTTCTAGAATCTGACTATGTTGAGGAGTTTGTTGGTTATGATTATTTATCTTCAGATGTAAAAATTACTAGATATAGAAAAATGAAATCTGCCAAAGAAGGAGATTTTTATCAACTTGTTTTTAATCTTACTCCATTTTATCCTGAAGGTGGAGGACAGGTTGGAGATAAGGGATATTTACAATCTGTTAATGGAGATGTTTTTTATATAACTGCCACGAAAAAAGAAAATAATGTAATTCTTCATTATACAAAAAATTCACCTTCTAATCTTAAAGAAGGTTTTAAGGCTGTAGTAGATTCAAAACAAAGAATAAGAACTTCTTCCAATCATACTGCAACTCATTTATTGCATCAAGCTTTAAGATTTATTCTCGGTGATCACGTTGAACAGAAAGGTTCAATGGTTCACTCAGAAATTTTTAGATTTGATTTTTCTCATTTTTCAAAATTAAAAACAGAGGAATTAATTCAAATTGAGCAGTTTGTTAATTCTAGAATAATGAAGCAAATTCCATTAGAAGAAAATAGAACTGTCCCATACAAAAAAGCTATTGATAATGGAGCTATAGGATTATTTGGAGAAAAATATGGTGATGTTGTAAGAACTATAAAATTTGATCAATCTTTTGAGCTTTGTGGAGGAACTCATGTTAAAAACACTCATGAAATTTGGTATTTTAAAATTGTTTCAGAAACTTCTATTGCTTCTGGTATTAGAAGGATAGAGGCAATTACAGGAGATGCAGTTAAGGATTATTTTGAGAAAAGAAATAATTTAATTGAAGAGTTACAGAATGAATTTAATCATCCCCAAGATCTTTTAAAAACTGTCATGAAAATTAAAGAAGAAAATATAATTTTTAAAAAAGAATTATCAGAATTATCTCAAAAAAAATTAAAAAAAATTGAGAAGGAATTAAATAAATTGTTAATAAATAAAAAAGATATATTATTCCTTGCTAAAGAAGTAGATTTAGATTCTAAAAACATAAAAGACTTAGCATTTCAGCTTGGTAGAAATAAAGAAAATTTATTTTTAGTATTGGCGACTAGAAAAGAAGGAAAACCAGTTATAAGTTGTTATGTATCTAAGGAGTTAGTTTTAAAAAAAGAAATAAATGCTGTCGATATTGTTAGGTCCTTAGGAAAACATATAGGAGGATCTGGTGGAGGACAATCATTTTTTGCGACATCTGGAGGAAATGATACTAAAGGTATTAAAAAAGCTTTAAGTGAAGTACAATTAATTTTAGACAAGTTTAAATAATTAACCTTCTGTTGGAGGAAAGTTGTTTAATATTTTTGAGACAAAAAGACTAATTTTTTCATCTCTATTTTTGAAATATTCATTTAAACCTCCTCTACCTTTACCTTGCCATATTAGTTGTTTTGTTTTTGCGTCAATTAAATTAATATATAAAGTTCCTTCAGTTTGGTTTATAGGGTACGGTCTATGTGAACTAAAAAACCAAGGATTATAGTTCCAATATAAATTATCTGTATTAATATAAATTTTTTCTTTTGCTTTAGTAGAAAAACTAATCAAAAGATCTGGGTCTTTTGATTTATTTAATCCCTTAGAACTTAACTCTGAATCTATTGATTTCAAAATTCTTCTCTTATCTAAATCTGAAATTTGAGCCTTATCAACACCTGATTTAAGGTATGCAAAAGTTTTATAAGATTTGAAATCTATACTAGAATCATGGTCACTTAATACGTATATAGATGAACATGAAAAAAGAAAAAAAACATTTAATAAGATTAAGTAATATTTCATTATTATGGATTTATGGTCACTATATTACATAAATATCACAAAAACTATGCCTAATATTATTTAATCTTATTAAATGTTTTTTTTAAAAAGAATAATTAGTGAAAATGAGTGGATAGTAAATCTAAATAATCATAAAATTACAATTAAAAGGGAGGACAAAATTGATAAGTGGATTTCTGGCAATAAGTTTCGAAAACTTAAGTATGTGTTTTTGAAATTAATAAAAGAGAGAAATAAGAAAATTTTATCATTTGGAGGTGTTTTTTCAAATCATTTAGCTGCGTTATCAAAAGCTGGAAATTTACATCGAGTAAAAACTTTTGCTATTGTTAGAGGAAAAGAATGGGAAGATAAAATTATTGAAAATCCCACATTAAAATTTTGTAAAAAAAATGGAATGGACCTACATTTCGTTTCAAGAGAAGAATATCGTTTATATGACAAAGGATTAACTTGTAAAAATATTATAGATTTAAATCCTCAGTTGGAAATTATTCCAGAAGGAGGATCTAGTAAAGAAGCAATGAAAGGTTGTATGGAAATTCTTACTTCTGATGACAAAAAATTTGATGTAATATGTGTTTCAGTTGGAACTGGTGGTACAATTTCAGGAATTATAGAAAGTTCTTATTTAAATCAATTTGTTTTAGGGTTTTTATCATTAAAACATAAGAATATGAGCAAAGAAATTTTTAAAAATACTTCCAAAACAAATTGGTCTTTAATTGATGATTATACATTTAATGGTTATGGAAAAATCAGTATAGAATTAATTAATTTTGTCAATCACTTTTACAAAAAATATAGAGTTCCAATAGATCCCATTTACAATGCAAAAATGGTTTTTGGTATTTTTGACATGATTAAAAAAAATAAATGGAAGTGGGGAAAAAATATATTGATAATAAATACAGGAGGACTTCAGGGTATTAGGGGCATGAATTTGAAATTAAAACAAAGAGGATGGGAAATTATAGATTATTAAAAATTTTAATGATTCCTCTAATTGTTTTTCTATTTTCTTGTGGATCTATTAGAAAAATCTCTAGTGGAAAAACGTTAACTAATAGGGATATAAAAACTAATGAAATATCAAATAATATTGATAATATATCTATTAAAGAAACTGTAGAGGTTGAAAAAAAGTTCTTAATTAATGATCAAAAAGTTATAAATTATATTAAGAAATATTCTGAAACAGCGAAAGTAGAAATGAGGAAATATGGAATTCCAGTAAGTATTACTATTGCTCAAGGAGTTTTAGAGTCTGGAATAGGAGAGGGAAGATTAGCTAAATTAGGTAATAATCATTTTGGAATAAAGTGTCATAAAAAATGGAAAGGAAAAAGAATGTATCATGATGATGATAGGAGAGGAGAATGTTTTAGGGTTTATAAAGATCCTGGATTATCTTATCGAGATCACTCAATTTTTTTAAAAACTCGTTCTAGATATGATTTTTTATTTGATTTAAAAAAAACGAATTATAAAGCTTGGGCAAGAGGACTTAAAAAAGCTGGATATGCAACGGATCCTAAATATCCTGATAAATTAATAAGTTTGATTGAAAGATATAGATTAGATCGCTTTGATAAATCTATTTTAAAAATAATTGATCTAAATAATGAAATTTTTCATAAAGTAAAAAAAGGTGATACTCTTTATTCTATTTCGAAAAAATATAATGTTTCAATTGAAAAGATTGTTGATTATAATAATATTCAGGGAACTAAAATTAGTTTAGGTCAAATTTTAAAGATTCCATAATTTATTATGAGATACCAGAGAAGCAGTAAATTATTTATAGAGTCAAAAGAATTTATACCAGGAGGTGTTAATTCTCCAGTAAGAGCATTTAAAGCTGTTGGTGGAACCCCTGTTTTTATAAAAAAAGCAAAGGGGGCATATCTTTATGATGAGGATGGAAACAAATTTCTAGATTATATTTCTAGTTGGGGTCCAATGATTTTGGGTCATGCTCATCTAAGGGTTGTTAATGCTATAATTGAAAGAACAAAAAATGGAACTTCTTTTGGCACACCAACTGAACTAGAAACTAAAATTGCTAAAATGGCAGTCAAAATGGTCCCCAATATTGATCAAATTAGGTTTGTAAATTCTGGAACTGAGGCTTGTATGAGTGCAATAAGACTTGCAAGAGGTTTTACTGGAAAAGAGAAAATTATTAAATTTTCCGGCTGTTACCACGGACATTCAGATTCTTTATTAATTCAGTCAGGAAGTGGTGCAGCAACTTTTGGAAGTCTTAGTAGCACAGGTGTAACCCAGGGATCAGCTAAGGATACATTGGTTGTAGAATATAATAATTTAGAAAATGTTTTTGACATTTTTAAAAAATATAAAAATAAAATTGCGGCTCTGATTATTGAACCTGTAGCAGGAAACATGGGATGTATCCCACCTAATCAAGGTTTTTTAGAGGGTTTAAGAGATCTTTGTGATGAAAACGAAGCTTTGTTTATTTTTGATGAGGTAATGACTGGATTTAGACTTTCAAGAGGAGGAGCACAAGAGCTATTGGGAGTTAAGGCTGATATTGTAACTTTTGGTAAAGTTTTGGGAGGAGGTTTACCTGTTGGAGCATTTGCTTCAAATAGTGAAATAATGTCGATTTTAGCTCCAAAGGGAGAAGTATATCAAGCTGGAACTTTAAGTGGAAATCCAATTGCTATGACTGCGGGATATGAAACATTAAAGATTTTAGACGAAGACCCAGGTATTTATAATAGACTTAATATGAAGACAAAAAGACTTGAAGACGGACTTAAGATTATTTCTGAGAAAAATAAGGTTAAATATCAGATTAATAGGTTAGGATCTATGATATCAATTCATTTTACTAATAATCCAGTAGTGAATTTTTCATCATCAAAACAAGGAGATAATATTTTGTTTAAAAAATATTTTCATGGAATGCTTGACAAAAATATTTATTTACCTCCTAGTGCTTTTGAAAGTTATTTTTTAAATGATGCAATTTCGAATGACGATATTGATTTTACTATAAGTGTTTATGATAAGGTTAGTTCAAATTTTTAAATTTAATTGGACGTAGAGGTCTCCATTATTTTTGATTACTTTAATAAGCTCTTTTTTTGTTAAATTTTTTATACACTTATCCCATTTGTTATTACTTAATTTTGATTTTTGTTTTAAAATTTTTAGTTCAATTCGATTTTTAATTTTCAGGGAGTTAATAATTTTTTTTTCATTTTCATTCAAATCAATTTCTTTTTTTTTGGGTTTCATTTGAGGGAAAAATAGAACTTCCTGAATAGAACTATTGTTTGTAAGCATCATAACTAGACGATCAATACCAATTCCTATACCTGAAGTCGGCGGCATTCCATATTCTAAAGCTCTTAAAAAATCTTGATCTATAAACATAGCTTCATCATCTCCTTTTTTACTAAGGTTTAATTGGTATTTAAATCTTTCTTTTTGATCTATAGGATTATTCAATTCCGAATAGGCATTAGCTAGTTCTTGACCATTTATCATTAACTCAAACCTCTCAGTTAGATTGGGGTTTGATCTATGTTCTTTGGTTAATGGACTCATTGACTTTGGATAATCTATTATGAAAGTAGGATTAATGTAATGATGTTCACATTTTTCCCCAAAAATAGCATCAATTATTTTGCCTTCTCCCATAGTTTCATCAATTTCAATATTTAGTTTTAAGGCAATTGATTTAAGTTCATTTTCATCCATTTGTGAAATATCAATTCCTGTATGGGTTTTTATAGAATCTAATATTGGAATTCGTGGGTATGGTGCTTTGAAATTAATCTCGTTTTCGCCTAATTTAATTGAGAGAGACTTGTTGATATTTAATAATAATTCTTCTAAGAGGTTTTCTGTTATTTCCATCATCCAGAAGTAATCTTTATAAGCTACATATAATTCAAGAATTGTAAATTCAGGATTGTGATTTCTATCCATTCCTTCATTCCTAAAGTCTTTTGAGAATTCATAAACACCTTCAAATCCACCGATAATAAGTCTTTTAAGATATAATTCATTAGCAATTCTAAGGTATAAAGGTATATTTAAGGCATTATGATGAGTTATAAAAGGTCTGGCAGATGCGCCACCAGGTATTGGTTGCAAAATCGGGGTTTCAACTTCTAAATAATTTTTTTTATTTAAGAATTCTCTTATAAAATTTGTTATTTGAGTTCTTTTTAAAAATGTTTCTTTGACATATGGATTGACTATTAGGTCAACATATCTTTGTCTATATCTTTGTTCGGGATCAGAAAATTCGTCAAATTTTTTACCTTTAGAATCAATTTTAGGTAATGGCAATGGTTTTAATGATTTAGTTAAAATTTTAAAATTTTTAACTAAAACTGTCATTTCTCCAACTTTAGTTGTAAAAAGACTTCCTTCAACACCAATTATATCTCCTATGTCAAGTAGTTTTTTGTAAACTTCACTGTACAATGTTTTGTTTTTAGAGGGGCAAATTTCATCTCTATTAAAATATAGTTGAATTTTTCCTTTACTATCTAATAATTCTGCAAAACTTGCTTTGCCTTGAATTCTCCTTGACATTAACCGACCAGCTATAATTACTTTTTTCCCTTCTTTATATTTTTTTAGAATATCATTTGAGTAAAAATTTACTGGGAAAAGAGGAGCAGGATAAGGATTAATACCCATATCTTTTAAAGTTTTCAACTTTTCCCTCCTAATTTTTTCTTGTTCTGAAAACGTAGACATTTTTATAAATTTTACACACAAAGATACATACTATTCGTAGATGATAGAGATCAAATTTTATAACTTTACAAGCCTGTTTTTTGTTTTATTTTTTTAAGGAAAAGTATAAAAAAAATTGTAACTGAATTAATATTAATTTATATCGTTTGAAAATTAAAAATAACAAAGTAAAAATTATAGAATTAGGTTTAGAATCCTATTCAAGTTGCCGGAAATACCAAGAGGAATTATTCAATACAATTATATCGGTTAAAAAATCTAACAGAAAATTTAATAATAATTTTATAACAAATAATTACCTTGTTTTTGTTGAACATCCTCCAGTTTATACTCTTGGTAATAGTGGTAAAATTCAAAATTTATTAGTGGATCAGAAGGTTTTAAATGAAAATAATATTCAATTTTTTAAAACTAACAGAGGAGGTGATATTACTTTTCATGGACCAGGTCAAATAGTCTGTTATCCTATTTTAGATTTAGATAATTTTTTTACTGATATTCATAAATATCTAAGGTTTTTAGAGGAGGTTGTTATAGAAACTTTAGGTGAATTTGAAATAAACGGTTATTCGCGTAAGGGAGAAACTGGAGTTTGGATTAAAAAGGAAAACTCAAATTATTATAAAATATGTGCAATGGGAGTTAGAGCTAGTAGGTGGGTAACAATGCACGGACTTGCTCTTAATGTAAATACAGATTTAAATTATTTTAAAAATATTATTCCATGTGGAATAAAAGATAAGGGTGTTACATCAATGAAAAATGAATTGGGAAAAGTTTTGACATTAGATTCAGTAAAAGAAAAACTACAATATTTTTTTTCAAAGAAATTTCGAGTAGAATATATTTCTTAATTTATTTGATAAACAATTAAATTATCTTTTTCAGATTTAACAACTAATTCAAGGTTTTTGTCATTATCAATATTTGATAAATCAATTTTTGAATTTCCATAAACTGGGAATCCATCAACTAATTTCCCATTGCTAAAAAATAAATAAACTTTTTTAGAATCAATATTTGTTATAGAAACATAGATAGTATTGTTAATGTAAAAAATTTGAGGAGAAGTATAATTTCCAAATGGAAGATTAACAGGTATTCCCTTGATTGTAAGTATATTCTCAGAAAGTGTAACTAATGTTTTTGATGTCATATTAATTTTGTGGTCAGCAGATAATTTTAATGGAGATCTAAACACATTTCCTTTTTCATCAATTTGAACTAAACTACCATTTTTATCAGATGTTGTAAAAGTGTTTCGATACAAATAAATTTCATTGTTACTAAAATTGATTTTTTCTTTTACTTTGATTCTATCTTTTCCTTTTCTATTAATTATTTTCAATGTGCCATTTCCTAATTGGATTGTTATATAATCCTTATTTTCAATTTTTATATGTTTTGGTGGAAATAAAATATTATTTGAAGTATTCTTTAGTTCAAAACCTTTCACTTTTTTGCCTTTTTTATCGTACATAGATGTTTTTTCCTCTGAACTAATTAAAAATCTATATTTTTTATTTAAATCATAGTCGAAAATTGATAGAGGATTAATTCTATCTGATTTTGAAAATTTTATGTTTAATGGATTAACTTTTTCTCCATTTCTGTCGATAACAATAAACTCAACAGATGTATTAAATGCCATTTGAAATTTTTTATTATTAAAAATGTCCACTTGATTTATTTGACCAATAATTTGATCTGATAGCTTTTTTTTCCAAAATAAATTGCCAGTATTAGAAAATAAATACAGAAAATTTTTAATATCTTGAACAGCAATATCCATTTTTTTTGTTCTGTGGTTGTAAAGGAATTTTGGTGGAAGACTGATTGGATTATCAATTGATAAAGAAAATTGATTTGAAACTGTTTTATTTTTTTTAGTTGTAATATTTTTTTGAGCTGTAATTCTCATTTGTAAAACATTATCTTCATTTATTCCTTGCATAGCAATTATTGGAAATTTGTTTAATGGTATTTTGTTTATTATTTTTTTATTTGAGTTTATTTCCCAATGTTGTTTTAAATTTTTTGTATTACCTAACCAAAGAAATAAATTTTTTGAGGCAAGTGTTGATTTTAATTTTTTGAAGTTAACATCTTGATTTAAAGTTTGATTTTCTTTATAATTTGAAATTATTTTTTTTATTAAATTTTCAGATTCTGCATATATCACAAAATCATCAATTTTTGTAGTCCAATTTACCTTTAAAGATTTAATAAAATTTGAAGAAAAATTGATAAAATCATTAGGGAGAGATTTTTTATTAATTTTAAATTCTCTATACTGTTTTATAAAGTCTTTTTCATTATATAATAATTCATTCAAATTTTCATTTGATTTTAAATGGAAAAAAACGGCATTTTCACCCTTATAATCCATCCAACTAATTTCATCAACGTGATTAAAAGGTCCAAAATCAATTTTTCTTATTGCAATATTTTTGTGTCGACTGTATTTAATAAAATTACTTTCTAATATCTGAAAGTCGTCAACTGATAGTATCATTAAAGATCGATAGTTTTGAGGAACAATTTTTTGAGCGAAAGTCTCTTTTGGATCCAGATCTTTTAATAAAGTCAAATTATTTGGGATGGAATCATTAATGAAACTAAGACCATCAAGGGCAAAGGGGTCTATTCTGAGATTTAAATCATAAGAGCTCCAGCTTTCACCTATTTTAGGAAATAATGGAGTGTCTAAAAAAATTTTTTTCAGAAATATTTTAGAGTTATATTTAATAAGAATATTAATTGGGGAATTTTTATCTAAGTATTCAGTGAGTTTATAATAATCTTCAGATTGAATACCTTTAGTATTGTTCTGAAGAAGACGAATACTGTTTTCAAGAATTAGTTCTGAATTAGATATAAATTGAATCTCTCCAATTTGAGTTTTAAAGTATGAACTGTTTTTTGAACGAATTTTGTCAATTCTTACACCATTATAACTGGAGTATTTTTTATTAAGGTTAGTAATAGAATCTTTTTTTTGGGATTTGTTTAATATGGTTAATGCAATTTTATTTTTACCATAAGGTGTAAAGCAAAATAAACTTGGTCCTAAAATTTCATTCGGAGTAATTTCATTAATTGTATTTAAAATATTTTGATCAAGATATTTTAGGCTTGAAATTATAGGATGGTTTTTAAATAGATTTCGAATAATACTAAAGTCATTAACTTTTATTACAAGCACTGTTTCTGAGGGGACAAAGTTATATAGATTATTATTAAGTTCATTTTTTGATTTACAACCTAAAAACAAAAATATTATAATGTAAAAAATGTATTTTTTCATATAAAATCAAAAATATAAAACTTTTTTTTTATTAAATAATTTTATATAAATGTTATTAACGGAAATAATAAATTTAGTTTTGTTTGATTTGAAAATAATTTAAAAGATTTACGATGATGAATTGTTATTCCGTTTTCTTTTATTGATTCCCTGTGTTTTTTGGTTGCATAACCTTTATTTTTTTTCCAATAATACTCTGGAAAAGATTTATCAAGGGTCATCATTAATTCATCTCGGTATGTTTTTGCTAAAATTGATGCAGCTGCAATATTTTGATATTTTTGATCTCCTTTGATTATACAATTGTATGGGATATTATTATAAGGCTTAAAATAATTACCATCAATAATTATTCTTTCAGGTTTTGTTTCAAGTTTTGAAATAGATATATGCATTGCTTTAATAGTTGCATTTAAAATGTTTATTTTATCTATTTCATTACTATAAACATGTGCTATGGAAAAACTAATTGCTTCTTTTTCAATTTTAATTCTTAGTTCATCTCTTGATCTTCTAGTAATTTTTTTTGAATCATTTAATGTTCTAGAAGAAAAATTGTTTGGTAAAATTACACAAGCTGCTGTTACTGGACCAGCCAAGCATCCTCTTCCAGCTTCATCAACTCCAGCCTCTAACCCTTTTTTATATTGAAGTTTAAGCATTTATTAGAAATTATGTTTTTGTATTAATAAAAATTTAGTCACAATTATTTTAACTTCGCTAACAAATTCAATTGTTGAATGAGTCGATATTTTTTAATTATTTTTTCTCTTTTAAGTATAAATTTATTTGCTGTAGAAATAAATTTATTTAATGAATCAATTGATAAAATAAATATTAAAAAATTATATAAATATTCAAAGGATAGTTTGCCTGAATTATCTAAAGAAACATTATATAAAAAAAATGACACTTTAATATTAGCTGAGAAAAAATTATTAAAAAAAAAGAAGAAAAAAATAAAAGAAAGGATTTTTGATGTTAAACCAATGGATTCAGTAACAATTTATGACTATAAAGTAATGTACATGAATGAAATTGAAAAAAGTATAGATACTTCATTGACAATTCAAAAGGATTACATTTTTAATTTTTTAAAAAAAGATTATTTCGAATTATTACCGTTACCAAATATGGGCGAGGGATTCAATAAATTAGGATATAACTTTCAAAATAATAATATTACACCTGGTTTTGGAGCTAGGGCAAAACATTTTGGTTATTTTGAAAAAGAAGATATACCTTATTTTAATGTTCCATCTCCATTTACTGAACTTTTTTTTAAATCTACATTTGATCAAGGACAACATTTAGATGCACTAGTTACAATAAATACTTCTCCAAGATTTAATTTTTCTATTGCATATAGAGGATTTAGATCACTTGGATCCTATAGTTTTTCAAAAAGTACTGCATCTCAATTTCGTTTTAGTTCACAATATCAATCATTTAACAAAAAGTATCGAATAAGATTTCATCATACGTCTCAAAAATTGGGAAATAAGGTTAATGGAGGTCTTACTAATGATTCAGTATATTTTTTTGAGAATTCTCCTAACTATGCTATAGTTGATCCTCAGACTGGTGAACCCCAAGTTGATGAAAATGATGAGATTCTTTATGAAAATTATGGTGGATTTATGGATAGATCTAGATTAGTAACTCAAATTGGAGGTGAAAATATTTTATCAGGAAAAAGATATTTTATTGAACAGGTTTATAATTTAAATTTGAATAAAGGTCAAAAAGATTTAATAAAATTCGGACAAAATTTAATTTATGAAACTAAATTTTATAAATTTTTTCAGGATAAATCTGATGAATATTTTTTAGATGCTTTTATTGATCAAGATCTACAGGATAGATCAAATTTTAAGACATTGGAAAACAATTTTTTTTTAATTTACTCAAAATCCTTAGCAGGTAGGATTAAATTAAATTTTAAACATATTAGTTGGAATTATTTTTTTGAGAATGATAACTATTTAGAAAAAGATCAGATAGATAAAAAAATTAAAGCAAATCAATTTGCTGGAGATTTGATTTGGGAAAAAGAGTTTATTGGAATAGATTTTAGGGCGAAGATGTATAATTCTTTTAAAAAGAATTATTCTTCTAAATACTATTTAATAGATCTTTCTAAAACAATTTTTAATCAGATATCAATAAAATCTAAATATCAATTTCGTTCAACTCCACCAAATTTTAATTTTCACCTGTATCAGAGTGATTATGTCCAATATAATTGGAAACAATTAGAATTAGATAATCAAGATATTTCAACTTTAACATTCAAAATTG
>Ga0310121_10000881_pt1 | contig 31847 bp, 27 predicted proteins | sample CB27_Tmax_986_MG_FD_203504 | JGI IMG/M metagenome (GOLD analysis project Ga0310121, IMG submission 203504) | Marine microbial communities from Western Arctic Ocean, Canada - CB27_Tmax_986 | ecosystem: Environmental > Aquatic > Marine > Oceanic | place: Canada: Western Arctic Ocean | collected... | reverse complement strand
GGCCGGCATCCAAAGCCACCCTGGCCTTGAATGCGTCCGTAAAAGTTCTTCCTTTTCGTCCTATCTGTATCCGTCCTTTCGTGTCCTTTTCAGGATACAGATTCCACTTAAGCCGGTGGTCCGAAATTCGGGGGGAACCGCAAAGAGCGGTTATACCGGTCTCGTGACCGGCGTGTGGGACACACCTCCCGACTATGGATCCCGGCGACGACTCCCGCAGCTGCGTCAGGGTGGAGTCGGAGTTCTATTCTGATCTGGCGAAGTGGATATAATGAACTGGGATCCTCTACGAGCTGGACGAGGCGACGCAAACCCTCCATCTCGCCCACTGGGTCGACGGCCAAGGGGAGGGACCCGCCGCGTTCGCGCAGGCCGTGCATCTGAAATCGGGCCGGTTGGAGTCACGGATCCTGGAAGGCCAAGACGTTCTCTGGCATCAGCTCAACGGCAAAGAGGACCCCGGCGACTGGCTCTTCCACAAGCTGGGTTTCAAAACCATGTTGGCGGCGCCGATTTGGGGACGCCAGCGCCGGATTGGCCTACTAGCCATCGAGGCGGGCGAGGAGACCGACCGGATCGTCCAGGCGGCCAAGCCCCTCATTCAAACCTTTACCCAGATTTCCGGTCATGCCTACGAGGCGCTCTTCACACGCCAGGGGCTTGACGAAGCCAAGAGTCAGTTTGCGACACTCTTCGCCCCAGGCGGAACAGGCGCGCCAATCGTGCCGCCGGGCCGGGCCCTTGGCGGCCCTGGGCGCCTCGGTGGCCGCGTTGGGTCACCAACTCAATAATGCCATGGTGCCGCTCTCCAGTTACTGCCAGTTGCTGGGCCAGGATCCGAAACTGGACGAAGCCCAGAAGCAGAAGGTCGCGGCGATTCGGCAAGCGGGCGATCAAACCAAGGCGATCGTCGACAAACTGCTGCGCGTCGGGCGCAGTAAGACTCCGAAATCGAACTCGGGGATCGACCCGACAACGCTGATCGAGACCGCGGTCGACCTGCTAGGTGAGCCGATTGAGCGCAATAACATCGACGTAACCGTGCAACTCGACGAGAAGGACGGCGCGGTGCAGGCCGACCCCGGCCTGATGCTGCAGGTGATGTTGGCCGTCATGCACCGGGCCTGTAATTCGTTCGAGGGGCCGGATCGCAAAAACTGGGTCCAAGTGGTCGGCTCGGCCGTGGAGGACAATCTGCGCCTGATCGTCGAGGACAACGGCGAGCCCTTCGATGAGCACGACACCCAGGAGCGCAATGATCCCCTGGTCCCTTACGAGGCCATGACCCACGGCCGGCTCTTCAACTATACGATCCCGCGCGGACTCATTCGCCGCATGAAGGGGCGAATCGAATTGGAACCACGCCGCGATGGGGGCAAGCAAGTCATCATCGACCTGCCCTTGGCGCCGGAACCGGCGGCCGAGCGCGCCGAAGCGGGTGGAACGCCCGCCCAGCCGTCAGCGGCCCCGATTTGTCAACCGCCCACCCCGCCCAATCCAAGTAAGCCACACGGACATCCTCCTCGCCGGGCCTTGCAAGGTTCCGGCGCCCTCAGGCTGAGGCCACGCCCCGCCGAGGGGAACCCAGAGCATGATTTGGCTTCGCGATAACCCGAAAGCGCCGCGGCCGGTGGCTGCTCGGTATAGGAATCGACCCCACTTCCGGTATATACTTAGGGGTAGGGAACCACCCGCTTCCCCGGTTCGCCGGGGTCATCGGTCATCGCCCGGAGACGCGGATTAGAGGGATAGATACGCTCCTTTGAGATTCATCAGTCAGTGCCCACGCCTGGGCCGCCGCGGGCCGGAACTACTGTTTCTGACGGCCGTCTTATTGCTCCCGCGGCCAGCGCCCCTGATGGCCGCGGAGCCGCCCCCGGACGCCGGTGGACGCTCGGCGATCGAGGGGGAGCCGTGGGACGATATTCCTTCCCCCATCCAACCCCAGGTCATTTATGGGCCCGACGACCGAATCGATCTGTACCAAGAGACCGATCCGATGAGGCGCAGACTGGCCGCTTCGACCTGCGCCCTGATCCGCTCCAATCGTGTCCGGGACAATGGCGACGGGACCTTTGACCTCGTGGTTTCGGTGTGGATCGAGCGAGGCCTGCCCGCCTGCGAGGGCGAACCCTTCGCCGGTCAACCGGTCGCCGCCGAATGCACGGGGTTTCTGGTGGGCCCAGACCTGATCGCCACCGCGGGGCACTGTTTCGATGAGTTCGATCTCAATCCCATGCGATTCGTCTTCGGATACCACATGCTCGATGGCCTGACACCGGTCGGGACGGTCGACGCCGACCAGGTCTATCAAGGGGTCGCAATCGTGGGGCGCATGAAGGACCTCGACGAGGACTATTCGGTCGTGCGCGTGGATCGGGTCGTCACGTCCCCCGACGCCGAACCCATGGACATCAGGCGCGCGGGCGTGGTGGAGGTCGGGACGCCGTTGGGGGTGATCGGCCACCCGGCGGGCCTGCCGCTCAAGCTGGCCTTCGGCGCTCAGACAGCGGTGAGTGACAACGCGCCCGCCGGGTTCTTTAAGGCCAATCTCGATACCTACGGTGGCAATTCGGGCTCGCCCGTCTTCAATGCCCAGACCGGGATGGTCGAGGGCATCCTGGTTCGCGGGGAGACCGATTACGTGGATGATGGGGCCTGTTTCGAATCCAACCGTCTGCCCAATGAAGAAGCGGCCGAGGAGGTGACCAAGACCACCGTCTTCGAGCAGTTCATTCCCGAGATCAAGACCAGTCTGGAGATACTGAACGCCCCCTACGCCTGCGGAGACGCGCTCGAAGTTCGGGTCTTCGACGCCAGCATCACCACCGGTCCCCTCCAGGTCGAGGTCTCCAGCCTCAAGGGGGACCTCGAAATCCTGGAATTGACCGCGCACGCGGGCGAGAGCGTTCATGTGGGTTCCCTGCTCTTCGCGCCGCTTGACCAGCCGGCCCTGCACGGCGACCAATTCATTCAAGGCGATCCCGAGGATATGCTCACGGTCACCTACCTCGATGACGACGACGGCAAAGGCAACATGCAACTGCTCACGAGCCAGGCCCTCCTGGATTGCGTCCCTCCGACAATCGAAAGCGTCCGTAGCGTTGTGTTGGGAATGAGCGAATGGACGCTTGAGGTTGTCGCCGATGAACCGGTTTCCGTTCAGATCGAGGCCGGCGAGTCGTGCGCCGACTTTGCATTCTCAAGCCAGAGCGCGCTGGCTACCGTCCACCGGGTCTCGCTCGCCGGCTTGAGCCCATGCACCTCCTATTTCTCAAGGATCACCCTAACTGATGCGGCGGGGAACGTTGCGAATTCGACCGACCAGACGGCTTGCTTCGAGGGCCGCACCGGGCTGCCGGGCCCGGGCGGGTTCCTTGACCCCTTCCGCGCCGACCACCCTCAGCCTTGGCGGCACTCGGCCCTGGAGGGCGAAGACAACTGGGCCGTGCGGGAAAGCCCGTTTGCGCTCAGCGGCGATGAAGTCTTCGGTTTCGCGCCCGGCCTGGACCACGTGACCGACGCCCGGCTGGTTTCCCCGCTGGTCGAGGCCGGAGGAAGCCTCCGTTTCTGGCACACTTATGAACTGGAAGACGGTTTTGACGGTGCCGTCATCGAGCTATCGAACGATGGCGGCCAAACCTGGACCGACCTGGAGCCCTTCATCCTGGAGGGCGGCTACGATCCTCCCATCGACACGGATTTCTACAGCCCGATTGCCGGCCGGCCGGCCTGGACCGGCGGGACCTTCGGACGAATGCAGAAGGTGCTGGTCGACTTGAGCGACTTCAGCGGGCCCGTCCGCGTCGGGTTCCGCTTTGCCTCCGATGAGAGCGTGGTGGTCGAAGGCGGCGGAGGTTGGTTGATCGACGACTTTCAAGTTGGCGATTCCGTCAGTTGCGGCGCCGAACCCCAAAATCCGCCGGTGATCGTCCACCTACCCAATGGCGGCGAGATGTTTGAAGGGGACAGTCTGTTCGAGATCGCGTGGGAAACGGACATCCCTCAGGCGGGGACCGGCATGCGCTTCGAATTGATCAACGACGCGGGTCGCGTCGCGAGCCTGGGCTATGGTTGGGACCGCGATGGCCTGGAGACCACCGAAGTTTACCTCCCGCTCGTGCCGGCGGGGTCCGACTACCGCGTGCGAGTGATCAGTACGTTCGATCCCTCGCTCTTTGACGACAGTGACGAACCGTTCACGATCACCGGCGGGGCCGTGCGGGTGCTGGCTCCCAACGGCGGCGAGACCTGGCAAGTCGACTCGACCCAGGCCATCATCTGGCAGACCAACCCGCTGATCGCCGGCACGGGCGTGGTTTTCGAGCTGCGGGACATGGAGGGAGCGGTGGCCGCGTTGGGTCATGACTGGGATCCCGACGGCGAGTCGCTGACCTTCATCCGCGTCCCGGACGTCCCCAGCGGTTCGAATTACCGCGTGCGCGTCACCAGCACCTGGGCACCGGAGATGTTCGACACGAGCGACGAGGCGGTCATGATCATCGGGACCGACCCCGGCGGCGGAAATCAAGGAAACGCCGCTGGTCCCCGTGGTTGGATACTGTACGAGTAAGCGCATCCGGGCATGAATCGCCGCAAAGATGCGATGCGCCGCGCCGGACGAGCGCGTCCACTGCGCCCGCGAATAGTTATTTCGCTTGCTACTGCTGCTGTTCCTGCTTCTGTTGGAGGAGGAGTGCAAGCTGCTGTTTGAGCGTCTGGAGCGACTTATCCATTTGCTCCAACTGGCGCTCCTTGAAATTGTAGGGCGGGCCGAGTTCCTTTTCCTCCTCGGGCTGGTCCTCGGCGGCGGGCAGTTCATCGCGCTTCAAAATGTAGGTGTATCCGCGCTCGCCCTTGCGGCGAGCTGACCACCGGTCGCGGATTTCCAGCAACCGCTTGAGTTCGTACTTCAAAATATCCGTCTCGCTCATGCGAGCGATGTTGGCGTCTTCCTCGCCCATCACCGCCTGCAGCATGGCCAGGTAGCCCTTGCGCATCTCGGGGGTGAAACGCTTCTGCCCGATGGTCGAGATGACGCCCATCTTCTGATCGAACCGCACGAGCGTCGCGGCGTCGTAGATGTCCCACCAAATCCAAGACTCGATCAGGTCGAGCATGTCGCTCAGCGCCGGGTTGATGGCGGCGTAGAAGGACTTAAGATCGTGAAAGCGGATCCGTCCGCGCGTCGCTTCCACGAGCTCATCCTGACAGTGGCTGACGATCTCGACCTGGATCGAGGTCTGGTCGTTCGATGACATCAGGCCCTCGCGGCGTTTGCGACTATCGCACAGCAGGATGTCGGAGACGATATGACGGACCGGTCCGTAGATCTTGTCGCCGTTGAGGCAATGGCGGACATTGGTCATTTCATGAAAGATGAGGTCTTCCTTGACGGTTTGCAGCTCCGGGTTGATCCGGATGGCCTGGTCAAACCGCATCGAGATGTATTCCTCCAAGTGTTTGATGATCGCTTCGGTGTTGCGTTGGGAAGGGGTAAGGCTCTTGGCTTTCTCCACGGCCATGGCGCGCGCTCCTTGCGGTGGGATTGAAAAATCGCAGGTTCCACGGCGATTCTACGTCATCCGGGAGGTGGTTCTCAAGTGTAACTGGAGTCGGGCCCACGCTCGGGTGTGATTCAGATATGGGAATAGTGAGCTCGCGCCGGTCATTCACATTTTAGACAAACACTGCAAATACGATGAGGCGTTGCCGCTTCGATGAGTGCCGCGGCCCGATTATTTCAGCCGCATTTTAGGCTCGAAATCTCCGTGGGCGTAGGCGATCAGGTCGTTGAGCATGATCGTGGCCACCGGGTCGTCCAAGTATGGGTTGAGGAGGTTGAACGTACAGATGATCAAGCGTCCCTTGCCGTAACGAAATTGAGCGATCGTGGCGTTGACTTCGCCCGGACGCGCCGTCCCCGACGAGTCGTAGGCGCGCGAGCCGATCATCATCCCGAATGCCCCGGCCAGCATGTCGTCCTGATCTTCGGCCTCCATGCCGAGGATCGTTCGGCGCGGCCAGACCGCGCGGAAAGGCCATGCCAGCGGGTTTTCATACGGAATGCGTTGAAACAATTCGAATTCGGGTTTGATGAAGTAGGTGTCGCCGTGCGCCCCCTGCTCGGCGCTTCCCAGATCAAGCCCATGCGACTGGAGAAAGGGCAGGATGGACGGGTCGAGTTCGCGATAGGTCAGATGGGGGAATCCCGGAACCATGTCGGGGCAGGCCAGCAGGATCACCGTGCCGCCGCTTTCCAGGACCTGGGTCGTCGTTTCATCGACACGGGTGGTCAGCAATGGCCCGACATTCTTGTAACCATTGATCTGAAAACGCCATCCCAGCGTGACATGCACCGCGACCGAATCGACCAGCGGACGGCGATCATCGAATGGGAACAGGAAAACATCGATGCCGTTCTCATGGACCAACTCACCCCGGACGTTTTCCAAACGCGCGATAAGTCGATGCGCACCCGCCGCCGAGCGTTCCGGAACGCGAAAGGTCACTTCTCCGACGCGCCGGACCTGGCCGGCGGGCACCGATACTTTTTCGATCCAGCCTCGCGCATCGAGTCCCTCAACGGACCACTCAACGGCGCCCTCCAGTACCGCGTCGGCGCCGAAGTGGGAGACATGGATATCGGCACGAACGGTTTCGCCCGCCCAGAAATTGCGGCGGCCGAGGATATCGACGACGATCAGGTCCTGCGTCATGATCCGGGCCAAATCATCCGCGAAGGCTTTCTTGTCGCCGAAATAGTCGATCCAGCCCGTCGGGTGAGGCGTGGATTCGTAGACCCACGGCAACAGCCCGCACATCTGCGGATTCATGCGGATCAGTTCAATCTGGTGCTTCAGACCCTTGCCGTAATACAGATCGCTGGCCTCGGCGAAAGCGTCGAAGCTGCCCCAGATGCGATCAAGGTTCCAGCGTTTGAAGCGATCCTCGACCGGGGCCGTTTCTCCATAACTCGCGTAATTGCTCGCGACCGCTCCGGCCCAACCGGGGAATTCCCCGTCCCACATCCGGCGGATCTTGGCGGCGTTTTGGATATAGGGAATCGGACCGAATTCGGTCACCGCAACCGGCTTGCCCCACGAGCGCGTCCCGCCGATCAGCTCGCGCAAATGATCGAAGTGAAAGAATGATGGATACCAATGAACGTCATCGATGTCGGAGAGGATGTGGTTTTCGGGGAAATGCAGGCCGCTCAGGGCCCGGCCTCCCGAGCTGTCGAGCTTGAAACAGTACGGATTAAGCCGATCAAGGAACGCCTTCATCTGGGTAATGAATTTCTCGGGATCGGGCACCGGGAGACCTTCGTTGAACATCCCCCACATCATCAGTGATGGGTGGTTGCGATCGCGCAGCGCGATCTCGGTCCACTTACGCTTAACGGTGGGCGAAGGGTTTCCCTCCGCATCCACGGCGGAGTCGCGGTACCAGGGCCATTCGCTCCAGACCAACAGGCCGAGCCGGTCGGCCCATTTTAAAAAACGGGGCGGGGCGGGCCGCAGCGTGCAGCGCACCCAGTTGACGCCGAGCGATTTGATCTTCAGAACCTCATCGCGCACCTGTTGGTCCGTTAGCGGTCGATAGGGCGGAGGCAAATGATAATTCACATCCAACGCCCCGCCGTAAGGACCGGGATCCAGCCCCCCGCCGAGGAGATAGATCGGCCGGTTGTTAAGGAACACGCGGTCGCCGCGCGCCTCGAGTTTGCGCATGCCGAAATGCGTGGCCGCTTCGTCGATGACGTCTCCGTTCCCACTCCTTAACGCAACTTCCAATCTGTACAAGTTTGGATTTTCGGTGTCCCATAAACTGGAACTGGGTATCCGAAGCGGTATCTCGATGACTCGCCCAACGCCTTGTTGAGCGCCCGCCGCGACCGCCGCTTGCACTTCATCTTGGGTCGTTCCATCGGGATCGATAAGCGTGACGCTTAAACCATTCTCCGTTTGCGCGATGTCCTCCGGCTCGATGACGGTGATCCTGGCGACGGCTTGTTCGGTATCGATGTTCGGCTGCATAAAGATGTCGCCGATAAACGATCGGCCCGTTGCTTCGAGCCAGAGGTTCTGCCACAACCCGCTGGCGCGGTTGTAGGTCCAACTGCCGAGCATGCCGCTATCGGGATCGGTGACCTTGATGGTGAGCGTGTTGGGTTGGCCCGGTTGGATTTGGGCGGTGATATCCAGCGCGAAGGGGCTGTTCTGGGTATCCAAAATCTCGCCCGCGAACCGGCCGTTGACCCACACCCGCGCGTCATTCCCAATGCCATAAGAACAAAGCGTCACGCGGCGCTCGGCGAAGGCCGGCGGGACCTCGACGGCCTTTTCGTACCAAGCGGCGCCGATGAAATCCTGCAAGTCGGGGAAGAAGGCAAGTTGCCACGGCAGCGGCACGTCTCCGGTCCGTCCGCGCACCTGGCCGGGCTGAAACCAACCCTCGCCCTCGCCGACGTCATGCGGATCTTCCTTAAAATGCCACCGCCCGGCCAAATCGACGGTGTGGGCCCGCTCCAGACCGACCGCAACCTGATCGGGATGATCGAATGAGTTCAGAGCGCGGGCGCCGCACGGCCAAGCGACTTGACCGAGCATGATAAGACAAAGGCAAACGCAGGAATCCCTCACCATCAACGCCTCCTACCGGAGTTTGCGGAACGCCCGTTCCGAGATCACGAGCGGTGGGCCTGAGAGATTCTCTTGTTAACCGGAGCCATCTTGCAAGCGGTATTCATTGTCATTGTGTTGCGGCCCCATGTGTCGAGATATAGCGTCGGCGTATTGATTAGTTACACCAACCGCGTCGTCCCCCATTTGGTCTTGGCGAGAGCGAGTTGAGGGTATATACTCCATCCGGTGAGTGACATGAAGTCGCCACCCCTTCGCTAACAAATTACAAGTTCGGCCTTTTGGGCGACAAATTGTTGGGACAAGCTCGGTTGTTTGTGATAGATGCTATTCTCCGCGGCCGCAGGCCGCCGGACTTCGGCCCACGGATGGGCCGACCGCATTTCAGGGCACGCGGTTATAGGCCAGGGGCCGGGACTAAAATGACATCGAAGAAGATGAATTTGAAAACCTTGCTGGATGAGCTTAAATCGATTCAGGAGAATCACGATGCCAAAAAGGCCCAGTTTCGGCACCGGTTGGACCGCCTAGAGACTGAGCGGCGCGAGTATTTCGAGCAGTTCACCCGCAACAGCCGGGACCCGGAGATCCGAACCCGCCTGGAACGGGCCGAGGCCGAGGTCCAGGACGCCCACGAGGCGATGGCCCGCTCCGAAAGCGAGATGAAGGCCGCCGCGCGCGATACCCGCCAGCGGATCATCGACCTGATCAACCAGGAGCGGTCCGAGCGGGAGGATCGACTCCGGCAACTGCGCCGGCGTCGCCAGCAAATCCGCGGCGTTTACATGCCCCGGGCACTGGCCCGCGTGACGGCGTTGGAGGAAGAGCAGCAGCAAATCGACCACGAGACCGAAGAGATCAACCGCCGCATCCAGGAACTGGGTCGGCTCGACATGCTGGACTCGCCCCAGGTGGCCTCCCAGTTGCCCGGGGTCGGATGAGGCGTTCTCTCGCCGTCACGGGTGATCCGGACTCGGCCTGGCCGCCCGTTTCTCCTGATGGCCCTGACATGATGGGGCGCCTCGCGCGACTCATCGGAGGATGACGGACTCGGATCGCCGGCCATCGCTCAATCTCACCCAAGCCGAGGAGAAGACCGTGAAAACAAACGCCCAATGGAAAAAGCAGCTCACGCCCGAGCAATATCACGTGACCCGCGAGAAAGGAACCGAGCCGGCGTTCACGGGCGAGTACGTCCAGAACAAGCGCGAGGGCGCCTACCATTGCGTTTGCTGTGGCAATCCGCTGTTCAGCTCGCGGACCAAGTTCGATTCGGGGACCGGCTGGCCGAGCTTCTGGGAGCCGATCGCCGAGCCCAACGTCGCCGCCAAGCCCGACGGCAGCCTTTTCATGCGCCGCACCGAAGTCTTGTGCAACCGTTGCGACGCCCACCTCGGCCACGTCTTCGACGACGGCCCCGCCCCCACCCATCAGCGCTATTGCATCAACTCGGCTTCGCTCAGGTTCGAAGAGGGTGAGCCTGAGGACGGTCAACCGTGACGAGCGCAAGGACATCGACCACGTTCCGCTCAAGGCTTCAAGCGAATCCCATGGGGTGACTCTTTGAATGGGGCGCAAGTTGGGCGGGACGGGATATCGGGGATTGCGCAATCTCCGGCTTACCGATACAACCGCCAGGAACGGTGCGCATGATTATCGCTTTGGGGATCCCCCGACTGCGCCAGGCGGAGCCCAAGGCTTTGGGATCCTTCGCCTGGCGCAATCGCGGTTCGATGAGCGGAGCGACAGTTCCGTGCGGCGGCGACCCAACCGCCGCCCCGGAGCACCCGAAGAGGTCGAGGCGGGGTCGAGCTCAACCATGGACTCCCGTCGCCGGGACGCGAACCATCGGCGTAGCTTTCATGCCAGTTGTCCGCGCACCATTCCCAGACGTTTCCATGCATATCGTAAAGCCCCCAGAAGTTAGGGGTCAGTTGCCCAACTTCATGGGTCAGACGTTCTGAATTCCCACACCACCAGGCGTAATTGCCGAGCTCGCATGTATTGCATTCGTCGGGGCCGCAGGCCGCGTCGCCGAAGGAAAACCTTGTCTGCTTCCCGGCCCGGCAGGCGTATTCCCATTCCGCCTCGCTGGGCAAGCGGAGGATGGGCGGCCACTGTTGCGTCTGGGCGACGTACGCGTTGAGCGTCGTGATGAATTCCTGACAGTTGTCCCATGAGACGGTCTCAACGGGATGATTGGGTTGGTCCATGAAGAAGGACGGATTCGTCCCCATCACGGCCTCCCATTGGGCCTGCGTGACCTCATATTTCCCCATGAAGAAATCGTAGTTGATGTTGACCGCGTGGACCGGCTGCTCGCAGGGATGGCACGCGGACCAGCTCGCGTCGTCGTTCGATCCCATCTGGAAGCCGCCGGCCGGGATGCGGACCAGTTCCAACGGCACGCCGCCGGGCAGATCGATGGTGAGCGTGTTATCGACTTGACACGGCGCGACCCTCGCCGCACAAGCCAAAAGCAGGAAAGCGGTCGCCCGGGTCATGGTGCTGTAAGATTGAGGTTCCCGCATCATTCGGCTCCTCGCCGCCCGCGCGTCTTGAGAACTGCGCATTCCCACGTTCCATTCGCGTGCATCCAGCATAACACATCCGCGCCGGATTTCACGAAACTCCGTGGCTGGAAAACCTCCGCGCGGAGGCCGCGTCGGAGCCGATCAGCAAGGAGAAGGGGGACGCTTGGTCGAAGCGGCGTTTACTTCCAAATCCGAATCGCACCCTTCAGCGCGCCGGGCACGCGGCAGTGTTTGACACCCCGCATCAGGCAAGCCTAGACTCTAAGGGACAATTCGCCCCGGCATGCCATGCCCGGCGGGGCGGATCACCGGAGCGTCTGGATAGGGGCCCGAGGCCGCCGTGGAGGGAGTCGTGAGCTGATGGACGGTGAGATGAACCTGATCGAAATGGAACTGCGCGAGATTCTGATGAAGGAAGACGTCATGGGCAGCCGGCAGGTCATTGTCTTGGGCGAGAAGGGCGGGGCGCGTGAATTCCCCATCTACATCGGTTACGCCGAGGCGCTGGTACTGGATTTGGAACTGCACGACGTGGTCAACAAACGCCCGATGACCCACGACCTGATCTTTAACGTGCTCGATAGTCTCGGCGGCGAGATCCAGCGCATCGTCGTCGACGACCTGCGCGAGGGGACCTTTTTCGGCAAGCTGATCGTGCGGACCGCGGCCGGCACCGAAGAGCTGATCGACAGCCGCCCCTCGGACGCGGTGGTCCTGGCCACCAAACGCAAATTGCCGATCTTCGTCAGCGAGGACGTGTTGGAGAAGATTTCGGATGATCAAGAGTAGGGGCGGGTTTCGGGTGTCGGGTATCGAATATCGGAGGAAACGCGAGCTCGGTTGACTTTGAAGAGGCGTTCTGATCATCCCTGTTTCTTACGAAACCCGAGAGCCGAAACCCGAAACTTCCCCATCAAGACTTTCCGCGCGTGGGCCGATAAGACCAACGAGATGGAAGAGGTCCATTCTCTCGCGTCGACGTCAGGAATGAAGGCCATGAAGAAACTGTTGGTGATCGCCATACTGGCTGGAGCGTTGATGTTGGCGCCCGGGAGGGCCTCGGTGCATGAATACGACCGCGACGACACGGATTATCCGCTGCGCATCGTGGCCTATGTGCTGCACCCGATTGGGATTGCGATGGAATACGTCATCCTGCGTCCGATCCACTATCTCGTATCGCAGCCCAACTCCAGCGTCGTGTTCGGGCACGATGTCACCGAGCCGGAAGACTACGACTATTTTTCCTGGCATTAGGCTGGATGCGGCGCCCTGAGCGAGTTGGGGCATCCCGTTCGCTCAACCCCGGTTTTCCTTCTCCGTGAGGCGCGGCTCAAGGGACTTGAGTCGGCGCGCCATTTCGGGCAGCCGTCTCCATAGGGCGACAATCCGCCAATACTGCTTGACCGGCATGCACGGCGAGCCAATCACCGCCGTTCCCTCCTCCAGGTCGTGGTACACCCCGCTCTGGGCGGCGATCTTCGCGTGGTCGCCGATGGTTCGGCCGTCGGCGATGCCCGCCCCACCACCGATCAAGCATCCATTGCCGACCCGCGTGGACCCGGCAATTCCAACCTGGGCGGCCATCAGGCAGCCGGCCCCCACTCGCACGTTGTGAGCGATCTGGACCTGGTTATCGATCTTCGTGCCGCGCCCGATCCGGGTTTCGTGCAGGAAGGCGCGGTCAACCGTGGTGTTGGCCCCGATCTCGACGTCGTCCTCGAGGACCACCGTTCCGACCTGAGGGATTTTGAGCGGCCGGCCATCGACCAACTCATACTTAAAACCATCCGCGCCGATGACCGCCCCCGGATGGATCAACACCCGGTCGCCCACGATGGCCGGACAGGCAATGGTCACCCGCGCGACGAGCCGGCAATCGCGTCCCAACCGGCAGCCCGACTCCAAAGAGCAATGGGGGCCGATGCGGGTGCCCACGCCGATCTCGCACCGCTCGCCGATGACCGCGTAAGGCCCCACCGAAACCCCCTCCGCGAGCCGGGCACTTTCGGCGACGACGGCCGTCGGATGGACGCCGGGCGACGACGACGGCGGCGGATGGAGCCGGTCAAGTAGCGCGGCGATGGCCTTCCAGACATTCTCGACGACCACGCGCGGGCGGCCCGAGACGTCGTTCGCCCGCGAGACGATCAGCATCCCGGCACGACTCGCGCGGGCCTCGGCGGCGGCCTTATCATCGACCACAAATGAAATATCGCCCTCTCCCGCCTCGGCCAACGTTGCGACGCCGGTGTACTTCACCCCGGCATCGGCCGGTTCGCGCGCCTCGCCCCCGAGCCATTGGACGATCTCTTGCGTGGTCGGTTCCGTGGTGGGCGCGGGTCGATAATGCTTCAACTCCATGATTTGCTCCTCGCTCTTACGTGCGCAAACTCAACGGCTCCGAGTCTACTTTAGTCGCCGGAAGGCCCGCCAGAGCGATCGTCATTGACATCAGGCCGGGTGGGGGGACCCAATCGGCCGTCGATTCGTTGGTTCGCCGGGATAGACGGGGGGCGTCGCGCGGGTGCATGTGTGTCAGGAGGGAGGAAGAGATCCACGCCTTCGGCGGGATGCCTGCGTGCATTCCGCTTCGATCACCCGGCCGATCCCGGCGTCATCGTGATGCACGCGGCCCGGTGAATATCGCCCGTCCTCGGCCAGGAGCCGGAGGATCGATTCGGCTTGGCCTTGGCCGCATTCGGTCAAGAATAGGCCGCCGAGACGCAGGCGGGCGGGGGCGCAGGCGATCAGCTCGCGGATGTGGTCCAAACCATCGGGGCCGCTGAAGAGGGCCTCGGGGGGTTCCCAAACGGTGATCTCCGGCTCGAGCGAATCCCGGTCGCGCTCGGCGACGTAGGGGGCGTTGCTGCATAGTCCGTCGAGCGTCTCGCCGATGGGTTCGAGCAAGTGACCCTGGCGGAAGTCGATCCGGTCGGCGACGCCGTGGCGGGCGGCGTTGGCGCGGGCAACTTCGAGGGCCGCCGCCGAGACGTCGGTGGCGATCCACCGGCCGACGCGGCAGATATGGGCCACCGTCGCCGCAATCGCGCCCGAACCGGTCCCGATATCGGCCAGCAACGGTTGGGGGTGCGCCGGGGCGCGCGCCTTGATCCACGCGATTGCCCGCTCGACCAGTAATTCGGTTTCGGGCCGAGGGATGAGCACGTCGGACGTCACCCCGAAATCCAGCCCGTAGAACTCACGTCGACCCAGGATATAAGCGACCGGTTCGCGCCGCGCTCGCCGCTCCAACAGGTCCTGAAACGCCCGGCACTGGGAGGCGCTCAAGCTCCGGTCGGGGTCCGTGTAAATTCCAAGCCTGTCCGTCCCGCACGCCTCGGCCAGCAACAGACTCGCATCGAGCGCGCCCCGCTCGATCCCCACATGGGTCAACCGCCGCGTCGCCAACTCGAGTGCCTGGCGGACGGTTAAGGGTGCTTGGACCACGCCGGCGGAGTCAGCCGGAGTCCTCTCTTCAATCATTGTCACCGGACCTCGGCGAAGGGGAGTTATCCCGGCGCGGTTGATCAGCCTCTGACACGGCTTCATTCACCAGCGCCGGCCTCACCCCCACGCGGAGCCAAACATACCAGGTCCCCCTTGCCGTTGCGGCAATAGAGGCGACCGTTGGCCAGGACCGGCGGGGTCCAGCTTGTGCCGCCGAGGACGTGGACGCGGCGGATCTCCTCGTAGCCGGTGGGCGTGGCGCTGGCGATGATCAATTCGCCCGCCTCACTCAAAATCACCAGCTTCCCCTCCGAGAGCATCAGCGCCCCCTTGCCGAGCTCCGCCGCTTCGGCCCATCGCTGCTCACCGGTCTTGAAGTCGAGGCAGTGAATCGTCTTCTCCTCGATCCCGTAAAGGTCCCCCTTGTGGAGCACGTAATTGGCGAAATGGTGAAACGCTCGCATCGGTTTCTTGTAGACGACTTCCGCCTCGCCCTGGTAGGCGATCTTGATCAGGCCGCTGCCCATTTCGTAGGTGGAATTGATGAAGATCAGGTCGCCGTCGATTATCGGCACCGTCGCGTTGACGTTGTTGATTCCCTCCATGTTCCATTCCTGCAGGCAGACCTCCTCGCCGTCGGCCAATCGCAGGATCACCAGACCGCTCGCGTTGAACACCGCCAGACAGCGGTGGCCCGCCAGGTCGAACGCGATCGCCGAAGAATAAGACGTCCCGTAATCCTTGGTCTGCCACAGCACCTCGCCGGTGGCCTTGTCAAAGGCAATGGTCTTGCCGATGTCCATGATCATCATGTCGCCTTCGATCAGCGGCGAGCATGAAAAACCATGGGGCGCGTGGGGGACTCCGAACTCGGCCTGGACGTCGCAGCCCCACAGCGGCTTACCGGTCGCCGCATCGAGGCAGAACAGGTCCCCCCGGCGGCTCAGGCCGTAGACGCGCCCGTTGCTGACGGTCGGCGTGGAAGCGGGGCCTTGGAAGTTGTCACTGAAAATCGCCGCAGGATAGGCGTGGGACCAGACCTCTTCGCCGGAGTCTTCCGCCAAGCGTCGAACCGTATCGGCCTCGTCGCCCCAACCGATCGTGTAGACGCCCCCATCGGCGACCGTCACACCGGCCAAGGCAATCCCGACCGAGGCCCTCCATAACACCGGCGGCCCGGCCGGGGACCACTCGCCCAGCCAATCTTTCTCCTTGGAGGCGCCATCGCGATCAGGCCCCCGCCAGGCCGGCCAGTCCAGCGCCTGGGCCGAGTGCAAGAGCCCGGCGCCGATCATGAGAATCGCCGCCCAAAACATCCGGGACTTGCCCACGGGCTTGGACCCAAATCCATGAGTTCCGCGGTTACCGGTCTTCTCCGTTGGTTTCATCTCGTTTCATCCCCTTGATCAATCATGATGCGTTGGTCGATTCGTTCCGAAATCATCCACATAGCGTTGGTGGGCCGACTGGGGGCCGCGGAGAATTAAGAAACCGCGTGAGATCATCCGCCTTCGCCCCTGGCGCCGGTTAGGTGTTGGGAGTCGAGCCAAATCGTAACCGGTCCGTCATTGACCAGGCGCACGTCCATCATGGCGCCGAATCGGCCGGTCTCCACGCGCGTTCCACCGTTGCGCAAGATCGACACGAATCGGTCAAACAGCTCGGCGGCCGGCTCGGGCGGGGCGGCGTCGATGAAGCTGGGGCGCCGGCCCTTGCGGCAATCGGCGTGCAGCGTGAATTGCGACACAGCAAGCAGTTCTCCCCCCGTATCGAGGATCGAGCGGTTCATGCGGCCCTCATCATCGCGCATCACCCGCAGGTTGAGGATCTTTTGGGCCATCGGTGCCAGAGAGGCCCCCTCGTCGGCGATGTCCTCCTGTCCCATCCCGACCAGAAGCAGGAACCCGTGCCCGGTGCGCGCGATGACCTCGCCGTCCACCGTGACGCTCGCTTCACTGACCCGTTGGAGCAAAACTCGCATCCAGCCCTCTCCCCAGGCGCGCCCGCGGAACCATCGGCGGACCGCTCAGCGCTGGATTATGGCCGGATTGCGCCCGATGTCACCCCAAAAAGCCCGTCTCGCGGACCCCGGGATTGAGTTTGACCCGCTCCCCGCCGATAAGCGCAATGGATCGCCCGATCTTGTCCATGCCCGGTCGCCGCGGAGGGCCGCCGCTCATCCGCCTGTAATGCGCCGGGACGTATTCACCGATAAGCAGACTGGCGAACCTGTTTGGGGCTCTGAGACCAACATCGACCAACCCGACCAAGGAAACCATTCGGGTATGTCAACCACGGCCAATCAAAAATCGATGGAATTGGAAGGCAACCTGAGCGCCTTCGCCCTGTCCGACGTTTTGCGCTTCCTGGCGATGGGCAAGTTGACCGGCGTCCTTACCCTTATCAAGGGACACCGCATCGTCGCGCTTACGATCAAGGAGGGCCAGTTGGTCGGCACCGGCTCGGCCGAGTGCTTCCTCAAACTCGGTCAGTTGCTGGTCTACAGCGGCTTCATGAGCCGCAAGGACCTCGAGGACGTGCTGACCCATCAAAGCGAGAGCGAGAGCGGCCTCCCTCTGGGCGAGCTGCTCATCGAGCGCAAGGTGGTGACGGCCGAGCAGGTTCGGGAGGCCCTGACGCTGCAACTGAAAGAGGAGATGTGGGAGCTGTTTAGTTGGGTCGAAGGCTCGTTCAAGTTCGAGCACGGCGCCACGCCGTCGATGCGGTGCGGATTGGTGTCGATGGACATCGGATTACTGGTCGAGGAGAGCGCCCAACATATGGTGCAGTGGCGAGTGATCAGCAGCGCCATGGAAGACGCCGATCAGGTTTTCACCGCCAACTCCAGTGTCGAGCAAATGCCCGATGCGCGACTCAAGCCCAACACTTGGCGCATCCTTTCGCTCATCAATGGCCGCAACTCCGTTCAGAATTTGATCTACCTTTCAGCGTTGGGCCGGTTCGAAACGTTGTGCGCCATTGAGGATCTCTTGAAGCAGGACCTCATTCAAAAAGTGGAAACCCGGCCCAAGGCGGCGTCGGAACCGCAACCCGAGGGAAAAGACCCGGCCAAGGCGCGGTCGCGGGCCGAAGCCGACGGGCAACCACCGGAAAGCAAGGGCGGGCTGCGCGGCCTTTTCGGCCGGCGCCGTTCCGAAGACAGCGCCGCGGCCGCTCAGGAAACGGGCGCCCAACGGGCCGCCGCCAGCGAGACGGCGGGCAATCGCCAATACAAGACGAGCGTGACCTGGGCTTGCCAGCTAATGAATCAACTGGCCGAGCACCTTTGCGCCCAACCGGCAATTGGCGCTGAAAATCGGCCCGATCAGGTTCTCGAGGAGTTATGGAAAGGCGAAGGGATGCGTTACACGCGGGCGGACCTCATCAGATTGCGTGGGGGCAGGCTGGACGGGTCCGAGTACGATCGATATGTCGATTACACGGGGAGTGTCGAGTCGACGCTGACCGGCTGCCAAGAAGATGCGATGGAGGCCTTGGCCGCGGTGGGCCGTAACATGGCGGCGCTCGCCCGCAACAAGCTTGGCAATCGCGCCTCCACGGTCATGGAAGAGGCCACTCATCCGTTCGTGAAAAAAAACAAGATTGCTTGCCCGGTGGATTTCCTTCCGCGCTCTTGGGTTGCTCAATGGCTGGGGGAGGCCAATTGAGTCGCCCGCGGCGACCGATGAACGACGACTTGCAAAGATTTGAGGTAGACGCAACAGCAGGAGACACACCATTATGCCCGGCGAATCAATTCTAGTTATCGACGGTAGTCAGGCCGTCCAAGACATCGCCCGCAATGCATTGCGCGACGTGGGCTATCAAGTCACCACCGCCAGCAACGGCGCCGCGGCCCTCACGTACCCCGGTATCGAAGACATCGACTTGGTGGTCATCGACCGTGAGATGGCGGGCCTGTCGGGCGAGGAGACCACGCGCATCCTGAAACAGCACGCTCCCACCCATCCCATTCCCGTATTGATGTTGGTGGGCGAAGAGGACATCACGGCGCGCGAGAGCATGGAAATCCCCGCCGCCTCCGGTTATCTGCTGAAGCCCTTCGATCCCCGTTGCCTGCTCAAAAAGGTCGAACAGACCCTGGAGCAGCGCAGCCTGGACGAGATGGCCCGCCATTATCTGTTCGAAGCCACCGACGCGATGATGAGTGCCTTGGCCAATGAGCAGATTTCGAGCGCCATCGAGCGTAAGACCCAACTGATCGTCGAGCGCTGCATCCAGAACATCACCACGGTGATCGATGAACGCGCCCGGGCCGAGGTGGACGCCCGCGTGACCAACCTGCTCAACGAGAAGGAGCAGGAACTGGTCAAGCTGACCGTGCGCGAAGTGGCCAGCTCGATGATCGAGAAACTCGCCACCACCAAGGTCGACGAGGCGATGCAAACGATCATGCGCGATCAGACCGACCGGGCCGTGCGGCGCGTGGCCGATCAGACCCTTCCCAACGTGATCCGCGAGCGCGTGCGCGAGATGCTCGGCCACATGCTACCCAAGAAAGTGGCCGTCCACCTGGATCGGGCCGTCCAGGAGAAAGCGCCCGAGCTCAGCCAGCAGATCATCGGGACGATCGACAGCCTGACCGGCAAGTCGGTGCCGCGCTTGGCGCGTGAATTGTTGCCCTCGGTGATCGACACCCAGGTGCGTTCGGCGATGGACCAGGCCATGCCCCGTCGGGTCGGAGACCTGGTCGCCATTGAGTTGCGCGAACAGATGGCCCGCCAGTTTGAGCCCGCGGTCCACGTGGCGACGCGGCAGATCAATCGCCACGTGCTGATCTTCAACGCGCTCCTCGGGCTCCTGGTGCTATGCGGCGTTGGGGCGATGGCCTGGATGACGTTCTTCGGCGGTGGATCTTAAAGCCCGTTGCGGTGCCTTCATTCGCTCTGACTCTCACTTTCCCGATCAATTCCCCCCACGGCCTCCCGCAAGAAGTCGATCTTGCGCTGAAGGGCCGCCACTTTGGGCTCCAGCACCGCGATCTCCTCTTCCAGGCCTTTGGCGCGCTTGCGTTCGCCCTCTTCATCAAGGGCCCCCGCCTCGGCCATGCGCTCGATCTCGGAGCACTGGGCTTGGAGGGTGGTCAACCTGTCCCGCTGCCTCTTCATGCGGGTAAGCTGCATCTGGAAGCTCTCGCGAATTTCCAGGGCCAGACGGTCGAATTCATCGCGCGCCCTCTTCAGATCGCTTCGGTATTGCGCGTGACGTTGCGCATAGGTCTCGGGTGAGACCGAAGCCTTGACCGACTCCAGAGAGCGCAGCTTCGCCTCTTTCTCCTCGCGTTGCTCGACGGTTTCGGCCAGGCGATCCACGAGGAGCGGTTTGCCCTTGAGGTGATCGCCCACCTTGCGCCCGGTTTTGCGTGCCAGGGCCTTGACCTCCAACATGCGAGAGCGCACCTCCGCGGTCGGCAGCCGGGTGGATAGCGAGCCAAAGAGCTTGCCAATGAACCCAGAAGCCTTTCCCTTCCCTTCCCTCAATTCCTCTTCGAGCGCTGCTCGGGCGCGGGCGGCCACCTGTTCGGCTTCCGCCTCCGAGGCGGCCGCTTCTTCCTCCGACTGCACTTGGAAGAGCGAGCGTTTGCGCACGAAAATCACGACGACCAGCAAAACCAATAATGCGCCCACCGCCAGGGTCGCCGGTCCCAGCCGGCGCGGGAACAATCCCCCCGCCCCCTCGGTATCGGTCATCACCCTTCCGGTCGCGTAGAGGGTCAACGAGAGGAGGAAGAAGAGCAGCATGAGGTTGGGAAGCAGCCAGCCCACTAATTGCCCCTGATGGCGCAGCAACGGGGCCCAGCACCGTGAACCCTTGGTCCCCATGAACAGGGTCAGGCAAGCCAGTAGGCCCAGGAGCCCAACCAGGATCAGGGCGGCCGCCGAGGTGGCACCGACCTCGATGTAACGGCGGGTCTGAAGGATCAAAAGGTAGAACAACCAACCCGACGTGAACAGGGCGAAGGCCGGCAGGAACACCTCGCGCATAAAGACCCACAGAATCTGACCCAGATCGATTGCCAGCAGCCACAGCGTGCGGCCCATGTAACGAATCAGGTGTTCCAGTGTCAGCATGAACCGCCGCACGTGGCCGGCAAGCGCGATCACCGTCTTGATGAAAGCGTTCTCACCGGCCGCCGACGTGGCGCGAAAGCGCACCCGGCGGGCCTCGGCGTAACCCCGGATCGAGGCGATAATGAAGACCTCGAAAATGAACAGCCGCACCAGACTGACCGCGAACAGCCCCAGCGCCTTGTCGTATGACGGTTTGCTCTTGAGCAGATTGGTCATCTCCGGTCCAAAGACGCTGGGGAACCATCCCGCATGATGCACCCACTGAATCAGGCGCAATGACGCCAAGGCGATCAAGGCGGGAAGGATCAGCGTGATCAACACCAGCAGGGAGGCATTGACCCAGCCGTAGCGCCGGGCCCAGCGGAAGTAGGCGGGCACGAAGATCAACACCAGCAGCGCGGCCAGGCAGGAGTAAAAAATAACCGGGAAATCCTTGGCGACCTCGGGTATTTGGGCCACCAGCTCGATCAGAAGCCCCTCTCCCTCGCCGACCCAGACCTTGCTCGAGAAATAGACGATGAAGCCGAGGAAAAACGACCCGTACCAGGCCAGCACGAGCAGCGTCAGTTTGCGCTGGCCGCTGACCATCCACATGGCGATCTGAATGAAGAAGGTGTTATAGAGCGCGAAGAGCGGCCAGTCCCACCCCTCCTCGGGCGGGAGGAATTCCCGCAACGTCCACGACCCCATGAAAACCGCGTAGGCCAGCATCAAGTTGAGCGTGATCCGCCAGCGCCCCAGCTTGATCAGCGGCGAATGGCACTCGGAGCAAAACAGGAATGGCGCTTCGTTCGGATGGCCGCAAGCGGGGCAGGGGCGGGTGGTAACCGTTGGCTCGGACATTAGATCATCTGATTCAGGTCAATAACGCGTTCATCATGGAAACACCCGAGGGTTGAGACATCAACGGTTATCATGAATCGGCGTGGCGGAAAAATCCACTGGGAGCGGCCTTGGAGTTTGGGTAACCTGAGCATCCGCCGCAATGAGCCCTGATGAATCGAGCCAGCCACGATGAGCGCGCGCAATCGGATGAACCGTTCAACTCACGCTCTGGCCGACTCTTCGGCAACCTTGGAGCAACTGGGCGAGCGGGAATGGTTGCGGCGCGTCCGGCGCTGGTTCGCGCGGGACAGCGGCCGACGGACCACGCGGATTGGGATCGGGGACGACGCGGCCGCGTTGATGCTCGGGCGTGGTCGCGGTCCGCTTCTGGTGGCGACCGACGCGATGGTCGAGGGCGTCCATTTCCGTTGGGAATGGACCAGCCCACGCGACCTGGCCGCCAAGGCGTTGGCCGTTAATCTCTCGGACCTTGCGGCCATGGGCGCGTGCCCGATTGCGGCCCTGCTGGCCCTCAGCCTCCCGGCCGCTTCCCCGGTTTCGCGCATCGAGGCGTTCTTCAAGGGACTTCGCGCGGAGGGCAGACGCTGGGGGTGTCCGTTGGTCGGGGGAGACATGACGGCCGCGCCGCAATGGTCGCTCGCCATCACGGTCCTGGGGCAGCCGGCCGTCACGGGCCGAGTCATTCGCCGAGACGCCGCCCGACCCGGCCAGAAGCTCTACGTCACCGGTCGGCCAGGCCAGGCGGGCGCGGGGCTCGCGGCGTTGGATGGGGGCGAGTCGGCCCCCGCCTTCATTCGCCGCTTCCTGCGGCCGAGCCCCCGCCTGGCCGAGGCCGCCGCGCTGGCTCGCGCCTGTCCGGACCTGGCCATGATTGACGTCAGCGACGGGGTGTGGAACGATGCGGACCAACTGGCCGAGGCTTCGGGGACGGGGATCGAATTGAGTCACGAACTGCTGAAACCCACGCCGGCCATGACGCGCCTGGCGGCCCGACTCGGCATTGAGGACCCGATCCAATGGGTCCTCTTCGGAGGCGAGGATTACGAGTTGCTGTTCAGCACCGACAGAGGGATCGATCGGTTGCGCGAGGCGTTCGCCCGCGCGGGCATCAAGACCCCGATCCATCAAATCGGCGAGGTTGTGCGGGGCCGCGGCGTGCGAGTCCGGCAAGGCGACCGCGCGATTCAACTCAAGGATTCAACGTTTAAGCATTTCGGCCTGCGGCGATAGGATCGGATGATCATGGCCCCCGTCAAAAAGTACCTCATCGTCCTCGCCGCCGTGATGCTGGTCGCCTCATGCGCCCACGACCCGAACAAATTCGCCGTCACACGGGCCAATAAGGGGGCGAAGGCCATGAAGAGGGACCGCCACCGCCGGGCGGTGCAATACCTGGACCAGGCCGTCGCGGCGGTCCCCGATTACGCCGAAGCCTGGGTGGCCAAGGGCATGGCCCATGCCGAGATGGGGCAGATTAGTCTGGTTCGCGAGTCCTATCTGGAGGCCGAAGGGATCTACCGCGCCCTGCTCCAATCCGAGCCCAATAACGTCGACCTTATCGTGAGCGAGGCCTATGTGCTGGTTCTTCTGGGACGCCGGCTGGAAGCGGCGCGGGTGGTCGATCAGGGACAGGAGCGGTTGCCGACCAGCACAAGACTCATCTTCTTCTCAAAAGGTCTTGGCGACCCTCTGGACCCCTTGTCTGGTTTCGATGGTGCCCCTCTCGCCAACCCCGCCCCGTGGGACTAAGGGCTTAGTCGAGCATCCCCGGAGGTAGCTTCGGAGGAATCTCTGGAACCCCGCATTTCACTAAAACGCTTTGTTCGGGCGATTCAGGGGAGCCAAATAAATTCACAATGCCTTTGTGGGGCCGGCCATAAGCGCTTGGGAGCGACTTTCAGCGGCTGGGCGTGGTCCACACCCAAACATGGCCGTATCGATTCCGTTGCGACGCGAGATACGCGCCGCCGCGATGACCATGCTCGGTGCGCCAGACTTTATCTTAAGGTAGGATTCATCAGTAAAGAGAAATTGAATACATGCGAAACGGGGACCGGAACCACCCTCCCCGGTTCCGTCCCCCGCTTCGCTAATTCAGAAGTTCATCGTGAGCATTCGCTCACGACGTAAGTACGTTACCAGCGTTTTCGACCACCGCCGCCACCGCCGCCGCCGCCACCGCCGCCGCCGCCTCCGCGAGGTCGAGAGCCGCCGCCACCGCCGCGCTCGGCTCGGGGACGAGCCTCGTTTACCTTGATCTGCCGTCCATCCAGTTCGGTGCCATCCAAGGCGCTGATTGCCTCTTTGCCCGCGTTGTCATCGGACATCTCGACGAAGCCGAATCCCTTGGACCGGCCCGTTTCTCCGTCGGCGATGATGGCCACCGAAGAAACCTCTCCGTGAGTTCCGAAAGCGGTTTGCAGATCGCCCTCGCTTGTTTGGTAGGAGAGATTTCCCACGTATATGTTCATAGCGATTCTCCGTTCAGTTCTGCGCCCGACGAACCCGCACGCAACCGTGCGATTCCTCCTCGGGTCCCATTTTGCCATTGCCAATCGATCGTGCCGGAGGGTAGCAATGCGAAGGTTAGGCACACGGATGGTAATCGGAAGCCCTACGCGCCGTCAATACCCAAAAAAACAGCCTGAGGGTGTGATTCAGAAATGGGACTTGTTGGCTGGAGAGTGGGGGGCCGAACGCGAAGTTCAGCCGCGCCAGGGGCCCACCGGGAGTGGCCCAGCCTGGGGCCTATCCAAATCCCTCGCCGGAATCGGTCCCCGGGCCGGATTGAGTCCTCACCTGGAGCCTTATCCTTCCACTCCAGGGCCAAGATCGAAACGTCGTCGTCGGGTTCGGCGCGGCCGCGCCACTGGTCGACGCTTAGCAACAGCTCCTTCAGGCTCGTGGACAAGGGTTTATCCCGGTGTCGATCGACGGCCACCCGCAACCGGTCCAGGCCGAAGGGTTCTCCCTCGCCGTTGACCGTCTCCAGGATGCCGTCGCTATACAGGACCAAACGGTCGCCGGGAGAGAGCGTGAGCTCCATGTCCTCGTACTTCGCGTCGCGCGTAAAGCCGATCGCCAATCCGCCCTCCTCCAGAAACTCCACGGGTTGGCCATCGCGTTAGAGGATCGCGTAGGGGTGACCCGCCTGAGCCAGCCTTAATTTGCCCGTGTTTTGGTTCAGCACGCCGTACGTGATCGTGAAGTATTGACGGCCCACGTTCTCGGTGAGCTGAAAGCACTGGTTGAGCTGTTGGAAGAGCTCGGCGGGCGAGAGCCAGGAGGGATTCGGACCGCCCTCATCCTCGACCAGCAGCGATTGGCCGGGATGGGAGGCCAGCAGATGGGTCAGTGTCACCGAGAGCAGGGCGGCCGACACCCCGTGGCCGCTGACATCGAGCAGATAGATGCCTAAATGGTCATAATCGAGTCGCACCACGTCCAGATGGTCGCCGGCCAGTTCCTGGCAAGGGTGGAATTCCCAGGCGATCTCGACGCGCCGGGTCGTGGGCAAGCGGTGGGGAAGGAGCGAGTTTTGGATCTTGGCCGCCGCTTCCAGGTCCGCGCGCATGCGGACATTGGCGCGGGCGATGGTCTCTTGGTTGCGTTTACGGTCGGTGATATCGCGCAGGAAGACCGTGAAGACCTGCAGGCCGTCGAGCCGAATGGGAACAAAGGCAAGCTCGGCGGGGAATTGCGAGCCGTCGGCCCTCATCAGGGTCGTTTCATGCCGCTTGCCCAGCCGGGAACCTTCCTCGCGCGACTCGATAAACTGTTGAATCGCCCCGCGATATCTTTCGCGCGACGAGGGTGGAAAGATGCGATCGACGATCAGCTCGCCGAGCAAGTCCTCCTTGGGGTAGCCCAGCGTCATCTCGGCCGCCGGATTGAACTCAATGATCCGCCCCTTCTCGTCGATCGAGATGATCGTATCCAACGAGCCCTCCAGGATCGCCCGCTTGCGAAGCTCGGTCTCCTCCAGGCGCTGCCGGGTCATCGCCAGTTCCGCTTTTTCGCGGCCGCGTTGTACCGCCTGCCGGACCAGGGCGATCAGTGGTTCGGGGTCGATCGGTTTGGTGACGTAGTCGAAAGCCCCCTGTTTCATCGCCGCGACCGCGTCGCTAATCTCCTAACTGACCGTAATCATGATGATCTGGAGATAGGGGAAACTCGGCGTGGACCCGGCGCAGGCACTCGTGGCCGTCCATGTTGGGCATGCAGATGTCGAGCAGCAAGACTTCGGTGTTGTTGGTGATCTGCTCGATGGCCTGCAAACCATCTTCGGCCAGTGTCAGGTCGAAGCCTTCTTCGCCGAGGGCATGCTCGATCACGCCGAACGTGGTCAGGTCGTCGTCGGCCGCAACGATCTTGATTGCTTGAGCGTCCAAAATTGGGGCACCATGAAGTGGGTCTTATTTCAACCCAAAATCTAGTCCGTTCCCTTATCGTCCCTCACTCCCTTTTCGTTTATATATTGGTATTCGCTAAACGGCAATTTCCGGGCGGGATCCAATGGATGCAAAAAAATGCAAACCGAAGACCGGATCAAGCTGATTCAGGGTGATATTACGCGGCTGGAGGTCGACGCCATCGTCAACGCCGCCAACAGCTCGCTGCTCGGCGGGGGCGGCGTGGACGGGGCGATCCACCGCGCCGCCGGGCTCGGCCTGATCGAGGAGTGTCGCAAGCTGGGCGGCTGCGAGACCGGCCAGGCCAAGATCACCGCCGGCCACAACCTGCCCGCCCGCCACGTCATCCATACCGTCGGCCCCGTCTGGCACGGCGGCGGCCGCAATGAGCCGGATCTGTTGGCCTCCTGCTACCGCACGAGCTTGGCCCTAGCGACCCAGCACGGCCTCCAGACCATCGCCTTCCCCGCGATCAGTTGCGGCGTCTACGGCTACCCGATCCCCGAAGCCTGCCGGATCGCCGTGACCGAAGCGCGGCGTTTCCTGGAACGCGCATCCAGCCTCCGGGAGGTCACGTTCGTGTCTTTTGGGCGGGAGATTCACGGGGCTTATCAGGAAAGCTTAGACCAACGGCCGGACGATTAACTTCTGTAAGAAGATGATCGAGCCGATACTCGACCATCACACCCCCGCGCCAACCATCACATCGCGCGGGTCGGTGATCTGGCCACGAATGGCACTGGCGGCGACGGTCAGGGGGCTGGCGAGGTAGACCTGGCTGCGCTTGTGGCCCATGCGGCCGGGGAAGTTGCGATTGGTGGCCGAGATGCAGACCTCCTCGGCCGAGTTCAGCCGCCCGAACGTGTCGGCGGGGCCGCCCAAGCAGGCCATGCACGAGGCCGGCCCGATCTGGCAGCCGGCGTCCTCGAAAATGCCACGGATTGTCTTGCCACCCAACTTGACACGGTCCAGGTCGGCGTCGACCTCGGTCGTCGAGGGGACGATGAACGTCGGGACGCGCACTTCATGACCCTTGATGATGCCCGCCGCCGCGATGAAGTCATTAATCTTGCCACCGGTGCACGAGCCGATGTAGGCGCGCGTGACGGGCGTGCCGGCCACCTCGCTGACGAACGCCTTGTTGTCGGGCGAGTGCGGTTTGGCGACCATCGGCTCGATCTGGGCGATGTTGAAGACCTTCTCGTAGAAATACTCGGCGTCGCGATCGGGAGCCACCGGGGTATATTCGACGCGCGTGCCGGCGCGCCCGGTGCGCTCGCGCACGTAAGCCTCGGTGACCTCGTCGCATTCGATGACGCCGTTCTTCCCGCCGGCCTCGATGGCCATGTTGGTCAGCGTCATGCGTTCCTCGATGCTGAGCGACAGGACGCCATCGCCATCGAATTGCATGGCGCGGTAGGTGGCGCCGGCCACGCCGATCTCGCCGATGACGGCCAGGATCAGGTCCTTGGCCATGAGATATTCGGGCAACGCGCCCTCGAAGACGAACCGCATCGTCGGGGGGACCTTGACCCACGTCTTGCCGGTGCCCAGGATGAAGCTGGCGTCGGTGTTGCCCACGCCCGAGGCGAACATGTTGAACGCGCCCGAGGTGCAGGTGTGGCTGTCGGTGCCGAACAGGACCTCGCCGGGCCGGTTGTGGCCCTCCTCGGCCAGGGCGGTGTGACAGACCCCCTTGTAGCGGGTCTTGGACGGGTCGCCGTAGGGCGAGGGCATCCCCTCGGCCTTCACGAAATCGGGGTCGTAGTAATACTTGATCCCCTGCTCGCGGACGAAATCGCGCAGGATGTCGATATTGCGATGGGCCTGGGGGTTGGCGGTGAAAATGTAGTGATCGGGGATGATGACGACACGGTCGGGATCCCAGACGCGGGCGTCCGCCCCGAACCGCTCCTTAAAAATCGCAATCGTCCCCGGCCCGCAGACATCGTGCGTCATCAGGGTATCGACCTGGATCCACACGTTATCCCCCGCGGCGACCGCCTCGCGCCCCGCCGCCCGCGCCAGAATCTTTTCCGTCATCGTCATGCCCATCGCCACAAGACCTCCCTTGTAGGGCGCAGTCACCGTTCAGGAATCATGTTAATTGATTCGGATGAACTATTCAAGCGCCAACAGGCGGGCTGTCGCCTGCCCCGCGATAAACCGTGAATCCGGGCCCGATTTTCGAGTGCCCGGGTTGGGAGGAGTCCATATACTGGATGCGTTGACGATTCGGACGGGGGGAGGGCGGGTCGGCATCGTGGTCGGCGAAGAACTGATCAAGGTTTACCCGCTCGGGTCGTTTCGAGCCATGGCTCTCGCCGTCGATACCATCTGATGGACGCATGAACTGGGTGTTGCGCTTGGTGGCCGGTGATGGGAAAGAGACCATCGATGACGGATCTGGCCAGACGAGGCTTCACCCTACTGGAAATCCTGGTCGTTATCGCGATCGTCTCGATCCTTAGCTCCATCGCGATCGTCAATTTCTCGACCGCTCAGGTGCGCACCAAGGTCAGCCGGGCCAAGGCCGATATGCAGGTCATCGTCACCGGCCTGGAGACCTATTACGTCGACAACGACCGATACCCCCCGAATCGGCGGATTCCTCTATCCGATGCTTCAGGCCCCTCCGAGGCGGCCTACCCGGCCAGCGGCTATAATGTCACCCCGGTCGAGATCACGACCCCGATCGCCTACATCACGTCCAACCCGCCGGACCCTTTCCGTGATCAGCGGGGCTTCGTCTACGATTTCTTCTTCCCCGATCTCGCCGAACAAATCCCGCAGTACAGCTACTACCAGATCCTCGAACCGGTCCAGTGGGAGGGACTGAACGCGAACGGGATCACCGTGTCACTTGTCGCGGTCGGTGGCGAGGGGGCCAATCGGGGCGCGTTCGCCAAGTACGGGGGCGGTCAGAAGCCGGCCTGGGTGATCTGGTCGGCGGGTCCGGACGGGATCGTGTGGCACGGGAAAGACGACTTCACGGCCCCCGGCGACCCCGGCAGCCCGCTCAAGGAGCCGAATCACTCGCCCTGGGGTTTCAGTTTCGATGTCCCCTACGACCCGACCAACGGGACGGTCAGCTTCGGCAATATCATCCAGACGCGCGTGGGCGCCCCCCATGCGGCCGGGCCGCGCGCCGCGGTCCTTGCGTCCCAAGGCGGCGGCGGCCCCGCAAGCCCTCCATCGCCGGCCGACTCGAGTCGGGGCGGCGGGTCCTCGGGGCAGCGTTCGGGGGAATCTGGCGGGGGACCGGGGGGACGAGGTTCCGACCACGAAGGGGGACAAAGGGGAGGCGTGGCCGGAAAGGATCTGCCGCCGAGTACCCAGCCGCCGTCGTCCTCGGCCACCCCTGCGCCCCCTCGGCCCCAGGCTCAGCCCCCGCAAACGCCCGCGGAGGTGACGACCGGCACGCTCGGCGAGTCTCCCGCCGGGCTTGAAGAGTATGTGCAACGGCCCCGCTCCGCCGATCCGCCCGAGCGCGTGATCCCGCGCGAGACCCCGTCCCCCGGCGCCCGAGCGATCTGGCCGTTCCTGCTGGGCTTGCTCCTGCTCGCGCTCTATGCGCTTGCGCGTCGCTTCCGTGAGAAGAAGAAGCCCAAGATCGCCAAGGAATCGTACGAGATCATGGACGCGGATCTGCTCAAAATGCGAGACCTGGACCAACAAACGTCGCTCTTTCTGGCGAACAGCCAGGTCACCGATGAGGGGTTGGCCCATCTCAAAGGGCTCACAGCCCTTGAATCGCTCGATCTGTGGGACACGCGGATCACCGACGCCGGACTCGAGCACCTGCAGGGCCTGCGCTCGTTGAAGACGCTGAATCTGAGTGATACGCGGATCACCGACGCCGGTCTGGGGGCGCTCGACTCGCTGCCCTCGCTCCAGACGCTGATCTTGTCCGGGACGAGGATCACCGACGCCGGCCTGCGATACCTCGCCAAACTGACCTCGATCCGTGAGATCAATCTCAACCAAACCCTGGTCAGCCGGGACGGCATCGCCCAATTGCAAGAGGCCCTCCCCGGATGCCGCCTCCGCTTCTCGTAACCGGATAAATCAGCCTGGCCGACCTGGGCTGGATCGGGAGCCCACCCGTGGCGAGCCTGGGGCGCGTAATTGATTGACAACCCCGCCGAACAACGTAGCATGGGTAGGCTCGGAGGCTGCGCGAGACCCCGTGGGCGGTTGGCCCCACATGTGGTGGACGCGACCTTGGTTGATACAAGGCCCCGCGCCCTGGTCTGAAATTGGAACATCATGACCAGCACGCGAAGGGGCGATTCATCGCTCACGGTTTGGAAGGAGTAAGGACCGATGCCGGTTCCCAAGAGACGACGTTGCCGATCGCGCCGCGATCGGGGGCGCACCCATAAGAAGCTGCAAGCCGTCACGGTGGTCAAGTGCAAACACTGCGGGGCGACGCGCCGACCCCACCAGGTCTGTCCGGGGTGCGGGACGTATAATGGCCGCGAGTATCGCGCGACCGTGACGTCCTAAGCGCCGAGAAGGGGCGGGAGCCGACCATGCGGATCGCGCTGGATGCCATGGGGGGCGACTTCGGCCCCGAACCGCTGGTCAAGGGGGCCTTCGAGGCCGTCGAACAATCACGCCACCAGGTCATCCTGGTCGGCGACGCCGAAACACTGCAAAACATCCTCAACCGCGAACGAGCCCTCCATCCCAGGCTCTCGATCGTCCACGCCGATACGGTGGTCGGGATGGACGAGGCGCCCAAGGCGTCTTTGCGCAAGAAGAACTCCTCGCTGGCCGTGGCCGCCGAGCTGGTCAAGGGGGGCAGTGCCGACGCGATCGTCTCGGCGGGCAACACGGGGGCCACGCTGGCCATGACGGTCACTCGTTGGCGACCGTTGCCCGGGGTCTCGCGCCCCTCGCTGGCCACGGTGATCCCGATCCCGCACCACCCGGTCGTCCTGCTCGACGTCGGGGCCAATATCGACTGCAAACCGCGCCACCTCTACGATTTCGCCGTCATGGGCTCGATTTATGCCCATGAGATCATCGGACGCCGCTCGCCGCGGGTGGGCCTGCTCAATATCGGCTCGGAAGACGGCAAGGGCAACGATCTGGTCCAGAACGCCTTCCGGCTGCTGGCCGAAAGCGAGTTGAACTTCATCGGCAACATCGAGGGCGACGACTTGTTCAGCGGGCGGGTCGACGTGATCGTTTGCGACGGGTTTGTGGGTAACGTGGTGCTCAAGTTCGGCGAGGGGATGATCAAGTTTTACGGGCGTTATATGAAGCAGGCACTCAAGAAGAACCTGCTGACCACCCTGAGCGCGATACCGGTCATGTCGACGCTGCGTGGTTTCCGCGATCAAATGGACGCCTCGGAATATGGAGGAGCGCCGCTATTGGGCGTCAACGGCGTGTGCATCGTCAGCCACGGCTCTTCGGGCTCGCAAGCCATCAAGAACGCCGTCGCCATGGCGGGCGACTGCGCCCGCCGCGAGATCAACGGCAAGATCATGCAGGCCCTGAGCGAGAATGGGGAACGGCCGTATTGAATGGATGAAGAATAGGACGTGGATAACGCGGATTTGCCAGATTCTCGCTGATAAGGGCCATAATCTACATGGGGGGGTTGGTAGCGGGCGTCCGCGAAAGCCACGGAATCAGTGCTCCTTTGAATCAATAAACCGAAATCAAACGCTGAGGACATGGATTTGCCCGGTTCTCACGGACGAGAGCAGAATATCTTATATATAAAGTAGTCGATCCTGAAAAAGACCCCTTGCCCAACAACAATGGGATCAAAACGCTGGTGGGTGGTGTATAGTTTTGCAACAAAAGCGGTCAGTCGCCGCCGAAACCTTGCCAAAGTTGGCGCCATGAAAC
>Ga0310121_10000880_pt1 | contig 31861 bp, 20 predicted proteins | sample CB27_Tmax_986_MG_FD_203504 | JGI IMG/M metagenome (GOLD analysis project Ga0310121, IMG submission 203504) | Marine microbial communities from Western Arctic Ocean, Canada - CB27_Tmax_986 | ecosystem: Environmental > Aquatic > Marine > Oceanic | place: Canada: Western Arctic Ocean | collected... | reverse complement strand
CACAGATAGCAACGCTTGACCTCAACGGGCCATACGCGAAGGCTGCTTCGTACGACCAGGGGCAGCATACGTGTGGCACATCTCGAAGCGCCACATGATCGCAACATCTGAGGTCCAAGGCACGTGTCTACTGGTAGACACGTCACCGGATGGCACCCGATCGCACCTTTACCAAACCGCGCAAGCGAGGACACAAGCGGGCATGTTCCGTTGGCATGCTCACGCGCCGCTGGCTGGCTGACTCAGACGCAACGGGCCATTTTTAATGTCAGGAGGCGATCGTCGTTCCTGGGGCATCTGCGCAAGCCAGCGTCATGAAATGCCTGGTACTCCGAGCCGACCGCAACCGTTGTTACGCTCAAGAATGCCGAAACTTGGAGTGCGGAGCGCGTCTAATGAAGACCCTGAATGCCGCGGCTCACGTCGATCCCACTTCGAGCGCAGTCTGAACCGACGGGCGTTGGGAGCGGAGTAACGTGCGGCAAAAAAAATCTGGCCGTTCGGAGCGAAAATCGGTGTATAAGGTTCCTGACTCGGTGGGCAAGGTGGCAATCCAGGAGACAGCCAGAACCCCACGTTCGACCGGACGGGCGAACACGCAGCGACGCTGAAACGCCGGCCGGACGAATGACGAATAGTGAACGAGCCGCTCTAGGGTGACGTCAACCAACGCGGCACCGGCGCGGCGCCGGCTTACACGAGCGTACCAGCCAGAGATCGTCTTGGATCGGCTGTCGAGTGAGTGATTCCTTCATTTTCCTCTCCCGGTTGGAGGTCGACTCTATGATTCAGAGAAGCACGCGTGCTTGTCTCACTGTGGCGGTATTAACGGCGACGCTGACATCCTCAGCGCTCGCCCAGAACGTCGACTGGCTGCTCCATAACCGCGATCTGGCGGGTAGCCGCTTCTCGGAGCTGGATCAGATCACGCCGGAGAATGTCGGCACCCTGACCGCCCGCTGGCTCTTCCAGCACGGCGTCATCGACGGCGTCAGCAACCAGACCACACCCGTGATTGTCGACGGGACCATGTACGTGACGGACTCGCGCGGGAGTGTCTACGCCGTCGACGGTGCGGACGGACACTTGTTGTGGACGTACGACGTGACGGAGCTCCTCGGCGGTGGACGCCGCGAGGGCTACATCTTCCGCCATCGCGGAGTCACCTACGAGAACGGCATCGTCTACAGCGCCGCCGGCTCGTTCATTTTCGCGCTCGACGCCAAGACCGGGGAGCCCCTCGAAGGCTTCGGCGAGAACGGTCAGGCGAACGTTCTCCTCGACGTGCTCAGGCTGCGGTACCCGGACGTCGAGACGGCGATCTCGATGGGGTACTGGTTCACATCGGCCCCACAGATCCACAACGGCGTGATCTACGTCGGGTCGACGCGCAGCGAGAGCCGCATTCCAGGCGGTCATGTGCTGGCGGTCGATGCGATGAGCGGCGAGATTATCTGGCACTTCAACACCATTCCGCAGGACGAGAGCGATCAAGGTTGGGACATTGCCGGTCCGACCTGGGTCGGCGGTGGCCGCGAAGGCGGCGGAATCTGGGAAACGCCGTCAATCGATCCCGAGTTGGGCATGGTGTACGTTGCGGTCGGCAACCCGTTTGGTGACAGTACCCTGCGGGCCGGTATAAATCTGTTCACCGATGCGGTGCTCGCACTCTCGCTCGAAGACGGTCAGTTGCAGTGGTACTACCAGCTGGTGCACCACGACGTCTGGGACTACGACAACGGGAGCCAGCCGATACTCTTCGACATGGAAGTGGACGGCGCGCCGGTCAAGGCACTCGCCCAAGCGAACAAGAATGGGTGGCTCTACATCCTGAACCGAGAAACGGGCGAGCCGGTCCATCCGATCATCGAAACAGCGGTCTCAACCGAGACCGACGACCCAGACGAACAGCCGTGGCCAACACAACCGATTCCTCACAAGGCGAATGGCGAACGCATGGAACCGGTCTCTCCGGTTTTCCCGACCGATATCCAACCAGAATATCTTGAGGGCAAGACGCTCGTCCCGCAGTTTACGCCGCGCGCTCAGAACCAGGTCTTTGCGCCCGGTACGGGGGGCGGAGCCAGCTACGCGCCCATGGCCTATAGTTCGCAGACGGGTCTGCTATACGTCAACGCCATCGACCGACCGTCTGGGCTCAACTTCGATGCGGGCGGCACGCGCGGCGCGCGCGGATTCGTGTCCGCCTACGATCCGACGACGGGCGAGCTCGTCTGGCGTCAGATCTTCGAGGGCTACGGACAGTCCGGGCCCGTCGTAACGGAAGGCGGCCTGGTCTTCGTCGGCGCCGGTAGCAACATTGCGGGCTACTTCTACGCCTACGATGCCGCCACCGGCGAAGAGCTCTGGAAGTTCAACACGGGCGCCGGCGTCTTCGCCGGGCCCTCCGTCTACATGGCGAACGGGGAGCAGTTCGTGGCGGTGGCGTCAGGTGGGGGTGACCGGGGGCGCAGGGGGGGCGATCTAATTTTGAGTTTTGCGCTCCCAGAACGGTAGAAACTGGCATCATCCGGCTAATCAGACTCCAGAGGGCGGGACGCTCCAGCGACGTGCGGCTTCACGTCGTTCAGTGCCTGGACGATCCCGTGCTCCTTGCACTGTCACGTTGATGCCCGAGCGTCGGGACTCTTTCACCGAGCGCACGTCATCTCATCCCATGACTTGGAACGACCACGTGAACGCTGGCGGCCACTGATGGTGTCTATCTCCTTCGTGAAGCATCTGACTGGCGGCGTGGCTCTCTTCGTCACTATGGGGCTCATTCTCCCTCCTCTCGCGGAGGGCCAGGAGGCGGCGACTCCCGTTGTAGGGCAGACGCTGAATCCGGTCGTACGGCCGATCGCGCCGCCGGCCGCTCCGCAGATACCGCCTGGCAGCGCCTCGATGTCGCCCGGTGAACGCCGCTCGATGGAGGCTGTCCGGATGTCATCCGACGAGTCGATCACGCTGGATGGTCGACTCGATGAAGACGTCTGGATGCGCGCCGTGCCGGCGACCAACTTCTTGCAGATGGATCCAGACAACGGCCAGCCCGCCACCGAGCAGACGGAAGTGCGCTTCGTCTATGACGCCGACAAGCTCTACATGGGGGTCACACTCTTCGATTCGGAGCCGGACGAGTTGATTTACTACCAGATGGGACGGGACGGGTTTCTTCAGGCCGACGACAAACTGCAGTGGGCGATCGACACCTTCAATGATGGCCAGAGCGCCTATTGGTGGGAGATGAACCCGTTGGGTTCGATGGCCGACTCATTGCGGGGCGCGAACAACACGAACAACCGGCAGTGGGACGGAATCTGGGACGCCCGTTCGACCCGCAGCGACATTGGATGGACCCTCGAGATCGAAGTCCCGTTTCGGACGATGAATTTCAACCCGAACAGCGACGAGTGGGGCGTCAACTTCCAGCGGACGATCGCTCGGAAAAACGAAGTGAGCCTCTGGATGGGCTGGCTGCGCAACCAAGGGTTGAACAGGATGAGCAATGCCGGTCTGCTGACCGGTATCCGGGATGTGACCCAGGGCCGTGGCTTGGACATCAAGCCGTACCTGGTGGGCACGTTAGAGTCGTTCCCCGGTCGGGATGATGTAACGGACACGAAAGAGGCGCAGGTCGGCGTCGATCTCTTCTACAACATTACTCCGAGTCTGCGAACGAATCTCACGGTGAACACCGACTTTGCCCAGACCGAGGTCGACGCGCGCCAAACCAACCTCACCCGTTTCTCGCTGTTGTTTCCGGAACAGCGTGATTTCTTCCTGGACGGCTCGCTCTTCTTCAATTTCGAGACCGGGGGTATCGGCGACGGCGGTCGCAGCCTGCTGCGCGGCGGTCGTGGCCAGACCTTGATTCCTTTTCAAAGCCGCCGGATCGGGCTCGATGAGGAGAACACGCCGCAACGGATCAACTTCGGTGGCAAACTGACCGGCCAGGCCGGGGCTTTCGAGATAGGCGTCCTGCAGGTCCAGACCGGTGACGAGACCGAAGAAGAAACAGGTGGTTCCCTTGGCGAGGACTTCACTGTGGTGCGCATCAAGCGGCGGATGCTCCGCGAATCCCATCTGGGCGCGCTGTATACGCTGCGGCACACTCGCGGTGGCGATGTCGACGACCGCCAGACAATGGGCGTCGATTTGCGGCTAGCGACATCGATGTTTCGTGGATCCGACAACTTGAGCGCGACCGGCTATTTCCTGCGCACGACGAATCCACTCGACACCGTCGGCAAAAGCTCAGCCTTTGGTGCCGCCCTCGCATACCCCAACGATCCATTGACTCTTCAGATCGGGTTCCAGGAAATCCAGGAGAACTATCAAGCGGCGGTCGGATTTACTCGCCGGACCGGTTTCCGAAACATCAACCAAGTGACAACTTTTGCTCCGCGGCCACGCCAGCATCCATGGATCCGCCTGTTCAATTTCGGAGCAAGGATGGACTGGTTCTTCGACCCGATCGACAACCGGTTATTGACCAGGGAGATCGACATCACGGCGCTACAGATCGACACACACAGGCAGGACTCGATTCAGTTGCATGTGCTGCCAACGTACGAGCTGCTCGAGCGGGATTTCAGCATCGCGCCGGAAGTGACGCTCCCTGCTGCCAGCGAGTACAGCTTCACACGCTACCGCCTCCAGGGAGACACGACCAGCCGCCGCCCCATCGCTCTGTCACAGCAGCTGGAGTGGGGTAACTTCTTTTCAGGCAATAGGTTGCGACTCAATACGACCGTCAACTTCCGCGCTGCGCCTGGACAAATGTTCGCCTTCACGAGTGAGTGGAACCGCGTGTCGCTGGCGGAAGGGGAGTTCACGACCAGGTTATACCGCGCGATTGCCGAAACACAATTCAACCCCAGGATCTCACTCGTCAACAACGTGCAGTACGACACGCAGAGCGCGGTCATCGGCTGGCAGTCCCGCTTTCGGTGGATTGTCAAACCGGGCAACGATTTCTATTTCGTCTACATCCACAACTGGCTGGACGATCCGGTGTTCGGTCAAACCTACACACTCGACCGCCGGCTGTCGTCGAAAGTCCTGTACACGCACAGGTTCTGACGTGTTCGCCGGAAGGCCCGGCCGGCCGAAGTCCAGTAAGGCGTTGGTGGATGGATCAGAGGTGGCCTGTAATAATCCCTGTCCCCGTTCCCACCAACCATGATCGGCGTGGTAATGGCCGACGGATGGCGTGCGATCAGCCTCGCCACAACAAGAGTGCCCTGACGCTCAAGACTGCGGCTGCGTTTTCCATGCTTCGGGGCTATAGTCGGAGCATTCCGGGTTGGAACTAAGGAACTCCACTTGTGATGTGGCAGCTGCAAAACCGGGTCACGGCGCTAGTGTCCGTTGTCCTGGTGACCGGCATCTTCATACCGCCGATGGCCGTCCACGGCCAGCAGGACGAGCTCCGCTGGCAGCTTCCGCCGGAGCGCTGGCTCGACGAGATGCCACGTGAGGTCGACCGCCGGCCGACCTTGCCTGAATACCTCGCGGAGATGTCATGGAAGACGCTCCCGGAGGAGGTGTTGCTGATCGCCGGCAGCGCCACCGCATGGCGCTGGAACGAGGAGCAGTGGTTCTCCGACTTTCGCGCAGTCAACCGGGGATTTGGCGGGTCTCGGATCGACGACACCACGCATTTTATTGATCAGATCATCCTGCCGTATCAGCCGTCGACCATCCTGTTCTACGCGGGCGACAACGACCTCTGGGCGCGGAAGCCCGTTGACGTGACGATCCGACACTTCAAGGAGTTCACCGAGAAGATCCGGGCAGCGTTGCCAGAGACGCAGATTGTGTTCGTCTCGATCCGGCCGAGCATCAGCCGGTGGGAGATCTGGCAGGCCATGCAGGAAGCCAACCGCGGGATCATCGCGATCATCGATGCCGATCCGAACCTCCACTACGCCGACATCGTGCCGGTCATGCTCGGCGCCGACGGTAGACCGCGGCGGGAGCTCCTCATCGCGGATGATCTGCATCTCACACCACTCGGGTATCGCGAGTGGGGCGGCGTCGTGAAGCCGATCATCTACGCGGCCGAGGAGCGGTATCGCCGTCTCAAGGGATGCGACCGATGGGGGTGCGGCGCCCTTCGCTGAGATTCCGTGGTGATGACCCGCGCGGTCCGTCCGGCGTTCCGCGAGCACCGTCAAGCTCGCGGCCGCCTGGCGACGTAGGCTGATGAAGAGCGCCGCGACCAGCGACCGCAGATATCCATTTTCGGCGAAATCGTCGGCCGACCGAGCCCAAGCGCTCACCACCTGGGGAGAGAAACGTGCTCTTCTCGGTATCTGGACAGCGGGGTCCCCGGTCGTGCAGAAACAGTGGCCCGGCGGACCCGGTGCGTGTAGAATCCGTCGATAAGAAGAGCAGCACAATACCACCACAACGAGAAGCTAGCAGGCCGGTAGCTCCTGTGTCCGATGGCAGAGTCGAGGGAGCAAGCGAGGGTTCACCACATGGATATTTCGAAGCCACGGCATGACGGGATCGTCGAGCAGGGCCGGGATGTAACCCGACTACAACCTGTTTTCGCCAGGCTCCCTGGCAGGCCATGGGTGTCCGGTCCCGGTTCACAGACGGATGGAACGGGACGCCGTGCTGGACTGTGGAAACGAATCGCACACAGGACAGCGGCTGCGGCCGCCGTCACGCTGCTGGCGGCGACGGCCACACTCGGTTCGGCCCAGCAGCCGGATGACACCAGTCAAGCTAGCTATACTGGCACCCAGGCCGATGCGGGAGCGGACGTCTATCAGACGGCCTGCGCCGGCTGTCATGGCTCCGATCTGCAGGGTGCGTTCGAAGCGCCGCAGATGGCCGGATCCAACTTCCAGCTCCAGTGGGGCAACCGGACAGTGGCCGAGTTGCTTCAGGTGACGCAGGAGCGGATGCCTCCGACAGCTCCCGGGTCCTTGAGCCAGGACCAGTACGAGGCGGTGGTCGCCTACCTCCTCCGTGAAAACGGCGTGCAGCCGGGCGCGGCGCCATTGTTGTTCTCGTCCACTGGGCGCGTCTTCGCTGGCGCTGGACCTATCGATCCCACCGCGGCGGCGACCGAGACCTATCCCGTCCCGGGCCGAGTCGGCAACACCCGATCCCCATATACGTCGCAGATCTGGCCAACAACCGCGGGTACGGTCTACGAGACACCGTCTGCCCACTCCGAAACCTTCCGGGCCGCGGACCGGTTCACAGCGGTCTCGGATGCCGTGTTGCAGTCCCCGCCGGCGAGCGACTGGCTGCACTGGCGCCGAACCGCGGACGGCACCGGCTATAGCCCCTTGACACAGATCAATACCGGAAACGTCGACCGCCTCCAGCTCGCGTGGGCATGGGGGATGACCGACGGCCCCAGCCAGCCCGGCGCGCTCGTCCGCGACGGCGTCCTGTTCCTGCCGAACTCGGGCAACGTCATCCAGGCCCTCGATGCGACCGATGGCACCCTCCTCTGGGAGTACCGGCACATACCCCCTGACGGCGCCAACGCGAACAACCGGCTCCGCAACATCGCGGTCTGGGAGGACATGATCTTCCTGGCGACGCAGACCGCCTTCATGGTGGCGCTGGACGCCCGGACCGGCGCCGTCCGCTGGGAGACGCAGATCGCCGACTGGCGTCTCGGTTTTTCGAACTCGTCCGGCCCCATCGTTGTAAAAGGCAAGGTGATCAACGGGATCAACGGGTGCACGCGCTTCACCTCGGAAGGCTGCTTCATTACCGCCCATGATGCCCGGACCGGGCGCGAACTGTGGCGCACGCAAACCATCGCGCGGCCCGGTGAACCCGGCGGGGACTCCTGGGGCGATCTGCCCTTCGATCTGCGGGGCGGAGCGGACGTCTGGATCGCAGGAACCTATGATCCGACACTGGATCTCATCTTCTACGGTACGGCCCAGGCCAAGCCCTGGGTCGCGGCGAGCCGTGGACTGAGCGCCGAAGACCAGACGCTCTACGCCAACTCGACGCTGGCCCTCGATCCAGACGACGGACGGCTCGTCTGGTACTACCAGCACGTGCCCGCGGAAAGCCTTGACATGGACGTGGTGTACGAGCGGGTTCTGGTGGACCTGGACGGCGAACCCGTGCTCCTCACGATTGGGAAAGACGGGCTCCTGTGGAAGCTGAACCGGCGTACCGGAGCCTTCCTGGGCATCGCGGAGACGGTCTATCAGAACATCTTCGACGTGGACCGGCAGACGGGCGCGCTCCGCTACCGTGACGACATCAGCGGGATGCAGATCAACGACTGGGTCACCGTGTGTCCCTCCACTGCCGGCGGGCACAACTGGCACTCGACCGCCTACCATCCCGGGACACAATTGCTAGTTATCCCCTTGAGCCAAAGCTGCATGGAAATCATGGGCCGGGAGGTCCGGCTGGAACCGGGTTCCGGGTCAAGCGGCGCGGATCGGGCTTGGTTTGAGATGCCGAACACGAACGGACAGCTCGGAAAGCTGGCCGCCTACGACGTGACGACCATGGAAGAGGTCTGGAGCGTGGAGCAGCGCTCCGCCTTCACGACGGCGATTGTGACCACCGGCGGCGGGCTCGCCTTCGCAGGGAGCTTCGACCGGTGGTTCAGGGCCTATGACGTGGCGACGGGTCAGGTGGTGTGGGAGACCCGCCTGCCCACGTCCAACCTGGGCTTCCCCATCACGTACGAAGTGGACGGAGTTCAGTATGTGGCGGTGCCGACGGGACGAGGCGGCGGGAGTCCGTGGAACGTGCCCAACATGCTGTCGCCAGAGCTGGCGCTGACCAATCCAGAAGGCAACCGGCACAACGGCCTGTACGTCTTCCGCCTGGCTCCGGAGTAGAATGTGGCGTTGGCGCACGACTCCCCGCTCCCCCGCCCACCAACCGGCGACATCCTGGCCGCGCTGACAGCCGAAGGGAGCACACGATCTCGGGATGACGTCAAGGGCACATCCGAAGTACAAGACGAAATATCTGGCCTGGATCCGGCCGGTGTACGAGCGCGCGCGGCATTATCAAGTTAAAGGGCAGCCGGCAGTGTAGGCTGATGCTCCGCACCCAGGCCCTGGAGTCTCTCGCCGCTGATCCAGACTCGAGGCGATCGATGGGTCGAAAGGAACGCGCGCGGATCGTGACGGACTTCTCCACCGATCGGGTCGTAAACCTCTACATCGAATCCTTCGCCAGCATCCCCGCTCGCCCATGACGCGACGTCGATTACCACGGCGCTTGCTCACCATACTCAGGTACGCCACCAGCCTGATGCTGCTGGCGCTCCTCTTCGTCTTCGTCGACCTCGACACCGTCCTCGAGCTGCTGCCAGGAGTCGATGTGAGGCTCCTGCTCCTGGTGGTCATATTGGAGTTATTCGACCGAGTGCTGCATGGTTGGCGCTGGGTCTTGCTGTTACGAGTCAAACTGAAAGACATCCCTGTACGGGTGTTGTTCCAGGTCCATTTTATTTCCAACTTCCTGGCCCACTTCCTGCCCTTCAACGTCGGCAATGATGTAACACGTGTAATCAGCATCGCCAAGTACTCCGGAACCACCGTCGAGCCTGTGTCCTCGGTTATCCTCGACCGCGTCATCGGCTTCGCCGCGCTCCTGCTTCCCGTCGCACTGATTGTGGTTGCCGGCGTGATCTGGCAACTCCCGATCATCGGTCCAGCGGAGACCTGGACCCTGACAGCCGCGCTGGCAATCCTGGCGCTGTCGGCATTTTTCTTCTGGAAGGGCGGACTGCTAGACCAGCTGCTTGCCCTGGCGAAGAACCGGATCCGTGCCCGGTTGCTTCTCCAGATCGTCGAAGTCTACGACGCATGTGTCAGCTACCGGATGTATCGACGGTCGCTGGTCGCCGTCTTCTGCATTCTGCAAATCAGCGTCGTCATCGGCATTCTAACCACCTATCTGACGGCGGTCGCGCTGGGCATCGATGTCCCGATCATCTACTGTGTTCTCTTCGTTCCACTCATCTCCTTTCTCGGCTCGTTGCCCATCTCGGCGAACGGCATCGGCATCGCTGAAGGTGGCTTCGTGTTCTTTTTCTCACAGGTCGGTGTGTCACCCGCCGAAGCGCTGGCGCTTGCCTTGGTCATGCGCGTCGTCATGATCGTCGTAACATTACCAGGGGCTGTCTGGCTGGCCGTCGAGGGGTGGCCCGTGAGGCCGGAGTCACCCTCGCTTCCCGATGAGCCCGTGACGCCCGCACACAGACCTGAACAACCAGCATCTTGATCGTTCTCACGATCTGGCGAGGCCCATGAACTTCACGATCGGATTCGAAAAAGAAGATCTCGCGACGCTCCACTCCTATTGGGATGAAATCATTGCCGCCCAACAGTGGTCCGAGGGCAAATTCACCGCTCTTTTTGAAGAGCGCTGGTCCCAATACAATCGCGCAGGCTCGGTCGCGCTCTCCAGCTGGACCGGCGGCGCGCTGGCCGCTCTGGAGTATTTTGACGTCAAGGGTCGCACCGTGCTCTGCCCGTCGAATACCTTCATGGCGACTCCCCTGAGTGTGATCAAGGCCGGTGGGAACGTCGAGTTCGTGGACTGCAACAGGAGCGACCTGTGTATGTCGCTTGATGATCTGGAGGCCAAGATCGATACGCACAATCCTCGAGCCGTCTGGCTCGTACACATCGGCGGCCATATCGCATTCCAGGCCGACGGCATCGCGGAGCTGTGCCGCGACAGAGGAATCATCCTGCTCGAAGATTGCGCCCACGCGCATGGGGCCGCATGGAACGACCGGAGACCTGGTTCATGGGGCGATGCAGGTGTGTATTCGTTCTATGCCACGAAAACGATCAGCACGGGCGAGGGAGGCATGCTCGTCACCAAGCATCCTGACCTGGTCGAGTTTGCCAGGCACTACAGGAACTACGGCAAGCCGGACCACCATGTTCAGGGATTGAACTACCGAATGAACGAGTTCACCGCCGCCATCGGGTGCGTCCAGGCCCAGAGACTCGACGAGATTGTGGCGTGGAAGAATGACTACGCCAGAACCACGCTGGACCCGAGGTATCGCGCTAGGCTCACGCTGCCACCTGGCATGGTCTCCGGCTACTACAAGTACATTGTCTTTGAGCCGATAGACAAGTCCACTGGCAAGGTGTACGACCAGCCGTGTCACAAGCTATTGGGCCGCGACGGCGCGCTGCCGAATACCGAGTGGGCCGCTGAGCACCACTGGTGCGTGCCGCTGTATTACAAGGGGTGAATGTGGAGCGACCTGCAGGAAGTGTGGCGTGATACCTGATGCGAGTGACCGACACCGCGACATGAATCGGTATTACGAGGAGTGGTGGGAGAATCCAAGCGACCCGCGAGATTTCGTGTTCAAGCAGCTCAATGCTCTAGTCATGGAACGGCTCCCGGATGGCAAGAAGTAGACCGCACTGGATGTAGGATCGGGTAATGGCACCATCGTCTCGATGTTGCGGCAGCGAGACTACGCGATCGCCGCGGTGGAATTGGGTGAGACGTTTGCGCAGGGTTTGAGAAAGAACTTCCCACAGGCACGGGTCATCGAAGGAGACGCCAACATAATCGAGGTCAGCGGACGTTTCGATGTAACGACGGCGATTGAGTTCGTTCAGAACCTGGATGAGACGAGCGTTCGGAAGTTCCTCGCGCGCACCGCTCAGGCGACGTCCTCTGTTGTCATCAGCGTCTCGAACAGACAGTCGATTCACGGTCTGTGGGTTGCATACCGACGATTCCAGAAGTCGTTTGTGCACACCTACACTCCCAAGCAGATCGAAGCGATGCTCGAGGACGCTGGCTTTGTCGTGACATACCGCAAGGGCGTCTGGCTGCTGACACCGATTGCCCTGCTGCCTGATTTTCGATTGCCACTCATACCGGCCTGGTTTGCCAGGATTGTGAACCTGATTGGCGACAGGGTGTTTCCGCGACTGTGTCACCTCTATTAGCTTGAAGCACGCAAGAGAGTTAACGAATGACGGTGGTCGACGATGGAGTGTCTTGTGGTGATGGCGCGGCAGTCATGTTCAGTGAAGGCAGTGAAATAGGGCGGCTCGGGGTTCGATGCGCCCGTCTCCGGTGTGCGATGTACTGGCGAACCGGAATAGCGAGGGGTTGACGATGAACGTAGGGGTTATCGGGGCTTCTGGTTTTATTGGGTCGCATGTCGTGGACAAGCTCATCGACGCGGGCCACGACGTGACGGCGTTCGACATCATGACGCCCCATCGAAATGACGTGCGTCATATCAACATCGATGTCCTCGACCTCACCAGAACGGTTGTGGCGCTGGCCGGTCGATATGACGCGGTCTACCACCTGGCGGCCATGGCGAATGTCAACGACGTGTACCGCAACCCCGTTGAAGCGGGCCATGTCAACGTGATGGCGGTGGCCAACGTCCTGGAGGCGGCACGGCGAAACGAGGTTGGACGAGTCGTGCTGGCAAGCACCGTATGGATATATGACCTCGCCGCCGGCGATGACGTCGATGAGGACACGCAGCTCATGCCACGGAAGGTGAGTCATGTCTATACCGCAACCAAGCTGGCTGCAGAGTCGTACTGCTGGGCGTATCAGAATCTCTACGAGACGCCGGTCACGATCTTGCGCTACGGTATCCCCTACGGTCCTCGGGCGCGTGGCGGCACCGTGATGGCGGCGTTCGTCCAGAGGGCGCTCAAGGGAGAGCCGCTGACCATCAACGGCAGCGGCAAGAACACCCGGAACTATGTCTATGTCGAAGATCTGGCTGAGGGGAACGTAGCCGCGTTACAAGAGATCGCGAGGAACAGAATCTACAATCTCGAGGGCAAACGCCCCGTGACGATTCTCGAGGTGGCCCAAGCCGTGAAGAAACTGGTCCGTGATGTGCCCATCGAGCATCGGGAGGCCCGAGAGGGTGACTTCAGTGGGCGAACGATCTCCGCCGAAAGGGCCGCCCGTGAGCTGAAGTGGGAACCAAAGGTAGACATTGAGGAAGGCATCGAGCGGTACGTCGCCTGGTATCGCACTCAGGAGAACAAGGGGCTCTAACGAGGCCGACTGACGACATCGTCAGGCCCACCCGACACTCGGCTCTACCGGTCGCACTCAGACGTGGCTAGAGAGCCATGGCACGCGAATGGCCTCGAAACCGTGCAACACCGAGAGATTGCCGAGGAGCAGCAGCGGCCATGCCCACCGCCCGCGTGGCAGGAGCACGTTGAACGCGATGCTCATCGGCAACACGACGCGAGTTGTCGCGCCCGGGTATCCCGCCCAGACGCTCTCGCCCAGAAAGGCCATCAAGACCACGAACGGCACACCCGCACGCCACCAGGGATGCTCTGGTCTGGGACGAACGAGCAGGAATACCGCTTGTGTCGTCAGACTGACGAGCGCGTAGACGTTGAATCGGGCGAAGGACCCCCACCCCTCGTTGTGAAGCTCCTCTAGGGTCTCGACCCATTTCTCGTAGTACCCGGACAGCGGCGTGGCGAAGTTACGCGAGCCGCCCGCCAGCCCGACGAGGTCAATGGTATAGACGTAGGCGATCCAGACCGTCAGCGGCGCGAGTAGAATTCCGGCGCGCAGGAGCAGCCCCCCGAGCGCCTCTCGCGTGATCTCGCGCAGCTGACGGGGCAGCACGATCCCCGCTATCAGCACGTTGGTCTCGCGGGTCAGTCCCGCGAGGCCCGCGACCGCCGCCGCTAGGTACGGCCTCCCGGTCTCGATCGCCAAGACCGCCAGGGCGATCAGTAACACACTCGGACCGTCCAGCAGTGCAAAACGCGCGGAACTGATCATCCCGTAGCTAAAGACGCACCCGAGCCAGCGCAGGAAGTTCTGCGGGCTATCGGGGGGAAGCCACCGACAGACGACCACGGCGAAGATTAGCCAAGTGAAGACGTTCTGCACGGCGTAGATCTGAATCACTCGCGACGGATCGCCGAAGCCGAGGACATGAGCTGTCATCGAGAACAGAGTGCGGCGCGCCCGGTAGCTGCCGACGACCTCGCGTGTCGCAGGGTCCAGCAACAACGGGTCGATAGAGGCCAGCGCGTAGAACTGCCCGTCGTAGCCGGTCGAGTCCTCGTTTACGTGGTGTGGCACGCGTTGCAGTGTGGGCGGCGCGGTTTCCTCGAAGACCGAGCCGAACTCGATCAGCCGCGTGAAGCCGGTCTCGGGGTCGTAGAACTGGGCGACCGAGAACAAAAACAGTACAGCCGTGACCACGTACAACCCCATAACAACCCGGCGCCAGACGAGAAGGAGGTCCGTCGTCATCGCATCAAAGGACCGTGGGCCCTGCCCACATCGCCGAAGATGGTGGTGACGGCGTCGTGCCAGAGTGGGAAGCCTGTGGAGAGAGGCATGGTCTGCTGGGCCGCGGATCGGGTCATTCTACGCCAGGGGATCACCGACTCCACCGCCAGAGACAGAAACACCCTGCCACCGGCTACGAAACTACTCCACCGTCCGGCACAGAAGTGCCAGACAGAGCCTACGCCGACTCAGCGGGTCTGTCGTGCCAAAGGGCCCCTGGGGGGCTGGGGGCTGGCGAAGTCCATGCGCCAGATGTCCGGGTTCAGAGTGTTCCACTACCCACGGGCTCCCTCCAGAGCCAGAGGCCATCGGTACGGGTCTGGTGACTGTTGCCATCTCACGAGCGGGAACCGGCAGTTGTCTCATCTATACTGAACCCTGACATGGCCACGGAGGGAAAGCGCGAGTGGCTCGCTCGCGTCATCGCAAGAGGCTGCCACTGGCTCTCGTTGCGATCGGTCGAGTGCCGGTTGCTGTTCGAGGACATCGGCGCTCGCCTGCTGCTCAGCGACGAGCGGGGTCGGTTTCCCCAGCCCCTCAGGGCGGCCGAACCGGTCTACACCCCTGAGGAGCTGGCGGGACGAACCGACGAGTTCAATGTCGCCGCGGAGGACTACTTCCTTCGAAGTGACCGCGACTTCCTGATCGGCAAACCGTTCAGCGACCGGCTGTTCTTCGCCCGCCACCTGTTCGACCTCGGGGTGCTGTTCCACTGGCTGCGGATCATCCCCGGCGACGTGGTCCTGGATATGGGGGCGGGTTCCTGTTGGCTGTCGCACCAGCTCAACCGTTACGGCTGCAAGACCATCTCGGCGGACGTCTCGGCTACCGCCCTCGGCATCGGCCGTGAGCTGTTCGAGTCTGACCCACATACGAACTGGAAGGTGGAACCGGAGTTCGTCGTCTTCGACGGCCACCGGCTGCCACTCGAAGACGACTCAGTCGACAGAGTGATCTTCTATGATGCCTTCCACCACATCCCCAACACCGAGGCGGTCCTCGGTGAGATGGCGCGGGTGCTCCGCGACGGCGGCATCATCGGCATGCGTGAGCCTGGCCGCTACCACGCGGGCGCCGAGAAGAGCCTGGCCGAGGGGCGCGAGTTCGGAGTGCTCGAGAACGACATCATCATCGAAGAGATCGAGCGAATCGGACGACGGTGTGGCCTGAACCGCACGACGATCGTGCCGCTGACCCTCACAGAATCAATCGAGGTCGCAGCCTCAGAGCTCGGTGGGTTCATGCGGGCCCGCAACCTGCGGAGCTTGTGGAAACCGCTCTGCACCGCTCTGGTCGAGACCAACTTCCTCTTGATGTACAAGGGCGAGCCGCTGCCGGACACACGCCGTCCCAGGTTTCTCCAGGCCCGCATCGTGCCACAAGTCGAGGACGACCTGCTGCGCGTGCAGGTCGGGCAGCCTGCCTCGCTGACGCTGAGGGTCGAGAACACCGGTGACACCCTCTGGCTGGCCGACACGACCGGGCAAACCGGTTGGACCCGGCTCGGCATCCGGCTCCACGCCGCCGACCTGGCGGCGAGCCTCATCGACGGCGAGTGGCAGCGGGCGGCGCTGCCGTGCGACATCGGGCCAGGCGACGCCGTCACGGTTCAGGTTGCGCTGCCGGTACTCGACACCCCGGGCGACTACCTCCTGGTGTTCGACATGGTGGCTGAAGGCGTCGCCTGGTTCGCCGACGTCAACTCGCCAACGGCGCGGCTGGGCCTGCGCGTGATCCCGGTCGATACCTGATCCCGGTGGCCGGAGTCGCTCCGACTCACCGAGTCCTTCTAGGCGCCAGCCTTAGCCAATTCGCCGGCACTAGCGCTTCGGCGAGACCTGGCCGTTACCCGGACGGGATGCAGCACCGGCCGAACGCAGCGGGGCTTTCCTAGATGTAGTCCCAGAAGGGAACGCGCAGCACTTCCAGCCCCGGCAGGACCGAGAGGTTGCCAAGAACGAAGAGTGGCCAGAACCAGCGGTTCCTGGGCAACACGGCGTTGAACGCGAAGGTCATCGGCAGGAGCACACGCGTGACCGCCCCCGGGTAGCCTTCCCACACGGCCGGACCCAGGAAGATCATCAGCACCACGGACCCCAGCCCGGCGCGCCACCATGGGTTACGCCAGTCGCGAACGGCCAGCAGCACGGCGCTCTGCGTCGTCAAGCCAACCATGGCATACAGGCTCAACCGCGCGTACGAATCCCAGCCCTCGTCACCCAGTGCCGCGTACGTCAGGCTCCAGTTCCCGAGGTAGCCGGCCAACGGTGTGGCGAAGTTCCGGCCGCCACCCACGCCCTCAATGCCGAGGGTCGCGGCCACGTAGAGCATCCACAGGGAGAGCGGGCCGGCGACCATGAGTCCCCAGACGCACAGGTCCCGCCACCCATAGCGCTTTAGACCGTCCGGTACGATCAGGACGGCGCTCCACAGTAGGTTGACGTCCTTGGCAAGACTCGCCAGTCCGACGAGCCCGGCCGTGCGTCGTAACCGGCCTCGTTCGATCGCGAGCACGCCGATCGCCAGCAGCAGCATGCTCGCTCCATCGGGTACGGCCGCGATCACCGAGATGACCATGCCATGGCTGAACATGCAGCCGAACCAGAGGCACAGACTCTGGAGATCTCTCGGTGGGAACCAGCGGCAGAGTACCCACGCGAGCAGGAGCCAGAGGATGACGTATTGGGTCGCGTAGGCCTGCAACACCCATCGGGGTTGACCCAGGCCGAGGAGAAAGGCGGTCCAGGAAAAGAAGATTCGTCGCGCTCGATACGCCGGAGCGTCGAGGGCGTCACCGAGTGCCGGATCGCGCAGGAGCGGGTCAACCGCCAATTGCGCGTAGAACTGGCCATCATAGCCGGCTGAATCATCCTCGATGTAGTGCGGAACAGCACGGACCGATGGCAGCACCCGATCTTCGAACTGCTCGCCGAACCGGATGAGCACCGTCATGCCGGCTGCCGGTTCGTACAGCTTGGTGATTGAGATGACAAAGAGCGTGAGCAAGGCCAGGTAGGCCACTAGAACCCGGCGCGACCAGACCCGCTCCCAAGCTCGGGGCAGCGTGGAGGGGGCGGACCGGACGACCGAGCGGGCAACGGCGGGCAACGCCGGCGCGTAGAGCAGCACGACGCACAGGGCGAACGTGTGCGCCGCGAGCAGCACGCCAAAACTGGATATCCACGGCGCGACGAGAACCGCTATCAGCAAGAGCACAACGAGCGATGCCAGCGCCAGGTAGGTGCCCCGGACGAATTTATTCCGCAGGGTATCAAGCGGAATGCCTGGAAACAGCATCAGGATGGCGAACACGGTGAGGGACGCCAGCACAGCGGGGCGATCGGCGGGTCGGGCCGATGCAGGAACCACCACGAACTCGAACAAACCTCGTGAGAATCCGTAGATGTTCGCAACTTCGAGAAACGCGAGCAGCCATCCGTCTCCATCACTGGTAAGGGTGAGGTCGTCACCGGGGGACAGCGCGTCGCTATTCTGAAGGACAAGATCGACCCGAGTCTCTCGGTCGCCCGCAAGTGAGACCTCCGCGACCGTGGTGCCGTTGGCGGCGACCCGCAGGACGCGTGTCTCCGGACGCTCGTTGGAGACCCGCAAAACGAGTGCCGCCGGCTGCCCGGCCAGTGGGGAGAGATCGGGCAGTTGAACGGTGATCGTGCCTTGAGCGTTACTGTGCTGGCCGCGCACGACGTGGAGCCGCTGGGCCTCGAAGTCGTCGTACACGCGCCCATGGAGGACGACGGCGCACAAGACCGCGAGCAGCAGGGCGACGAAACGAGAGCGGGAAAGTCGACTAGCCGTTTACTGGATCTCCATGGCGGCGCGCGGGTGCGCTCGGCCGGACATAATAACCCGGCAGCGATCGGAACCCGGGCTCGATCCGCGTGTGACGGATGTCGGCATCCCGGTGCGGCTGGCGGTTCGCTGCGACCGTCAGGGTATACGCTATACTATGACGGCTCGACGACCCCATCCGCGCCATTCAGGCAGCCACGAACCCCGTGCGACTCTCCATTGTCGTTCCCGTCTACAACGAGCGGGCCACTATCGCCAAGGCGCTGGACCGCGTGCTGGCCGTTGATCTCGAGAAACAGATCATCGTGGTCGACGACGGGTCGACCGACGGAACCGCGGAGTGGCTCGAACAGTGGGCTGGGGGCCAGCCGGACTGGGTCACGATACGCCGGCACGAAATCAACGCTGGAAAGGGGGCGGCGGTTCGCACCGGTCTCGTCGAGGCGACAGGCGACTACGTCATTATCCAGGACGGCGACCTCGAGTACGACCCGCGCGACTACGCCAGGCTCCTGCCGCCGCTCGTCGAGGGCCGCGCGAGTGTGGTCTATGGGTCGAGGTTTCTGGGGAACAACCCGAGCATGTTCTTCACACAACGCGCCGGCAACGTGCTGCTGACGTGGCTGACGAATCGGCTCTACGGGTCGTCGCTGACCGACATGGAGACCTGCTACAAGCTCTTCGCGAGGGAGGTCATCGAGGGGATGACTATCACGTCGAATCGCTTTGACCTCGAGCCGGAACTGACGGCGAAAGTACTGCGGCAGGGGCTGGAGATTGTCGAGGTGCCGATCTCGTATACGGGGAGGCCCTATGCCGAAGGCAAGAAGATCAACTGGCGCGACTTCGTCGCGGCGGTCGGGACACTCGTCCGGCTCCGGTTTTGATGGCGGCCCTGAAGGTCCGGGCGGGCAGGCCGGACGGCGCTAAGCCACACGGCACCATGACGTCACGAGTCTTCGGTCGCCTGACGCTTCGAACGCCATCCCTGTGCGGCAGTCTTATGCTCGTGCTGGCCGTCGCCGGCTGCCAGCAGCCCGACGCGGCGCCCCCGGTAGCGACGCCAGCCCTTCGATTGGATCGGGCGCGGGTGCCACAGGGCGGACCCCTGGAGATGACCTACCGCTTCAGCGTCGCCGGGGACGCCCCCGAGTTCAACGACCACTACGGGGTGTTCGTGCATTTCTTCAACGCCAACGGAGAGTTGATGTTCACCGACGATCATGACCCGCCGGTTCCGACGACGGACTGGGAGCTTGGCCAGGAGATTGTCTACGACCGGTGGATGGTCCTGCCGCTGTATCCCGACTACATCGGCGAGGTCACGGTTGCAGTGGGACTGTACTCGGTCGCGCAGGGCAACCGGTTGCCGCTCGCCGGCGACGATATGGACCAGCGTTCGTACCGCGTCGCAACACTCGAGATCGCACCGCCCGCCGAGAGCGTTGTGCTGACATTCGAGGACGGCTGGAACCCGATCGAGACGATACCGGAAGATCCCCAACGGGAGTGGCGGTGGACGACCGACCGTGCGACCATCTCCTTCGAAAATCCACGCGTCAATAGGCAGCTTCATCTGGAGATGAAAGGGCGCCCCGAGCTGTTCGAACCACCGCAGGTACTGACGTTGACCATCGAGGACCTGGTGCTCGCCACCCTCGAGATGGCATCCGACGAGATCAGCCACTACGTCGTCCCGGTGTCGGCTGCCAGCCTGGGTGACGCCGAGACCGTAACGGTGGCCTTCAACGTCGACCAGACCTTCGTGCCATCGGTGGTGACCAGCGGAGAGAACCCCGATGGGCGGGAGCTTGGTATCCAGGTCTTCTACATGTTTCTAGATGAGTCATAGCGCCGCGTGCTGGAATAGCGCGATCCTCTGGTCTTGATTGTAGGAAGCCAGCCCGGTCACGGCGGCAGCCGACCGACCACGAACAGATGCCCGTTCCAGATCGACGGCCGCATCCACTGGATGTATCGGAAGCGCCTGGCCAGATGCTGGATACTTCGAGCCTCAGCGTGCGCCACCGCGAACCCGTGCCGACCGAGGATGTCGCGCACCTCAGCTAGGGTGAACTCACGATTATGTCGGCCGTAGACGCCGTGCTCGGAGTACCCCTCCCAAATGCTCTGGCCCAGCGCGAGAAAGTAGAGGTTAGTCAAACGCGTGGCGTTCGGGGTCGACACGATGACGTAGCCACCGGGCCGGAGAACCCTGGCGATTTCGGCCACGACCCTATCGGCGCTCAGCAGCAGGTGCTCGAGCACCTCGCAGAAGAGCACGCAATCGAAGCTGTCGTTCGGGTAGGGGAATGGATTGCGTTCGACGTTAAAATAACGGAATCGAAAGTCCACCCGCTCGCCGTTTAGCTCCGCGACATGTGTCGACTCGATCGCGTTGGTGTCGTCGCCAAAAAAGTTGACGAGCTCGAGCTCCACATCGAGCCGCCACCTAATGAGCAGCGTCATGATGTACGGATTGGCACCGAGTTCGAGCACCCGCCGTCCGCCTTGCCGGTGCAGGTCCGTGAGCAGGCCCAGGACCACCTGGATACGCTCCTACCCGTCGGACACATACCGCTCGAGCTTCGCCTGATCCTTAAACACACCGCGCAGGCGGAGGACCTGTTCGCGCTCGGTATCGGGGTTAACCTTCACTGCCACCGTGGGGTGCCTCCAGGCCGCGCCGCCCACCTAACCCGGTCGACTCGCCGATCGGCGTGGACCGCGTCTACGACCCGAGGATGCTTCGCTCGGCGTAGTGGTTCCAGCCGAAGGTTTCCTTGATGGCCATCACATAGTCGAACCCACCCTGCTGGCTGGCGCCGAAAGCAACGTTGAACGCCGCCGGCAACACCGCGTGTCCCTCGAACTCCTCGTTCCAGGACCCGACGGTGAAGATCGGTGCTGGCATGGTCACGGTTCCGACGGTCCTGGGAAACTCCTGCGGAAGATACGTCTCGCTGTAATAGCGAGCCAGCCGCTTCAGGTAGCTGGCATAAGCGTGGCGGGTCGCGGTCAAGGTGGGCATGCCGTGTTTGGCGAGGCCACCGGCGAGGCTTGGAATGATCAAAACTCGCTGTCCGGTGAAACGGCTCCGAATCTGCCGCGCCGCCCTGACGGCGCGCTCTAGACGACGTTGCTGAAAGGCACCGTACGCCTCGTTCATCGTGAACGGCGTCGCGCTCGGCTTGAGATTCGCGGCGTGATAGCTAAATAGCGCGTCGAAATTGCTGGCCCGGCTCACACGGTCAAGCGATGGCTCGACGGACGAACCCAGCTGTAATAACTCTTCCCCGACAAGATACGGATGCTCGCCGTACACCCCCCTGAACGCATCGCGCACCACGCCGACCACATGGCTGATCCGATCGAACTCCAACTCGTCATCAGCGTTCAGCCCCCACGAGTGAGACCCGAAGACAAAGATCACCGGACGACCGCGGAGATGGAAAACCCGCGTCGCATGTTGGTCGCGGGCCGCGACTAGCGTCCTCGCCATCGCTTCGAAATCGGCCACCAGCAGGCTGGTGATTTCCGGCTGTCGAAAGTCGTTCCGACCGTGCCTCGTAGGCAACGCCAGCGCGTTCTCGTAGAGCAGGGCAACATACCGCGTCGCGGCGTTCGCCGCCGCGAAGTAGCCGGCGTCGTAGTTCTGTAGCAGACTCGGCCTGACCCGCGGTGGCATCCAGCTGAGGGCATCGACCGTGACGCCGAACTCATTCTTGAGCTGGTTGAACTCCTCTTCCACCCGCGGATCGTTCGACAGGTAGTCGCCGTTCAAATACTTGACCGTCTGCAGGAGTAGCGGGCGCTGGACGGTGTCATACCAGCCGTAGTGCCAGGCCACTGTGATCGGGCGTGGAATGTCGACCGTCAGGCCATTACCGAAGAGCTCGATCGTCCGTAACACGGCGTCGACAGCGTCCTGGTCGACCTGCGCTCGACCGAAGATATCGGCCCGATAGTCGTACCCGGTGTTGGGCTCAACCTTGAATCCCCGCGACGTGAACAGCGCTCGCTGCATCACCTCGATGTCCCTACCACCGAGCTGTCCGTCTCCGTCCACGTCGGCGACATACGTTGGCAGGGTATCGCCGCCTGGAGCTTGCGCACGGAGCCACGCCTCCATGCCGCCCACCAGGCCGAGGGTGCCGAGACGCAGAAGTGACCGCCGATCGAGCATACCTGCCGTCATCGTGTGGCTCGAACCAACCGGGAATAAAAAGGGGCGCTATGCCCAGGGGTACTCAATAAACCGCTGATCTCCGAGCCGTCGATCATATACGCATCGGTGACGTCGAGCTACAACCGGAACTCTGCGGAGCACGGTTCTGCCTGGTGACCCGGCCGATCTGGCCGACTGGCGTGTAGCGCAAACCAGGGTACAATGCTGGCCGAGGGCAGAGCGATTCGTGGTGAATTCCAGGAGCATCGCGGCCGATTTTACGTGCCGCACCGCCCCACCGCCGGTCTCGCCACCGGGGCCGGCGTCTGAAACCATCCCCTAACGATGGCGGTAGACAGGGCATGACGCGTGCCAGCTGGTGTCCGCGTTACATGCCACCATGGAGATTCAGTAAACGGATAGCCGAGTAGCACATCCGAGTTTCGTTGCGCTGGCGCTTGCGATCTTCTGCGCTGTCGTCCTGCACGAGCGTGTCTACGACGACTTCGAACGCCAGCGCGTCCGGGTCTCGATCGGCCCGCAGGCCGCAGCGCTCGGCGCCGTCACGGTCCCCCTGCCTGACCTCTCCGGCTTGGCCGGACAACCAGCGGCGCTCATCCTGCGTCTATCCAATGAAGGTCCGACGACGCGAGTCGCGCGTGTCGCCGTCGGTAGCACCACGGTCGCTGACGTCTCTCTCACACCCGATCGCGTGACCCGCATCGACCTCGGTCTTCCAGACAGCACCGTGCTGTCGGATGACACCCTGACGCTGACCAGCGACGGAGACGGGTGGTCTCTTACGTATGTCGAGGTCGCGAACGTCCACGGATTCTCAAATGGCCTGTTCGAGTTCGTGGTCACGCCGGCATCGGCCAGTGCCTCCGATCGCCCCGGGAGTCTGACGACTCTCATGGTATTCGTCGTCCTGCTGCTGCTCCCTGGAATTTCTGGCCATCTGGTCAGGAACAGACTCGCCAGACGGGCCCATCTGGTAATGGCATCACTGTTCCTCTTGTTCCTCGTGACGGTGCTCATCGCCCCATGGGTGTCCAACTTTTCGGTCTTGCTCTCAGTTCACACCTTCGTCTTGTGTCTCACGGTGCTGTACTACCCGATGCTACGAGTCATCTCAGTGGGCATCTTCAGAACCGCCGCACCGACGCTGCACCGGGTCTGGGCACGGGTGTGGGCGCGTCGCATCCAGGTGCTCTACCTGGCGTCGACTGTGCTGTTTGTCTCCACCGTCGCCAAGCTGTACGAACCGGAAACCGGCCTGACCGTGCTCATCCGATTCGGGGATGCGTTCGAGGATCGGGTGCTGCCCTCGGTCCGCGCTGTTCCGCGCTACATCGAAGAAGATTCAGCCGGCTATGACGGCCAGTTCTACGCACAGCTGGCGACAGACCCGTTCCTGCTCGACCCGGCGATTGGCGAGGCGCTCGACTCACCGGCGTATCGAGCGCGCCGGATCCTCTTCTCCTGGACGGCCTACCTCCTTGGCCTGGGCCAACCCCGCTGGGTCATCCACGCCTACGCTATGCAGTACATCGGCGTCTGGCTCTTGCTGGCGTGGGTGCTCTGCCACTGGTTCCCACCGAGAGATCTCCGAAGTCTGTGCCTCTGGTCCGGCTGCATGTTCAGCCATGGTGTGGTCGTCTCGGTTACCTCGGCCCTTCCAGATGGACCGAGCATGCTGCTGCTCGCTCTCAGCGTGCTCGCGATCGAGCGAGGCCGGGCGCAACGCGCGGCAGGTCTCGTCGGGCTGGCGGGTCTTGCCAAGGACATCAACCTTCTCTGGAGCGCCGTCCTGATCGTACCGGACGGTCTGAAGCGCTATGGTTGGCGAGACCTGTGCGTCTGGGGGGGGCTGGTCGGCGGTCCTATGTCGGTGTGGATGCTCTATCTCCTGGTCGGCGACCACGAGTTCGGGAACTTTGCCGGGCTCCGGAACTTCGGGGCACCGTTCACCGGCTATGCGGAGAAATGGAGCGTGACGTTGGCCGAGCTCCGCGGCGGGACCTGGGACAGTTTCACGCGTGCCAACCTGTATACAATGATCGGTTTCACGACACAGGCGGCCGTCCTGCTAGTCGTTCGAGACTGGCGTAACCCGTGGTGGCGCGCCGGAGCGGGGTCGGTGGTGCTGATGACGTTCCTGGGCCCGGCGGTGTGGGAAGGGTCCCCAGGGGCGTCGACACGTGTGCTCTTGCCGATGACCTTCGCGTTCAACGCCGTGCTGCCACGTAACTACTCGTTCTGGCCGCTCTTCTTTCTAGGCAATCTGTCGGTCCTGGCGGCACTGGAAACGCTGCGGCTGCCATACCTATGACGTCGCCTGGAAGAAGTATCCTGGTGACAACAGGCCAACGCGACGTGGCTCGCGGCTGATCTGCCTGGCTGTGATTTCGCGACGCGGGTGGTCGCCCCATCACAATTCGGTTCGCATCCAGGCAGAGGCGAGGCTATCCGCGTACTCGTTCCAGCGGTTCCCGGAGTGAGCGGCGATCCAGATCAGCTCGCACGTCGGGTGCGACCGGTAGAGGGCCAGCAACTCCTGCACCATCTCCAGGTTCTTGATGGGGCCGGATTTCCGCTTCCAGCCTTTCTGCTCCCAGCCAGGCGCCCATTTCGTGATGGTGTCCACACACAGACGGCTGTCGGTCAGGACGTCAGCGGCCGTATCCTCCGGCAACATCTTGAAGGCCTCGATCAGAGCCTTGAGTTCCATGCGGTTGTTGGTCGTATCTGGATCGTGACCGTGCATCTCTGACTGGATCTCGCCGTCCTCCACCCACACAACTCCCCAGCCGCCCGGACCCGGATTCGGCACAGTGCTCCCATCGGTGAACACTCCGGAACCCTGACCGTCACGGTACTTCGCGAGCACCTCGGCAACGGTCAGATTCTCCTCGCGCAGAGAACCGCCACGATCAGATTCTCCTCGCGCAGGACTGCGCCGCTGCCGCGGGGCGTGCCCCAGCTTGTTCGGGGAGTGTTCCCGGCAGTACTTCGGGTGCCAACCAGGGTGCTTGTCGATCGCCGCTTGATCGATCTCGAAGGTCGTACCGCAAACACCGCATTGGAAGCGAGCCATGCTCGAAAGGATACGTTAGCGCGCAGCCTCAGTCGCACGTAGAGCGGTGCCGCCAAGGATGATTACCAGCGGTAGTTCGACGCGTGCGTCTCATCACTAACACCCTTTCCCACCCCCGATCGCGTTTCAGCGACTAGAAGACAGCGAATGCACTGACAATGGACCTCAGATGCGCTATGGAGGGTCTTTGATCTGGTGATGGACAAACCGCGCAGGCGGCAGGCTGGGAAGGACCGCCTGAGGCAAGAAGGACTCGACAGGCTCGAACGGACAACAGCCGACGACAGAACCGAGGCCAACGCAGACAACACACGAAGGCGTGGCACGGACCATCTGGGCGCGAGCCCACGCGTTGAGCGAATCCGCGCCACAGCCTAACTCAGACTCCATGGCCGAGAGGCGACCCACCGGGATCTAAGAGGGCCCACCTGTTCGTCAGCCATGAGCTTGCACGGCGTATGCTGTCCTCAGCCGACGGATCCGGCGTCGTCTCTACCGCGGTGGCAGAGCGAAGCTGAGGATCAGGTCGCCACCACGGCGGCCTCTGTCACCGCCACCCGACGCAACCGTCACGAACTGCTCGCCGTTCACCATGTACATTGAAGGCGACGAAAAGACTCCAGCGCCGGTGTTGAACTGCCAGAGCTTCTCGCCTGTCTCGGCGTCGAAGGCAAAGAAATAGCCGGCTATATTGCTACCGGTTCCCGCGAAGACGACGCCGCCGGCGGTCACGACCGACCCGGCCTGCCCATAGCCTTCGAAGATCTGTCGCCACACGAGTTCGCCCGTCGTCGGATCATAGGCGGAGAAGTAGCCATCCGCCGGCTCGAGGCCGGCGAGGGCCCTCGCGCCACCGGAAGGTCGGTCTATGGCATTGACGTACAACAGGCCGGTTTGCGAGCTATAAGAAATAGGCCCATAGCTCGCGCCGCCGCCGGCGCGGATATTGTTCGGCGAATACGGGGTGTACTGCGGCACGAGCACTCGGCCATCAAGAACATCTGGTGGGATATTGATGGGGAAGATCGGTGACACCGGCTCCATGCGCTCGCCGTCGGCCTTATGGGGAATCGGCTGGGTGGGCCAGGGCTGCTCCCCCTCCGTCTCGGTCTCGGTGGGCACCGGCATTTCGATGATCGGATGGACGGGCTCTCCCGTTTCCCGGTTCAGAATATAGAGCCACCCGTTCTTGTTCGCCTGTGCCAGCGCCTTGACCGGTTCGCCGGCGACCTCCATGTCGAAGAGGATTGGCTGCTGGCCATTGTCGAAGTCCCACACGTCGTGGTGCACCTGCTGGTAGTACCACCGCAGCCGACCATTCTCGAGAGACAGGGCAAGGATCGAGTCGGTGAACAGATTTATGCCAGCCCGCTTTGTACTGTCTCCGAACGGGTTGCCGACGGCGACATAGAGCATGCCCAGCTCGGGGTCGATCGACGGCGTCTCCCAGATCCCCCCGCCCTCGCGTCCTCCGCCAACCCAGGTCGGGCCGGCGATCTCCCACCCCTGGTCGTTTTCGTCCTGCGGAATCGTGTTGAAATGCCAGAGGACCTCACCGGTCTCGGCATCGATCGCCAGGACGTGACCGCCAGGAATGAGACTCTCGCTACGGGTCGAGCCGACGTAGATCACACCATCGTGGATCTGGGGTGCTGACGTGAACCAGTACCCCATCGAGATGGCCGTTTCGACATCCGGGTATCGCTGTCTGAGAACATCCAGAATCGGGCTCGCCTGTCCGTCCTCACCAAATCCCGCGATCGGCTCACCCGTCGCTGCGTCCAGCGCAAATATGAACGAGCCGGCGGCACTGTACACGACGCCATTGGCGTAGGTCACCCCGCGGTGCCGGAAGATATAGCCCTCTCGCCGACTGCCGCCGAGCAGTTCCGTCACGTCGTATAGCCACAACAGATGTCCGTCGGCGGCGTTGAGCGCGTAGACGCTGCCACGAGAGTCGGTGAGATACATAACGCCGTCGACCACAACGGGTGTTGTCTGGTTGCTGACACCATCGATCACGCCATGCTGAAAGAGCCATCTGGGCGTCAGTGTCTGGACGTTGGACCTGTCGATCTGGTCCATCTCGGAATAGCGGCTACCCGCGAGGTCAAGGTTGTGCAACCGCCAGTCCACGTTCTGGGCCAGCGCAGATGTCGCGAGCGCCACCGTGACGGCGACGGCCCCAAGGCCGACCACAATCCGCCTGTGCGTCAACGGTCGTGTCTCTCTTCCCGTATACACCTCCGAATCGCGGACGGCCGTCAGCCGGTCGGAGGGACGGCCTCCATCAGGAGTGCCCCGCGATACTGCCTTGCCTGCCGACCGGACCCGCCTGGCGCGTCGCCGATCTCGGTGCACCGCGGGGTTTCACTATAGGCCCCCAAGTGAGGGCCCTACTGTAACACCCTGTTCGGACAAACCGTGGAAATATGACGCCCAGGCACCCTCCCGAACGGGGCAGCCGGTGGCGAACGTGTGGCACGGTTGGACTCGGATCAGTACCGATTGCCGAACGCGTCGTGATTGACCAAAGTGGGACGGACAGTTGCATAGGCTAACGTTAGCGGAATAGCTGAAACCTCACGCGGAGAACGAGCACGGGGCCACCTGTCGTACGTACCCTCCGCCGGCAACTCGTAGCGCTGCCTGATTGTCGTGCTCGGATCTGGCTCACCGAGCGTGTCGCTGCGGCCGGTAGAACCGAACATGAACCCAGCGTACAATGCCGTCTTCAAGAGCGGGCGGTCTTCCAGTCGAAGGGTGAGGGCCGACCGGGTCGTTCCAGAGAGCATAGACGGAAGAGCGCGGATGCGAATGATCCCAAGAGCGTATGTGCATGGGTGCGTGGCGGTTGGTGTCCTGGCGGCCGCTCAAGGCGTCCGGACGCAGGAGCCGGTAGATGGAGAGCTGGACCGGCGCACGATGGAAGCGTTCCGAATGAATGACGGCGAGTCGATCACGCTCGACGGACGCCTGGACGAGCTGATCTGGCAACGCACCGTTCCGGCTACCGACTTCGTGCAACAGGATCCGGTCAACGGCGGAACACCGACCGAGCGAACCGAAGTGCGGATCGTGTTCGACCGCGAACGGCTCTACATGGGTGTCACCTGCTTTGACTCGGAACCTGACCGGTTGCTGGGGAACACCATGAAGCGGGACGAGGGCCTCCGTGCCGACGATCGCTTCATGTGGGTGATCGATACGTTTCTCGACGCGCGCAACGGCTACTTCTTCGAGATGAACCCGTCCGGGCTGATGGCCGATGCCCTGATGAGCGCAGCCGGGCAAACCGGGCGGGAATGGGATGGCATCTGGAACGCGCAGGCGGTTCGCAGCGAGATCGGCTGGACGATCGAGATCGAGATCCCATTTCGCACGTTGAATTTCAGCCCCGATGTGTCGGTGTGGGGCATCAACTTCCAGCGTACGATCCGCCGGAAGAACGAAGAGAACGTCTGGACTGGCCATGCCTACAACCAGGGTCTGCGGCGCCTGGCGAACGCGGGACTGGTGACCGGTATCAGCGACGTCAGCCAGGGGCACGGCCTCGACATCAAACCGTATGTCGTGGGCTCTGGCGAGTCGGCGCCAGGACGCGGAATTCCGGCTATCACCGGGGCCGGTGATGCCGGCGTCGACTTCTTCTACAGCCTCACACCAGGCCTGCGCGCCAACGTCACCGTCAACACCGACTTTGCCCAGACGGAGGTCGATCAGCGGCTGGTCAACCTGACCCGCTTTCCCCTGTTCTTCGATGAACGGCGGGCGTTCTTTCTCGAGGGCGCCACGTTTCTGGACTTCGGCAGCGAGGTTCAGCGCGCCGGGCGGCGCGGCAGCTTCGCCAGACAGCCCGACCGAGTCATCCCGTTTTTCAGCCGGCGGATCGGCCTCGACGAGACGGGACGCCCGCAGAAGGTCGATTTCGGGACGAAGCTGACCGGGCAGGTCGGCGCCCAGGATGTCGGCGTGCTGCACATGCGCACCGGACACGACGGCGATGCCCGTGGCGAGGATTTCACGGTGGCCCGGGTACGGCGTCGGATATTGAGCCAGTCCTACGTCGGCGCCCTGCACACCGGCCGGTTCTCGCGAGGGAGCGGCGCCCCGGATCGCCATACCGTCGGGGTCGATGTGCGGCTCGCGACGTCGACCTTTAGGGGCTCCGAGAATCTCGAGCTGAACGGATTCTATCTGCACACGACGAACCCCGTCGACACGGGAGAGAGCGCGGCGTTCGGCGTCAGCCTGGACTATCCCAACGATCGCTGGGACTGGAGCGTCGCGTTCCGTGAGATCGGCGAGCGCTACGACCCGGCGATCGGCTTCGCGCCGCGGGTAGGGTTCAGGCGTTTCAATCCGCGGATTCAGTTCTCACCGCGGCCGCGCGGGTCCGCCTGGATCCGGCGGCTGGGGTTCGGCACCACGGCCGACCTCCGCACCGACGTGCGCAACGTGTGGCTAACTCGGGAGCTGGACTTCAACATCTTCCAGATCGAAACTCAGACGCAGGAAATGTTCGAGCTGCACGTGATTTCGGCCTACGAGCGGCTCGAGGAAGACTTCACCATCCATCCCGGCATCGTGCTGCCGGCCGCCACCGAGTACGGCTTCCTGCGCTACCGGGCGCAGCTCCGCACCGCCGCGCGCCGGATCGTCGCGGTCGAATCACGGGTGGAGGTGGGCGAGTTCTTCTCGGGCAATCGTCAAGAAGTCGCGCTCAACCTGGCCATCCGTCCGCGCGTGGGGGTAGTCGTGAATCTCGAGAATCAATGGAACCGGGTGAGCCTGCCTGAGGGACGGTTCGAGACACGTCTGTTTCGAGTGATTGCCGACACGCAGTTCAACCCGTGGTTCTATTTCGTCAACAACGTCCAGTTCGACTCGGTCAGCCGTGTGCTGGGTTGGCAGTTCCGCATGCGCTGGATCCTCACGCCAGGCAACGACCTCTACGTCGTCTACCTGCATAACTGGCAGGACGACGTGGCGACGCTAGACCGAAACGGCCTGCGCACGCTGGATCGCCGTGGGGCGACCAAGTTCGTCTACACCTACCGGTTCTGACCATGACCGCCGTCCGCGGATTAGCATGATCAGGGTCGCCTTACGCGATGGAGGGGTCTCCCGGTCGACCCGGTACGCCACCGCCTACCCGATGCACGAAATCGACGTCAGCCCGTCGTGTTCACGGACCAGTGTAGTTACCGCGTCCGGAGGTAAAGATCCGGAATCCCTGCTTGACGCGATACGCTTGCCCACAAACCGGATCCGGACAGGCGCCCTCGGGCGGGCTCTGGTACGAGCCGCACAGCTTGCCCATGTCCACGCACGCTGCCGCGACCTCGGCGACGAGGCCCTCGACCTCCGGATGAAACGCGTTGGCGCCAGGCGTCCCGACGCCCAACCTAATGCTAAGGTCGCCCTGGCCGACGAGCACGCCGCTCAAGCCAGGGACGCTGAGGACATCACGGATCATTTGCACCATCTCGGGTGTTTCGATCATGATGAGCGCCATGAGCTCGCCCCGGGGATTGAGCGGCCACACGTCAGCGGCGTTCACATAGTCATCCTGATCCAGCCCCCAGTACCGCACCGCCGCGCCGGCGCTCCATCCACGGGTGCCGTAGGGAAAGCGCAACGAATCAGGCGTCATCCGCTGCGGCGGATACCGCAACGTGGCAACGAACTCGGTGATCTCCGGGATCGACTCGACCATCGGGAGGATGATTCCCCCGAGGCCCCGGTTCAGGAGACCCGTCACGAGGTGGTTGTAGTCCTGATACCCTTCAAAATCGATCCGGACGACCGGGAAACCCATTGGCTTCGTAGAGCCTTCTGGCCGGAGGTCGGCGAGCGCTCGTTCCAGTAAGGGATAGGCGAACGGGTTGTGCTCGATACCCGGGAGGTTGTTCCAGTGTTCGCCGTTGAAGGACGGCAGGTCAGCCTCGAACCGCTCGATGACAGTGTTCAGATACGGCGTCCCGCTCCCCTGGGCATTCCGTTGCGCCATCAGATTCACCGTGAGCAGGGTGCCCACCATGACCGAGAAACCCGCCGCCCTGACCACATGCCGCCAGAACGCCGCCCGTGTCAGCCCGTTGCGTTTCATGACCGCCTCCTTATGAAGTATCCAAGAACGAGTTTCTAGATACAGCGTGCCCCCCATGAGTGCCGCCGATGTAACAGGCGTTTCAGGGTGTCCACCCTATATCTATTCCGGCGGAACGCGCCTGCCTAATCACACCTTTTGCGTCAAGTCCTGTCAGGCCGTTTCTTCGAACTGATCGATTCGAGTACGGCGATCTGAGGTGAAACGAACAGCTTGCGCCGACCACGGCTAGGTGCGGTCGCCGGTCGGACGTCGCGCCAGGCGAGGTATTCGTCTGGCTCCAGATCGACATCGAAGGCAGGGAACCTCGTACAAACGAAGGGCCAAGCCGGTCATGGCTCAGCCCTTTGCACTACTGTCGCGC
>Ga0310121_10000879_pt1 | contig 31872 bp, 16 predicted proteins | sample CB27_Tmax_986_MG_FD_203504 | JGI IMG/M metagenome (GOLD analysis project Ga0310121, IMG submission 203504) | Marine microbial communities from Western Arctic Ocean, Canada - CB27_Tmax_986 | ecosystem: Environmental > Aquatic > Marine > Oceanic | place: Canada: Western Arctic Ocean | collected... | reverse complement strand
CAGTGACAACAACCGACCAGCAATACTCTGTAATCGAAATCGGTGCAACAACAACCAAGTTGGGAATCACTGAGGATGTGACTGTACAAACAACAACTACCAGTCCAAATACAGACTTTGACGGAACTGATGCTGGTGGAATTTCTTGGCAACAGAACTCGGCAGCAAACTTAGGTTATTCTTGGTATGGTGATGCTGGTGGTTCAGCCTATGTGGACATTGCCACAAAATGGAATACAAGTCTGATGACCGAATATACATACTCATGGTGGATAAATCAAAGCAATCATGGTGGAAACGAAGTTTGGTTTGACGATACTAATTTCTCAGCAGGCAATTACGGTGTAACGTGTAGAAATGACAGTACCAACATAGAGTGTGGAGAATTTAACGGTGGTACTGATTATTGGTGGATAGTAGCAAGTAGCGAAGCGACAACAAGCACATGGACACACTACATACTCACAAGAGATGCGACTGGTGCATATCTGTATAAAGATGATACGTTGATTGCGAGTGATACATCATTTGCTGGTAGCGTATCAACAGAATCATCATACACGCCAAGATTATTCTGGGCAGCCGATGGTGGAGATAATAGAGTACATGCGTATATGGATCAGTTCATAATTTATGATAAGGCGTTAAGTAGTGCTGAACGAACAGCATTATTCAATAGTGGAGATGGAACAGCAACACCAGATACCGACAGTATGATAGTTCATTATGACTTTGAGGATTCAAGCACTACATTAACAAACAAAGCAACAGTAGATACCACTACAACATCAGTAGAGAAACAACTATCCAACCCACTCATTGAGGATACACACGCTGATATTTCTGACGAGTGGCATCATGTAGCATATACAAGAGATGGAACTGACATAGCAATTTACCTTGACGGTGTTGAGATACAATCTGAAACCATCTTAACGACAGAAGGATTCGGTACTCCAATAACAACAGGAACACCATACGATGTAGGAGGTTACGCAATATTTGACGGTAGTGGGGATTATGCACAAGCTGGAACAGTGTCAGATTACAAATATCTACATGACGGTTCAGACTTCTCAATGGCTTTCTGGACTTATCGTGATGGTAGCCCAACAGCAGGCGAACCAATGGCAGTTACAACAATCGGAGCTACTGCATCAGCAACAGGTCTTGGGTTCTATTATGAAACAGATGGAGACTTGGTTCTATTGCAAAGTGGTGATGATACACAAGGAAATTCATATGTGGCAAGTAGTGGTATTCCTACAACTGACCAAACTTGGCATCATGTTATAGCAACATATGACGGAACTGATTTGATCTTTTACTTAGACGGTTCTTCTGTTTGGACAGGCAGTCAATCTGGATCATATAATACTGGGGATTCAACAAACCCATTATCATTTGGTAAAAACGTAGGATTTTCGGCAGTTCATGATGGTAGGATTGCAGACGTTGGATTATGGGAAGATCATGTCCTTAGTTCAGGAGATATTACAAAACTAAAAGATGGAAAGATGATTACTGATGATGGGGTTGGTTTTGACTACTCAGCATCTGATATAAAAAACCATTATTCGCTTGATGATGTTTGGACTGACTCTATAAGTAGTCTTGATGGTACACCATCAGGTGACCCAACATTCGGAACAGAAGGAGCACCAGCGACAGAAACAATCACACCATCATTAACACCAGCATACTACATTGGCGAACAGAGAATAGGCTATGAGACAGCAGTAACAAACCCATCAGGATCAGCTACTGAAGTGCCAGTAATGCATTATGTCAGAAATGCACAGAATGGAGCAACAAGCTGTGCTGTGGCAGGCGGTGGTGGTATGGGTACTACAGCTAATTTCCTTTATTATGGATATACAAGTAATAGTGGTACTGGTTGTCATGAAACAACCTTCCAAATTGATATATCGTCAATACCAGATGATGCAGTAATTGCGAGTGTTGTTTTAGAATTAGATAGGGGTGCACCAGCAGGCTGGGCTAATAACAGTTTGGTAACAGGTTGTAGGATTGTTGATCTTACCCATGACACATCGGCTGGATATTCTTCTGCATTGAATGAGGATGCAATGAATTGGGGAGATGTTGGTAGTGTGTATTGGGAAGAAAACCATTGTGGTGGTGGTGTTATAGGCGGTGCATTAACTGACGAACAATATGATCTTGGCGAACTTGCTGCTGCTGACTTGCAAGGAAGATTAACAACAGATGACCTCTTTGGATTTGGACTAAACTTCCTACCACATCAACGTTCACAATATGATCAAGCTCTTGGAGCCATGAGTAATGTTGAAGTCCATGTAACATGGGGAGGCACAGTAATAAGCACAGTCATACCAGCCAATACACTTGACGGCTCTCTTGACGAACTTGCAACATTTGACGTAGCCCTCACTGCTGAGGAAATCAATAACGCATATCAGCGTGGTGCAGAAACATTCCAATTGATTGCAACCGTTGATTATGATGATGCTTCATCACTTGGCGATTATACTGATGGAACAGTCCAAGTTGGCGATGCACCAGTATACCAAATTGGTGCTGAGAACCTATTGGGAGAAACAATGAGTGAAACCATACTTCCAGCGATTACCGCAGTTCCACCAAACGCACCAACAAGTGTTACAGCAGTAGCAATAGCAGGACAGATTAATGTAAATTGGATCACGCCAGGTGATGACGGTGGCAGTGCAATTATTGACTATGTTGTTTATAGAACTGATAATCCATCAACCATTCTCCATACTACAACAGGTACAAGTTGGAGTGGTGATACAACAGGAACATATGGTGTTGGTTACACATACAAAGTTGCAGCCAGAAACATAATGGGTGAGGGTGATCTTGGAACATCCAATACTGAAGTAGCAGGCAACATACCAGCACAGGCAGCCATTGCGACATTGTTAGCAGTAGCTGGACTTGGAATACGACTTGATTGGAATAACCCTGACAATAATGGATATACACTCTCATCGTATCTATTAGAATCTAATGATGGTACTGGATGGACCACAGCAAGTTCTGCAACATGGGCTAACACATTTACTCACACAGGATTGTCGGAAGGGACAGGTTATCAGTATAGATTGACAGCTACTAATGCATTAGGTACTGGTCCAGTATCAGCAACTACTTCTCCAGCAGTTGTAGCTGGTGACGTGCCTGACGCACCTGGTAATATGTCGGTAACAGCAGTATCTGGTTCGCAGATAGATACTGCGTGGGATGAGCCAGATGATCATGAGTATTCAATAGACAAGTATGATCTCTATCGTTCAACTGACGGTTCAACGTGGGGATCAGCACACGCACCAAATTTGACAGTGAGGGTGTTCAGTGATACAAGTTTGACTGATGGTCAGATCTATTACTATAAAGTTCACGCACATAATACATTAGGATTCGGTGATTACTCAACAGTAGCTTCTGCAACAGCAGGAGATGTTCCAGATCAAGTAACAGGACAGACTGCAACTGCGGCAGTTGATTATGATGTTGACTTGGCATGGTCAGCAGCAGGAGCAAACGGTAATGCAATTACAAATTATTTGATTGAACATAGTGCAGATGGTAGTACCAATTGGACAGAGAAAACAACAGTTGGTAATGTTTTAACATATCATGCAGAATATGATAGTGCAGATGCAGGTAATACAAAGTATTGGCGTATAAGTGCAATCAATGGTCTAGGCACAGGATTAGAAAGTGTTAATGCTTCAGTAAAGATTGGTGATGTGCCTGGTCAAGTATCTGGATTTACAGCAACAGCACAATCTGCAACAGAGATTGATTTGGCTTGGAGTGTGCCAGCAGATAATGGTTATTCAATAACATATTATAAGATAGAACAAAGCACAACAGGCGTATTTGGTGGTGAGGAAACTGTATTAACAAGTACACATACGACAACATCATACAGTGATACAGGACTTACTACTAGCACTGATTATTATTATAGAGTTTCAGCTGAAAATGCATTAGGATTTGGACCAGTTTCAGCAACAGCACAGGAAAAGACATTCGGTGTTCCATCTGATATTGATGACTTGGTATTAACTGTAATTTCAACCAGTCAGATTGACTTGGCTTGGACTGAGCCAGCATTGAACGGATATTCCCTAGTTGAGTATGAGATATTCAGAAGTGAAGATAACAGTAGTTGGACTTCACTTGCTACACAAACAGGAACATCATACAGTAGTACTGGACTTAACATAAATGACTTGTATTATTACAAGGTAACAACAAAGAACGGCTTCGGAACAAGTGGTGATAGTAACGTAGAAAATGATGCTACACTACCAACACCACCAGCAGCCGTGACACTAACAGTTAATTCTGCTACACAGATAACAGTCCAATGGAACACACCAACAGGAGATCAACAAACATCATACAAGATTGAAATCAGCACAGATGGAACAAACTGGTCTGATGAAGTCGCATCAACTGGCAATACAAACACAAGTTATATTGATACAGGCTTGACCACATTAACCACATATTATTACAAAGTGTCAACCATAAACCCAAGTGGAACAAGTGTTGCAAGTGGATCTTCTAGTGCAGAAACATGGGGTGTGCCTGATGCACCAACAAACCTTACAGCAGTTGCAGTTCTTAACGTAGACATTGACTTAGATTGGGATGCACCAGCAGATACACATGGTCAACCAATCATAGGCTACAAAATTGAGAGAGGAATAACAAACACTTCATTTAGTGTTCATGTAGCAGATACTGGAAATGATGATACTGATTATACTGACACTGTAAACTTAGTAGCAGGAACAGAATACTTCTACAAAGTGAGTGCAATCAATTCACAGGGAACTGGTGACCCTTCAGGTATAGTAAGTGCTACTGCAGCCGACATACCTGATGCAGTGACAGGATTAGTCATCACGTCAGCAGCAACTGACTCCGTTGACTTGGATTGGACAGCACCATCAGCAAATGGTAGTCCAATAACTGGCTACAAAATTGAAAAATCCACTGACGATGTAACATATACCGTATTGGTAGCCGACACACAAAGCACAGCAGTAACATACACTGATGATGATGGCGGTAACGGACTTAATGTAAACACATTATATTATTACAAGGTATCAGCAATCAACGCCTTTGGAACTGGTGCTACTGATTCTGCTAACGGTGCAACATTGCCACAGGCACCATCATCATTAACACTTACAGTCATAAATGATACATCAATTAAACTAGATTGGGCTAATCCAAGTGGTGATGCTGAATCAGGATTTAAGATTGAGATTAGCACTGATGGAACTACATGGACAGATGAAGTGGCAGATACAGGAACAACATCATTAACATATACTGATACAGGATTAACACCACTTACTACATATTATTACAAGGTATCCACGATAAACATATCTGGAACGAGTGTAGCCACTTCAGCACAAAATGAGCAGACGTATGGTCCAACTACGGCACCACTAAACTTTTCGGCAACAGCCATACTAGCAGTATTCCATACTAATCATACGGACACAGCAATTGAATTGGATTGGGATGCACCAGCAACAAACAATGGAGCAGCACCAAGTGGCTATAAGATAGAACGTTCAACATCTCCATCTTCAGGCTTTGCTGTACTTGTAGCTGACACAGGAAATACAGATACTGATTATATTGATTCTGATCATGCATTGGTAACAGGAACCACATACTATTACAAAGTAAGTGCAATCAATACATATGGAACTAGCCCAACTGCCACTGCTAATGAAATAGCTAAAGATAGCCCAGATTTAGTAACTGGAATAGTGGCAACATCAGCAGCAACTACTCAGGTAGAATTGAATTGGACAGCACCTAATGATAATGCAAGTCCAATTACAGGATACCATATTAATTGGGCTACTGATGGTTTGACGTGGAATGTATTGGAGCATGACACAGGTACTAGTACAAGTTATACTCATACAGGACTTAATGCAAACACAAAATATTGGTATACAATAACTGCAGTCAACGCATTTGGTCACGGAGCAGGTACAGCTCAAGGTACACAAGCAGTAACATTACCAACTGCACCAGCAACATTAACGGTCAGTACACAAACTGTAGCACAAGAATCCAATCAGGGTGCAATCAAACTAGATTGGTCTGCACCATACTACGGTAATAGTTCCATTGATATTACTACATCAGGATTCAAGATTGAAATAAGCACAGACGGTACAAACTGGACAACTGAAACAACTATCAGTTTTACTCCAACAAATGTTAATTCATATTTATCATACGTTGATGATGGTATTGCACAGACTACAGAGTTCTTCTATCGTGTAAGTACAATTAATGTGAGTGGTGAAAGTGTTCCTGGCACTGCAGAGTCTACTACAACGTATGGTCCTACAGATAAACCAGAAAGCTTGACTGCAACTAGTCTTATAGGTGCAGAGATTAAATTAGATTGGACTGAATGTTCGCCACAGTTCACATGTAACAATGCACCATTTCCTACTGGTGATGCTAATGGCTATAAGATTGAAAGATCAACTGACGGTACTAATTATTCGGTATTAGTTGCAGATACAGGTAGCGTTGCAGTAACATACACAGATGGTGTAAGTAATGTATTAACAACAGGAACAACTTACTATTACCAGATAAGTTCAATCAATGATTATGGAACAAGTACACCATCAACAGCCGCTAATGCCATTGCTTCTGATGTGCCAGCACAAGTTACAAACCTAACAGCAGATGCTGTTGTTGGTAAAGTAATTGACTTGGTATGGACAGCACCAAATAACGGTGGAAGTGCCATAACTGGATATTTGATTGAGCGTTCAACCACATCAGCAGTAGCTGGATTTACCACCTTGGTAGCAGATACACAAGACCCAGCTGTGTCATATAGTGACATTAACCTAACAGTAGGAACAACATACTACTATAGAGTAAGTGCAATTAACCTAGTAGGAACAGGTATAGCGTCAACTGCAGCAAGTGATTTAGCAGGAGATAAACCAAATCAAATAACAGTAATAGCAGCAACAGCCGTTATTGGAAGTGAAATTGACTTGGCTTGGACATCTCCATCAGATAACAGTTATGCAATAACATCATACGCAATTGAGTTTAGCCTAGACGGTTCAACAAACTGGCAATCTGCTGGAAGCAATACAGTAAATTCATTCACTCATTCAAGCCTTACTGATGGAATAACATATTACTATAGAGTTAGTGCAACCAACTCATTAGGAACAAGTACATTCAGTGGTGTTGTTAATGCATTAGCAGGTGATAAACCTGACCAGGTAACAGGATTGACAACGACAGTGCTTGATGATACACAGATAAGATTGAATTGGACAGCACCTGGTGATAACGCATATGCAATATCTGGCTATAAGATTGAACAGAGTCTAGACGGTTCAACCAATTGGGTAGATGTGGTATCTGATACACAGTCCACAACAGTGCTTTATACTGTAACAGGATTACAACCAAAGACTGATTATTACTATAGAGTGAGTGCAATAAACTCATTAGGTGTTGGTGCAGAATCAACAACAGCAGTTGGAACAACATTTGATGTCCCAGACGCAATTACAGATTTGGCTGGCACTGCGTCATCTGTTTCGATTGTTCTTACATGGAGTGCACCAGACGACAATGATAGTGCAATAGTAGGATATAGATTACAAGTGGAGGATTTCAGTACACCAGGAACTTGGCACACAATCAGCAGTAGTATTCAAACAACAACATACACAAATAGTAACATAGTAGATAATCTTGAATACAAGTTTAGAGTGTTCACAATAAATGGAATAGGTGTAAGTGATGCAAGTAATACAGCAGCAGTATGGACACTACCAACTGCACCAACAGGAGTTACAGCGACAGCAATATCTGGTACAGAAATTGGTGTGGCTTGGACTACAAGTACAGGAATAGCATACAAGATAGAACATTCAACAGATAATGTAACATTCACGACAGAGGCAGATCCAGCAACAACACCATATAGTGATACTGGATTAACAATAGGTACAATTCATTATTATAAAGTTTATGCAGTTAATCCAAGTGGAACAAGTCCATCATCATTAGTTGCTTCAACAACAACATTTGATTATCCATCACAGACATTGAATTTGATATTAACGCCAACCATAACTAATTTACTTGAGATTACATTGAATTGGACAGTGCCATCAGACCAAGGTGGTACACCAGTTATTAATTATTATGTTGAACGAAGTGTGGATAATATAACTTGGTCAGTGTTGGCAACAGTTTCATCACCTACGACTAGTAATGTTGACAGTACATTAACAATCGGAACTACATATTATTACCGTGTGATAGCTGAGAATAGTGTAGGTAAAGATCCAGCGAATGGTTATTCAGCAGTTGTGCAGTATATATCACCAACATTGCCAGGTGCTGCAAGTTCATTAACTGCCGAACCATATGGTTCACAGAACTCACAAATTAGAGTTAGTTGGTCAGCACCATCAAATAGTGGCTCACACCCAGTTATTGGTTATATGGTTGAACGTAATACAGATTCTGCTGGCTGGTCAACATTGATAGCAAACACAGCGTCAGCAGGCACGTATATCACAGATAGTAGCTTAGCATCTGGCGTTGATTATGCATATAGAGTTTATCCAATAACTGCTGCAGGAACTGGAACACAGGCTTCTAATATTGATCAGGTGACATTAGTTCATGCTGAAGTAACTATAGTGACAAACGTAGTTGGAGGCAACACAATAGAGATAATACCAAGTGTTAATGTTATGGCAGGATCACCTGGTGTAGAATTGAAGTTGATTAATCTATACATGGATGGTAACTTTGTATCTTCACACTCAGGAAGTAGTGCAATACTACCGCCAGGAGTTACAACCTTCTCAGCAATGTATGCTTACCCAACAGCACAGGCTGAGTTCTTTGTAGTTGTGGCATTAACACAGCATGATGGTAATAATCATCAATCAACATTAACATCAACAACTGATTCCGCTACACCAAGTGATCCATTTACTGGAGATTTGGATTGGCATGAATTTAGAGTTCTAGTTGGTTCAAGTGTCCCATCAGAACAGGATTATACTCAGTCTAATTTGGAGTTAGATATACAGCCAGTAGGCTCTGATGTTATAGTGAAATATACACCACAAGACCCATTATTGAGTCCTATAATATTGGGCTTTAACAATGTCCAGCAGGCACTTGATGAAGTTATTGATACAGAAGCAGGAAGTGATTATTATGTAGGGGTTTACATTGATCCACAGTTCTCACAATTATACACAACAGACCCAGTAACTCATGTTGTATCAATAGATTGTAATGCATTCGGAAATGACTTCCAGGCACTAGGATTGACTTGCCAAGAAGACGATCTACCATTAGGCTATAAATCAGATATTGCATTCAGATCATTGAAAGACCCAACAGCACCAACACAGTTAGGCATTGAAGGAATGGGAGACTTGTTTGGTATGCCAATGGTTATGTTATTCATTATCGGTATAGCAGCAGTCTTTACAGGAAGGTCAGCACAGATGGGCGGAATAATCATAGTAGCACTTATCAGCGTAATGATTTACTTAGGCTACTTACCACTCATGTGGGAATCAACAACATGGGTGATATTGATTATCATTGTTGTTATCGGTATATTCATTGGAAAGAGATGGTCTTAGTATATGTCGTACAATAAGAGCTATTACAGGAAGAATAAACGCAAACTCTTGACTAAGCAGAAGCGTAGAAACGTTCGGAGAAAGGGAGATATTAAAGCATACATGGAGCAGTATTACAAAGCCAATAGGTCTGAATTACTCAGAAAACAAAAATCATACTATGTTAAACGTACTGGCTATTATCGTGATTATATGAAAAATTATCACAAAAGAAGTACTGAATGAGTTAACTATTAATTTAATATATTAGTGTTTTGTGATGTAAACAAGATGCCACTTCCATTGTTTGAGATGAAGATAGCAGGTAAACCTATCGCTATAATAAAATCAGGTGATAGGCAATTACAATTCGTTAAGGTTAAGAAATTTCATTCAAAGTATTTTGCTACAAAAGAGGGAATCTATGAATTAGATGATGAGTACTCTTATCAGTATTCAAAAACCTCAGTTTACTTTTATAATTTTTCAAACAATAAACCGATCAGTCTATTAGGCGTGGACGAGGTATCTGAAAAACTGAAGGGTGTGGGTGATTCAGAGCTATTTAATCGTGATCGCTTTCTTGCCTCATTAGGTCCAAATACTGATACAAGTTCGATAGCAATGCCACCAGATAGGACAAATGAATTAACTGCAAAAACCAGGCATTTTGTTCAGGATTATGCCACAGATGATGAGGCAGCAAAAACAGATGTTATGGTGCAGGTTCATGCACAGAAATCAGCAGTGCCAGTAAAATCATCAAATCTACTTGGTATGGGTGCAAATAGGGGTGATTATGCATTCGTGCAAATAGCACATAAAAAACTGGATATTTGCCCTATGGTCTTACATGATGATAGAGCATACACAAAATATGGTGTTTTTGAGGCTACGAGGGATAATGTCTATATGTTCAAAAAACAGTTAGTCTGTTTCTTTGTATTATCAGATAGTGAGGAAAATACAATCATACCTATTCCTAAAAAGGCAGATAGGATAAGAAAGCAGATTATTAGAAAGGCAAGAAAGAGTAACAAAAGATGGGGCTTCCTTGAGACATTTCATACACCGCATAAGTCAAAGCCAGACGCAAAAGTTGAGACCCCTACTGCTGGTAAGATAAAGATACCTGGCACTGTAGCTTCTACATCTGATCCTAAAGCAGATAAAATCGCAAGACCTGATATATACAAAGGACCAAAAATTAAACTTCCAAAGAACATTTCGTTATCCACAGAGAAATCATTAATTCAATATCAGGCAGATTCCCCATCTATTTACGGAACAACACTAAACGAACTACATCTTTCAAAGCAGGCAGTAGCCACAAAACTATCCGATCCCCTCAAGAAAGCAATACCCATAATGGTGATATTCGGTGCCGTTATGGGTCTTGCTATCGTGATGTCTAACGCACCGCCAGTCATAGATAAGATGGCAGAATACATGGGAATACAACCACCAATGATTGTTCTACTCACACCTGACGAGGCAAGAGAGGCTGGCTTGGATGTAAATCTGATGGAAACGGCACCAGAGGGTTTCGAAATTTGTCATGATTCGCATACGGGAAAGCAAATCACATGCCCAGCGGTAGATACAGCAGAAGCTGCAGAAACAGGAGGAACGACAGAAGCAGGAGGAACGACAGAAGCAGGAGGAACGACAGAAGCAGGAGCTGGATCTGCAGATGTGACTGTCCCTGTAGTTGAGGATACGATCCCACCTACATTGGTGATACCAAGTGATATGGAAATTCAATCAGATAATGAGAGAGGTGCAAAAGTCACATTTATTGTACAAGCTATAGATGAAACTGATGGTTCAATAGAGGCGATCTGCGATCCACCATCTGGTAAGATATTTCCTATAGGTGAAACAGATGTGATCTGTGTAGCAACTGACTCTTCTGGCAATTCAAGTTATGGTTCATTCATAGTGAATGTATTACCTCAGCATAATGAGGGACGAGAATTTCAATTGATGCCTCCTTAATCATGAGAAAAGAGAAAGTGAGATGCAAAGAATGTGGGTGTATTCTGACGAATCCAGGTAATAAAGAAAAGCAGTTATGTTCAGATCACGGTGGGACAAAAGCTATGGGAGAATCCCTACCAAGTGGTTTCAAACGAATTTAAATACTGATTTAATTTCAAATAGTAATAGGGTTTTAGAGTAAACATGGCTAAAATCCCATTTAAAATCATGCCTCGTAGCAAACCAGGATTAAGTAATCAGGCAGCAGCTAAAAATAGAAAGAGGTTAAACAAAATGAGACAGCAAATAGTGAAAGACTATCCTATTCAAGATAAAAAATCAGGTAAGAGATTCAAAACAGCTGAAGCGGCAAGACAATACAATGTTAAACAGGAAATTAAATCTGGACAGATAAAAGTAAAAGAAGTGAATAGATCTCAGGACAGATCAACCATTAGGTCAACATTAAAAATAAGTAACAGGTTGGTCAGAGGAAGATATAGAAAAGGCGTGACAACGAAACTCGCTGACGGTACAACTTTATCGATGCAAGGAATGACAGTGTCACAAGTGTCAGCACTGGAAAAACAAACTGCAACTGCTGTAAGGATAGCAGCACAAAAGAAAGATAAAGGTAAAGCGTTATTTCGACAGTTTGGTCATGGTAGGAATAGACAAGATGATGTTAATACAACAGGTACTAATCTAGCTGAAACTGGAGGTGTACTTCCAGAGGAAAAAATTATGTATACTGCGTCTGAATTAAAGAAAGGTGTAGCAGATGGGAAACAAATACCCATGGTTAGAAATAAAAAAGGTGAGTGGGTTAGGAGAAAATCCACAAGTATTAACTATCAGAAGATAGAAATTGATGAACCATTACCTGCTCACAATTTTGAAAATATGATTGGTAGGAAACTTACAGCACAAGAGAAAAAACAGGGGTTTATTAAGATTTATGCAGGAGCAGCAACAGGAGCAGCAGGTGTCGGTATGATTGGAACTGCATATGCAGAGACAGGAGGACCAGTACCAAAACCAAACGATCCAATGGCAGGCATAGTTGCGATAGGAGGTGACTTTTTCCAAGGAGTTCGAAACACAGCATCTGATTGGACATTCGGTGCAACAGAGAGCGGTGGTGTGCCAAGTCTTGATGTTGAAACAAAGTCACAATTTGGTAAAGTGACAGAGGGTGCAATGGAACAGGCAGGTAATTTTGTATTCAATCGACCATTATTTGACGAACATTCAAAAGCAGGAACTATGCCATTAGATCAAGCGTGGGGAACAGCAAGTAAATTTGCTGCAGAAAACCCAGCCATGTTTGCTGGTGAGATACTAGGCGAAGCTGGATTTTGGGCAGGAACTATGGGTGTAGGTAGAGCAGTTTGGGGTGTAGGTAGAGGTGTTAAATTAGCAAAACTTAACACTGGTGGTTGGTCAGGTGCAGGCGCATCACAATCAGGTCAGTATAAAACTGTCGGGCAGGGAGCAAAAGCTGGAATGAAAGAAGCTGGTGCAATAATGAAAAAAGACCCATTTGGATTTACAATGGGTTACAGTGGAATGTCTATACCTGGTATTGGTAAAAAAGGAAAAGGATTACTTAGAGGTAAAACAGAGTATTCATTAGGTCAAGTAAAAGGTTTCTCTGGGCAGACTAATGTTGGTAAACTTAGAAAACAAAAACGTGAGTTCTATGATACATTGACGTTTGGAAAAGCGAAAAGTTTCAAAAGTAGTACTCCAAGATTTGACCCATTTGGACGATCAAAACAGGCTTCAAGTATTTTCGCTTTACCAAGTCCTCATACAGTTAAAGCTGTGGCTAAGAAGACTAGGGGTTCAAGTGGTAAATGGGTTAAGAAGGGAAAGAAAGATACGAGAAAAAAACTAAAAACAAGGGCTGATTATTTAGCACATGCTAGGAAGTTAAGAATCACAAAAAGACAAAGAAAAGCTGATAAATCACTTGACGATGCAACAGATTCTTGGACAAGATCTTTTTATAGCAATTAGTAGCGTATTCCACATTATAATTTAATTTCAAATACAACGATACAATTCTAATATTATGGTTAAGGGCAATGCATCATTAACGATTATAGCTGGGCTAGTGCTTCTCTTGTTATTGACACCCTTAACCATTAACAATGCCACTGCATATGTATCTGATGAAAGGTGTATTGAAGAGTTTAATCTTCCTGTAGGAGAAAGCTGTACCAGAGCTCAAAAATGCTATATTGAGTTTGGAAGAGTATGTAATGATTGGGAACTAGGCGAAACCGCATTTACTTCCAACCCACTAGGAACAATGCTACAGCCATTTGACCATATATTCCAAGGGATGTCAATTGTCATATTTTGGTCACTTTTGATTGGAATCCTCTGGCTACGTACAGAGAACCCACAGCTTGTAGGAATTATCGGTGTAGTCATGGTTTCAGCATATTCGTATTCAGTAGATCCAACTTTACAGTCACCTGAATTTGAAACAGCAAGGTTTGTAGGCACAGTTTTGATACTTGTGTCAGTCGGCATATCAATTTATCAACTGATTGTTACAAGGATATTTGCGCCACCACAATGACACGTTTTGTCTGCACTACATGTTGGAAGATAAATGACGATAGTGGGATTATATACTGGAACGACAAGCCTGTCTGTGCCAGATGCTACGAGAAGTATGAACGTCATGATCCGAAAATAAAGAAATATGGCTACTGATTTAGTTTCAAATAGGACCATGTGTATTACAAACCATGGGTTTTGACTTTATGTGTGGATTTGCTGATACTATTAAGGGTGGCGGTAAAGCATTTGGAGAGGCATTAGGTAAAGTATCTGGCGCATTCTCGTTGTTTAAGAGTTAGATTTAATTTCAAATACTAGGAAAATATCTGATTATCTATGTCGTATGGGGAGGGACCACCACCAGGAATTTCAACTGATAGAGCAATCCAACTGATCGCTGAAGCTAGAGAACATGACGATTTTCTATACAGAACGTTATTCGGAAACAAAAGCTTACCACATGTTGTATATCAGTTAGAACATTTCAAGATTTTGTATGACGTAGTTAATCCAATTAGGAGACAGACATTAGAAAAGTTTTCCAAAATCCATAGAAATACATTGATAAGTACGACTTCAATAGATGGAAAGACAATGAATTTGATTACAGAGACAAGAGTCAGATATAGACATGAAGGTAAGGAGGCGAAGAAAGGTTTGTTTGGCGGTGGCGGAGATGGAATGTAGATTTGTCAGTAATGACTAAAGAGGAATTACACATAGAAGATACAGAGCCAATAGTTGGTATAAAACCACAGCCAAAATGTAGGCATGTCCATGTTAGTAAACAGAGTAAAACTGATGGTACACCATACATAAAGGGATGGTGTGAGAAGTGCAAGGCTTGGGTGTATACAGAGCAGAGGTATTGTATTTGTTGTCGAGGGTATGTTAAACATAAAACACATCATCTTCATCTAAAACGAATCATGAATGAAGCGTTGAAAATTCATGTTAAGACTGTTAACGAATACAAGCTTTTTCCATATCGTGATTTAACATTTGTAGAAGTGATATTCCAAAAGAGAAAATATCATATCCCATTAAAGTATCTAGCATTGTATGACGAACACCCACACAAGAATGAAATATTACCACTAGTCCAGGATTACATCTGCACTGTCAGAGGATAAACTTTAGTTTTATATTCACGTACCTGTATGTTTTTTCATGGTTGATTGGTATGCATATGATCTAAAGGCAAAGAAAAAAGTCAAGATATTAAACCCAAGAGTTGTACAAATGGGTATAAGGTATGCTGTCACAGGTGAATCAGAAGAGACAGGCATACCAGTTTTCCATTTTGTTGGTGCAAAAAAACCAACATTATAGTTGATCGCCTGAACAAACTATACTAATATACTAGTTTTATGCACAAAATTTTATGACAGTATGGAAAGCATACGATGTTAAAGCAAAGAAAATGGTTGTTATTCAGAACCCAAAAGTTGTTAAGATGAAGAATGGTCGATGGGCAATAAAAGGCACATCACCAGCAACTGGAAACACAGTGTTCAGAATAGCAGGCATGGAAAAACCTAAGCTTTAATAAAGTAATTTAATTTCAAATAGGACTCGGCGATAAGGTATCTATGCCTAAAGTTGTACGATCAAGGTCATCAGGACATTCTCGTATTTCTAGTAAAAAGATAGGCGGTAAATATGCTATCAAAGCAAGAGCCCCAATGAAGCCAGTAAGATTATCTATGCCTGGTAAGGTGGCTCAGGCAAAGTTAGATTATGATATTGCAGTTGAAGAAACTATCCAATCTGGTATTTCAAGGGATATTCAATCTCTTGACCAACAGATGACAAATGAACGTAATCGGTATCAAGTTACTACTAGGAAGTATGTGAAGGGTGAAGGGCAGATGATCGGCAGTTCACAGAATTATAGTATGCTTAAACGTCAGAAGGAAACTCTGCAACGAGAACAGCAACGTTCAGATGATAGATTATCAACAATGAAAACAAACAAAATTGTGTCAGTGAGTCCTGTAAAGAGTGCCTCAAAATCATTCAGGGGAATAGCAAATATCAACCCAATGCAAAGTGGTAAAAGTTATGTTCCTGTCATACCAGGCAGTTCAGTTACTGGACAAGGACCGTTAGGTAATCTAGATAGTACATTCAAGAATGTTCTCGGCTCTGCAAAAAACCTCGTTCCTACATCATTTAGCATGTTACCTAATGCGTATGGTGCTTCTCCAGCTCCGCTTTCTACATTACTAAAAGGTGGTAAGATTGCTGGGAATACGTTCACCCAATCGAGGAAGAGAGGTCAAAATTGGATGGAAGGTAGATTTGATGTGGAAGGTGCACCAGTTGCAAATACACCACAGGGAAAAGTTGTTTTGGCTGAAAAAGAAAAAGCACAGATAAATGCTGTAAAGAACGCCACACCACAACAAATTAAGAAAATGAAACAATCATTGAGGAAACAGTTTCCAGGAACTGGGGCTATAAGTACAAAAGAAGCAAGAGAGCAGATTGGTATTGCGGCTGGTAAAAAGGCAGAGACAAAAACATTATTGTTATTAGGCGAAGAGTATCAAAATAAGATACAGGCATCTGGGTATAACTTGAACATTGATCCTGATAAACTCATACCTGCTTCGAAGACAGCATTTTTTGATCCACAAACAAAGTCAGGAAAAGTTGGTGACTTGATAGCTCCAATGACACCAGCCGAATCTGCGTCACATGAAAGACAAATTGCAGAAGACCTTGCACTTAGGTCAAAGGAACAAAGTGAAATACCTGTCAATTATGGTGGTAGTAATAAAGCTCAGAAGATAGGCGTGTCTGGCGCACAGGGATTTGATGAAGGATATGGTGTAGCAGCAGGTAATGTGGTAAGAAAGAAATTCGGATACAAAAACCGTAACGTTAGTGCTGCAGCATGGTTTGATGAGACAACAGCAAAGAAGATGATTGCTGCTGGAACTGTATTAGGTAGTGGTACATTCTTACCACTTCATTCAGCATATGCTGATTTTGGTCCACCAAAAGCAAAAGGTTTTGATCCTGTTGGTGGTGTAGTGGAATTTGGCGGAGACTTTTACAAAGGTGTTAAAGGAATGTTTGGTACTAAATCAAAGAGAGTAATCAAAAGGAGACCTAGTAAAAAGAAAGGAAAGAAACGGTAATGGCTAAAAGACCAAGACGTAAAACTCCATCTGTACCACAATCCACACCAGCCACTACAGCACGTATTCAATCCACAACAGGTAGAATTTCAACAGGCAGTGCAATAGATAGGTTAAGGTATCATCAAAGACCAACAATAAGGGAACGTAAAGAGATAGATGAAGAGAGATTAACAATACAGGCAGTATCCACTGCTGGTGTTATAGGAACAATTGGTAAGACCGCAATAAAAGCTGGTGAAGCAGCTGCAAAGGTATCACCGAAGATTATAGTAAAGAAAATAACGAAGGTAGGCAGACGAGGTGTCGCACCTGGTGCCACAGTTGTAGCGTCTACTCCTATGGAACAACGTGAACCAGTAGAGAAAATATCAACTGATATTTTTGGTGCAGCTGTTCCTGGATATGAAGATGAGTCATACAAGGAAGGTCCAGCACATATCTTCGATTGGGGAGGATATTATAATATTCTAAGAGGTGTGGCAACTCCAACTGAACAATTAATTCAAATGCCGAAAGACATCATTGAGGGCGTTCCTGAAGAGAGTCGTACTATGAGGGAAAGTGGTCTCGATTTAGCATTAATGCCAATACTTGCACCGTTGATAGGACAAGAAGAGTATGGTATTGGGGATCAACCATACAAACCATGGGAGTATGGTTTTGCTGATCCACGCAATATAATCACAGATGCAATGGGGCATAATATAATGACTGCTGGTTATGTAATGCAACAGCCATCATACTATGAAGCTGTAGGTCAAGAGTATGATATATCAGCAAAAAAGTTTGAGAAGCATAAACCATATTATGTTGCTACAGCAGTTGGTGAATTACCATATTTCATGCTAGGTGTAGGTGAGGCAGGGTTTGCTGCTCGTGCAGGACTGAAGGCTACAGCAATGGGGGTGCGTGCAGCCACTGGTGCAAAGAAGTACATTCCAGCGTCATCACGGTATTTTAAGGAAGCAACTCCATCTGCAGCTGCAGATCCTGAAGTTGCGACAGCGATAAAGATGACACAGTTATCAAGACCTTGGCTTGCTGCAAAAGGTGAAGCAATGGCTTCTGGTATTGAAAGTGCACCAACTAGGATGGCACATGCAATAACGAAACTTAGAACACCAAAACCATTGGGAGTTAGATTACATGCTGTAGTGGAAGAAGATGAGTTCGGTGATCTAGTAACAAGATACGACCCAGTTCCAGCACAAAAAACTTCATGGCTTGACATTGGTAAAGAACCACCGCTAATGCAAACGTTTCTTAGTGAACCAAAAAAACTTCCACGCCAAGCGATTAAGAGATTTGTTCATAGATTAAATCGAAAAAAACAGCAGGATTCAATAGCACTTGGTAATTTATTTACAAATGCATTCAAAGTTATAGGACCAAGTGAACGTGGGACAAAATTTCTATCTGAGATTGGTGACATAATTCACATACCAGGTACAACTGGACAGCGTGGTTCTGGTAGGTATGTTGGTGGTGACGTATCAGGAAAGGGTGCTGGGTTTGGGGATGCACCATATGGAAAAGATTATTCAGCAGCATCAGGATGGACAGGTCCAGGGCGTGATTATTATGAGAATTTGTTAGATCCGACATTAGAGTATACTATGATAGGACAACCATACACACGGTATTTAGAGCCTACTGCTGGTTTGACTGCAGAGAAAAAGGCTGGGCAATCTTCCGTGTTTAGTGATCCAGAGTTATCTAAGATCATCGGAGACGTGTTGTCAGACAAAAGTGATATTGTGATTGAGAATGCACATATGTTTGGTAGAACACCAACAGGTAAGGCAATACCAGCAGAAGGTAAAATCTCAGGGGTTTATTGGGCTACTGGTGAAACAAGAAAGAACATTCCATCTGTAACTGAAAAGTATCGTGTAGAAGATCTCATAAGAGAGGCAGAGTTGGCACGAAAGAAAACAAAACCGCATTATGATTATAAAGTAGGAGGTGTGGAAAAGAAGGGAAAGAAATACGTTCCTAAAATCACACAAGTTCCTGTAGAACCATGGAGACCAGGTGGTCCACCAAGTGAGTATACTACTGGAGTTAGTAGATCCTCCAAAGCAATTCCAACAGGCATTAACAAGGTTTCATTTACACATGAATCACTTGATCCTGGAATAACACAATATTTGTCAGCATCACATGCGAAGTCAGTTGATCCTATAACAGACTTTCAATCCATTTTGAAACAGAGAGGTTATCAGATGTATGGTTTAAGAGATCCTATTCCTGGCACAGCGGAAGAAGCACAATTTAAGAGTTTAATTGTAAAACGAACAGAGATACAACAAGAGATTGATGTACTTACACAGTCTAAAACATTTGAAGGAATGAAGGGTGTTTCATGGTATGAGTTAGTAAATGAACCTAGATTTGCATTTGCTAAAAGATTTCTTGTAAAAAACATACCACCTAAGTATAAATCACTTAAACAGGATGATCCATCTGATGTTGTAAAGCTGAAGAACACATATGAAAAAGTGAAAGCAGGTATGACTGAAAAGAATGCACTTGATGGCGAAAAGAAACTTAGAAGCATTGCTAATAAAATCAGTGTTAAGATGTATGGTCGTAAAGGATTAAGCGATGGTGATGTACTAGAAGCAAAAACCTCGTATGCAAAAATGGCTGATAGATTAGGAAAGAGAGATAAAGATGATCTAGACACAAAGTTTGAAGATCAGATAACCACGTCATTACCATTTCAAACACAGAAAAGAATAACTGCACTCAAAGCACAGCGTGAAGTCGCTACAGCAGAAATGGATACAATACTAGAGACTTCACCGAAAGTTTTAGGACCATCATATCAGAAAATAAAAGTATTGCTTGAAACAAAGCCAGGCTTAAAAGAAGAGTTGCATGAGTTTAGACCACCAAAGGGCATTCGTGTGTTTCAAGAGCCAGGCGGTAGTCCAAGGTTTGGAGGTAAAATGTATAGAATTGAAGTTGAGGACGTTCATGATCCTACAACAGATGTCATGACAACATTCTTTGCACACAAAGCAACAAGGGCTGCAGCGAAGGCTCATGATATTGCAGAGCCAAAGTATTACAAAATACCTAAACATATGAAAGGTAAGAGTAAGGAGGATACATGGGTAATCGAAGCACAGGTAGCAAGAGATGACCCAGATCTTGTATCAAAGATGCTTGGTCACGGTCCAAAATCAAGAGATAAAACAAAGATACTAGATGTCGATTTGGGTGAGACTGGTCTATTAAGAGATGAGTATTTCCGAAAAGCGTGGGGTATTGAAGAGTCTATTATTACAGTTGGAAAGGAAGAGAAGAGTAAATTAAAACGGTTGCCTACATACTTCTTTTGGAAGTCTAAATCACTTTTCCGTAGAAAAAGAGAAACTTGGCAATCTGAGATGAAAGCTGATGAGTTTATAGAGGATAAGAAGGCGTATTATATTTCAAATAAAGGTGTAGATCCAATAACAGATAAAAAATGGGAGTTGAGTAGAAAAGACGTTCATAAATTTCTTAATGCAGGATCAACTGGTAACGAAGCAAAAGATCAAGTTTTAACATTACGAAGGAGATTGTTTGGTGGTGAAAGTGAATATGGTTTACAGCAAACCCTACTGAAAGATAATATCTCAATTGAAGAAATCAATAAACAGATCAGTAACATTCATGCAGAGAGGCAAGCCAAAGAAGCTGAACTTGATTTAACGGAGAGGTTAATAGGTAAAAGAGATAGAACACAACCAGGACCTAGTGGAGTATACAGTGAGATACTTAAAGATGAGCATAAGACTTTCTACAGTGGAGATCGTATAGGTAATCTCAGTTATGGGAAACCAAGAAAGAAGTTAAATAGAGATGATTTAGCATTACATAAATTTGATATAAAGAAATACGATGAACTCGCAGATGTTCAGAAAAAAGAAATAGATGACATTATTATGCCATTTGGTAATGATCCAAAGGAGTATTTCGCAAAGAAAGCCTACCGTCTTCCATATGATGATTTAGCCCCAAGTAGTAAGGAAGCTGTACTAAAATTAGTTAAGGATTCTGAAGATCAGTCATTAGGTCCTGGCTCTAACGTTTTACATGTTGATGATGTGAATGAACAAACCATATTGAAATATGATGTAGAGGGTGTTGGACCAGACGGTAAAGCTATCACACCAGAGATTGTTGCAGGGGATTGGGTGAAACTTGAGAACAGAATTAAAGAAGCTAATGATATGATAGAATCTAAAAAATCAGAATATAATAATGTGTTAGGTTTGATTACTAAAGAAAAATCATTCAGGAAATCAAAAGGTGAAGGCGATAAAGAATTTGGACTTGATGAATCTGCTGCAGCAAAGAGAACAGAGGAAGAGTTTGAAACTGAGATGTTTGGAACAGCTCCAACTCCAAAACGTAAATCCCTTAAATCAATATACGAGCCTTTAGGTGATGGTGAATTAGAATGGGTAGAAGGTGTGATTAAAGGTGAGAAGTTGGTGGCTACTGAATACAAAGGTGGTAATGCAAGGGATTTTTCAAGAATGAGAGCTAAAGTAGAAAAACAAATGGGTGTGAAAAAACCACGTACAAAAGGTGAGGGATGGGAAACATCACCAGTTGAGGATATTACAAGGGAAGATGGGCAGCAGTTTATGGCTGATTATTATATTTGGAAGACAGAACTTAGTGATGTTGTTGAGGCACCAGTTCTCAGGCAGTCATTCAAAGAAGTGGCAGAAAAAACTCCAGGATTTAAAGAAGAACGTATAGTTGATGATTTAGCAACAGCCGAAGACGAATTGGCGGATACTGAAAAAAGAATTAGAGGCATTAAAAATCAGATAGATAATTTTGGTGGAGATTATTCTGGTGACAGATTTCAAATGCTAACAACCCATTTACGAATACTTGATGATACACATGCATTATCAGATCTCAAAGTAAAAAGATTCAAATTGAATAAAGCTACATATGAGTCAATTAGAGCAAAGAAACTGATTGATGAAAGTAGGAGTGTAGATGGTGAACTTCCAGATGATGTTGTTAGTAAGTTACTTGAGATACGAAAAGAAACTAGACGGTTAAGAACTGTCGGGAGTAAGGTGCATAATGAACAATTCTTTCTGAAGAAAGCGTTGTTTAGGAGAGTTGAAGAGAAAGGCAAGAGAGATATGTTACATCTTTTCTATCATCCAAACGCACAAAAGAATTTTGTTGTTGGTAAATTAGCAAAGTGGCTAAAATCCGAAACAGAAGAGCAGCATGGAATGAGGCGAAGGAAAGCAAGCTTAGAACTTGATATTATGAAGTTACAGCTTGGTAAAAAAGACGCACTTGAAAATCTTGATATTTGGAAGCAAACTGAGCTTGTAGGATATGCAAAATTAAATCTTGAACGAAAGTTGTATAATTTGAATAAACAGTATTTAGACCCAGAACAAATTGGTGATAGTAAATATCTCATGGCAGAGATAAAAGAAACAAAAGCGGAGATTGAGGGATTACCTACTATAACTGGACAGACAGGATATATGAGTAAATTAGTCAAACTTGCAACCGATGGTGAAGAGGGATCTATTGAAGGCGGTGTAGTGCCAAAGGATTATGCCAAGTCAGTGTCAATAGACACAAAATCAGGAAAGGTGACAGACACTGAATCTTTTGGTAGTCCATTATCTAAGCTTAAAGTTATTTCGGGAGGTCAAGTAGGTGTTGACCAATTAGGTGTTAGCCGTGCAAGCACTCATGGGTTTGCAACTGGCGGAACAATGCCAAAAGGTCACAAGACCATAAAAAAGGGTAGTTCTGGAAAGGACTTTGCAAAGAAATATGGTTTAGCACAAGGTAAAACAAGAGACTATCAATCAAGAACAGCAAAGAATGTGAAAGATGCCGATTTGACTGTAGTTTATGGTGATGTTAGGGTTATAGACGAATCAGCAGAGTATGTGAAGACTACTACAAGACCTGGCGAAGGAGAGGTGACTACCAGATATGCATCACCACGTCTTGAGGGTGATGGTGTGGGTTCAAAACTAACAGTGAAAGAAGCAATAATACAGAAAAAACCATATTTGGTAAATCCAACTGCAGAGCAAATAGAAGAGGCTGTTACAAAATATAATGTTAAAGTAGTTAACATTGCAGGGTCACGTAAGACAACAGATAATTTCTATGAAACTGCAAGTAGAGAACTTGATAAGTTTTTCATAAATAATAAACCAGAATCAAATTGGAGCCCAACTGTAACCAAGAAATACAAGGTTGTTGATCCAGATAAATTTGTTGCAAAACATCCTGATTGGTACGAGGTATTGGTGCCAGAGGAATTACATCCGATTAAGAGTGAGAGTGTGTTTGAGATTTATAACCCAAAGGTAGGAGAGAAAGCACCCACACCTGATAAGATTGATAAAGTGTTTGCTGCAGCAAAACAAGGTCCTGATAAACCAACAACTCAGAAAGGAATAGATGCGATGGAGTCAAGAGAGAAAGCTGGAAAAGCGTGGGCGGATTATACTAAAACAGTATATAATCAAGAAGAATGGTGGAAAGCCAAAAAACGTTTGCATGAAAATAAACTTGAAGGTAAAGCAGATCCTAAGAAAACCATAAAGGAGTCAGTAGAACCAGAAAAGAAACAACGTTTTTCGGCAACTGGGTTACCTCTTGGTGAATTACCACCACAACCAAAAAAGGCACCAGTCAAAGTAGAATCGTCAGGTGTGATACATCCAAACGAAGATGCAGCGAATAAGGTAGTAGAGTTTCAGAATCTTTACGTAGTCAAAACTCGTATAAGAAAGGTTGAGAATGAAATTGATGATATACAGTTTGGGCGTACAAAACACGAGCCTGAGTTTTTAAAGTTAGAAGGTGAAACACTAGTAGATAAAAATCCAAAATACACTGATCCACCTGAAGTGTGGAGAGCAAAACAAGCTATGCATCTATATGAATTAAAACAGGAGTTGCCTGAACTAAAGAAGTTATTACGTGAGGCAAAGGTAAGAGACAAGGGTAAACGAGTGACATATGAAAGCCTAACAGATGAAGAAATATCAGAGTATCCTGGCAATTTAACTGGAACGATAGGCACTATACGAGAATCAGGAAGGATGAATGAATTGATTTCAACACGAACTATACCAGATATTGAGAAACAGATTCAGAATGTAGAGATTGAAAAGACAGTACTCGATGAGCATGCGATGGTACAACCAAGACACCTACCAATGCGTGAAGGTGCTGGATGGGGTGAGGAATCACATTTTTCAAAATGGGTTAAATGGACAAACATCCCAAAGCAGAGAAATGAACTGAGATGGTATAAGTCACCTCATTTGAAGAAATTGTATAAAAGAAAACAACAGGCAGAGGAGCGTGTAATCTATACAACAAAACAACAGGATATAATTAAGAAGTTAGACCCAAAATGGCGTAACTTTAGTTTGGTTCCACGAGGAACAGTTTATCGTTTTTCAGGTCAGACATTAGCAGCAGACGTACCAATGAAAGATACAACAATAGTGGAGATTCGTGGACAGGATGGTAAGCAGTATATCGAGAAAGATTACAAATTTTATGAAGTTCCAAAGGGGTATTGGAGAGGTGCTGCTGGTGAAGTTGATGAGTATGGTAAGCCAATTGCTACACAGAAAGAAGTAGCTGCAGCAAAAGATGGTCTTAAACCAATATCCAAGGAACAAGAAGAGAAGATATTCAAACAACCACTTGATCGTTTAAAGAAATTTGCTATAGAGAGGCGTGAGCAGGCAATCGCAAAATTACATCCGCTTGATGAAAAGTTTGGCATTGAGCCAACTGCTGAACAAAAAGTTGCAGTGATGAGCGTTGGGAAAGCAACTGGTTATGCATATTCAACTACAACCATTGGTAAATTAGCAGCAAGGGCTGGCGTACGTGGTGGTACAGATTCAAGGGTTGGTGCACCATTCACAATGACAGGATGGGCTACTGTGCTAGGTAAGGTGACAGAGAGATTTATTTCAGATACAAGTAGGGGACTTGAAAAGGGAACACATGTAGGTAGAATTGTGATTGAAAAAGAAGTAAACGACTTTACTCCAAAGTATGCAAAAGGAACCCCAGGTAAGGGAAGGAAAACAGTGTATGATTTCCAGTACCCAATATCTAGATTATTATCTGAAAAGACAGGAGATACATTTTTGCCAGCTGGTGTGATAAAAGAAAAGATGTATCAAATGCCAACTGTGTTACCTGATAGACCAACTGAGGATTTAATGAGGATAGAGAAAATGCATGAGAGGGTTTTTTCAGGTAGGGGTGACATTGGCGATGTACCTAAAGATTTCAGGATGGATATAACAGAAGAGCCACGTCTAAAGGATATGTATCCATCAGAAAGAAACATGGAAAGGTATTATGCAGGCACACGAGACGAAGTGTCAGCGAGAAAGTTCGGTTCAAAGTATGATGATCTCAGTCTTAGTGAACAGTCATTGGTTGATGAAGTGGCTTCACCATTACCAGATAACTATTCGACTATACCAGTAAGGGTGTTATCTATGAGAGGTGGTGGTGGTAAGTTAAAGATGAGGATGTCTGTTTCATGGAAATGGGTGAAGGATGTTAAAGGAAATAAAGTTAAGAAAAACGCAACAATGGAATCAAAAGATCCATTTGTTGATAAACAGGCAAATGCAGAATTTAACAGACTTATAGATGACGGAACACCTGAAAGAGATTCGTATTTCATTCGAAAATTAGATGATATGTCAGATTCAAAGTATTCAGGTAGACTTTCATCATGGGATAGATTCCAACAGGGTGTATTCCATCAGGATTTGGCTGCAAAGCGTAAGATGATTGATGTGCATGATGTACTACCTGGTGACGTATGGTTAGGCAAGGGTGAATGGTGGCATCACTTTGACTTACGAACTGCACCAGGAGCTAGACATTTTGTAGAGAAAGAAGTTTATCAAAACCCAAAAGAGCTTTTGGAACATCAGATTCTTTTACGCACAGCGAGGGATAAAGGACTTCGATTAACAAAAGATGAAAAACGAATACTGAAATTTAAAGTAAAGATGTCTGAGTATCAAGATGCAGAGACACGTATTATTGCTAAGATGGTACATGATACAGGCTCGGAAACTCCACCACGAGATTTCACAGATATAGATTGGGAGAAGTTAGCCGAGAAAGATCCTACATGGAAGCCACAGGTACAGCAAATGAAAAACATGGGACACCAAATGGATATGGTGGAATCTACAACACAGAAGTTAGTAAAAGAACAAATGAAGGTAAAGACATTGGAGTCTGTTTCGAAAAGAACATCTCAACAAGAGAAAGATCTAAAATCCATAAGAAGTAAAGTAGATTCATTACAGCTGGAGAAGCAAAACAGAGAGGCTAGCTTAAAGGGATACTTTAAACGATCATCAAGTGATGATCCAAAAGAACGAGTTTTACAAACATTGCTACATGATGTTCAGCCAAAGCCATTATATGACAAAAAGGGTGCTATCATTGGTTATGAAGAAACACCATTCACTCATTTCAAAAAACCTGGTGAAGTTGGTTATCAATCAAAATTACAAGAAGCTGCTGCATGGTTTGCAAGTAAGGAGCGTGTAGGACCGCCACAGACAATTTCAGGTTATAAAAAACAACCACCTTACTGGAAAACAGAGCCAACGCCAGAAGGTAGAAAGTTTAAACGTACTACAGAGCAAAGAGGTAAAACATCCTCTGAAGCAGCCGAAGATGCAGAGTATCAAGGAAAGATTACTTATCCACATAAGGTCACTGCTACGTATGATCCAACGTTTGTATCAGTAGGAGATACAACTGATGCATATTACAAAAGCTTTGGAACAGGCACATCGTGGAGGGAAAGTCAAGCATTAGGTGTAAAGTCACATAAAGAAAGAGTGACTAGTGATGTTTTAGGACGCCCAACAGGAAAAGTGACTGTAGCCGATGTGAAGAGATTACAGAGCGTGGTGCGAGAAAACAAACTAAGTGATAGTGGTCTTAAAACATTAGATGATAAAATCGTAAAAATGCAGGATGAGTTAAGTGAAATGAATACTAGAGATACATCGCATTATGATGGTAGTGAGTTAACAAAATTCAGTGCAGAGCGTAAAAACCTACTAGATGAATTACGGAATGATATTAACAGACGTGGTATGCAGAATGACAGAATACAGAAGTTTAACGTGCTTGACACTGATGATATTGAAAGAGGGACATATACAACTGAAAAAGGAAGATCAGCACAAGCCGCAATGTTAGCTGATAAATTAGAGTCACAACAGAAAGCTGGGTTTATTTCGCCAACATCTCCAAGATATATGGGACCGATCAGAGAAAAGTTTGCATTACCAGGTGCAATAGGTCCGTCACTACCTGGGTTATCTACGCCTGTTATATTATCAACGCCTGGTATTCTTCCTGAAGCTTCTGCTACACAAGGTCCATCATCAGTGACATTAGGTGAAAATCTGGATCAACTTTCTAAGAATTTGAGTCAGGAAAAGATTACACCTACAGTAGCAACAATTCCAGCATTGAGAGAGATACCTAGAATAACACCAAGAGGTAAAGTGGACATATCTTCTATATTAAAAATGGCTACTGAAGAAAAGGCTGCAGTTATTTCAGGACACCCAACCCCATCAGCAGTTGTAGGTGAAGTGTCAAAACAGAAAGTCATATCAATGGAAGATCAGCAGTATGTGCAATCATTAGATCCACTAATGAGACAAACACAGGTTCAACAGCAAGAGCATATACCATTAAGAGCCATGACAACACCACGTATTAGACTCCCAGTACCTGTTATGTTTGCGTGGCTAGATCCTGAAGAACGAAGGAAAAGAGCAGCAAAAGTAAAAAAGAAAAAGAAAAAGAAGATTGCTTGGGCAGCACCTGATTGGTGGGCAGGAAAGGGTTATTATTTCCCAAGCGGTGCTGCGTATACTTCATTTACGAAGAAAGAGCCACGAGTGGTTAGGCGACAGGATAAAAAGATTGGTGTACCAAAGTGGTCTGAATCAAAAACAAAATCAGTGTTTGAAGAACGTCCAATAACAAAAAGAAAACCAAGAGGATTCGTTACGCCTAAAACACCGAAGAAGGCTAGAGCTAGAAAGAGCCGTAGTGATATATTTGGTTCAACGTCAGGCAAGAGAAAAGGATACTGATAAAGATATTATATTCTAGTTTGTTTTTACATTTCTATTGTCAAAAACTTTAGAAGAAAAACCAATTATTGAACTCGAACCAAAGAAGTGTGAGCGTTGTGGATTTGATATGGTGGACCTGCAGGCATGTCATAGTAGGTGTCATAACTGTGGGAATGAAGTGACATGTTCTGATATATGAAATTAAAAACAAATAAATAGGACACACACCCAAACACACTCAATGGGTGTTAACGAGTTATACCAAATTATATATGCAGATCCGCCTTGGCAATATGGAGATAAATTACAGCATCACGGTGGATCGGCAGACTCGCATTATGATACAATGCCAATTGAGGATATATGTAATTTACAAGTAAATGGTAAACCAATCAAAGATATTACAGATGATAACTGCTTCCTGTTTTTATGGGGAACGTGGGCGTTTTTATCAGAAGCATTGAAAGTGATTGATGCATGGGGATTCACGTATAAAACAAGTGGGTTTGTGTGGATTAAAACATACCAATCAGGCAAGGATGTGTTTGGCATGGGTAACTATACAAGAGGTAATACCGAGTATGTCCTATTAGGTGTAAAAGGTAAACCTAAAAGAAAGAGTAAGTTTGTATCACAGATAATCAAAACAACGATAAAGGAACATTCCAAGAAGCCAGATATTATTCGAAGTAAGATAATTCAATTATGTGGGGATCTTCCAAGATTAGAGATATTCGCTAGGACCAAGATACATGGATGGGATACATTCGGAAATGACGAGAAGTTGGAGTTACAACCTTTGGAGAAGTGGAATGAAGTATAAACCAGAGGTTTTCAGGTTAATGAAAATTATTGAGGAACAAAAACGTGCACTTGAATTAACTACTGAGCCAAATTACATTTTGGGAAAAAGGACTATGGATGGCAGTGTGGAAAAACCTAAGAAGAAGGCGAAGGTAGAGAAGAATGTTTATGAGAGACTAAATAAACTTGAAGCTAAAATTAAACGATTGGTAATTCTGGAAAAACGTGTAGATGTTCTATTCGAACAACTTTTTGGGGGTAAGAAATGACAAAGTATCCATTCCGTTGCAGTGTAGGACATAAGTTTGAGATAATAAGCACGTTGAATGGAGTGCCACAACTTGGCTGTAAAACATGCAGTAAAACACAGATTCTGACTAAGGGTGACAGTAATGCCTGACACATTATGTGAGTGTGGTCATTGGAACTATGATCATAGGAATACCCAAGATGAATGTAGTGTAGGGTATTGTGAGTGTAAACAATTTGAGTTGGATATTGATGAAGAGGCTGTGGCGAATCCTTGGGATGGCGATGATGGAGAATGAAATTTCAACAAAAGTCAATACGACTCCCTGTTGAGGTTTGGACAAGACTTGAAGCAGCAGCAAAGATAGACGGTGTATCTGTGAGTGGTTTTATACGGAGAATACTGCATCATAATTTAGGAATAGGAGAAGATTATCTATCAAGTAATGAGTGGCTTGACAAGGAGTTTTCTTGGCTTAGTGAAGAAAAGATCAAGGCATTAAAGAAAGCTTTCTTACTGGAACAACATAATAAGAAATCTGGCAGGTAACATCATGAACCGAGAGATTCTTGTTGGTGACGTGATTGAGAAGTTAAAGGATATTCCTGATGAAAGTATAGACGTGATGATTACCTCACCACCATATTGGGGTCTACGTGACTATGGTGTAGATAAGCAGTGGGGATCAGAGAAAAACTTCCATGATTACCTAGACAAACTCGACAAACTTATGGTTGAAATGAAACGTGTGTTAAAAAAGACTGGCTCGTGTTGGGTTAATCTTGGTGATACATACTCTACAATATCAGGTGGTATGAGGGATATTAGTAAAGGAAGTACCAAACAGTATGGGAAGATACAGTATCTCGATAAAGGAACTGGGGATAGGGAAGTCTATGGTGTAGACCAATCAAAGATGTATGAAGGACTGCAAACTAAATCAAGAGTGGGAATCCCTGAACGATTTTACATTAATTGTATTGATAATGAATGGATAGCACGAAATCACATACCATGGCATAAGAACAATCCCATGCCTAGTTCAGTAAAGGATAGATTTAGTAACAAGTGGGAATCGATCTTCTTTTTTGTAAAGAACCCAAAGTATTATTTTAATTTGGATGCTGTCCGAGAGAGGGCAATTACTCGTGAGAAAAGAAAGACTAGGATTCAGTATGATGGTAAGAGTGCTGACACATCAGCGTTTATGCCACCTAATCCCAAAGGTAAGAATCCTGGCGATTACTTTGATGATACAGTAAGTGATAGAAAGCATAGTTATGTTGCTGGACAACCACCACAATCAATAAACGTGGAGGGGTATCACTATTCACACCCCAAAGGCAAGAATCCTGGTGATGTATTCGAGGATTTTGGTAAGTATAAGGATAAAGAAACTGAGACAAAACACCGTCAAGGAATGGGCAGGGAACGAGGTGAGGGCACGGTAGAAAAGCGTAACTTACCAACACAAAAAGAGTTTGTAGATAAATTAAGAGATAATTTTTCAGTTGATGATATAGTTGGCTATGGTTTAGAAAGAAGTACTGTTGAGCATTGGTTCAGGTATGACGAAAGTGGATTTTCATATCCAGATGCAGAGGATTGGTATAAAGTAGGCACTGATTTGTTCCCAGAGTTGCTTGAGGTGTATTATGTTAGTGATGAAATAAAACAGGACAAAAAAGGCAAGAACCCAGGCGACATATTCAATATAAACACACATCCTTATCCTGAAGCACATTTTGCAACATTTCCTGAAGCATTACCGATAAAGATACTCAAATGTGCATGTCCTACACACGTATGTAAGAAGTGTGGAAAGCCTAGAGAGAATGAAGAGGAATGTTGTAATGCAGGATGGGAAGCTGGAATTGTTCTTGATCCATTCTTTGGATCTGGTACAACGGGTGTTGCAGCAGAGAAACTAGGATTGCGTTGGGTGGGTATTGAGTTAAACGATGAGTATGTGACCATAGCAAGAAAGCGATTAGGCATGTATCGTAATAAAAAGTTGGAGGGTTGGTTTACGGATGGATGAGTTGATTTTAGGTGACTGTGTTGGTGTTATGAAGGAAATGGGTAGTGATATTATTGATCTAACTGTTACAAGTCCACCATATGATCAGTTGCGTGATTACAAAGGATTTACATTCAATTTCGATGATACCGCAGAGCAACTATACCGAATAACAAAACAGGGGGGCGTTGTAGTGTGGGTTGTAGGT
>Ga0310121_10000878_pt1 | contig 31873 bp, 34 predicted proteins | sample CB27_Tmax_986_MG_FD_203504 | JGI IMG/M metagenome (GOLD analysis project Ga0310121, IMG submission 203504) | Marine microbial communities from Western Arctic Ocean, Canada - CB27_Tmax_986 | ecosystem: Environmental > Aquatic > Marine > Oceanic | place: Canada: Western Arctic Ocean | collected... | reverse complement strand
AGCGCTCGAGATGCTCTGAGATGGTGAGTCCGGTTGTTACGTATAGCGCAGACTCAAAGGATGCTCCGGATCCCATTCGATTCAGAACACCGGCAGCCGTGAACGAACCGTAGCGTTGGAGTATGTATCGGACGAGGGCTTCTGAAATCACATACGCTCTTGCAACGTCTTGGTGACTTTGGCCGAACAAAGATTCTAGTTGGGTGATTGTCATGTCAGAGCCAACAAAGAGTTCCCAGGCGAAGCGGGACCGGTCTTCAAGGCTCCAGCTTTGTTCAGCCGCGCTGGCTAAGCCTTCGTTGAACCAGCGGGGTATCGAACGACCGTTCGCAGTTCGACTGATCAAGATGTGCGCCACCTCGTGGAAAAGGACGCCTTCAAGTGACCGATAGGGATAGGAACCGATCCGGTCGGGAAAGATTATTACAACGTCATTTGGGGGGTCAGCAAAGCCAGCGACCCAGCTTGGCGTATTTTGTGCGGTAGTTGATTGTTCCGACAGTAACAAGGTTCGGATTGGCGCTCCGGGGTCGTTGGTTCCAGTTAGTCTCATCACGCTAACGAGTTTCGCAGCGTCAAATGTTCGCACCTCCTCGGCTACACCGTTGAGTTCTGTTGGAGATTCGATTAGCAGCTGCACCGAACTGTTTGATTGACTCAGTGCCGTAGGTATGGCGTTACAGATGGTTGCTAATGCCGCGACAAGGAGAGACTTCCGACCGTTATTCATCGAATTGGCTCTGGCGTTCGACGTCTGGCTCCAGCCCGCAAGTTGAGGATCTCTACAGTAAGACTGAAAGCCATCGCAAAATAAACGTATCCGCGTGGAAGATGTTGACCAAGACCATCGGCGATGAGTAAGACGCCAATCATTACCAAGAAAGCGAGGGCTAGTGTTTTCATCGAAGGCTGGCGAGCGATGAAATTACTCACCGTTTCGGCAAAGGCGATCATGACCATAATCGCGATGACAACAGCCGCAATCATAACCTCGATCCGGTCCGCCATTCCGACCGCTGTGATTACGGAGTCGAGGCTGAACACGAGATCGAGGATCACGATTTGTGCCAAGATATTCCCGACGGAAGCTATTTTCTGCTGACGTTCATTTTTCTTGTCAGGTGCTTCCATAAGGTGATGAATTACCGTGGCCTTAGCAAGGAGGAACAGTCCTCCTAAGACTAGGATGAGGTCACGACCGCTAATACTTAGTGGTGAGCTAATCTCCTCCCCGACCGCCTCTATTAGAAAGGGAACTTCAAAGAGCGGTTCCGTCAAGCGCATGACCCAGAAGATAGTCAGCAGCAGCAGAATGCGCATTACCATTGCCAGGATTAGTCCTGTTGTTCGCGTTGAGCGGCGGTGTTCTTAAGGAAGCCGTTCGGTGAGGACCGCGAGGAAAACAATATTGTCGATGCCGAGAACGATTTCGAGTGTCGTTAGTGTGACGAGTGCGACAAACGAGTCAAAGCTGAACAATATCGAGCTGTCCATTCTTGGTCCTCCGTGTGGCTCGGCTGGTCAAGATTTTTTTACACCCTTAGACAGTCGACTCTTAGTCGGCTTCGTAGGGATCAACACGACTACCGTAGCACCTAGGTGGGACTCAGGGGCATCTCAAAACTCCTGCACCCCAGGGTGGCGTTTGACTGTAGCTTGAACGATGGATCGTTGCACACCCGTTCCGCGCCCGTGAATGAATCGAACCTCTCGAAGACCTGTCGCCGCTGCAGCACAAAGATAACCGGCCATAATCGACGAAACGTCTCGGGGAGCGAAGCAATGTAGGTCGAGTACCCTGTCTACCTGAACCTCATGAACCATCCTTGACGTAACTCGCTGTTACCTGCGTGCTGATACCACCTCGAACCGAAAAATCACCAACGACCGTCATACTCCTTGGATGACACGCATCGACTAGGTTGTCAAGGATCTGATTTGTGACGTGTTCATAAAAGATCCCTTTGTTGCGAAATCCAATTAAGTAATGTTTAAGCGCTTTGAGTTCTAGGCAACGTTCATCGGGAGTGTAGGTGATCCGTATTTCACCGAAATCTGGCAGTCCAGTCTTCGGGCAGACCGAGGTAAATTCTGGGCAATGAATCTCAATCTGATAATCACGCTCTGGATGCTGATTGGGAAATGTTTCAACTTTGACTTCAGGCATCACTTGATTCTAACCGGGATCTCTGGCAGAGGCTTCTGAATTGCCAGAAGAAGAATGATTGACACCAGAAGACCCTCGCGCTAGCATCAGGCGCGTTTTTATTGGGTTTTCTTCTGCAACGGTCGTTCGCGCGTGCGGCCGGATTTGCAGTTCTTACAAGCGCGCCAGTACCTTAGGGGGACACTGATGGCAGATGGTAAACGAATGAGTAAGACCGAGCTCTTTTCGAACTTTTCGGATAAATTTGATATCAAAAAAAATGAAGTTCGTGACTTCTTTGATCATCTCCAGCAACTGTCCGAGAGTGAGCTGAAGCGTAGTGGCGAGTTCGTGCTGCCAGGAATGGTGAAATTGGTTGTGCAGACCAGGCAAGCGAGATCGGGCCGCAACCCAGCAACCGGTGAGTCTATCCAGATACCAGAAAAGACGGTTGTTAAAGCACGTATCGCGAAACAGCTTAAGGACTCAGTACTACCTAGTTAGTTGCAGTTAGACACACAGCGAAACTGTGTTGACCGGAGCTGGCTTGCGGCGATCCGCTGGTCGGCTTCGTGTCCGCAGTCATAACGAAGGTGCTACTGCAGTAATAAATTGGCCTCAATTACGTTGATTCGGATGTAACAAACGGCCACATGTGCTCTCCTTATAAAGGGCCGATCAAACGGTTTGCCCTTTATTGCGTACTGGAATCCAGCTCACAACTCATTTAACCTGTGGGAGAAGTTGTGGAAAGTAAGTCGCTCGTCGTTTGATGGGCACACCAATTGGGTTAAGTCGGCTGTTCCACTACCATTACTTCGGCTTGCTTGAGCGTGAATGTTGAGAACAATCTTCGCATGATATGTGGGGGCGAAGACTTAGGAGACCGGAACTAATGGTCGATTATGCCACGCAGAGATATTCGCTTGAGTTGGTGGTTAGGTCGTTGAACAGGGCCTTGAAATCTTCGTAGTCGATTCGTCTGGGCTACTATCCGGCCGGAAGTAATTAAATGTGACGTTGATTGAAGGGGGGTGTCTTGCGCGTGTTTCTTGACACCTCTAGGGTCGAAGGTTAACGTACGCGCGCTATGGTTACTAACGTCTTAATGCCGCAACTCGGTGAATCCATTGTTGAGGGGACGATCGTTCGGTGGAACAAAAAGGTGGGTGACAGCGTATTACAAGAGGAACCGTTGTTCGAGGTCTCGACTGATAAAGTCGATGCGGAAATTCCGTCGCCGGTCGCAGGTGTAATCACTAAGATTTTGGCTGCCGAAGGTGACACTGTACTTGTGGACACCATTGTTGCGTTGATCGGTGAACGCGAGGAAGTCGAAGCCAGTGATGGCAATGACGACGGTTTCCCGTCATCTCAGACAGCGGCGCGATTACTCGATTCGGACGGTGTCGACTCAGCGAACGTGCGGACTGCAGAACGCAACCAGCCAGTAAATCAAGCTTTCTCTCCGGTAGTTCGGAGGTTGGCTGCTGAGCACAAAATCGATCCCAACACGATTTCTGGCACGGGAACTGGAGGGCGCGTTACCAGGGCTGATGTATTGAGGGCCGCTCGTGAACTGGAGAGTGTGTCTGGTCGGGTCGAGCCCCTGACGGCGATGCGTAGCCGCATCGCAGAGCGCATGGTGGAAAGTCGACGAACTTCTGCTCATGTGCACACCGTGTTCGATGTTGATTTCTCACGTGTTTTCGAGCTTCGGGCGGTACATCGTTCTAAGTATGAGGAAGTCGGACACAAATTAAGTTACCTGGTGTTTGTCGCAAAGGCGGTCGTCGAGGCGCTCCAAGAAGTGCCGATTGTGAATGCATCAATGGTTGGCAGCAATATTGTCTATAGTGCAGACGTTAACTTGGGCATAGCGGTTGCCTTGGACTGGGGGCTAATAGCGCCGGTGATAAGGAATGCACACGCTCAGACTATGGTAGAACTTAGTCGGTCAATAGGTGACCTATCGAACCGAGCACGTTCGAAGCAGCTTCTGCCTGAAGAGGTCGGTGGTGGGACTTTCACTATTACCAATCCTGGTGTCTTTGGTTCGATCTTGGGAATGCCGATCATTAATCAGCCGCAACTCGCGATTTTATGTATGGGTGCTGTCGAAGCCCGTCCTACCGTAGTGAATGGAAAAGTCGTTGCGCAATCTCGTTCGTATCTTACGCTAGGGTTCGATCACCGTATTATTGATGGTGCCGTGGCTGACCGATTTATGAGTAGTGTCAAGGATCATCTCGAGAAGTTCGAGGAGAGCCTTCTGTAAACTCGTTTTAGAAACTTCTAGTCTAGGTTTTATGGCAAGGCAGTCGGCGCTCGAAGTTCGCAAGCTGGGCATGATGCCATACGCCGATGCTTTACAGATCCAGCAGACACTGGTTAGGCAGCGGCGTGACAACGAGGTGTCTGATGTTTTGCTCTTGGTGGAACACCCACATGTTGTCACCCTTGGTGTAAATGCTCGCCATCGTCTTTCGAATCTCTTGGTAACGCCAGCGCAGTTGTCCGCAATGGGTGTCGAACTTCATGATGTAACCCGCGGTGGCGACGTCACGTACCACGGTCCAGGGCAGTTGGTCGGCTACCCTATCCTCGATTTACGTCCTGACCGCTGTGATGTTCATCGCTACGTACGAGATTTGGAAACCGTGATCATGAGAACGGTATCGATGTTTGGCGTTCGCAGCAGTCGGATTCCAGGTTTGACCGGTGTATGGGTTGCTGATGACAAACTTGCGTCAATTGGTATCCGTCTTTCGCGTTGGGTAACGAGTCACGGTTTTGCCTTGAACGTTTCAACTGATCTTACCTATTTCGATCTGATTCGACCCTGCGGTATTGACGGAAAAGGCGTAACCTCTCTATCTCATATAGCGGGTTCTCGGGTGTTATGCGAGTCAGTCGAGAGTGTTCTAATCAAGGAGTTTGGTTCTGTATTTGAGTATGTGGTGAATAGTCAGGGGGCAGCACTCTGAACTTCGCGGTCGCGCGACGAGTGTGATCGCTAACCATTGGTGCGGTGAATTAGCAACCGGGACTTGGAACGACTAATTAGGGATTCAAAATCGCATTGTCGAGTGCTACACGCTCTCGTGCATTCATCGACGGTGGAATGACCTTGGTGATTCCTGATCTGTTAATGCTTGCCGTTACTGCAGCTGCGCGACCCGGCAGGTATGGTTTTTCGTTAAGGACAGCGTAGCAGGTTATTCCATAAGTGCTTGTTCCCTGAAGAACGACTTCGCACACTCTTGCCGCTGCGGCTGCCAGAGTGTAAGGACCAAGAGGCCAACGGCTGATTACTCTCTCCTGAATCAAGTCGAGTGCTTTTGGAGAAAGAAATTCTGACAATTGAATGCCCTGGACCGACGCTCCACTCCATGGAATCACGAGATGAGCCGGTGGGATTCCCAGAACCGCTACAGACACATCGAGGGCCGAACATTGTAGTTCGACCGCTACCAGGGTTTTCAATGCATTCTGTAGTGCGTAAGGTCCAGAGCCGATGACGAGGTTTTTAGAAAGTGACGTTTCCGCAGCGCCCCGTTCGACTAACCGCCGATGTCCACTTCCAGCACAGACTGTCAATGCCCGCCGGTTGAGATGTCCTAGTTGGTGGAGTATTCCTAAACCATCATTATCACTCCATTCTGTTGCAGGTTTTTCAGCCGGACCAGTCAAGACTATGACATCTGAGCCAATGACAGCCTGTAATTCACGACAGGCCACAACAGTAGTATCAAATCTCTCGACGGCTCCTGCCTGTTGTATGTCGAGTGCTATTCCTGAAGCGATTGCGTCGGTTGTGTCGATCAGTCTGATTTCACGAACTCTCTCACTAGTTGCGAGAGTGAACGCGACCATGCCGCCAAGCTGTCCCGCACCAACGACCGAAACAATAGACATTCTTGAACCTCTGGAGCGGTATTCTATTGCACATGACTGATGTTCAGCTGGAAAGTAGGGTCGCCGTTGTCACGGGGGCATCCCGTGGCATTGGACAGGCCATCGCGACGGCGTTAGCGTCGCAGGGTCTCAATGTCATGATGTCTGGCCGTTCAACCGATTTACTGTCTTCGGTTGCTCAACAGATTGCCACCACAGTTCGGTCTGAGAAGCAATCAGGTCGGATTGAAAGCTATACAGCCGATGTCCGTGATCCAGTGCAGATGGAAGACTTAATGGCAAAGACGGTCGACACTTTCGGACGACTGGATATCTTGATTAATAACGCCGGCGTGGGACACTTCCAGGAATTGGCCGAGCTATCGGTAGAGGACTGGAACAAAGTGATCGAAACGAACCTCAGTGGTGTGTTCTTTGCCTGCCGAGCAGCCATCCCATTACTGAAAGTTAGTCGAGGAGGGTGGATTATCAACATCAGTAGTTTGGCGGGTAGCCACCCGTTTACAGGCGGAGCAGCCTACTGTGCGTCTAAGGCCGGTCTTGACTCGGTTAGTCAAGTGCTAATGCAGGAGCTTCGTTACGACAATATTAGGGTGAGTTGTGTTGCGCCTGGTTCCGTTGATACTCGATTTTCTGGCAATGACAAAAGTTCATCCGTCACGAGGAAGCTGGACCCAAGAGACGTTGCCCAGGTCATTGTCGATTTGTTAGGCCATGAGCCCAGAAGTCTTCCTAGTCGTGTTGAAATCAGACCCTCACAACCTTGAAAGTAACGACTTATTCTTCTGAGACTATTAGCTCAAGTCGTCCCAGTCTTAATCGGTCGCCAGAGCTGAGATGCGACTGAGATACTCGCTGGTCGTTGACGAACGTTCCGTTCGTACTGTTCATGTCCTGGACCGTTAACTCATTATTTGTAACTAGTAGACGGCAATGTATTCTGGACATCAACGCGCCCGTTAGAACGAAGTCTGACCTTGGGCCTCGCCCGACCGTTCGAGGATTTCCTGGCGTAATCCTGAGAATGCGTTCTGTCTTGTCGGTTGTAGCACGAAGGATCCACATAGGTTGCGAATCTACGGGTTTGGTTTCAGGGTCCGCCCGATCCAATTGATTACACTTTCAGTGACTGTATGTGCCACCGTAGCTTCCGTCCGGTCAGGGTAGTTATTATTCAGCGCTGACTCCGATAGGAGATGATTGATTCCCTCCAGTGTAACTACGTCCACGGTCGAACCGAACCGCGAACGTCTTTCAGCCAGTTTACCTAATTCGTTGGCGTGTCGAGACGAGATATGTTGGTCAAGCGTGCCGTGAAGGATAAGGATCGGTTGGTTCACTTGGCGAATAGTGTCCGCTGGTTCGAATTCGATAAAACTTCGAAACCACGGCGTGTCGGCTTGACGACGAATATTGTTAGGAACACCGTTCCAATTACCATCACCAACAACCGCGTCATGAATTTTATGTTGCAGCGCAGTATATTCAGTCTGGTCTTGGTCGGACAGTTCGAGACGATCGAATTCCATATCTTGTTGCTCAAGAATAAGCGTGGCACCGTTAACACTGGGTGTGGCTAGCAAGACCAGAGCCGAAACTCCATCATCCTCTGCCGCGGCTTTCCTCCCGATCCATCCACCTTCACCGTGAGCGAGTAGGGTGATTCGAGTGCGTTCGACGTCTGCATGGTTCCGGACTTTTTTAATAACAGCCCGTGCGTCATCGACGTAGTCTTCAATCGTCGCCGATTCCGGTCTTCCACCACTTTGCCCGACACCTCGTTTGTCGCATCTGACAACGAGATAGCCGTTTTTACTCAACGCCGCTGCCAGCTGAGCGAAAATCGGTACGCCAAAAAGGTGCTCGTCACGGTCTATTGACCTTGTCCCTGGTGTCAGAATGACGACCGGCCAGCCAGACAGAGGGACCTCTCGATCAATCGGCGTTGTTATCGTCGCTGCGACACTGAAGCCAGTCATGGGAATTCTTTCAACCGAATCCCCAGGGAGGTCAACACCACTTAGTCGAGTGGAAACTAAAGACAAATCCTGTCTCACTACATCGAGCTCCGCCGTTGGAAGCTTCACACGAAGTAAACGCCTGTCTTCATCAACCCACATTTCTACGTTGAGTGTACGTTCGGCATGTTCCACTGCAAGGTGGTATACATCGATGCTTTGAGGTGTTTGGCCTGTTTCGAGGCGCTGTCGTATTGTTTCGAGGACAATTGCGTTACCTGTTCCGTGCAGTGTGGTGTAGACCGGTATGCGATCACCTTCTGACGCCGTCGCAAGTCGGATGGCCAGGGCTTCGTACGAACCAAAAAAATAATCGGGGAGAATTACGGAGTTACCTCTAACGGGTTCTTCGAGTTCTTCGATTCTGCCTCCGGCTCTGATGCTATTGGTGGCAAGGCCATTAGAGAATGAAGTTCGGACCAAAAATTCTTCATTCTGACGACGTCCATTCATCACCAGTTGGCGAGGCTCCCAATCGTGGTCGTATTCGACTTCTAGAGTTCGGGTCAAAAGTGCAATCGGTGGGGAGAGCTGCCCGCTTGAAGTAATGGTCCAGCCTGAAGCTGATCGTTCTAAATTTACCCGCTCAATTCCGGCTAGGGTCGAGCCAATAAATACATTAAAGGTGGCTGGTCCCAATTTTTGATCTGTGACCGTTTGAGCACTGGCAGCGCCAGCAGTTGTTAGTAAGAGAACCAAAGTAACCGACACCAACATTTTTTCAGCATATCATTTCAGTCGAGGAATTATGGATTCTGATGGTTATCGGTCTCTGAAGGAGACGGGCGGGCTTGTCACAAGACTGAATCGCGGTCGGATCGCACTCAGCGGTGATGACCGAGCTACCTATCTGCAGGGTCTTCTCACCAACGACATCGTTAGTCTTTCCAAAGGGCACGGCTGTTATGCTGTGTATCTGACGCCTCAGGGAAGAATTGTGGCTGATGCGGAAGTGTTTAACGTCGGAGATCGGCTCCTATTGGACGTACATGGAAGCGTAAAACAACTACTCGTCGATCGGTTTGAGGAGCTTATTTTTACAGAAGACGTTTCGATTGAAGACTGGACCGATACGTGGACTGGATATGTTCTTGCCGGTCCGAAAGCTGATTCTTATCTTGCGGAAGTCCTTCCCCAGACATCGGATCAGATTGGTCGTTGGCCAATTAATGTTTGTCAACAGTTGTCAATAGGTGGAGCTTCATTGATTGTCAGTCACAGTGATCCGTTCGGAATTAACGGGTTTTATGTGTGGGCCGAGCGGGAGGCAGCGGAGGTGCTTCGGCGCATGCTACTTGAGGCTGGGTGCTCTGAAGTTGACGAAAATACTGCCGATGTAGTCCGGATTGAACGAGGCCGTCCAGTCTTTCCGAACGATCTCAATGCCGAGGTCATTCCGCTAGAAGCTGGGATAGAGAATCGCGCTATTAGTTTCACAAAAGGGTGTTACGTGGGGCAGGAAGTGGTTGTAAGGATTCTTCATCGTGGCCAAGGTCGTCTGTCGAGAAAATTGATTGGACTACAAATGAAAAGCCTTTGTGATCCATCTTCTAGGCCAAGCGCTGGTGCGCGTTTATGGTCTGGCACTGAGACAGTGGGGCAGATAACTAGCGTGGGTTTTTCTGAGGCGACTGGGATCATGATTGGGTTAGGTTATGTGAATCGAAAATGGCTCAAGCCTGGAACCGTGCTCCATCTAGACGCTGGTTCTGAGCGAGTACCAGCAGAGGTCACGGCGTTACCTTTCGCCGATTAGCTGGGATTCTGAGCCTTCGATGTTTGGTTCTTTATTTTGAACGATCGGCAATCCTTCCGCATAGGGCACTCCGGGCAGTGTGGGGTCCGGGCTACACATACTGTAGCCCCGAAGTCCATCAGGGCTTGATTAAAATCGAACACATGTTTCTGTGGCAACAGAGCACCCGAAAGTTTCCAGAGATGACGTTTGACCTGATGGTCTGCCGGGTTGCCTTTGGCGATGAATATGCGGAAAAGTGACCGCGAGATGTTTGTATCGACGATTGCAGCCCTGATACCGAAGGCGAAGCTTCTGACGGCCCCAATCGTGTAATCGCCAAGGCCTTTAAATGACCTGAGAGTCGCTTCATCAGAGGGGAGTTCACCACCATAATCCTGGACGACCTCTCGCGCAATCGCCTGCAGTCTAGTGGGTCTGATGTTGTATCCAAGTGGGTACCATTTGCGTTTGACTTGGCTTGGCGTAGCCGAGGCCAGCGACTCAAATGAAGGAAATACCTCCAGCCACTCCAGGTACTTTGGCAAGACTCGATCTACCTGCGTCTGTTGCAGCATAATTTCTGACACCAGAATATGGTATGGATCGCGTGTGTGTCGCCACGGTAAATCTCGACCGTGACGGTGATACCAATGTAACAGCCGACGGCGAAAACGCCGACGGGCGGCTGGAGATGGAAGAGGTGTTACCTTGCTATATTTAACGGCGGACATGGTGTGTGATGTAGCAATATAGTAATGTCCAGTCTGTAAAGACGGTGGCACAAACATGAAACTGTACACAAAGATAGGTGACGGCGGCGAGACAGCGTTGTTTGATGGTACGAAGGTACCGAAGTGCGATCCGAGAGTGATTGCATACGGGGAAATCGACGAATTGAACGCATTCCTTGGTTTGGCACTGGCGTGCGGTATTGAGGAGGACCTTTCGGCGTTGGTTCTTCAGATCCAGCGGGATTTATTTGCTGTTGGTGCACGTCTCGCTGACCCACGGGATCCCAGTCGAAATCGGGCGAAGAAGACAACTATTGGAGAGCTTGAAGTGCGTCGCCTGGAAGAGGCAATTGATCGTTACGAGGCCGAATTGAGTCCACTTCAAAGCTTTCTTCTTCCTGGCGGTAGTCAAACAGCGGCAGCATTTCATATCGCTCGATCGGTTTGCCGACGGGCCGAGCGAAACATTGTGGCTATTGGCTCCGGTAGTGTTCATCCGGAAGTACTTAAGTATGTCAATCGCTTATCAGATCTTCTATTTGTGCTGGCCCGCGTGACTAACTGCCGTTGTGAGATTCTTGAGCAGAAGTGGTAAGCCACCCTGGCGGTTGTTCTTTTTCTTTGAGTTCGATATCGGCCGCCACCGCCTCAAAGACCTGTCTTGCTAGTTCTTGGGAGACTCGTTCCCGAATTGCACCGCACCCAACGACAACGGTTGTGTTCTTGAGATCAATCGCAACATCCCAGCGTTCCCGTTCGAGAGCGTCCGATTGCTGGAAATCGGATGAAGGCAGCGGCTGGGGTTCTGGAAATAGTCCTGAGAATCGAATGGAGATTGGCGCACCGCTGATCAATAAGCGCGTTGATCGAATCTCTTCCTTTGGAATTATTTGTTTTTCCCAGTGAAATGCTCTGGTGTCTTCTGTGAAGAACTGCAGGGCGTCAGTTCCAGGAATTTCAGCAATGATCGATTGACCTGAAGCTATTATTGCTCGACGCATTTTTGAATGCGCCCGCTTGTACCACTGGAGCGAGGTGGCCATGCTGAGGGCGACAGCCATGAGAAGAAAAACGACGAAGACCGCGACGAAATCGCGCATTGGACACTATGCTATCAAACAGTGTCTACGTTGGATCCGTCATTTTCCAGAGCCTACGCAACCTGCTTTGATGTTGCCCGGCGCCATTACGAGAATTTCCCAGTTGCTTCGTGGCTCTTACCATCTGAGATCCGGCCTCATGTTGCAGCTGTCTATGCGTTCGCCCGCTATGCGGATGACTTCGCTGATGAAGGAGACCGTGCTCCGAGTGAGCGACTAACACTTCTTGACGATTGGTTACGTAGATTTCACGTTGCGGTGAACGGCGAGGTGAATCCCGATTCTGACCAGTCGGTCGATCTCGTCTTCGCGGCCGTAAATCACACGATGACACGATACGATCTTCCAGCGAGTCTTTTTGAAGACCTTATAAGTGCTTTTAGACAGGATGTCACCGTCGATAGATATGAGAGTTGGGAAACTTTGCTCGATTATTGTCGTCGGTCGGCTAATCCGGTTGGGCGACTCGTTCTCAGGATTGCAGGACGGCGGGAGGAGGCTCTAGAAAGGGCTTCGGACTGTCTGTGTTCCGCGCTACAGATCGCAAATTTTCTCCAAGATTTTGATTGCGATTGGCAACGGGGTCGGCTTTATATACCTTCAGAGGTCAGCCGCAACTTCTCTGCTAGCGAGTCAGAATTGGACGATGATCAACTCTCGCCTGCGTGGCGGGCAACCATAGCCGACGTTGCCCGTCGCAATCGACAGTTATTCGACTTGGGACGATCTATTTGCGACGAGGTTGGTGGCAGGTTAGGTTTGGAGTTGCGTTTTACTTGGCTTGGCGGTTGCCGTATTCTCGACCAACTCAAATCAGGCGACTACGATCCTCGTATGAGGCGACCGAAACTAGGCGCAGGCGATTTTTTGCCAATACTATGGAAGGCTGCTAACTGGCAACGCTTATCGTGAGTCGAGACACCAGTTTTTATTATTCGTTTCTAGTTCTTCCAAACCGAAAGCGACGTGCAATCATCGCCGTCTGGGATTTTTGTCGGGCGGTGGATGATTCAGTTGATCAGTCAACCGTGGCTAGAGTCACGACGAATCGAACAGCAACTGTTCTCGAGTCTGAGTTGGCTGGTTGGCGCCACGAAGTGGATTGTTTCTTTACGGAAAAAGAACCGCTGACAGTGCAGGGGCGCCGACTGAAGCCTCATGTAAAACACTTCAACCTTCCGCGCAAATCGCTAGAAGACTTAATCGAAGGCGTCGAGATGGATATTCATAGTCGCCGTTATGAAACGTTTGATGAACTTTACGAATATTGTCTGCGTGTGGCGTCATCGGTTGGTCTCATTTGCATCGAGATTTTTGGTTACTGCAACAAGCGTACACAAGATTATGCAATCAGCTTGGGAGTGGCGTTACAACTAACTAACATAATTCGTGATCTGCCGACTGATCTTGAAGCCGGGCGGCTGTATCTGCCACTCGAAGACCTTCGCCGGTTTGGATGTAGTCCTGAGGCACTCCGCCAGGGGATGTCAACGCCCGTCCATGAATTAATTCGATTCGAGTGCCAACGAGCTCGCAAGTTCTATCGAGAGGCAACTCAACTTATTCCATCAGAAGACAAGACGAATCTCGTCGCAGCAGAGATCATGGCAGCGATTTATTTTGAAATTCTTAAGCGTATCGAACGGCGTGGGTGCGATGTGTTCTCTGAAGTTGTTCGTGTGCCGCGCCATCGAAGGGCCATGATTGCTACGATTGTGTGGAGTAAAACGATTTTGTGCAGTCTATATACAGGTATGACTATGAGGCGTGGCGCTTGAAGACGATGAGTGAATATGATGTCGCCATAATCGGGGGCGGCTTTGCCGGATTGAGTGCTGCAGTAAAGTTATCTTCTCGCAATGTTCGGGTTGTTGTCCTTGAGAGCCGCCAGAAATTAGGTGGCCGAGCCACTTCGCACACGGATCACTTTACTAACGACGAGGTCGACAACGGACAGCACGTTATATTCGGCTGCTATCGGGAAACGCGACGATTTCTGAGAACCGTCGGGGCCGACAAAGACGTTCATCTACAAGACAGATTAAGAGTTAATTATATTGACGAAAACAGTCGACTTATTTGTTTTGGTTGTCCGGATCTTCCGGCTCCACTTCATTTGATTGGGGGTGTGCTTGAATGGGAGGAGTTGAGTTTTGCTGAGAAACTGTCTGCATTGCGGATGGTCGGACCACTTCGCCGCCTTCGGCGATGTACGAACAGCGAGTTCCCTGCTGATCTTGTCAGGGAAGATGAAACTGTGCACGAGTGGTTGATACGCTTCGGTCAGGCGCCGCGCCTGCGAGAACTCCTGTGGGAACCATTGGCGTTGGCAGCACTCAATCAAAGTGCACGTGTAGCTGCGGCAAAACCGTTTGCGAGAGTTTTGGTCGAACTCTGTGGTTCCCAAGTCATGGATTCAGCTATCGCCCTCCCTAATCGACCGCTAGAGTCACTTTATGCGATTCCGGCCCGTCGCTTTATCGAAACTCGTGGGGGCACGGTTTTGACTCGAGCCTCGGGACGGGTATCGCTCGTTGACAGTCGTCTTGTTGGAGTTGAGGTCCGTGACCAGTTGATCACCGCATCGGCAGTCATTGTGGCCGTGCCTTGGTTTGCCCTGTCAGGGGTAATCAACCCGCCACCACCTCCGTTAGTCGCCACAGTAGAACGAGCCGAAGCTATGGATTCAGCGGCGATCGTCAGTGTTCACCTGTGGCTCAAATCACCGGTCACAACAGAACCATTCTTCGGGTTGTTGGGTAGGAAGATGCAGTGGCTGTTCGCTAATCAGTCGAGTGACCGGTTTTGCGGAGCGCGCGTGACGTTGGTGTCAAGTGCAGCGGAGAGCTTGGTAGAACTTCCCGACGCTGCCATAATCGACTTGGCTTTGTCAGATTTAAGACTGACCATGCCAACAGTTGGTAAGATTGAACTCGTACACGGGATGGTTATTCGTGAGCGCCAGGCCACATTTTCCTTGGCGCCAGGCCAGCCTCAGCGACCAGGTTCCAAAACTGGTGTCCCTGGTTTATTTCTTGCCGGTGATTGGATCGAGACAGGACTGCCGGGAACAATCGAGAGTGCAGTCACAAGTGGGCATCACGCCGCCAACCTCGCCTTTGAACAGTTCCACCAATAGAACTGATACATGGATTCCGTCATTGTTCGCTATCAAGAAATTGCTCTGAAGGGTCGCAACCGGCCGTGGTTTATCAACCGGTTGATTTCTAATATTAGAGCAGTGACTGCTGACCTTGATGTGGTCCGTGTCAGGCCACTTATGGGCCGGTTGGAGTTGGCACTTGGTCCTAAGGCTGACTGGGACAAGGTCAAACAACGGATAGCTAGTACCTTTGGTGTCGCGAATTTTTCACGTGCTGCTCGGTCAGGTCGATCGATTGATCAACTGTCGACATCAATTTTGGAAGAGTTGTCTGCTCAAAGTCGTGGCGACGTCAAAAGCTTTCGGGTGACAGCGCGTCGCGCCGATAAAACTTATACGCTGACTTCTCCGGAGATTGAGAGGGAAGTTGGGGGTCATGTTAAGGCTGCAATCGGGTGGAATGTTGATCTTGTTCATCCTGACCTCATCATTTGGATTGAAATACTTTCAACAGAAGCTTTCTACTCAATCGATAAGCATTCTGGGCCAGGTGGCCTTCCTTCTGGTACGAGTGGTCCTGTGATGAGTCTGCTGTCAGGTGGCATCGATTCGCCGGTTGCCGCTTATCGACTCATGAAGCGGGGATGCCGCGTTCGGTTCGTACATTTCCACAGTTACCCACTGTTATCCCACGCATCCATAGACAAAGTTAGAGAATTAACACAGTTGTTAACGGGCTATCAGTTGAAGTCTCGCTTGTACCTCGTTGCATTTGCCGATATCCAACGGCAGATTGTTCTCTCCACACCTGCACCACTTCGCGTTGTCCTCTATAGACGCTTCATGATGAGGATCGCACAGCGTCTCGCAAGGCGGTGTCGGGCCCGGGCTCTTGTCACGGGTGAAGCCGTGGGGCAGGTCGCGTCGCAGACAATTGAAAACCTTTCCGTAATCAATGCTGCTGTTACCCTACCTGTGCTTCGACCACTGATAGGTTCGGATAAAGACGAGATCTCAAATGAATCTCGTAGGCTTGGATCTTATCCAGTTTCAATTATTCCAGATGAGGATTGCTGTCAGTTGTTTACACCTCGCCACCCGGCAACGAAGGCCCATCTAGACCAGGTCGAAGCTGCCGAATCACAATTAGCTGTAGATGAGATGATTACGGCTGCCGTGCATGCAGTGGAGGTGGAGAATTTTAGCTTTCCGTCTCACGACCCTACCTGAAAAACAAGCTAGCAAACCGAAATAAATTTACTGGTTCTCTAGTGGATCGGATTCAAAAAGCATGATCGAATCAAGTGTGACTACACGACATGGGGCCAAAGGATTCCTTGAAAAAACTCCCGGAGACCCTGCCCTGTGCTTGGAAAGGCCAGTTCTGGCCATGGCACGTCTGATTCGGAGAACCATGCAGCTTCTAGAGACTCGTCTTCAGCTCGAAGTTGGCCACCGACCGAGGTTGCGCCATAGACAACGACTATTGATGTTTGTCCAGAATACGAGTAAATATTTACCAGTCCATCTATGCGAATCTCTAATCGAGCTTCTTCCCATGCTTCACGCGCCGCGGCAGCAATGAGCGTTTCACCCCGGTCTACGTAGCCACCTGGAAAACCCCACTTACCGTAGGCAGGTTCAATGGCGCGACGTACCAGAGCAACCTGATTGTCGGCGTTACTAATAATCGTTCCAACGGTAACTTTCGGATCGAGATAAACAACATAACCACATGCTACACAGACTGGACGCTCGGGTTCGCCAGCTTTAAGGAGTCGTTGGACCATGGTTTCACCGCATCGGGAGCAAAAGCGGTAGATTTCGTGGTTGGTGTGGGCCGACATAGTCGAATTAGCACCCTAACGTATAATCGGCGAGTATGTCTATTCTTAAGGTGGCCCGTCTCGGACATCCCGTACTCAGAACGCCCGCGCGCTCGATTGAAGTGTCAGAACTCATGAATGAAACGACGCAGCGGTTGATCGATGACATGTTTGAGACGATGCGTGAGTATCAGGGTGTCGGCTTGGCCGCACCTCAGGTGCACGTGGGGATTCGTTTATTTGTTGCTGGTGTCGATGATCCGGATGGAGGTATGCCGCCAGTCGTGATGGTTAACCCAGAAATTATGCCGATCGGAGACTCGACTGAGGATGACTGGGAAGGCTGTTTGAGCATCCCAGATATTCGAGGAATGGTGCCACGACGCGGCGAAATTCGTGTTCGGTCGTTAGACCGCGATGGGCGAGAACACACGATGACGGCATCTGGGTTTCCTGCCCGTGTGATTCAGCATGAGACAGACCATCTTGACGGTCTGTTGTTTCTTGATCGAATGACTTCATTCGAGAGTCTGACGTATCTTTCCGAGTTCGAACGCGATGGAGATGGAGCCAAAGCGGCTAACGACACCTGAGTCTGCTGGCGCGTCGAAGGTGTTGCTGTTTTTACTTCAGTTACTGTTTCCGTCGTGCGGTAGCCCGCTCTGCTTCCAGACGTTCGAGTTCTACGTCCGAGTGGTCCACGAAGGTTAAAGAATCAGCGATGGCGTGATGCCCGGCCTGTTCTCTAATCAACCGGTGCATCGTTTGACAGACTCGGCGATATGCGGGATGACCTTGGGGTGCTGTTCTTAACTCTATGACATGCATGGCTTCGCGGGCGTTCATGTGCATATAGAACCTGATCCGATAGGCCATTGATACAGCATATTGGGCTACCAGTGGAGATACGGTTGTCTCTAACCGATGATGCAGTTCAGCTGACCTGTCCATCACTTGACGCCAATCTGACAAGGCGCCAACGTCTTCGATGGCGGCCGGAGCTGTATATCCATGAGATGGTCCAAGCTGTTGCCAGTCAATTGACAAAAGCCGATGACGCTGGAGGTCTCGAAATGCTCCATAGTCTGACAGTATGTCGAAGCAATATGTGGAATGCTCAAATGCACGGCCTGGACGGTGCCTGCGGTTGATCCGATTACCCACATACGATCGTAAGACGCGAATACGGTCGTCGGCTGACATTTCTCGAGCAAGGTTGATTAATTGACTTTCGGGAAGTGAAGAACTTGCATACAGGGCTGCCGCTACGACCTTGATTTCTCCTTCTGGATCAAAGTCGGTGAGCGCAACTTCAGGACTGGTTACAGGTTCAATGTCTCCAACCATCGTGCGAGTCAATTGTGCGGTGTTGTTTCGGGTCATCGAGAGATATTGGCTCCAGCGAACTCCTCGGTCTGGCCGATCGACTCTCAGAAGAAAGGCTGGAATGACCTTACGAAGCTCTGGCAGTATAAGGTCTGAGACCTCTTGTGCCTCGGCGAGTGGGTTGGCACGCATACGGAGCAGCAGCCCCTCATAGGCTTGGCCAGACCCATACAGTCCAACATTTGATCGTGTCGCAGCAGGTAGCAGGCCGCGAAGGACATCAAGTGCTTTGGCGCGGATAGCCGCGTTGTAGACTGCGTCCGAATCGTCTGGTGATTTTGGGTAAATGGAGTAGAAGTGCGCTTGAACAGGAGCGATCCATTTGGCATAGGTCTCAAATGCGTGGTCCAGAGTGGCTGAGAAAGCCGACACCAAGGTGTTGTCATTAGCGGTGGTGAGCTCGGGTGGAACCACGTATTTCCACCGTCCATCCGGTTTGTCCGTATAGGGGACATATCGTGTGGATTGTTCGAGATAAGACATGAGTCGACCGCGCTCAAGTACTTTCGTGAGAACGTTCGACACACCTTCACAGGCAATATGGGCACCGCCGAGTTGCGCGATAGAATCGTCGCCATACTGGTTGAAAACACGATCGTACAAGCGTTCCGCTCGGTTAAGCCCAACCGTATCCTGAGCAGTGCTAGTGACAAGCTGATCAAGGAATTCATCGAGAAAAAGACGCCGGACTGTCTTCGCCGACCGTGAGTATCGAGCAAACAACGCGCCCTTGACCACTTCGGGTAAATTGGTCAGCACAAACACTTGACGATCGTCGTTGCCGAAGTATGGTTTGAGAAGTTGACGTTCTTGCGATGTAAAGGTTTCGGTGATCGATGTGTAATTTGGCACGCAGTATAATTGACGGGCACCGAGGTCGACGTCAACTACTTGCTGCCATCTCGGATTGTTAATCTTGTGGCCGTCACCCTCATTTCAGGTTTTAATCCGGGTCCGTACACGGGCGCTGGTAACAATACCTATCTAATCAACGGAAGTGAACCGACGCTGATTGATGCTGGAATTGGCCATTCAAAGCATCTAGCGGCTGTTAGGGAGGCCTTGGCTGGTAAAGTGCTGACCCGTGTTCTTGTAACCCACGGGCATCCTGATCATGCGGCAGGAGCGAGTCATCTCGCTGGAACATGGCCGGACTTAAGGTTTGCCAAGATGCCTTGGTCTGACGTAGACAACCAGTTTGGGGTGCCATGGGTGGCTCTAGCTGATGGCGATCAGATATCTGTTGGCGATGGATATGTTCGTGTCATCCACACTCCGGGGCACTCTCCTGACCATGTTTGTTTCTTTGACGAAGAGACTCGAACTTTGTTCTGTGGTGACCTTCTGATCAAAGGCGGGAGTGTCGTCATTCCAGCGAGTCGTGGAGGGAGCCTCACTGCCTACCTTCGCAGTCTTGATCTGATACGGACCCTTGACCCGACCCGTGTCCTTCCCGCGCACGGCCCGGAAATCGACGACTTGCCGTCAGTGATTGAACAGTATGTCGAACATCGCCAACATCGAGAAATCGAGATCCTTAACGTTCTTGGGGACGACCCGGTTGGGATAGAGGCGATTGTCGTTCAGGTGTATTCCAGCCTGTCTGGAATACTTCAACGCATGGCAAGAGAAAACGTATTGGCTCACTTAGCCAAGCTTCGTGACGAGGGACGCGTCCGCGAAGACGATGGTTTGTGGTCTTCAAATCTATGAACTCTTTGATTGAACGTGCTTTTCATTTGTCTGAAGTAGGCATGACAATTCGAACCGAAGTCCTGGCTGGTAGCATCACATTCTTCACGCTTGCAGACATCATTTTCGTTCAGCCAACATTACTTGGTGCAGCCGGCATGGATTTCGGTTCCGTCTTTGTCGCTACGTGCGTCGCCAGTGGGGTCGCGACGCTAATGATGGCATTTTTCCCAAGTATCCCATCGCGGTCGCCCCAGCGATGGGGCACAATTTCTATTTTACTTTTACGGTTGTTCTAGCGGTCGGTATTCCTTGGCAGACGGCATTAGGTGCGGTGGCACTGGCAGGCATTCTTTGTAATCACAGCGGGTATCGGTTTGCGCGAACGTTTGATCACGGTAATTCTCAGTTCACTCAAGCATGCGATTGCGGTTGGCATTGGTTTGTCAATCGCCATGGTCGGGTTGCAATGGGCAGGAGTGATTGTTGATTCGCCTGGGACGCTTGTTACTCTTGGAGACCTTCGTAAATACACCGGTGATGGTCGTTTTGACTGGATTTACCGTGATGGCAGTTCTTTCGGTGTGAAACTTTCGGTCAGCGTTGCTCGTTGATCTGCTCGTTGCCGGTATCGTAGCTTGGTTGATTGGGGTCACGGAGTATCAAGGATACGCAAGTTTGCCGCCATCCAGAGGTTCGACTTTTCTGGAGTTTGACCTTTGGGCGACGCTGCAGGCTGACATGGCTGCTGTCATTCTAGTTTTTTGCTTCTTACCTTATTCGACTCGGTTGGCACGCTGGTCGAGGTAGCCGAACAGGCAGATTTTATGCAAGACGGTGTCTTGCCTCGCGCACGCGGCGCCCTTATGGCTGACGCCGTCGGTAGTGTTGTTGGCGCCGGGTTGGACACATCGACGGTCACGGCCTATGTCGAGAGCGCTACTGGCGTGGCTGCCGGTGGTCGGACAGGCTTGACGGCAGTTGTGACAGCGGCTCTGTTCTTTCTGGCGCTATTCTTTTCTCCTATCGTGGCGATGATAGGTGGTGGCTACCAGCTTGGTGGCACTGTGACTCTATATCCCGTGATTGCTCCAGCGTTGATAGTTGTAGGAACAATGATGTTGCGTAACGTCCGTTACATCAAATGGGATGATGTGACCGAAGCCATCCCGGCGTTTCTGACAATGCTTCTCATGCCGTTGACTGCCAATATCACAGACGGCATCGCATTCGGATTCATTTTATTCGCGATTCTTAAGGTTTTTGCACGGCGACCGTCAGATGTTGATTGGTTGGTCTTTCTCTTCGCTGGTTTGTTTGTATTTCGTTACGTTTTTCTAGTCTGATTTGTCGGGTCCGTAGCCTTCAGGCTACGGCTGTGGAACAATGACTTATGTCTGGAATGTTGAAGGGTTACGTAAATTCAGAGCTTTTGGTTACTCCTGGAGAGCTTGAACAGCAATTACGTGGTTCAGTCTCACCTTTGATGATTGATCTACGCTCGGCCGAGAAGTTTGCTCAGGGTCACGTTCCAGGCGCTGTACATCTTGACCTTTTTGGTGTGAGTTTGATTGACACGCAACCTGCGCCGCTTGAGGCGTTTCTGTGGATGGTTGGCCATTTACTGACCACACGGGGCGTGTCTCAAAACCGGTCAATCGTGGTCTACGACGAACAATCTGGAATACGTGCGGCACGCGCCTTTTGGTTTCTTGAGTTGTTCGGCCATTCTTGTTCTCGTCTTCTTGACGGAGGATTTGATGCTTGGGTGCGTAAGGGTTTCGTGACCACGATTCAAACTGCGACGCCTGATAAGGCGGAATGGGACATTGTCCGAGTTAGTGATCGCGTTGCGACATGCAGTGACGTTGCTTCAAGGGTCGGTCGTGATGGCGTTGTGTTGCTAGATACCAGAAGCGACGCTGAATATTATGGAACCAACGTTCGTGCTAAGCGCGGTGGCGCAATCCCAGGCGCCGTCCATATCGAATGGACTTGCAATCTCGATGACAGCGGTGCGTTTAAGGCTGCCTCCGAGCTTCGGAGCATGTACGAGGAGCACAGTGTAACTCCGGACAAGGAAGTCATCTCTTACTGTCAAGGTGGTTATCGTGCGGCACACAGTTATCTGGCTCTTCGATTGTTAGGATATCCGCGAATCAGAAATTATGTCGGGTCATGGAAAGAGTGGGGAGATCGAGAGGACCTTCCTGTTGAAAGGCCGAGTCGGTAGTTAACTAAAATTGTTGTCATAACGGGGTTGGTCACGTAATCGGGTAGCAAAAAAATGGATGACGTTACTAATCATATTCATTCCAGTCGAGATCGTTATATCGAAGAACTGAAGGAGTTCCTCGCTATCCAGAGCGTTAGTGCCTTACCGGAACATTCTGACGATGTGAGGCAATGTGCCCAGTGGACGGCTGACGAGCTCGCCCGGGTTGGTCTTGAGAATGTCCGGTTAATTGAAACACCGGGGAACCCGGTTGTCTACGCGGATTGGCTACATGCCGTCGGAGAGGATGTGCCGACGATTCTGTTTTATGGCCACTACGATGTTCAACCTGTTGATCCGTTGGACGAATGGTTGACACCACCTTTTGAGGCTACTGTGCGCGAAGGTGAGATTTATGCCAGGGGTGCAGCAGACGACAAGGGCCAAATCTTTATGCATTTTAAGGCGGTCGAAGCGTACTTGGCTAATGGTGGCAATCTTCCCGTCAATATTAAATTTGTTATCGAAGGCGAGGAAGAAGTTGGCAGTAAGCATCTAGACGAATTTGTCCGTGATCACTCTGATGAGCTCCGTGCCGACGTTGTGGTGATATCCGATTCGCCCATGTTTGATCGGGGTGTGCCATCGATCTGTTATGGCTTGCGAGGTCTGGCATACCTACAGGTCGACTTGCGCGGCACGAAGACCGACTTGCACTCGGGATCGTTCGGTGGAACTGTTGCCAATCCAGCGTTTGTATTGGCACAGATTCTTAGCCGCATGAAGGATGGTGGAGGGCGAGTTAAGATTCCGGGCTTCTATGATGACGTCAGAGTACTCAGAGATGAGGAACGTCATGAGTTTGCTCGGTTGCCATTCCGCGAGCAGCAATATCGAAAAGATCTCGGTGCTCCGAAGCTGTTTGGCGAACGAGGTTACACGACCTTGGAACGTATTTGGGCTCGACCAACATTCGAAGTTAACGGTCTACTCTCAGGGTTCACGGGAACTGGTGCTAAAACGGTTATTCCGGCTGTGGCGATGGCTAAGGTGAGCATGCGTTTGGTTCCCGATCAGGATCCATTGAAAATCTCGGAGCAGTTCGAAGCTTACATTCAGAAGGTGGCACCGAACAGTGTCGAACTTCGTGTAACTCAGATGCATATGGGCAAACCTTGGATGACCGATTTTGACAATCCGTTCGTCCAAGCGGCAGGTAGGGCGATCAAATTGGGATTCGGGCGGTCACCGGTGTTCAGTCGCGAAGGGGGATCGATTCCAGTTGTGGCGACATTTCAGGAGATACTCGGCCTTCCATCAGTCTTGTTTGGGATTGGACTACCTGACGAGAATGCGCATGCTCCGAATGAGAAGCTTGATTTAACAAATTTTCATAACGGAGTGGTTGCGACAGCTGCCTTATATCGCGAGATCGGAAACTTGCGTTTGTAGCGCAGGTCGCCCCCACGTAGTTGTTCGAATCCGCGATGCTCTCTTTTTATTTTCCTGCTTGGCCGAGGCTTCTAGTTTAGGCTGGCGACCCTGCGGCGCAGTGTTTTAACGTGTTCCCAAATTTCAGCGCGTTCGCCTTCGTGGGATCCGTCTGTTCCCCTTGAGGTAAATCGTAGGTAGGTTTCGAGATCGTGTAGAGCAGCCGAAAAGTCGTTCAGATGATAGGACAGTAGACCACGGTCGCGCAGCTCGGTCATTGCCGACGGCCTGAGTGCCAGTAGTAGTTGAGCAATCGATCGTCCTTGTGGGAATGATCGCATGTTGACGTAGATACACTTCAAGTTAAATAGCATCCTGAACAGAATGTCGATCTTGGTTGCACCCACTAAAGCCAGCCGGTCAAAGCTTCCGGCGTCACCACCATGCTTTCTGAGAAGATTGCGACAATCAGTGTCTGAGAGGATAGCTCCACCATTAAAGGCGTCAATAATCAGGTCACTCTTGAGTTCTCCGGAAGCGTTCTTGTTTTGATACCGAAGCAAGAAATGTCCTGGAAAGTTTAGACCCTCAACGGCGATTCCAGCCCGTCGTGCCACTTCCATATAGACCGTGGCTAGAGTAATCGGAATGCCGGTTCGGCGATCTAAAACTTCATTCAAGAAACTGTTTCGAGGGTCATCGTAGTGGTGTTTATTGCCCGAGAAACCCTCTTCATTGAATAGATAGGTGTTCAGTGCTTGGATTGCCTGCAGCGGCTCGTCAAGATTTTTAAATTCCGTGACTCGCTCGCGAGCAGTCTCTCCCATTTGGTTGAGTCGCTCAACATATGTTGCCGCGGCGAGTTGGGGGTATTCAAGTCGAGCCACCAGCAGCGACACAGTAGCAAGGTCAGGGTCGGGTGTTTGTACGATTTGTGTGAACTTATGGATGAATTCAGAAGAGATCATTTATGTCAGGTTTTAAATGAGTGCCTCTATCAACGCTACCACACCAAGACTTTTCATGTCTGACACGACCACTCGATAGGGCGAGTTGACGTTCGGGAGTACTCAATAGTGGTGTGATTAGTAGGGGACATCTTCATAGATGTTGTTTCTATTGTCATAGTTCTGTTCGTTCTATTTTGAAAAATTACTAGTTCTTGCCGCCGTCAATTGTTCGCAGGACTCTTGGTCGCGGACAATGTAGTTGAGAATTTCTCAAGAACAGAGGCGGTTGAGGAAATCCTGATCGACAGTATCAAGGTTCTCAACGATAGCATCGGCAATGCTCAAGCTTGATGCAGGATAAGTATTGGTAATGCCGATGGTCTTCAGTCCAGCTGCACGAGCAGCTTCTAGTCCCCATCTTGAGTCTTCAATCGCGACATAGCACCCAGCCGGCGGCGTAGTGCCACGCCGACCCAACTGAGTAACTGCTTGAAGATATCCATCTGGTGCTGGTTTGGGGTGGTCCACATGATCTGCCGCGACAATAACCTCAAAATATTTCTGTAATTCGTTCGCATTGAGAATCTGGCTGATCTCGTGGTGCAGAGATCCGGAAGCAATTGCTAGTTTAGTCTGAGTCGAAAGGCGTCGAATACATTCTGTGCAGTCTGGAAAAAGGACATCTTCGCCGCGGATCAACGTTTCAAAGTGACGGCTCTTAACTGCAAGCAATTGGGTTAGCTCTGATTTTGCCAGAACCATTCCTTGAGCGTGTGCGACTGCGTTAATTACACCGACGTCGTCGTATCCTAGGTAGTGTGCGAAGTATTCGGAACTTGACAACGACAAGTTCCAATGCGACAGCGTGTCTTGGTAGGCTCTGAGGTGCAGAGCTTCAGTGTCGGCTATAACACCGTCGAAGTCGAAAACAACCCCACACAAGGGCATAATTACGATTCTAGTTCCGGCTAGGGCTTAGCGTCTGGGTTTCCTTGAGAAACTTGACCCGCTTCCGAAGTCGATGGGGTCAACGGGATTCGTCGTTCGCTTTCGGGTGGTAGCCGTTCCCCTGCCCGTATCTCCGTCGCAAGGCGATTTTCAGGAGGGGGGAATGGACACTCGTATTCTTCACTGAAGTAGCAGTAGGGATGATAAGCGCGATTGAAATCCAGGTCATAGATTCCCGTTTGGGTATTCGGCAAGTCCAAGTATCTCCCAGCCGGGTATGTTTCGTTTCCGCTGGTCTCATCCCGGAACGGCACAAACAGATGGTCTGAATTTTCGACAGGTAATTCGACCAATGCGGCTAAGTTCATGGATTCACCCTTAAGAACGAATTGCAGTGTACCCACTCGTTGAACCGTTCGAAATTGGCCAGTCGAGGTCGGGATCTCGAAGATCGGTTGTTCGTCTCCAATGGTCAACTGTGCCGGGACTCGATAGCTGGCATCTGGTTCATAGTAGCGCAACGGTACCATCCAGGCCTGCCGGTCGATCGGAACAATTGAATTGACACCACTAAACTCACGATCCTTGATCTCACGATCGGTGATGAGTTGATCAAGATAACGGTCTTCGTCAGGTCGTGGAGGACTACAGGCGGCGCTGGCAAGGTTGACTAACAGACATACCATGACAACAAGATATCCGGCGATGGGATGGCCCCATTGCCAATTGGTTGGCGACGCTGGTCGTATGGACTGTACACGCATAAGTTAGAATGTATAGCCTGCCTTCTGCACTGCCGCAGCTGCAAGACCTCGTCTCAGTGCCACTGTATTGACTGGAGACACCTTAAGCAACCTTCGCAATGCTGCTAAATGAGTACGGAGCGTGTCACCCTCAGTCATCGCGGCGATAGCTGCCTTGGCGGCAACCTCGACGCGGTTAGCAGCATCGTTTACAAAGAGTGCTGCAGTATCCTCGTGTAGTTTTGCGGTAGCCGTCGATGTAGCCGCTGCACGCTGGGCTCGTAAGACGACGCTCTCGGAGGCGTAGGTGTCCATCAGAATATCTGACACAAATGATAGAATTTCCTGTTGGTCAGTCAGTTTCTCACCATAGTTTTGCATGGCCAGACCCAAGGTTGCTAAACTCACTTTCTTGAACATCGTGACCGCCGCGTACTGTTTTTCTAGCGGACTCGAATCTGGACTTGAAGTCTGTGGGGGACTAAGGATCTCATCCTGAAGTTTCTTCGCTGCAGCCACTAGCGGGAAATGTCCCTGTAGTCCTCGTCTGACGAGCATGCCAGAGATGAGTAGCCTGTTGATTTCATTGGTACCCTCGAAAATACGATTCACGCGGGAGTCACGGTAGTGCCGCTCTGCCGGATAATCTTTAACGAAGCCGTTGCCGCCATGAATTTGAACGTTTTCGTCGAGGACGTAGTGCAGATATTCGCTTCCCGTGACTTTCACGATAGAAGATTCAATCGCATATTCTTCTAGCGTAGTGAGCAGGGCGTTGTCGTTTGTTGATTCATGGTTGGTCAACATCGCATCGAGCAGTCCAGCAGTTCTGAATACCATGGATTCAATCGCATAGGTCCGGGCGACCATTTCACCTAGTTTGTGTTTGATTGCTCCGAAGTTACAGATGGGTTGTCCGAACTGTTGTCGCTCACTGGCGTATCGAGCCGACTCTCCCAGTGCCGACTTACAACTACCAACGGCTGATGCTCCCAACTTGAAACGACCATAATTGAGAACGTTGAAGGCAACCTTATGGCCCCTGCCGATCTCTCCCAGGAGGTTTGCTGCCGGAACTTTAACGTCTTGAAGAATAACAGGTGTGGTAGATGAGCCGAAAAGGCCCATCTTGTGTTCTTCCGATCCGCTCGTAACACCATCGAACCCTCGTTCAACGATGAAGGCTGTGAAGTGTTCGCCGTCCACCTTTGCAAATACGATAAACAAGTCGGCAAAACCTCCGTTCGTGATCCACATTTTTTCGCCGTTCAGGATGTAGGAACCATCGTCTTGGCGTACAGCGCGAGTCTTGGCTCCGAGTGCATCCGAACCCGAGCCAGATTCGCTTAGGCAGTAGGCTCCGACGGTTTCACCACTGACGAGGTTTGGCAGGTAACGTTCTTTTTGTTCTGCGGTACCAAATGCGTAAATCGGCATCACAACCAAACCAGTTTGCGCGCCGAAAATTGAACCAAAAGATCCACCCTGCCCGATGCGATTCGCAATGATGGCCGCGCTGACCTTGTCAAGGGGTACACCACCATAGGCTTCAGGGACGTCAGTTCCCAAGAGCCCGAGGTCGCCGGCTCGTCGAAGAAGTCGTCGTGCCAGGTCCCAATCCTTGGTTTCAAGCTGGTCGTGGTTGGGTGCGATTTCTTTAGTAACGAATTCAAGAGCTGTTTGGTCGATAAGCCGATGCTCGTCAGTCATCCTGTCTGGGGTGAACACGTTCTCCTGAGTCAGTGCATCGAATAGCCAGGCGCCGCCCTTTTGGATGGGTGATACAAGTGTGGTTGTCATTACAGTCTCCGTTGGTACTTTTATCTACAAACGTTCGAATATACCGGCAGCTCCCATGCCGCCACCAACACACATGCTGACCATTCCGAAACGACCTTTTCGACGATGTAGTTCGTATAGCAGTGTTGTCAAAAGCTTCGCCCCCGTGCAACCAAGCGGATGACCTAAAGCGATTGCCCCGCCGTTCACGTTCAGCTTATCGGAGTCGATAGGGAATTCTCTGAGGCAAGCCAGAATCTGGGCCGCGAATGCTTCATTGAGCTCGACTAGGTCAATGTCGTCGATCGTGAGGGCCGCAAGCTTGAGTGCTTTCTTCATGGCTGGCACTGGCCCTATGCCAAACAATTCAGGTTTGACGCCGGCGGTCGCGAATGTCACAAACCTCGCCAGCGGCTGTAACCCGAGTTCGCGCGCTCGGTCCAGTGAGGTCACAACGACGGCTGCTGCACCGTCGCTGGTTTGGGATGAATTACCGGCGGTCACTGATCCTGAGGCGTGAAATACCGGTTTTAACTTCGAAAGTGCTTCTACGGATGTATCCCGTCTTGGCCCTTCGTCAGTTGTGAACTTGACTTCACGTAATGCTGGTTTCGTTCCGCCCTCCTTGCCTTGGTCCGCGATCTTTACTTGGAGCGGAACGGTTTCGTCAGCGAATCGCCCCTCTTCGATTGCCGCCAGTGCTCGCTGGTGGCTCCGATACGCAAATTCATCTTGCTCCTCACGAGAAATGTCAGATTCCAAGGCGTGATTTTCAGCGACGAGTCCAGTACTTAAATACACATCGGGATAGTTGGTCATAAGATCTGGATTGGGAGCGATTTTGTGTCCTCCCATTGGAACCATACTCATCGATTCCGTCCCTCCGGCGATGATCGTGCCAGCTGTACCGCACATAATTCGTTCAGCAGCGAAGGCAACTGCCTGCAGGCCTGAGGAACAGAAGCGGTTGATCGTAACTGCCGAGCTTTCCACGGGGAGTCCAGCCCTCAGGCTCGCGATGCGGGCAACGTTCATTCCTTGTTCAGCTTCAGGCATCGCGCAACCAAGTATGACGTCGTCAATTTCACGATGTTCAATACCTGGAGCTCGGCGAAGTGATTCTTTAATAGCCACAGCGGCCATTTCATCGGGCCTGGTATAGCGAAGCGACCCTTTGGGTGCTTTGCCGGTGGGTGTTCTAACGGCCGATACAATCACTGCGTCTCTCATAATTCGAAGTCTCCTAATAGGTCTTCAATCGCGTCACCAACTTCAGATACTTTTCCGTCAAATAAATGGTCTGCCGCGTCGATCACGACCAGTTCCTTTGGTTCCTGCAGCTTTCCATAAAGCTTCCAGATGCCCTGTAATGGTATGAGTTCGTCGGCTTCTCCGTGAATCAAGAACTTTGGTTTTTCGCTGTGTTGAAATTCGGTTAAATCGTAATGGGTCGGTGGGGCGATACCCATGAGCATGGCGACACGATCGTCTGAGGTTCCGGCGCTGAGCGCGACCCACGCGCCAAATGAAAATCCGGCTGCCCAGACAGAAATGCCAGGATATTGTGTGGTCGCCCAGTCGACTGCTGCACGGAAATCTTGCATTTCACCACGACCCTCATCGTAGCTACCATCGCTCTTCCCGACCCCGCGAAAGTTGAACCTCAGAGTCGCACATCCAATTTGAGCTAAAGTTTTTGCTGACTGGTAGACAACTTTGTTGTGCATGGTTCCCCCCAGTTGGGGATGCGGATGTGCAAATATGGCAATCGCCCTTGCGGTCGATTTTGGTTCGTTCAGTAGGACTTCCAGGCGGCCGGCCGGACCGTCTATCATTCGGACTCGATCAGTCTTGACATTGGTCACGCTAACGCTCGTAGGAGAAGTTGGTCATCGTGGGAATGGTTCATGACAAAGTTGCTCACGACCTTCGCAAATACATCAGGTTTCGTGACTGGTCCAATATGTCCCGTATCGTTAATTTGTTCGTATGAGGCTCCGGGAACCGCCTTAAGATGTTCGCGACGGCTGTCGACCGAAACGACTCGGTCAGGCCCTGGACTGCCAGTGACAACCAGTGTCGGAGCGTCGATATGTTTACAGTCTTCCACAAAGTCAATGTCTTCGATTAATTGCACTCGCTTAGGCATGTTCGTGGACGAACATGGAGACTTAATCACACGCCGAAGATAGGTGATAGCGAACCATACGCGGTGCACAAAGCTTAGAACTGCGCGTGTGATTTCTGGGTAAAGACGAAACGGTGAGGAGAGCAAAAACGCCGGGCTCAAAAGTCTGGGCGCCTGGAGGCGCCATTTAAACTGCCGGTTTGGCTGCCACTGAGGAGAGGGGCTTGAGATAAGCACTAGGGAACTGATGCGCACGGGGCGGTGTGCGGCGTAATGCAGTGCAACTAACCCCCCATACGACACAGTGCACAGGGCTACCTGCTTCACCCCACACCGGTTCACTAACTCGTCCACCCAGTCTAGATAGTTGTGAAATCGCTTGGCAGAATCCAGTTCTCGAAGACTGCCTCGGTCACCAGCTAAAGAAATTGAAATGACACGGCAGTGAGTAGCCAGCGCATCAACCGCAGGGCTCATCCATTCCCATCGCCCTTGGAGACCCGGAATCATCAGAACCGTGGGACCAGAGCCTTTGTCAATCATTTTGTTTGATTCTAGCCACACTAGTTCCGGAGTGTTTTGCCTGTTTTCAAGGTATGGGAAATGCGTTCAAGCGTCTTGGCCTCACCGCACAAACTGAGAAACACTTCTCGCTCAAGGTCCAGCAAGTGTTGCTCCGATACTGTCGTCGGATGGGCAACGTCGCCACCGGAAAGAATTCGAGCTAGTTTTCGACCAATCGTCGCATCATGGTCACTGATGTAACCACCACGCCATGCAATATGTAACCCCAACTCCAGTCCGGCACGTACACCAGCAGCGCCTACTTTGATCATGGGGGCCTTTGGCGGCTGGTATCCGCTACGGGCAAGGTCTAGAACGAATTGTTTGGCATCAGAGATAGTTCGGTCTCGGTTCATCGTGATTCGATCGTGTGGTCTAAGTAATCCTAGTTGCTGTGCGTCTGACGCACTGGTGGAGACCTTGGCTAGACCGATTAGCTCAAAAGCTTGCCGAACAAATGGCAGCGAATCTTCGATTGCAGGGGGTTGTTGTTCCATACTGCGAGCAAGAAGTTCCGCTGTGCCCCCGCCGGCCGGAATTAAGCCAACGCCAACTTCAACCTGTCCCATATAAGTTTCGGCGGCAGCTTGAACACCGTCACCATGTAGGGCGATTTCACATCCGCCTCCCAGAGTCAGCCCCGCCGGGGCGACGACGACCGGAATGTTAGCGTAACGAAGTTCTAGTACTGCTGTTTGAAACGATCGAACCATCAGTTCAATTTCGTCCCAGTTGCCCTCTTGCGCCTCAAGCAGAACCAGCATCAAATTGGCTCCGGCTGAAAACGTTGGGGATTCGTTACCGATTACGAGTCCTTCGAAATGTTTCTGGGCCTCATCGACACCCGCATGAAGCATTTCGATGGTATCGCCACCGATGGCATTCATCTTTGAGTGAAACTCGACCGCAAGCACGCCGTCCCCGAGGTCCACGAGACTGGCGCCTGGATTCTGTTGAACCACGGACTGGCTTCGTTTGCGTTGCGTCAGGAGCGACAAATCAGCATGACCGAATGGCAATGGTTCTTCACGTAAACGGTGATGCCGCGCCGGTACGTCCAGCTGAGGCGCCGTCGAAATCAGTTTGTCAATTAGCGGTGGTGGTTCGGAGATGTCACACGCTTCCAATATGTTGTCCACCCCAATGGCATCCCAGAGTTCGAAGGGCCCAAGTTCCCAGCCATAACCCCACCGCATCGCACGGTCTACGTTGTCGACAGAGTCTGCGATGTCATCTGTCACTCGCGCGGCATAGAGCAATGTTTGTCCTAGGGTGGCCCGAAGAAAATCGCCCACGCGGTCGTGCCCGAGGAAAAGTTTGCGTATTCGTTCCGATAGATCACTAATCGACCAGGCCGAATCGAGGGCCGCCAGACGCGGCGTTTGACGCTCCCGGTAAGTCATAGTGGCCGGGTCTAACGTCAGGATGCGGGGGCCGTCGGGTCCGCGGTCTTTCTT